>JAAUYJ010015994.1_pt1 | contig 11028 bp, 20 predicted proteins | sample 7278031 | NCBI WGS metagenome assembly JAAUYJ01 (sample SAMN14350222, study PRJNA611818) | marine sediment metagenome | isolation source: surface marine sediment (1.8m) | place: French Polynesia: Moorea | collected 2018-08 | reverse complement strand
CGTAGAGCGGGTCTCCACAAATCACTCCCTGCCCTAAACCCTGGAGCAGCAGGCCATTTCCCTTCAAGTTTTTGCTCCTTCGCCATCTCTCTCGCTATATTCCTCCTCCCCCCCCGTGTTTAAAACTCGGGTGCGAGCGAGCGCAGTGTGTGTAATGGGGAAAACGGCCCAATCCCCTCTTATCCTCCTTTTCTCCTTAAAGCCCCCTCCATATGATTTATGCATGGTTGGACTCCTCCTCCGCTTGGCCAAAATAAACTCTCTCTCTCTCTCTCTCTCTCTCCCGAAAAAGCAGCCTCGCCGCAGATGACCCAATTTGTCCGGACCCCAATTTTTTCCAGGAGGTTTTCTCTTCTCAGCGGGAGAGGAGGAGGGAAAATCTGTGCGGCCGACCCACACCTCCTCCTCTTTTTCAACCGGTGATTTCTCATATTTGAAGCGTAACATTACGGTGCGATATATTTCGACGCTCCTTTCGCCGAAAAAAATGGCGAAAGCGCACGTCGATTTCGCGAACTGGAAGGGAAGCAGGGAAAAAGAAAAAGGGCAATTAAATAGTATCTTTCTTAAAACATTGCATTGGCGACGCAATATAAGAGTATCACGAGCAAGTAGTAGCATATGCATCCGCCTCTGTTTCAATGTTCATTGCGCGCATGGCCACCGGAGGAAAAAAACACGGAGGAGGATGTTCTTTGAATGTTTCCTCTGCACGCGAGACTCGAATTTTTCATTTCCCCCCTTCTTTTCTCTTTTCGCGAAATTGGAGTGCGCGCAGCTCCATCACTCATCATCACCTTTCGCGATAGCGTCTGCGTTGGGCTTGGGTTGGGCGGCGGCATGCCTCGTGAGGAATCCAAGGACTGCCAGGGAAGAGGCTCGGCGGTAGCAGCAAATGATGGCTGGACGGTCGTGCTCAAAAGATAATTTCGCCCTTTTTTGCTGAGAAAACGCGCCTGAAACAGAGTTTGCTCAATACTGGCTTTATAGCAAGACCAGCCACCCGAGCCCTACCGTGCATTTGTTGTTGAATTCCGTGCTCCCCATGAACATCTATGCCGTCATCGGCTGCTGAGATCTCCCTTCACCATTCTGTTGCTGACTGGCGGACAACCGAAAAAAGTCTTGATCAGTTAAGAGAGAGGAGAAAAGAGCAAGAAATTTAGTAGACATGGATGCCCTCCCCCTCCTCTCTCCTTACTCCAAGTCACGAAGCCGAGAGATAACAAGAAGCCAGCAGCAACAGAAGGATGCGAGGGGGGAGGGAGAAAAGTGAAACTCCCAATATCCTCCTTATGACATTTACACCGCCGCCGAGCGGTGAGAGGAAGGGAGATCGAAAAACGCGGGATGGAAAAACATGCCCGGGAGGAAGGCCGCGCGACGATCGCCGACCCCTAAATATCTCTCGCACAGGAGGAGGAAAAACAATCGGTACGGGAGGAGGCCCCTTCTTTTCTTCTTTCTTGGCTCCCTAAGGCCGCACGTGACGAATGCACCACCGGGGGAGGCGATGAAAGAAAGAAGGACCTTGGGGTTGAAAGAAAAAGCGTGATTTATAAAACGGAAAAAGGGAGAAAAAAGCCTCTTCGGAAGTCCCTCTTTTTGCGCTTTGAACGGGAGCGGGATTGCGGCGGCATGTCCGAATCGACTTGCTTGTACGGTATGTAGTACTGTAGGGGAGGAAGACAGGCCGGGCATTTTATTTCACAAGACGTCACGGGAGAAAAAGAATTCCCTCGTCTTCGTCTTCCATTTCTCGGATCCTTCCGATTTTTGCGCAACTCTTTCCCCTTAACTCTATCGGACACTGCGCGATTTTTTTTATTTCCCGTCCGCTAAATCCGAACCACCACCTGCTTCGGTCCTCCTCCTCCTTCATTTCGGACGCTTTTCGTATATCGAGAAGTGGGAAGGGGGAGGAAAGGGGCATTGTTTTTGCGCCTACTTTTCCCATATATCCAGGCTGTCCTGTTCTGTCCGCCGCCGCTGGAAAGGGGGGAGGAGTCTACTTTCGCCTGTAAAGCCAGGTTCCCATGGAAATTCTAGGGGGTAAAAACACAGCGAAACGGAGGGAAACTTTCACCGGGCGGGAGAAGAGAAGTAAGTAGACTGTACAGTAGTGAGCCGCCGCCGCCACTGCATAAAAGCTCCTTCTTTTTCTTTCATTGCTTATAAAGCGTGCCATTGCCATGCTACCGAACGCAGCAGAGAGTGGAAAAAATCACCAACGATTTGCGGTCATTCTACTGGATTACAAAATTGTACAGTAAAGAAAGGTGGCTTCTTTTGTTCTTGCCGAGAACAAATGTAGGTTTAAAAAAATCTTGGGCAAATTCTAACTTTGAGAGGAAGAGAGACATGTGGGAAACTGGACGTGAGGCCTCCAGCAGAGACAGGGAGAGGAGGAGGAGGAGGAAAATGAGAGTGGAAATTCATCAAAAATCGGACGATCGAGGAGGACGGAAAAGAAGAAATTCCCTTTGCCCCGGCGTCTTTATTTCGAACACGGCAGCCGGAGGAAAAAATCCATGACATTTGAAAAATATCGAGTAACAAACGAATAACAAAAACAAATGGCCTGACATGACTTGAGATGATAATATCCCCGACATCGTTTTTGGAGCACTCGTCTCACGGCGGTTTCGATTATAATAATACCCAGTAGGTTCGTTGGTTTGGAGCACGCGTTCACTGTTTTTTCTTTCCACTTTGACAATCAACTCGTTTTTCAGTCCTGCTTAGTCTCCGAGACCCTGAAGAAGTCGAAGGCGGCGAGGATGACCTCTATCAGGAAATTGTCGTCCATGCAGTGCTGGAGCGCCGCCGCCGCCTCCTCGCCCATGTCGATCGACACAGAGCCCTTCTTGTCCGCCGAGGAAGACTTGTTCGAGGGGACGGGCTTGGCATCGGCCTTGTCCTGGATCCACCAGGCCCTCCAGAGGTGCTTGGCCAGCACCAGCATGACGCCCGTGTTGGCCATCACCACGAACAGGGTGATCCAGTAGGAGGTGAAGTCCAGGTACTTGCGCACCAGCACCACCAGGACGTTGTGGGAGGCGCTCAGCCTGGAAAGGTGGATTGGAATTGAAACAGTATTTAGAGGACGGAGCATCCAGATGCTGCATGAGCGAGCTACCCCCTTTCGCTAAGGCGAAAGTATTAAGTGTCTTCTGGAACAAGATTTCGTAACATAAAAAAACTGAATATACAAGAGAAAAGAAAACAAAAAGGGCGGCAACAACAACTGCAGCAGCAGCAGCAAAAACAACAGCAACATCATGAACAACAAAAGCAACAACAATTGCACCACCAGCAGCAACAAAAAACAGTAGCGGAAACAGCAGCAACAACAAATTGCTATTCGTTCTAGGTCAGTTCTGCAATACCAACAGCAGCAAACGGAGAGAAACGTGTTCGACAACAGCAGCAATCACCTGCAGATGACCGTTGCCCAGTATGGGGCCATGTCGAAAGCGGGCTCCTGCTGCGCCGCGTCCTCCGCGTCGTAGTCGTACTCCATCGGCCCTGGAGTGGTCGTGGTTGTTGTCGTTGTTGTGGTTGTTGTTGTTCTCCTCCTGTGGTGGTGCCCCTCGTGCGGGTCCTCGTAGGCGCATCTCTGGCTGTAGCGGATCACAAAGTCCCGGATGGTCCAAACTACGTACGAAAGCACCAGCACGCTCAGGTAGTGCTGGAGAAGACAAAGAAAACATTCATTATTGAAGGCATTTTCGTGCAATAAAGAACCTTCTCACTGGCTTACCAGCACGATCGACTTGGCGTTCTTGGGCCCGAGCCTCTCAGCGAAGGTCCTGTATCGGACGAACCTGGGCCTGAAGTGGGGCGGGGGCTGAAGAGTCTGCTTGGGGGGGAAGTTGAGGTTTGGACTGGGTCCGAACTGCGTCACCGGCATTGGCCCGTGGATCGGGTGCTGAGGCTGGGACTGGGGCTGGTGGCGCATCATGATGGTGAAAACGGAGGCTAGGCACTTTTATTACAACTGCACATAAGTCATTCCTTGGCGAGTGCACGGGAGATGGGAGATCAAAGGGTTTTTCTCTCCTATCGTTGTTGCTCGAATCAATGTATTTATCTCCCCCTCCCCCTTTTACCTTCTTCCTTCCGCCTCCACACTTTCTCACGCAGAGGAGCAGAACAACAGTACGTAGTAAGCAAATACAGGAAGGAAGTCCTAAGAGAGGAAGGAAGAAAAAGTGGAGATAAATGGGTTGGGGCAGGTTTGCTAGGTTGGGGATCGATCAAGGAAGCCTTTCGATTCACAGCAAAACCTTATGAATCTCGAAAACTTAACCGTGATGAGAACGACCGTACCCCAGCCTGAACAAGCGAATTTTATTTAGGGTATAATAATTAAGATAGTTCAAAGTCTTCCACAAACGACGGACGACTATCTGCCAGCTCCCCTCTCTTACCAGGTCGAGTAGGAGGAAAGTCTGCTGAAAGCTTTCTATTCCACTTCCACTCACACTCGGCGGCCCCTCCCTCCCTTGGGAATAAAGCGAGGGGGTCCCGTTCTGCCCCTCAGTATTGACGCCCAAAGCTGTGAAAAGGGGGAAGGAGAGGGAAAGACGCCGGGTGCTTTCTCAGCAGCGCGCATGCTCGGGAAAAATATACTACTGTACAGTGTACACGGAACAAAATGAGGCATATTATCCATTTCATCATGTATTATCCTGAAGCTGAAATGTGTATTTCTCTTTTTCCTTCCAGCAGGCACGGGATATATATTGTAGAGCGGGAGTAATTGCTCGCCTTTCCTGGTGTAGTTCCACGCCGGCGAAATTGTATTTTTTAGCAGAATCTCGGACGAGCGGGGAAAAAAAGGATACACGGGAGGCATTAAAACGTGTCAAATCGTCTCGCGGCACAGAGGAAAAAAAGCAATCTGACTAAACAGAGGGCAAAATATAGGTCGAGGAAGAAGACAGTTTGTAGGTCTGTCGGCCGTGGGTCTTTCTTGGGAGGGTAGAAATGAAATGTCTCTGATGGCCAACCCACCATGAAATATCAGCTTTTTCAGCAAACCAATTTTAACTTCTGCACAGGACAGGCTCTCAAGGAAGTCAACAACTGTGTTGCAAAAACTGGGAGTATCCCTGCTGCTAGGGGGTGGGATCGAAGTGTGGTGGGAGGCCTGGCCCCCATCCATCATAGCCGGGAGAGTACTTGGGAAGAAAAATGCTAAGTTCGGTTTTTTGTAGGGACCTTGCCCAAGGGGGAATTCGAGGCGGCGTTGCGCACAGATACCATAATTCGCATACAAAGGTTGTGTACTGTACGTAGGTACGATGTCCGCTAAAAACAATCGCCTGTATCGTCCTCTGCCCCTCCTGGAGAAATATTATGCTTTTTCAAGCGAACGGCTCAGAGAGAGAGGGGATTCTTCAATATCGGGGGGGTGATAATAGGGAAGAATACTTGATGCAATGCCAACTTTTTCTTTCTTCGTCGTCGGAGAAAAACGTCCTCTTGTACGGTACACTGCACGAAGTAGCTGCCGTGAAGTTTGTTTTGAGTTCCAGAATACGTTTGGCGGCACTTGGCGGCACTTTTTTTTGCTGCCGTCGTCGTCTCCTATGCGGGCTTCACCGCACAAAGGTGTCCGCGTCGGCCCACAGCTCTTGCATCTTGCGGAATTGCTGAAAGGGAAAAGAAAACAATTATTTTTGAAAAACGTTTGGGAACATTTCGAATCCCTTTTACCTGCTCCAGCCATGAGTCGTTGGCAAGCAGCTCGTTGAGGATGTTTGTGGTCTCCTGCCCGCCTCCCATGGCCTTCCTTCGGGACTCAACCACCTCTGAGCACATGTTGAACATGCGGTGCTTCTGGTGGTGCAGCCGGTGGTAGACCAGGGCCAGGCGGCCGCAGCGCCGGCACACAGAAAAGCACTGAGGAGCGACACAAAAAAAATATTAGAAGAGATCTTTGTAAAGAGCCCCCTCAAGCCCTTCTTACCCTATTGAGCGTGGCCTCCTCTCCGGGCGGGACCGACTTGAGCGAGGTTGGATCGTACGGCTGGCCGAACATCTGGACCATGGTGGCGGAGCGGTCCTTGTCACAGGCTCCACACTTGGTTTCCTGAATGAAATCGACAAATCAGCATTTGTCTTTTAGAATTATCATGAAAACTTAAGAGCTCACAGTGACGGCGGCGGACCCTAAGTCGTTGAGGCAAGGCCACGTGTCCAAGGCGCTCTGGAACTTCCTGGCCCAGCTGATGCCGGTCATGACCTTGTCCTTGCGCAGCAGGGTCACGCTGTCCACCTTCTCGATGTTGGACACGAAATACTCGTCTGGAAAAAAAGTCGTAGGTTGCAATACCTTAGTTTGAAATTATCTCTGTCCTCTCACCTTGGTCTTGAAAGACCTCTTGGAGGAAGTTTGCGTCTAGGCACTGCGAGATGAGCGCCTGAATGTACACCTCGAAGGGCTCTTGGAACTGGCTCGTCTCGTTGAACGAACGCTTGCGGAGGGTTCTGGAATGACACATGATGCTTAAAAGTTCTCTGTCTATTTAGTGAGGAAAAGTCAACTCACGGGTCGGACCCGTTTGACGAGCCTCCCCCTCCCGCCGTATCTGGCGGCGGGGAGCCGCCCCTCTGCAGCACCGTCACTATGCTGTCGCCCTTGTTGAACATGGTGAACTTGACAGCCACCGACACGTAGTTAGACCTGGAAATGCAAAAGAACTCCATACAAATGTCCACTTATGATTTTGTTCCGTCTCTTACCTCTGCGTCGGCGCGTAGTTCGTGAAGAGGTTGGCGGACCTGTAGAGCCACTGGCTCTGGCTACCCTGCGCAGAGTTGAAACGCTGCAGCAGCTTCTTGCTGTCCATTCTCCAGATGGGGGAGCTCATGTTCTCGGCGTCGCTCCGCAGCACCATGAAGTCGCCCACGCGGAACTCTGCCCCCTCCGCCACCACCCGCGTCGGCGGCGGAAGGCCGGTCTGGAGGAGGGCCTGCTTCCTCGCCAGCTCCCGCCGGTACTCCTCGTCCTCCTCGTCTTCTTCCTCCTCCTCCTCGTCCTCCTCCTCTCCGTACCCCTTGGCCTCCCCCTTTTTCTTGAAGGGCGTCCAGGTGGCGTCGTCGTCCGAGTCCGTCAGGTCCACGTCCTTGTCGTCCGCGAACTCGTCTCCCTCCAGGGTGATCGTCTCGGGCTTCTTCTTCTTCTCTTTGGCCTTCCGCCGGGAGGACTCGCGTTTGGGAAGGATAGCGACTGCGGGGGGGAAAAGGGACAGGTTATGGAGATGAGCTCATTCTAAACTTGTCTTAATGGACTTACGGTCTTCCTCCAGGCGCTCCTCGTCCGTCATGATCTTTTGCTTCTTGGCCTTGGAGGCGGAGGACGACGCCGGCGTTATGGTGAGCGCGCCGTAGGTGGCTGTGCCGGAAGGGGCAGAGAAAGAGGTAGAGGCTGTTGGAGATGCTGTTGCGTTGTGCAGGGGTTGGCCGGCGGCGGCGACTGCGCCTTTCGAGGCGGAGGAGGACGACCGCTTATTGGGTCCCGACCTGCTTCCTCCCCCGCCTCCCCCGCCCCCCGACGACGAACGGCCGCCGGCGTTCTTGGGCGTGTAAGGAGGGACGTACGCCTTCTTGCCCGGCAGGTTCCCGCCTCCCCCGGTAGAGGGCGAAGGCTGCTGGGGCCGGGAAGACGATGCCGACGGCTGTGGCTTGGGCTGCTCCTGCGGCGGCACCTCTCCCTTGAGGAAGCGCTCGTAGGCGTCCAGGAACTTTGACTGCGGCACCTTTCCTGACATGCCGATGGTGGATGGTTGCAGCATTACGTTGCACGGAGGAGGCAAGTTCATCAGGAAGCCCATCTCTTCGTCAGGGGCTACGCAAAGCACCTTGCACTTGTTCCGTTGCTGCTCCTCCTCTTCTTCCTGCTGTTGTTGCTGCTGCTGCGCCTGGCCCGACGCAGCGGCGGCCATCGCCAGGACTGACGCAGCCGCGGGTGTGGCGGCGGCGGCAGCAGCTTGCTGTGACGAAGGCTGTTGCTGCTGTTGCTGTTGAATGTTGCTGAGCATCTGCTGGTGGTAGGCCTGCATGGCGTTGGCCAGTGGCGCCAGCGTCATAACCGGCGTCTGGTTGGGGTCCCACGGGTTCATGACGATCTGCGGAATGAAGCCACTACTCTGACCCTGCTGCTGCTGCTGCTGGCCAAAGAGCTGCTGCTGCTCCTGTTCTGAGGCGGCCCCTCCCCCACCGGCGCCTCCGCCCTGGGGGTTCTCCCGGTTGTCTCCCGAGCTGAGATCCAGCAACTCGCTGGCTCGATTCAGCCAGGAGGAGCTGGACTTGTGTTCGCTCTTGCCCCTCTCGTTCCGGGACGTAAGGAGTTGGTTGAACTGAGGAGAAGAATCACAAAAGTATCAGCAAAAGGACGCAAGCATGCTCGGTAACACACACCCATAGACACAGAGTGAAATATCTCCTTGAGAGATAGATAGGTGCTTGGGAAAAAAGCTCGAAATTCGTGAGTTGGAAAAGACGCCAGAAAAACACTCAATCCCACCTAGCCAAGCTACTGGAGAGTTACCTTGGCTCCACCTTTGTGTAAAATCACTTGATATTCCACTTTGCCATGTTCTTCCAAGTTCTAAAGAGTACATGAAATGGAAAACGTTCTTTTGCTAAGAACAACAAAAACCCGAAGCCCAGCATTACTTCTACTGAATGACGTTGCTCACCTGGTTGTTTCCTCCCATGCCAATGTCTTCGTAGTTTATGGTCGACCCGGCGACCTCCATGAGGTCTGCCGCGCCCGCCCCACCGCCACCTCCTCCCCCTCCGCCGCCAGCGGCGTTGTCTCCAAGCTCAGCAAGGGCACCGAGGGCTCCAAGTCTGACGAGGCCAATGTCCTGTTGCTCTCGCTGCTGTTGCTGCTGCTGTTGTTGCAATTGTTGCTGCTGCTGGAGTTGTTGCAGCTGTTGTTGCTGCAACTGCTGCTGTTGCAACTGTTGCTGCTGTTGGAGGTGTTGTTGCTGCTGTTGGTGGTGATGATGGGACGACTTCTTTGATCGGGAACTGTGCGATCTTGAAGACGACGACCTGCCACTGCTGCTCTGACTGGACTTCTGCCGCTGTTGCTGTTGTTGCTGGTGATGGTAGAACTGCTGTTGCTGTTGTTGAGGACTGGGATTCTGCTGGTAGATCTGCTGGGGACTGGCCACGTTCTGTGGACTCGGGTTGTTGTAGTACTGCGGGCTGGGCTGTTGCTGTTGAGCCGGTTGCTGCTGCTGCTGCTGCCTCCCAGCCAATTCATGCAAGAAGGAGTCCGCCGACGACCTGAACGCCTGGGGCGGCGCCTGTCCGGGGAAGGCTGTCCTGTTGGAGGACGCCGCGGCCGGCGACGCAGCAGACCGGGATGGCACTTGGCTGGACTGACGCGGCGGAGGTTGACCCGAGAACGAAGAGTTCCCCTTCTCTCTGGCCAGCGGGGGAGGCTGACCGGGGAAAATGGGCTGGCTGCTCTTGAGCTCCACCGCCTGTCGCATGCCGCCGCGGTTGGAGGAGGAAGTGGTTGTAGCCGAGGCGCCGTTGTTGACGGGCGAGGGGGCGCCGCCGCCGCCGTTGAGGTCATAGTGCCGCTCCATGCCTCGCATGACGTTGTTTACCAGTGCCCGAGGATCCGGCTTATGCGGCTCAGGGACAATGAGGCTGGAGGCGGCGGCTGCGTTGGCGGCCGCGGCGTTCTTCCAAGACAAGGAGGACACCGGCGTCTGCGGCGGCGTCAGGAAATTTTCCCTTGGCTCTAGCGACGCGGCAGCTGCGGCCGCCGCCGCCCTCGACGTGGACGCTGCGGCGGCGGAAGAGGCAGCCGCCTCTCGCATGTTGAGGTTGGCCAGGGCCTGCTGGTGTAGCTGGGACTTGTTCGAGGCGGCAGCCTGGACCAGCGACGGAGGCAGACCCATGTTCTGGTACTGTGCAGCCTCGTGAACTGCAGCAGCATCTCTGTAAAGAGACAGCAACATTAACATTTAATTCGCTATCCATTTCTTCAGACTACGTACACCCGGCAAAAGGAGAACATCAAAGTGCCGTAAAAGGTGCACTCCAGAGAGAGAGAGAGATGTGCCTCTTTACCTGATCTGCTGCGCCAAGAGGAAGGACGGGTGCTGCTGCGCCGCGGCGTAAGCGCCGGGCTGGATGACGGCGTCCCCCGCGGAGGCGCCGGCCACCGAGGCCGTGCCCAGTCCCGGAGCGCCCACCGAGGACCCGGAGGAGCCCACCACGTGCTGGCCCGGCAGACGGTTGTAGTACCATCCCGGGTCCATGGCGAGGAGGTCGAGGGACCCCCCGGAGGGGTGATCCTGGGGAGGGGGATGTCCCGGACGGGGGACAGTCGACAGAGGCGCACGAGAAGCGCTCGGACTTGGGCGCGGCGGCGGCGGGCGCCGACGAGGGAGTCAAGTGCACCAATCTATGTTCTGGGTCGAGGAGACTGCTTTGGGCCGCTGCAAGGCCTCCGCCGGGTCTCTCCGGGCGGATCGGGTGTCGGGGTTTCACCCCGGTGTCCTTTTCTTTGAACACTTTTTAGTGGAATTGTTGATGTTGTTGTTGATTTTCGGCCATTTTTGGTGCGGCCGCAAAGAAGAGACAAATCTCGCCAAAGGGTTGCCACTCAAGGAATAAATAAAAGGCCAGGAAGAAGCAAATAGATCGGAAAAAACTTAGACAGTCATTGTGCAAGAAATTACTGTGTGAATGTACTTATTTCAATAATGTGATATGCTGAGAAGTTGTTGAGGTTAATAAAAACACCGATTTGCTTAATATTAGAAAATAGCCACAAAATAAATCGTGTTTCTATCATCTCGTCTGGTGCCCTTGCCTCATTTCTTCTTCTTTCTGCTTCTTCTTTCTTCCTTTTGTGGAGTGAAGCTGCGCCTCCTTCGCGGGCAGAAAGCAACCAGGCAGACCAAGACAGGCAGAACGGGCAGAAAGAGAAACTAAAGGAGATTGGAGTTCTTGAGTACAAGCCATCCATTATGGGAAGACATCCAT
>JAAUYJ010046471.1_pt1 | contig 11032 bp, 5 predicted proteins | sample 7278031 | NCBI WGS metagenome assembly JAAUYJ01 (sample SAMN14350222, study PRJNA611818) | marine sediment metagenome | isolation source: surface marine sediment (1.8m) | place: French Polynesia: Moorea | collected 2018-08 | reverse complement strand
TGAATTATTACTAATTACAGCTTGGGTTTGAGCAGAAAAATTATTTCCTAAAGTTGCCCGAAGTTGCTGATGATTTATTGGTTTAGGTTTCCCTTGGTTTAAATGACCACGAGAAATAGTTGTAGCAAAGCTAGTTCGACGCATTATTGCATCAGAATTTAACCAAGCTTCTTTTGTATTTTTATAACCATCAGGAGTAGCACAGCGATAAAGAGGCATCCCTAATTGGGATAACATTCCATTAATTCTACCAAATCTAGGTTTGTCAGTACCTGTTGCTCTAGCTGCGGAAATAATATATTGATAAGGGGTTTTAAATTTGCTGCCATAATATTTTTCATTCCAGAATTCACTACTATTAAATAAGGTTTCTAACACATAACGAATGTTGCCGTTGGTTTCTTGAAATCTTTTGGCTAATTTATTAACTAGAGTTTCAGGAGGTTGGTCGGCAACAAAATATTGAGCTAATTTATAACTAATAAAACGGGCGGTCGATGGATGTTTTGCTAAAATATCTAAGGCTTTTTTTCCTTCTTCTATTCCACCACCTTTAATCGGTACTCCTAAGAATATTTTATCCCTATTATCATGGCGGTTTAGATTAAATACAAATCCACTTCCATCTCCGGTACGACGTTGTATTCCCCAACCCGTAAAAATTCTTGCTAAAGTGATTATATCTTCTTGTTTATAACCTCCATTTACTCCCATAGTATGAAGTTCCATAAGTTCACGGGCATAGTTTTCATTTAAACCTTTAAATCTGCCACGAACACCAGGACTTCCAGGAGCAGTATTGAGCCAATTATCTAAATAAAATAACATGGCTGGATGATGAGCTGTTGCACTTAATAAATCCCGAAAATTACCAAGTGCATAAGGTCGAATTGCATCTCGTTCATAAGTTCCTATCCAAAGTCGAACTGGTCGCCCTTTAGTAACAGAAATATTAAAGTGATTGAACCAAAAGTTAATCATTACTTCTTGCAGTTGTCTATTACTAGATATTGCTCTAAGTAAGTTGGCTTTTCTAGCTTCATTTAAAATTTTTCTCATTCGCTTATTTCTAGCTTGTTTCTGTTCTTGAGTTAGTTGTTCTTGTTCCTTTTTTGGCAGAGGTCCGTACTCCTGAAAAAGTTCAACAGGGTTTAAATATAAGGTTGTTAATTTTGATAGTTGATTGGTTAATTGTTGAGGTTTTCTAATTGTTTCTGGTCTCAGTTGAGATTGAATATAATTATTAATTCCGATAGATTTAACTCGTTCTATATCTCCTGGTCTAGGACCAAAACTAAGACGATTTAAAACATGGATTGTTTTGGTACTAATAGATTGACTATCAGCATAGCTAGGAGTTGGTAATCCTAACCAAATAATTAAGCCTAATAGCAAAGATATAATCCAGTACCTAGAGGCTTTTTTCATTAATTATTCCTCCTGAAATACTTTAATGTTTTTAAAGGGAATAGGGAATAGGGAATAGGGAACAGGCAACAGGGAATCAATAGGATTTGTAATTAAGGCATGGTTATGAACTTAATACTCTTTACAAAAAAATTATAACTCTAATATTTTAATTTGACCACAACAAGATTTGTCTACAAAAATCAGGAATTATTCTATCTTCCTTAAGTTATATAAAATCCGGATAATTACTATATCTAAGTCCGCAGCGACTTACACTCCATGGAAGGAAGCAATCTCAGAGATTTAAGAGATTGCAACAATCGTCGCAATGACAATTGTTCAACCGGATTTTATATTAGGATTTAATTCCAAAAATCTGATTAATTAACAATTAACAATTAATATCATGTCGGGTTGAATAGTTATAATTAGAAGCTCGTAGTAAAGCTCTAGCCCAATCTATAGTTAGGGCTAGAGCTTTACTACAAACAAAAACTTTAAGGAACTTTCCAAATATTAATCTTCCGGTCCCAACCACCACTAACTATTGTTTGCCCATTAGGACTAATTGCTACTACACTAATATAACTATTATGTCCGCTTAAACTGCCTTTTAATTTACCTGTACTTAGTTCCCAAAATTTGATTGTTTTATCCCAACTACTACTAATTAAAGTTTTACCATTAGGACTAATAACTATTGACCAAACTCCATCTATATGTTCTTTTAAACTATGGATTAATTGACCTGTCTTTAAGTTCCAAATATTAATCATCCCATCACTACTACTACTAGCTAATATTTGACTATCAGGACTGAAAACTAGAGATAAAATTGAGAGAGAATTAGTATTAATAGTACGAACCAGTTTACCCGTTGATAAATTCCACAATTTAATCATATTATCCTTACTACCACTAGCTAAAAATTGCCCATCTGGACTAATGGCGATCGCATTGACTATCTCAGAATGTGCTTCTAAGGTTTGCAGCAACTCCCCACTACTCAAATTCCAAATTTTAATAGTTCCATCCCAACTACCACTAGCAAAAATTTGACCGTTGGGAGCGATCGCTACTCCATCTACCACATCAGTATGTCCTGCAAGAGTTCTCACCAGAGTAATATCAGTAATATTTTTATTTTTGGGTAGTTTCCAGATTTTGATAGTTTTGTCATCACTACCACTGATAACGAATTGTTCATCAGGAGTTACTGCGACTGAGTTGACTGACTCTGGATGCGCTTTCCAAGTAGCTATAATTTCCCCATTCTGAATATCCCACACTGAAATCATACCGTTACTGCTACCCATAACGATGTAAGCATTGAGAGCAACTATAGAATTAACAATTCCACTAATTTCATCGGTAATTGCTTTTGCTAGTGTAAAGTCTAAAGAAGTTTCTGTGGTATTTTCTTGTGTGGAAGTAGTTGTAGAAACAGAATTTGTTGTTTCTGTTGGAGTTGGTGAGGTTTGAATAGTTTGAGGAGCTTGGGAAACATTTGGCAATGAAACATTTTGTCGCCACTTCCAAAAAGTATCAATTTCAATACCTCCTGAAACAATGACATCAGAGTTTTCTTGCAACTTGACAATACCATTAATACCTACTAAGCGACCTTCTTGATTTAGCACAGGTCCGCCACTCATCCCCGCTCTGACTAAATTATTATACAGTAAACTATAGCCAGCAACTGCTTGCTGACGACCTGTGACCGCTCCTGCGGTACTGAGAAAAATTCGTTGCTGGAGATTGCTACCGGAACGTGGCCATCCCCCGACAAATACATTTGTTCCGGGAACTAACTGAGTAGGGTCTCCTGTTTCAGCAATGGGGTAGTTTTGAGAACTGCTAAATGGTACGATCGCTAAATCTACATTTGGCACTTGTTTGATTAGGGTATAGTAAACTGGGTGCATTTCCCCATCGGGTGTGCGTACTTGATAGTCTCCTACCTTATTGACAACGTGCCAGTTTGTGAGTACATAATATGTATCTCCTTGTTTTTCGACAATTACTCCTGAACCACTTCTGTTTTTTCCGTCAATTCTCACTGTAATTTCTGCGGCTATTTTGTTAATTTCTGATTCTGTTGCTCCGAGAGCAATTTGTGGTTTTATTAGTGAAATAGTAGTGGTGATACTAACAATAAAATTCCTGATATTTGTAGGATTTATATTGAGTAAATTGCTAATAATAATTATGAGAATAATTCTCTTGAAATTCATTTTTTTTGTTCTTTTATTGTGAGGAATATTTTCAATAATGGATAATTGATAATTACCTCTCCCTAAAAGGAAAAGGATTTAATAAAAGGAAAATTTTTTCTTGTTTCTCCTTGCTTATGAGAGGCTTTAAACCTTAATTATTCGGTAAAAATTCAGCCATCAACTATAGCAATCCGGGCTTATGTTGTAAGATTTGATCGTAGGAGTTTGGTCTCCCAACCCTATATCAGAAAGGATTTGTCAACCAAACCCCTAAAATTTTAACAGGCAAATCATTTAAGATTAGTATATTATCGGTAAGATTTTATCGAGCGGGGTTTGGTCTCCCAACCTAAGCTAATGTGGGAATTGTCAAGCAAATCCCTACAATTTTAATACGCAAATCCTGCACGGATTAGTAATTATCGGTAAGATTTTATCGAGCGGGGTTTGCTCTCCTTTCCCCAAGCTCAGATTTAATACGCAAATCCTGCACGGATTAGTATCTTATCGGTAAGATTTTATCGAGCGGGGTTTGGTCTGCTTTCCCCAAGCTTAGATTTAACAGGCAAATCCTGCACCGATTAGTATATTATCGGTAAGATTTTATCGAGCGGGGTTTGGTCTGCTTTCCCCAAGCTCAGATTTAACAGGCAAATTCTGCACGGATTAGTATCTTATCGGTAAGATTTTATCGAGCGGGGTTTGGTCTGCTTTCCCCAAGCTTAGATCAGATTTGTCAACCAAACCCCTACAATTTTTTCACAAATCCTGCACGGATTAATATATTAGCTGAAGTGCCATTAACTTATTCTTTTTGAAGGAAGAATCAGATTAGATGTTTGATTCCAGATTTTTTCCATCTAAAATATAGCTAAAATATAGCTAAAATGCTATACATAATTAGGTCTTCAATACAAAGGATAAAGGATATGAGAACTATTCCCTATTTTATACTGCTTATCATTACTTTTTTACCGAAAAATTGGGGTATGCGCCGACCTTTTCAAGAGGATAAAAAAAATATTCGCGCCTAGTATTTCAAGCCTATTGCTGACCGATGAGGTACTGATAACTGATAACTGAAATGACAACTATCGAATATTTTTGCTACCTTTACGATTTGCAAAAAAAATGGTATACCTTATGTTAACAATTAAGGCTTGCTGAATAAGTATTTAGGATGAGGTTAGGAGTAATTAGGGGTTCCATGGAACGTCCCTAAAGAGTAAGGAAAAATAGGAATTACAGAGGATATAGTTGGAATAATAATCCCTCAAAACGGTATCAGGAGGAAAAAGGGAAAATGTTTTTTTTGATAAGATTAAAACCATTGAATAAGAGACTGTTTGTAAAAGGAATATTAAATCCAGGCGTAGTGGACCGAGACAACTAAAATGGTGCGTTACGACGGATTGCTGAATCTTTTTCATAGTCTTAATTTAAGCCGTCTAATACCAATTACCATGCATTATTGCTATACTTGGGCGATACTTCAGTTATTAACTAATTAGCAGGGCGCAGAATCATTTTTTTACTAATTTCAGCTAGTAATTATGTTAATTATTCTTATGTTTGCTTCTCCTGTACGGACGCCCTTATGCAACGTCCCTACCTACTCCCCTACTCCCCTACTCGCCTACTCTGAAATAGATAAAGTTTTTGAGAAATGGTATAACACACCCGAAAATTTTTCTATTTAGTTGTTGTCGATTGAATAAATTTAATATGATAATTATCAGTAAACTAAAAAAAAATGACTATAAAAATTTAATCCAATTCATTATTTTTAGTGGAATACTATTGATTTATGGTTGCAATATATCCCCGAAAACTAAAGCAGAAAAAGCAGCAAAAATTTTCCCTGTAGAATCTATTAAATTACCTCTGCCAACTCCTTATTTTACGGAGGCAAAATTAATTGCAGTTGGAGATATTATGATGCACGGTATGCAAATTAAATCTGGTTATAATTCTCAAACTAAGACTTATTCTTATCAGAGTTTTTTCACAGAAATAAAGGATATTTTATCTGCTGGTGATTGGGTAATTGGTAATCTAGAAACAACTTTAGCAGGACCTGAATCTAGATATACAGGATATCCTTTATTTAATGCTCCCGCAACATTAGCTGATGCTATTAAATCGGCAGGTTTTAATATTTTAACTACTGCGAATAATCATTCTTTGGATAGACGAGAAAAAGGTCTCTTGAAAACTTTAGAGAATCTGCGCGATCGCGACATTTATTCCGTAGGTACAGCAGCTTCTTTAGCAGAATCTCAAGAAATTTTAATGGTGGAAAAAAATGAAATTTTGATGGCTTTTTTGGCTTATACTTACGGAACTAATGGCATTCCTATTCCTCAAGGGAAAAATTATCTGGTCAATTTAATTGAGGAACAAAAAATTCTTCAAGATATTAGTAAAGCCAGACAACAAGGAGCAGATATTGTGACAGTTTCTCTACATTTTGGCGCAGAATATCAGCGCTTACCTAATACTCAACAAAAACAGTTAGTGGAAAATTTGGTGAATGGTGGAGCAGATATTATTTTGGGTAGTCATTCTCATGTAGTTCAACCTTATAAAATTTTTCAAATTACTGAAGAAAATGGAGATACTCGTCAAGCAGTTGCGATTTATTCTATGGGGAATTTTATTTCTAATCAAACAAGAAAATATACTGATTTAGGAGTAATTTTTCAAGTGAATATTCAGAAAAGTTTTCCAGAAGAAATAATTGAAATTTCTGCCGTGTCAGCTTTACCAACATGGGTACATCGTTATCGAAAAAATGGTAAATTAAACTTTCGAGTTTTGCCATTGGAAGAGGTTGTTACTAATAAAAATGACCCTTTACTTAAGTCTAGAGATTATTTGTTATTGAATAAATATTTAACTCAAATGAATAGTCATATTAATTTGTTGAATAAATTAGAAGCAGAGAAAGTTTCAAAGGAGTAATATTATTTTCGGATAATTATTGATAATGTTGTAGGTTGGGTTAAGCGGTAGCGCAACCCAACTCGGTACTCGTGCTTGGGTTGGTATACAGGAAAAAGGAATACCTCATACCATTTCTCCATGAAGTTGCGCTTAATATCAAGATAAGAATAGTCAGTTTAATAAGGTCTGAGCAATAATTATTAAGAGCATTATTACAGAGAAATGGTATCACATGGGAGCAAGATGCTCCCACTGTTATCCTAACAAACATTGGCAGATAATGCACGAATTACTATGCGCAACCACTCCCAACTCAATACAATATAGATAGCAAAATTTTATCCTAATATTTCATCCACTTAAATATTAATACTCGGAAACCTTTGAAGAGATAAACTTTGACCCCGCTGTAATTTTTGCACTTGTTCATAACCACTGGCAATAAGTTGTCTATATACCTCCACACATTGCTCGTTAATATCTACCAAACAAACTTCAATAATATTATCTTCCCCATAGAGAGGAATTTTGACTTCCCGATCTAATTTCATAGTAGTATCTCCAACTTCCACTATGAGGAATATGTCCGCAGGTTAAGGATGTTGAGATTCTTCATTAATTGATAATTGATAATGGATAATTGATAATTACAAGAAGGTTAAAACCGAGAGGATTGAAGATTGGGAAATATCATTTCTTTTTTTCCCCTATCCAAGGGTCGGCTTTAAACCACAATTATTTAATTAACAATTAATAATTAATAATTCGGTAAAAATCTGCTTTCGGTGCCAACAAAGCTATATCCGGTTGTGGTTCGGAATAATCATCTAATTCAACTGGATTTTGAACGCTTACTAAAACGCGATCGCCTAACCTTTGAGAAAATAGTTGAGTTAAACGATTTACGCAAGCGGAATGGTAGGAACCTACTGGAGAGATTTTTCAAATGTCTCCTCTAATTAATTCTAAGCGCTCGTTTTCTTTGAGGATACCAACTTGAGGCATTTTGTTGTATTCTTTGACATTGAATTGTCGTTTCAGCAATTCCAGTGACATGATTGATTTCAACAAATGGTCAAATTATAATTCTATCATAGTCAAGTAGGGTGCGTTCATGAAATGTAACCCACCGCTTATCCCAAATATTTCAACATTACAAGTAGTCACTTCTGCTCTAAATACCTTTACTTATAACAGCATACAACCCAAGTATTTCCGTGAGCCCACTCACTACCCGATGTATTCGGCTTATCAAACGAACCGCCCCACGGCCACGCATATTCCAGAGGTTCGTTGCAAGCCTTATTCTCAGGTATATATGTGCCGTGCTGATTATCATTCGACACCCAAACGAAAGGAACTTTAGCACACCTTTTCCGGTCTCTATAGTTTGCAGCACAAATCTCTTGTCCAGTCTTACCAAGATAGGAAAATGGTACATGAGCAGCTAGCGAGCCAAGTTTAGATGGGCAAACCTTATCAACATCAGACTTTGTGACAAATGCTCTAACATTTTCTACAGATCCCGGAGAACGTTGCGCAATTTCTATTACTTTTTCAGTTTTTTTGCCAAATTCTTCGAGAGCTTGATCCTGTTCTGCTTTTATTTGCTTAGGTTTAATGCTTTTAGCCTCTGCATCTATTCTACCAAAATAGACAGCTAAACCTACAATTGCAGTTAGTGTAACTAATCCTCCTAATTGAATCTTTCTCATAAAATTCACTATTTATACCTCCAGCTAAATTTAATCTATAGCTTTTGTCTTTTAATCCTCTATTAGTTATAACTTTTTTTAGCTGATAAATCATTTTTTTTGTAGAATTTTAGTGTTTATAGCAAAAAAAGAATTGATGAGGTACACCTAAAGATCCCCCTAAATCGACCTTTTCAACGGGGACTTTGAAGTTCCCCCCTTTTTAAGGGAGGTTAGGGGGGATCAAATATCTGTACCTCACAGATTAAAGAATTGCTATAGTGTTGGGTTTTTCCGTTGGAAATGCTCCGCAAACGTTCCTCAACCCAACCTACAATATCTATAAATCATTCTTTTTACTCCCATCTTCAGCTTTTAACTCAATTATTGTTGTAGGTATAACATCAGGAATAGATGATTCAGAGGATTTTAAACTAGGTTTAACGTAACTATTTTTAACTTCTTCGAGCAAATCAATAATTAAATTTTCTATTTCATCAAAAGTTTGTTTTTCCTGTAATTCTGAGACTAACTTACTACTAAAATGTTCTACTAACTGTTGTCTAAGTTTGATACTTACCGCATCTGGTTGTACATTTGTTTGATAAGCTTTCTGCGGAGAAGTAGCAATTGTACTTGATATTTGTACCACTAAATTATTAGCAATTTTCTCAGGTAAGCGACGTAAAAAAGGTATTTTTTGTAAACCCCTATATATAGATAATTGCTGCATAGATTTTTCCACTTGATAATGCAAAAAATCTTCAATATCTGAATGAATCTCTGGCAGAACTTGACAAGCAGTTACTTGCAGTACGCGGTTAATAATTTCCTGAATTTTACCCGAATCATTTTTCTCCACATAAACGTTATCTGGCTTACTTTTTGATTCAAAAATAGCTCTTTTTAGATAACCTTTACTAATATTCTTCTGAAGTTTATTAATACTTCCACCAACCACAACTTGAATTATTTCCTTACCAAAACTACTAATTAACTTGAACCGCATAGAAGTATTTAACTGAGTCATATTTGGTAATTCAACTTTATCTAAACGAATACAAACAGTAATTATCCGCAGTTCTGGCAGCCAAGGTTGTAGTAAAAAAATATCATACCAACGCTGTTTAATAGCATCCCACAAACTTATATTACGACGACGACTAATTAGTAAAATTCGCCCAATAAACTCTATCCAAAATATAGCCATCCAAGGCAAATCTACTAGCCAAAATCTATCGACGAATTTTCCATTTTGATCTAAATTACGGAAGTAAAAGGACTGCATCAAAAATAGAATATTTTCATCCCAAAAATCTAACTCTTTTTCCCATTGATATGTTTCTAGATGTTGGCGACTCCAAAATATATCAAATGCTCGTTTTGACGATTTATCTGCCCACAAAATATCTGGTGCTAAATATTGCAGTAGATTTAATGATTCTAAAAGTTTGAGAGTAGGAGTTAAATCAATATTACTATCTGGAATCTGACTATAAATATGTTCCTTAATCTGGTATTTGATTTGAGTTAAAACTATAATTTGATTAACTATCTGGAAATAATCATCTCTATCAATTAATTCGGTGCTACTATCTCGCAATTTTTTAAGTAAAGGTTCTATTTCTGCTGCTTCTAAACCTTCTTTTTCCAAGATTATCCTCAGTTCATTAACTGTAATTAAATAATCTTGTGAATCTCGGAATGGCTCGATTCCCTTAATTAAATCATATCCTAATTGCGGTTCATACAATAACATTAAAGGTCGAATTTGTTCATTGAAAAAATCTAACTGACTTTGCCAACCCTGTGCTTCTAAATAATCTTTTTGCCAGAATACTTGTACTGCTTGTGAAAAATTTTCTTTGTCGAGATGAGTAGTAAATCTTTGCTTAATTTTCCCTAAAGCACCATAGTCATCTATGACTCTAAATGGAGGACGATTAATAAATATTTGTATGCTATTCAGGCGCAAATCTTCTAATAAATTTTCTATGTTTGATGACTGTAAACCATTTTCTGCTAATTCTTTTTCTAGCTTATCTACTTTTTGTAGATATTTTTCTTGGGGAGTCTCAGTAAGTTTTTGTAAGTATAAATCTGCCTTCAGATACGCGTCACGAAATTTTATATAAGTAACATCGAATATTACTAAAATTAGGTTGGCAAGAATTAGTAATGCCATAATTCGTTCACTTAAGAATAATAAAGGTGAACGGTGAGATTTAGGAGATTTTGGGGATAACATAGTTATGTAGTTTTGACAGGAAGATTTCCCACTGCGGAACCCCTAATTCAGATTATCAAATATTCAAAATACAGATAGGGGAGATATACCTGATTCAATTCTTTAATTTTGCACTTGATTTAAAGGTTGTTTTAGGATTTATAATTGAGGCATAAATAAATATTAGAAGGTCTAGAAAGAGTGACTAACTCATTATAAAATCTTAGACTAAATTATACAGCATATTTATGACTAATAATGTACAGGTTTAAATGGTAAAATCATTGTATAACAGGCATCTTGCCTATTAGTTATTTACCGAATTATTAATTATTTAATAATTAATAATTAAATAATTAATTCGCGCCTTGAAGCTTCCCCTTTTAAGGGAAAAAAAAGTGATCTTGAATTTCGGGATCTTCAATTCCGTAACGGTTTTAACCAGAGGTAATTATTAATTATCCATTATCAATTATCAATTAATGAACTCACGGGCAACGGGAAGTGCTGTATAAGTAATAGCAAATTCATGCATAGGC
>JAAUYJ010007623.1_pt1 | contig 11032 bp, 1 predicted proteins | sample 7278031 | NCBI WGS metagenome assembly JAAUYJ01 (sample SAMN14350222, study PRJNA611818) | marine sediment metagenome | isolation source: surface marine sediment (1.8m) | place: French Polynesia: Moorea | collected 2018-08 | reverse complement strand
TGAAATCATTAGCACTCAAACCAAAAAAGTTTTGTAAAGCTGGATTCTTAACATCCGCACTAATTTGATCATTTCCTGAATAGTTAAAAGCACCAACAGAGCGAGGGTCATCATCATTTCTCCCATCACTAGAAGTAGAACCTTGACATAAAGTTTCAGCAGTAGCAGGACAACTATTAGTAATCAAAGCCTGATAGCTACCAGCAGTAGGACTAATAGTTTGAAAAGTACTCTGAACACTAGTATCACCAGTGGTATTCCAACTAGTAAACCCACCACTACCAGTACCTTCAAAGCCAGAATTATCAAAGGTAATACTAAAAGCCTCAACAGGATTAACTGCAATAAAATTACTAAGGGCTAGAAACAGAAGAGTTTTTAGGTAAAAAGCTTGATTTTTCAGAGAGATAGACATAATTACAAAATTAATTGACTATAGAATAATTGTTGTTAAGTTTTTTGTAGAGCTACGGTAAAGACACAAGTCTCTCGGGTTGAGTTGGAGAGAATTTAGCCCTCGTGTTCCCCCCAAGATTGGGGGACTTTAAATCTTTTTCCCCCAACCCCCCTTTTTAAGGGAGGATCGAGGGGGGATCGAAAACTAGGAGTTTTGCTGCTTTTAAATAGTTGTGTCTTCACCATAGCTTTGTAGGGTGAGTATCACCCACCACAACAGGGATTAAGCGAGAATAAAATCTGTATCGGGAATAGTACCAGTGAGGTTTTGCAAGAACACCACATCTTTCGGGTTAAGGCTACCACTAGCATCAAAATCCACTCGCACCATAGTTCCCACTCCACTAAAAAATTCTTGAGTGATATAACCTTCTGCAATAGCATCAGTAACAGTAGAAGGACTGATATAAGCTTCAATTTCATCCACAATCCCCCTAAAATCTAATTTATCCGTACCAGAGGTAAAGTCTTCGATAATATCTATACCGTCACTGGTTTCATTAAAGAAGAAGGTATCGCTACCACCACCACCGCTTAAAGTATCCTGACCTTTATAGCCAATGATAGTTTCACTAGCACTAGTACCATTTATATCTTCTGAACTATCTGTACCATCTATTACAGAAGAACCAGATACATAACCAGCATCAATATTAGCTCTATTTTCTCCTGGGGTCAGAGTAATAGGATCTGTTGTACCGTTATTCGTAGCAACTCCAGTAGAAGTATTAGCATCAGAATCAATAGTGTCATTAGAACCTTGATCCTGACTGGTTAAGCTATTACCAGAAGAAGTAGTAGGGAAGCTAACTTGATATTCTTCTCCTGGGTTTAATCCAGTAAAGCTGTAAGTACCATCAGCAGCAGTAGTTAAAGTATCTATAGTATTATCTCCAGTGGTACTAAGAAGACCATCAGCACCACCACCAGTAAGAGTTACATTCACTCCAGTTACTACATCTTCAAATTGACCTCGGATACCGTTTTCATCCAAGTCTTCCCAGACAACACCACTAATACTCGCTTCTAGTCCATCAACAAAATTATTACCAGTACTCGTACCAGATAGAGTAACTGAAATACTATTGTCATTAGTGCTATCGCTTTCAGCAACATCTCCATAACCATTCAGATTTTCCTGAGTGATGGTATAAGTACCATTATCCAAACTAGAGAAAGTATAATTACCATTTGAATCAGTTTGGATAGTGGTCGGAGTGTTTACGCCATCATCAAGAGTAATATTAACTCCAATTAGAGGAGTATCACCAATACCATCACCATCAGTATCTTCCAGAACAGTACCACTAATAAATCCAGTTCCATTAACCTGATAGACAAAGTCATTACGAGTATCCAATTCTCCATCTGCTAATGCTACAGTAAGTACTTCGTCATTACTGGTGGAGCTATCTTCATTATCACTATCATCACTACCATCATCATTATTATCAGCATCACTTACATGGCTATAATTAGTTGGTGTAGTTGCTCGTACTTCATAGTTCCCAGGGGTAACATCAGTGAAGCTATAAGTTCCATTACTGGCGGTAGTAGTAGTTGTAACAGTAGTGCTGGTATCTGTATCAAATAGGCTGATAGTCACCCCAGAAAGAGTATTACTATTATTGTCTGTGACAATACCGCTAATAGTTCCCGTTTGTTCGTCAACAAAATCATTACCAGTATCCGATTCTCCACTAATAAGACTTACAGAGAGAATATTGTCATTATCAGCAGTAGCAAGTTCATTGTCAGCATCACTTCCACCACTAGCACCACCATCATCATCTATACTGTCTAGTTCGTTGACATCAGCATAACCATCGGGATTAGTTTCAACAACTTCGTAATCCCCTGGTGCAATATCAGTAAAACTATAATTACCACTACTATCAGTAGTTGTGGTTGCAACTGTACTGTCGTCACTAGCATTTCTTAGGGTAATAGTGACACCAGATAAATTCGTATCTCCAGCATCATCACCATCTGTATCTGCTGTTACGCTACCGCTAATGCTAGCGTTTTGTGCATCAACAAAATCATTTCCGCTATCAGTTTCCCCGGCACTCAGACTTACAGATATCGTATTATCGTTTGAACCATCGCTACCAGTTTCACCATCATTACCACCACTATCAGTAACGCTATCTTCATCAGTGATGCTACTGTAACCAGTAAGGTCAGTTTGTTCTACGGTATAGTCTCCAGGGGTAACATCGCTAAAGCTATAATCCCCATTGCTATCAGTAATATCTATAGCAACAGTATTGCCACTACTATCTTTGAGAGTGACAGTTACACCACCAATACCAACATTGCCATTAGTGTCTCCATCGGTATCTTCTAGCACTTGACCGCTAATAGTACCGTTGAGTTGGTCAAAGAAATTGTTACCAGTATCAGTTTCTCCCGCACCAAGAGTTACAGCGATAATATTATCGTTGGTATCACTATTAGTATCATCATCAGTATTATCACTTCCACTAGCACCACCATCATCATCAGTACCATCACTATCGCTGACGCTACTGTAACCAGTGGGGTCAGTTTCTTGTATCTGATAATCTCCTGGTTCAAGGTCAGTGAAGCTATAAGTACCACCACCACTAGTAGTAACAGTGATAGCATTACCAGTATCATCTAATACAGGATTACCATCACCATCCAACAGAGTTAGGACAACACCATCTTTACCAACATTACCGTTACCATCACCATCATCAGCAAATACTGTACCGCTAATCGTTCCAGGTATTGCTTCATAAACGAAATCATTACCAGTGTCAGCTTCTCCAGCAACTAGAGCAACGGTTAAGGTTCTATCATTGTTAGTACTGTTATCTTCTAAATCTGTGTCATTAGTATTATCATCAGTGATACTATCTAATTCATTGAGATGATTGTAACCAGCTACAGTGCCAGTATTAGATTCAGGACTGGTAAGAGTATAAGTATCTGCACCAGTAGCACTCACATCAAAACTGTAACTACCATCACTACCTGTTGTTACAGTAAGGTCAGCAGTACCAGCATCAGTATCACTAAGAGTTATTTCTACTCCAGCTAAAGGACTATCACCAACTCCATCACCGTCAGTATCTTCTAAAACTTTACCTGCAATAGTTTCTGGTAGTGCTTCATCAACAAAATCGTTACCGAGGTCTTCTTCTCCAACAGTCAGAATTACGCCAATACTGTTGGTAATACTATTATCCCCAACATCATCATCACTTCCTCCTTCATCTTCACTAACATCTGTATAACCAGTGAGGTTAGTTTGTTCTACTGTATAAGTTCCAGAAGGTAAGTCGGTAAAAATGTAAGTACCATCACTAGCAGTAGTTGTAGTAGCAACGGTATTACCACTATCATCTTTGAGAGTAATAGTGACATTTTCTAAAGGAATGTCACCAGTATTATTATCATCCGTATCTGCTTGAACAGTACCTCTAATTACACCCCTCTCATCAACAAAATCATTTCCTGTAGAAGTTCCACCAGCAGATAGAGTAACAGCAATAGTATTATCATCATTTGAACTAGTACCATCACTGTCGCTTACATCACCATAATCACTGAGGTTAGTTTCTACTACGGTGTAGTTACCAGGTGCAACATCTGTAAAGCTATATGTACCAGCACTATCAGTAGTAGTAGTTGCAATAGCCGTAGCATTACCATCTTCAAATAGTTGGATAGTAACACCAGATAGAGGACTATCCCCTACATCATCGTTGTTGGTGTCTGCTAAGACTTCACCGCTAATAGTTCCTGTTTGTTCGTCAATGAAGTCATTACCAGTATCAGATTCTTGGCTGGATAGGCTGACAGGAATTATATTATCGTTAGTATCGCTATTAGTATCATCATCAGTACCTCCACTACCACCATCATCATCAAGGGTGTCATTGTCGCTAACATCTGCATAACCAGAGAGATTGGTTTGTTTGATGAGATAATCTCCAGGTGCAACATCAGTGAAGCTGTAACTACCAGTACTATCAGTAGTAGTAGTAGTAGGTTGAGTACCAGAGGTATTAGAATCACTGTCAATGGCGTTACCACTACTATCTAATAATTCGATAGTGACACCAGATAGGGGACTTTCTCCCGCATCATCATTATCCGTATCGGCAAAAACCGTACCACTAATCGAACCTAAATTATCATCATCATTGAGGATTGTACCCGTACCTGTACCTTCAGTGCTGCTAATGCTGGCGTTAGTCGCACTAGCAAGAGTTACTGTAAAAGTTTCATCGGATTCTACAGGAGTGTCACCAGTGACATCAACGGTAATAGTTTTGCTGGTTTCTCCAGGATCAAAGGTGAGAGTTAGAGGGCTAGCTAGAGAACCAAGAGCCGTATAATCGCTATCAGCAGTAGTAGCAGTACCATCACTTGTGTAGTAATCTACTGTTACACTGGAACTGCTGGCTTGATCTAAACTTACAGTAAAGGTAAAGGAAGTAGTACCACTATCACCTTCAGAAAGAGTGACATCATTAATCGAAACAGTGGGTGTTCCATCGTCGTCGATGATTGTACCTGTACCAGTGTCGCTACTATCACCTACTGTCCCTGAATCAACACTAGCAACACCAAGGGTAAAGGTTTCATTCCCTTCTGATTCTGGTGATGCTGAATCATCTGTAGAGTCAATTCTAACTTTAATGCTGGTTTGTCCCGCAGGGATAATTACTTGGTCGCTTGTCGCAGAAATCCAATTCTGACCATTATCCGTACTATATTCAAAACCAGTATTTTCGTAGTCTGTACCATCGGTAGCTGTACCACTAGTAGTATCCAGAGTCAGAGTGATAGCTTCACTACTAGCACTAGTTAAACCAACATCAAATACTAATTGATTTCCTTCTACCTCGCTAGCATCCCCTATGACGACATCAGGAATACTATTATCATTGAGAATTGTACCCACACCTTGAGCATCGGTGATGTTGCCGTTGGTAGCATTGGATAAATCGACGGTAAAGATTTCGTCAGATTCTACCGCCGTATCCCCATTAACGCTTACAGTAATAGTTTTACTAGTTTCTCCTGGGGCAAAAGTGAGAGTTCCCGAAGTGCTAGTGTAGTCACTGTCAGCAGTTGTCGCATTATCGCTTGCTGTAGCACTCGTACCATCTGCTGTAGTATAATCTACTGTTACTGTTTGATTACTAGTTGCATCGAGAGTTACTGTAAAAGTCAAGTCTTTAGTATTACTATCACCTTCTGTAATACTGACATCTGTAATGGAAATATTGGGTTCAGCATCATCATCTAAGATAGTTCCTGTACCAGTATCAGCAAAACTTCCTACAGTACCACTAACTACACTACTAACTCCTAAGATAAAGGTTTCGTCTGGTTCATCGCTGGTATCGGAAACTGAATCGATGCGGACTTTGATACCACTGCTACCCGCAGGGATAGTGACTTGTGTACCGTTTGTACCTCCTGCATTAATCCAAGTAGTACCACCATCAATACTGTATTCAAAGTTACTAGTTTCATAGTCCCCTATTTCTGTAGCTGTACCTTCTATAGTAGTGAGGTCAAGGATAATATCAGTATCACTCGTATCAGTAAGAGTGACATCAAAAACTAGCTGATTTCCTTCAGTTGTAGTGGCATTATCAATAATAAAAACATCAGGTTCAGTACTATCATTAACGGTGAAAGTAGTACTATCTGTGTCGGTAATAGGAGAGCTTTCTAAACCTTCTGTAGCAGTTGCAGTAATAGTATAGCTACCTAAATCTGCACCATCCGCAATAGACCAAGCATATTCATAGATCTTGATGCTATTACCTGAAGCATCAACAGAAGTATCAACTAGGTTTGAATCTGTTAGATTGACATTAACAATTTCTGTTGTGCTTGGTTCTTGAATAACTAGATTGAGTCCTGTAATATCAGAGTCACCGAAGGGGTCAGATACTTGTACTCGGATATATACAGTGTTGTTATCAGTACTAGCATTGATTTGATTTCCACCACTAGTTGAAACCTCATTATAAAACTCGATGGTGTCAGCATTGATAACAGTGGTAGTGGGTAAGTCAATCTTGGAAGGATAGGTACTACTATCGTATAGTATTGTGAAATCCAGATCGGTTTGATTACTACTAATATCTAAACTGATACTTTCTCCCGCAGCAATTGTTGCGTTACTATCAAGAGTACCTTGCCAAGTAACTAAATAAACTCCACCACCTTGTGAAACAACTGAAGTAGGATTATCAAAGGTGGCAATAGTGCCAGAATCGTAGGTAAGATTGGCAGAAATATTAGAACTAGTAGTTGGTGTACCGCTACTGACGTTGATATAAGCACTAACAGTAACAGTATTACCAGAAGACATCTCAAAGTTAGATTGCATTGAGATGGATTGATTGAAACTAACAGAAGATTTTTCTGCGATTGCAAGTGCTGAAAGTACAGAAACAACATGACTCGAATTTGTAATCTCAATTTCAATTTCACCAGAAGAATCGGAAAGAACTTCAATTCCATAGTCAGCCAAGGAATCAGTACTGCTAGCTTCTCGATCATTAATGAATAAAGTACCAGCGTTAAAACTGTCTTGAGTGAAACTATTAGAAGTTGAGCCAGTAATTGTTACGTTCTGTACAAGAGTTACACCATAATTGTGAGAACTAAAAACATAAACATCATAGGCAGTATTAGGAGATAATCCAGTCCAGGTGGCAGTAATTATTTCTGAACCAGTACCGTTCAAGGATTGTATATTATCATCAACCCCTGTTAAAGACTGAGAATGAGAAGGAACAGTAGAAATAGTAGTATTCTGGGTTTGAATTGTTGCATCACTTCCCTGATACGCCATCTGCAATCCATAACCACTATTCGCTCCTGTTTCGTCAATTAGATTCGATATTGTAGTAGTAGTAGTAGCTGAACCAGATGAAACAGTATTCCAGTTAGTAAGGGTAGTAGTAGCGGAGTCAAAATCAACACCAACTAAACTAACTTGCAGTTCACTAGTTTCAGATTGCGTAGTATCGCTATCACCAACTGGGTCAATTCGGTCTAAGTCATTACTATCTGATAAATAAAGGCTCTTGGTTTGAGTAGGAACTATTGTAGGGTCTAACTCTGTTTGTACTGCGACGGTGAAACTTTCTTCATCGGAATCCACATTGGCACTATTAGTAATAAATGCTGATGTTCCATCATAGGGGTTGTTAATTGTTACCTGGAAAGTAACAACAGCAGATTCTTCAGAATCAATATTACCAATGTTTAAACCAGCATCAAAACCATTATCAGTTTCATCATCATCAAGAGGGAAAGCTGTACCTGTGCTGTCATCGGCAATAGAGGAGGTGCTAATAGTAGTTCCACTGTTAACTTTCCCATCTATATAAGTAACAGTAGTGCTACCAGGTACATAACTTGTACCTTCGGGGATAATATCGCTGACATTAACATTACCAAGGAGGACTACGCCATCATTTTGAATATTGATACTGTATTCAATAGTTTCTCCTTCATCCCCCAAACCATCACCATCATCGCCAATAAGAGTTGAGGTTTTCCAAACACTAGAAACAGGTAAGGGTAAGACTGTCGTACCTAAATCTAGATAAGGAGAGGGAGGGTCTGCTGTTATAGGGTCTTGTCCCCAAGCAGCAATAATATCTGTACCATCAACTGTATAAACTTTGATCCCACTTTGGTCGTTATCGTTATTGAGGGTGTCAAAAAGTTGTATGGATTGTAACTCACCCAGAACAAAAGATTCATCATATTGAGTGCCATTAATATCCGTAAAATTACCTACTCCATCCCCATCGTAGTCAACATAGATAGTAGTTGCTGCGGTAGTTGTTACCCATAGGGGACTACCATTTTGATCTGGTACTCCATCATCATCTGTATCATCACTACCAACACCCCAGCCAATTTGAATGATAGGAGTAAGATTCGTATCTGGAACAAGACTAAAACCCCAGTCATGGTTGGCGTTAACGTTATCTAATTCTGCATCACCATTAGCATCGATAGCAGCAATAGCAAAGAAGTCTGAACCATTCGCACCTGTAGAAAAGCTTACAGCAGAGGAATCTTGTAAACGGCGACGGGCTACCCCTCCTGCTGCAACAGTAAAGCTAGTTGCAGTAGAATCATCCGTGGGGTCTTCAGTTGCTTCACTAGTCGAAACAGTAATACTACTTCCATTGGGGTTATAGATAAAAACATCAACAGGGTTATTAGTTTCTACTGTCCCCACAGGACTATAGTAGGTGTTACTCCAATCATTTGTGGGAAAAAGAGTATAAAAGCGAGATTCCCAGCTAGCATCAACATCACCCGTAATAAGATGGGCTTGAATGTTTTTAGTTCCAGAATCTACCGTTGCACCAGCACCAACCCCGCCATCAACAAAATAGGTTTCTCCTTCATCTAAGGTTGCAGTTATAGTGTCGTCATAAAAACCATCACCATCAGTATCAACACCAGTGATAGTAATATTTGTCCCATTCTCAGAAGCAGCTATAAACAGAGAAGTATATTCAAACATACTGTCTGAACTAGTATCTTCTCCTACAGGAGCGACAAAGTTAGTACCCCATTTACTAGTGTCTAAGATTTCCGAAGCACCAGCTAAAACAGGACCAGGATCGTTGAACCATAATTGTCGTGTAACTACAACGGCTTTGGACGCGCCTACTTTATCGCGACCATCAAAGAAAGTAGCATTAGAATCACGGGGGACGGTTATTGTATTATCAAGGGCAATAATATCTCCAGCACTTAATACATCTGTCGTAAAACCTGGTGCTATACCATTACTAGGGTCATTATCCCCCCAAACTTCAGTGCTGCTTTGAGTCGGATTATCGAGATCTGTTTCGTAACCGTCTTCCCAATGATCGTAATAGACTATGCTGTTATCAGTAGAGACAGTAATAGAAATAATACTGTCAATACCTTGACCTACTGTATCAACTCCCGTTGAATCTTCTAAAGCATTAAATGCTGTTTCAAGATTGTCTTCGTCAAGAGGAATATAGAAAAACTTTACCGCAGGGTCGGAGTCGGTAAAGGTATAGGTAGCAATTTCTTCTGAGGTTTGACCAATAGCAGTTAACTCAAAAGTAGAGTTCAAAGAGTCATCAGGGTTGACATACCATGTAGTGCGGAAATTACCATCCGCTACGCCATCTAAATCTCCTGCGCCACCATCAGTAATAAACCAGGGTGTGTGTCCGCCACCTGTGTTGGGAGTACCATCTGTGTGTAATACCTGAAGTTGGATAGTTTCCCCGATGTCGAAATTACTCCCAAAAATTGTGGCTGTTTCCCCTGGAGAGTAATCCTCTTTGTCAGTATACACTACAGCCTCTTCTACTAAACTATCTTCGATTAGGGTGTTACTATCTGGCTCTGGGATAATGACTGTTTCTTGTGTGGTAGTGTCTGTTTCTCGGGGAGTAAAAAATATTTCTGCTGACGGATTAAGGTAGGAAGTATCTTCGGCATTGCCCACCCTACTACGGATGAGGGTTTCTGATTCTCTATAATAGTTATAGATAAAGCTTTCTAACCTTGATAGAGCTAGATTACGTTGAGTTTCTCTGTCTTGGAGAATCGAGTCGAAATTTGATGGCGCAGTATCTTCGGTATTGCCTACCCCACCCAAGAAAGGGCGAAAATTAAGAGCAACTGAATTTAATTCTAAATCTAAGTTTAGATAAGGATGTATAAGTGTACGAAATAACTTTGACAAGGGTCTAAACTCCTACCTGGTATTGATAGTGCTAAATATAAGGTGGTAATACTTTTAAGTAATTTTTGTAATTAAGATTAATTTCTTGATATTCACCACGTAAATATTATTCGATTTTTTTTTTAATGGCATTTGAGGTAATCACTTAAATTACGAAAAAACTATGAAATTATACCAATTCTCGAAACTAACTAAATACATGAGAAATTACTTTTTATTTAAAAAAAACTCCAAAACCCTTGTTTTATCTGTTGCCTGTTGCCTGTTGCCTGTTGCCTTTTCCTCTACTAAGTCTCTTATTAGTTTTGAGAAATGATATTAAGTGTAAATACAGAATATATAATCAAATTGTTTAATGATTTTAGGGTAAATACTTAACTAACTAAGTAAAATTAATTATAAATGGGGTCACTTCTTGACTTGTCTGTCTGATTTTGAACTTAATATTTCCCCCTAAATCCCCACCTCTCCCTACCCCTCTCCTGCAAGGAGAGGGAACGAATTGTCTCCCCTTTTAGGGGAGATTTAGAGGGGTGGGGGACTTTAAATATCTTTCTCCCCAACCTCCCTTTTTAAGGAGGGATCAAGGGGGATCAAAGGCGTAGGGGGCAAAATCATTCCTTGATTCAGCAACGCCGAAAGATTAAGGAGGTATCTAAATCGGATTTAGTATAGCAATCGAATGATAGATAAGGACATCTCTTAATTCCTCTGCGCCTCTGCTAAGTCAGCATTCCCTTGCGTCTTACGCTCCAAGCGGGGGCGGAAGGGGGTTTCAAAACTCAATAAATTAGCTACAAACACAAAACTGTC
>JAAUYJ010214391.1_pt1 | contig 11034 bp, 6 predicted proteins | sample 7278031 | NCBI WGS metagenome assembly JAAUYJ01 (sample SAMN14350222, study PRJNA611818) | marine sediment metagenome | isolation source: surface marine sediment (1.8m) | place: French Polynesia: Moorea | collected 2018-08 | reverse complement strand
GCGGCGGGGCGAGGAGGAGGGGAGGACGAAAATGAAGATGTTTCGTCCGTCGTCCGCAAACTTCACATCAATGCACATACGGTGTGCGGCGGCCAAAGTGGAGACGTCGCCGTCACGGAAAAAGAGAAGAGACTGGCACCTCAAGGCCCCTACAATGCATGCAAGAGTCCTCTCCTGAGAGAAGGCAGAGTTACAGTCTTCCTCCCAAACCGCCAAAAGGAGTAGTAGCCACCTAAGGCGTTTCGGGTGTCCCTCCTCCTCTCCCTGCCGAATTTCCGTGCATTGCCGACTCCTGTTTCGCGAACGTGGTCGTCGGAAGAGGCACTTCCCGAAATGGACTTGAGTAGGTTTCCCCTCCCCCTTTTTGTCGTCGGTCTGTGTTTATGCGTGTGTGCTCCTCCTCCTCTTCCTCCTTCCAGAACAAACGACACATGATAGCGTTCTCCTTGGTTGGGTCGCCCAAAAACCCGACCGCAACTTATGTGCCTCCTCCCATCCCGCCTTTTGCTCGTGCCGCCGCCTAATGCGGCTCTGCTTGTCTCCCTCCTCTCCCCATGCCCGTTTTCTCCCTCCTTCCTTCCCCCTTTACTTACAACCAGCCCAACTGCTGCATCAAGCCAAGGGAAGGAGGAGAAAGTAATTTCTCGCTATGGAATTCATGAGATTCCTTTGTGATCCTCCTTCTCTTCCTCCTCTCCCACAATGGAAGGAGGCCTCTTCCTTCCTTCCTCCTCTCAGACGAGCGTGCACACATCCTCCTCCTCCTCCTCTTTCCCTGTAACTTCGTGTATGGGGCGAAGCTTTTTGTTTCTCTCCCTCTTTCTCCTTCTCCACCCTCTCCTCGCATGTCGTGTGTCTTTTTTGTCCGTGTGTACGTATGTGGAAGGGAGGGAGCGGGGGCCGCCTTTGACAACGCAAGAGGAGAGGTTAAAAGAGGTTAAGAAGCGGTTCCTGCCCCGCTTCCGTGCGGAGGAAGGGAGCCCAAAAGGGAGGAGGGACTTTTGAGCATAATAATGACTGGGGGGGGATGGAGAGAAAGGGAAGATGAGCAAAGGGGTCAAGAAACAAAAGAATAGGAAGGGGGAGTACGCGGAAGTGGAAAGGAGAATTTTGCTCGGAAAATTCGAAGAAAAAAATAACAAAAAATAGATCCTTTTTGTGAAAAATCAACGATTTTCCTAGCATCCTGCCCCATTCCCTCTAGTGCATGGCCCCACAAGCTAAATAATACCCATCCATTTCGCAGATTTCACCTGTAAAGAAGATAGGAAGAGAAAAAGACCTGAAGGGGCAGCAGAGTTATTTCGCGAATGTGGCCAGAATATCTCTCTAAGTCCACTTTCTTCCCGGCCTCTCTTCCTTGCTCAATTTACGACAATGTGGAACATGAGAGCGGGGAAGGGGGAAAAGGCGAATGTCTGCACGGGGACTGAGAGGAGGTGGTGGGCGTTGCTGCATGCGTTGCCGTTTCGCCGTCGCCGCTTTTAACGGCTCGGGAAAGGAGGGGAGGGGGGAATGCATAGATTAAGAAATTAAACTGGGCGTTCGTGAGGTGGAGAGGAGAGAGAAGGAGGGGAGGGAGTGGCGAGTGGATGGAGGCGGCGGCCTCTCCTCTTCCTCACTCCCACTTGTGTTTGTGGACCCGCCTCCTCTCCTTTGAGGCCAGCACAGGTTCCTAAATGCTGGCCGAAATTTTCAACGATTTTTCCGCAAACGAATTATCTGGCAATAGTTTATCTTTGCATTTTGCGGCACTGGAGTCCGGCGATCTTTCAAGTAATTCATACCATGCACATGTGTGAATCTCACGCCTTGGTCGGAAAAGTGACTTTTGCATGTGTGCGAGATAGAGTCGCCTAGATAAGAGCAACAGTAAATCCTTTCTCGGCCCGACGCCACCCCTTTCCTTCTCCTCCATTTCTCTCTCTCTCTTCCCCTCTTTATACGCCCCACCTTTCCTTTCTCCCCTTCTTCCGATTGCGCCCATAATAACGGTGCCAACAACATTTCTCTTCCTCACGCCTCCCCCCCCCCTTTCGCCCCATTACTTCGAGAAACCAGACGGGAGAGACTTGAAAAGAGGCCCAAAAGAAGAAGAAGAGAGGAAGTAAAAAAAGTGGACCGCCGCCCGAGCTGATAAATCCGAATCAAAGCGTAAAGGCATTTTCTCAACGGAGGGATCCGCAAACACTGAAAAAAAGGGGAAAAGTCTTATTACTCGTATGCAATGAATGTACTACTTTGTTGGCAATTCCCATACCTCTCGGTAGTTTCTCTCCTTGGCCCAGAGATAGAACCGCGCTGGGGGCCTCTCTGCTACGTTCTACATACAACTTTTTTACCCCTTCTTTTCTCGTAAACCCCTATCTGATGCATTTTTTGAGTTGAGCCTTCCCCCTTCCCTCTCGAAAGAGAAAGGGGAAGCCCGAAGACACATATGGACATCGACTCTTTTCAAAATCCCCCTACCCTTCATCTACGTACAACACATGTTGCTACCACCACACGAAGTAATTATGAATCTACAAATGATGAGCTGCAATTCAGAAATTTCCCAGCAATGAAAGTGAGCACAATTAGAAAGTCTGGAGTTTATTGACCTTTGGTACGTACACAGAAGTGAAATGCAAGTCCAGGAAAGAAAATTAAATTATAGACGCTATACCAAAACGCAAAAAACGTCGCTTATTCTTTCTTTCGCCTCTTCGTGGCATCACGTTGTATAAAAATGAAGTTAAGCTTTTTTCCTTTGTTTTTTTTCCGCAACCTAAACGGGCCTTCACACAACTGAAGGAATGGGAGCTTTAGGGCAGGAAAATTATTTTTTTACTTTCCTTTTTCTTGACATTTCCACAAGAACCAGTAATACACACGCCGGCAGAAAATGCACAACGTTTTCTCCGTATTCGCATTCCAAGTCTGGTATGTATGGCAAATTCACTCGCCTCGATCCCCAGTCTCACAACTCAAAAAGGACGAGGAGATGATGGCAGCATGATCAGAATGAAACTTTCTCTTATTTTTTCTTTCTTCCCTGTGAACGTTGTGAGCGATATAAATACGGCTGCGGCGTCCACAGTCTGGTTTCTAAAGTAGCAAGGATGGTTGTGTTTTGTCCTGTAAGTCGGCCTGCGCGGAGGGGAAAAAAGCATTCTATAAGTTTGTTTGTCATCATGCACCTAACAAGACAGGGGGAAAAGGGGATAGATGAGTGTTCGTCACAGCAAACGGACAATACGGTAATATCGGTTTCTTCTTAGTTGTCCACCCCTTGTTTTGATCTTAGGCGGTGATGATGATCCAAGAGCCAGAATAGCTTCCAGCGCCGCAAAACGTAATTGTCATTCTTCATTCTTTCCAACAATTTAGCGCCTCCCCTTCCCCCCGAGTGAGCATGAGATGAGACGGGGAAGGGAAAGCTTAAACATGACTTGAGGTCCTTTTTTGTGACACTTGGTCGTCTCGTATGTAGTAAGAATGGCACCCTCTCGATATCTTCTAAGAGTGAGATTTTTTTCAACATTTTCACGGTCGTCTCTCTTATTGTTCTTCTCTCCTGCACTTATTCGCTGCTCTGCATGACGTTGTGCACCTGCTCCAGCTTGTATGCCAGCCTCTGCTTGCACGAGAACTCGTCCTCGTCCAGCGTGAGGATGAGCTGCTCGTTGTACTTGACGGCGTACTGGTACAGCTCGTGCAGCGCGCTGTTGAGGTTGAACTCGTTGGCGTGGAGGCGGGACTCCTCCGCCAGCATGGCGTTCATGTCCTGGTCAGAGATCACCGGCATCGCCTTGATGTCGGCGTAGTAGCGGTCCACCCAGTCCTTGTAGACGGGGATGTCCTTGGCGTACAGCAGCTTGGAGGAGGGCGAGTCCTTCCCGAGGATGTGCTCGGCCGTCGAGCAGGCGTCCATGAAGGTCTGGGCGACGACCGACAGGCAAGCGTCCACGATGCTGCTCTTGCCCACGTCGAAGACAAAGTCCGGGTTCTTGATGAGGTTGACCCAGAAGCGGAGCGGGAGACTGTTGCTCTTCCAGGTGTGGACGACCTCGTCGTCGGTAATGCCGTGCTGCATCGCCTGGTCGTCCAGGAAGTCGAAGAGGTACTTGATGGCCAGCGGGAGCGCCGAGCCGCGGTGGGCCGTCGAGAAGATGGTCTCGAACAGGTCGTCCACGAACTTTTGCAGCGTTCCTTTGGTGGCCAGCAGCCGAGTCAGGTAGATCTCAGAGACCATCTTGTTGTGCCTGCCCTCCCCGTCCTTGTTGTCGCTGTCCCACTCGTGCCGCACCAGGTGCCACACCTTGAGGCCGTTGTCGTACTCGTGGTTGAGCGGGGAGGTGGCGCGGCTGAGCGGCGGGCTGTGGCCTCCGGGGTGATGGCCTCCGTGCCCGTGGTGGCCGCTGCCGGAGCCACCGCCGCCCATCTTGGACAGGTTGAGCGTCTCGTACTTGTGGTAGAGGTGCCGGTCCGACTTGGTGTCAGAGCAGGCGGATATGTTGTACATGCTGCTCTGCTTGGGGACGAGGGTGAGCAGCGCCCCGTCGGGAACCCGGTAGTGGCTGAGCGTGTTGACCCTCTTCCAGTCTCCCTCGGTCTTGGTGGTGCTGTCCTCGTCGTAGAGGATGAGCCTTCCGGAGGTGCCCGTCCGCCACTCCAGGTCGAGGTCCTCCTTCTTGGGCCTCTGGCTGAAGGGGAAGGCGCGGTAAACCGTGTCCAGCGCCTTCTCCTTGACCTGCGACACCGAGTCGCAGTCCAGCACCCGCACCGGGATGTCCATGTTGTCGCCCTGCGGGTCCAGCCCGCTCATGTAGATGGTCTGCGGAGACATGGAGACAAAGACGGTCATCTGGCGGTACTCGATCTGCTGGCGGATCAGCTTCTCCTCGCTGAGAGAATAACGGGCCTCGTGCGTCACCAGGTCGACTGGTCCCTTGTCCACCTGGTGCTTGATGGCCTGGTAAAGCATGCAGAGGGGCTCGCCCGCGCACTCGTGCAAGAACTTGTACAGGAGGAAGGTGAACCAGGAGGACAACATCTTCTCGGCCACGGACTCTGTTCGCCTGAGTAGCAGCTTGGGATGGGACTTTCCGTCCATGCACTTCTCGATTAGCTCCCCGAGAAGAGCCTTCAGAATGTCCGTGCAGTACTCCATCCTGCTCTGGAGGGTGACCATGATGAGGGAGGCGACGTTGACGCGGTCGCGCATGGAGAAGTAGCGGTTGCCCTCAAGGGTGCGGATGAAGAGGACCAGGAAGGTCTTGTTCATGATGAGCTGGCCGAACATTCGGAGCCCCTTCTCGCGGCGCTGGAGCTCGGGCCTGTCCCACTGCAGCACCGGGTGGTCCTGCACCGTGGGGAAGAGGATCTTGACGCAGTAGGTGCGGTAGTCCAGGAAGGGGATCCCGCCCTGCTGCAGCTCCACCCCGAGCTCCGTGATCTCGGTCTGGAGCTCTGTGAAGGCCTCCTTGCACTCGGCGGCCACGCGGAGCTCGAGGACGTCCATCTGGTCCTGCATGTTCTTGAGGACGCGACTGCTCTCGGTAGACTTGCGGCGGTAGAGGATGAGGATTCCGATGACAAAGATAATGAGGAGGCCGGCGCCTACGGCCAGGCCGATCAGCACTGGGCGGGGAAGTTGACCTAGATGGACGGAAATGAAGGAACTTGTATGAAAAATCTTGACAATATTAGTGCAGCACTTCTGAACCAACATGCAGAGCATGCAGAGAAGATACGAGAGGTGACACACAAGCCAAAAGCAGAAAAAGCCAATGTCCTTAAAGAACAAGTCATTGCAATTTTTTTTTCTGTTTCCGATAAAGAACGAGACGGCAATTGTGCCCGCAACCAGGAATATGTCAGCCAAACACCCAACGGGACAGCCAGATCCCTCCTTTCCAGGCATGAAAAGTTTCCATCAACTTATTTAAAATGTCAAGTGACGTGAATTGAAGGACTAATAAAGTACGGACTACGCACCTTCTCCCTGGCTGTAGCTGAGCTTTCCGATCCTGTACTGCAGCGACTCCCCGATGAGCACAACGACGTCCGGCAGCTGGTCGTCGTCCTCCTGCCCGTTGGGGAGGAGCGCCGGAGGCTGGTCCTCGGGCGGCTTGCACGTCAGCTGATTCAGCGAGAGGCTGGTCACGTTGCAGAACTTGGACCCGATGCGCACGCGCATGTCGGACTCCTTGCAGGCGCGGTTGAGGTTGCGCCCGTTGAGGGTCAGGTAGTCGCTCTTGTAGTACTTGACGCCGCCCTCCTCTTCGAAGGGGTCGAACTCCGGGTCCGGGTAGATCAGGACGTGCTGGTTGAGCACCCGGGAGAGGTTCTGCACTCGCTTGACGTCGTCCATGATGAAGCCAAAGTCCAGCTTGACCGGGTCCGGGTTGTCCTTGCTCCGCCAGGCGACGGGAGCGTTGATCTTGGGGCTGCGGCAGTACATGCTCTTATTGTCAACCACGGTGCAGGGCCCGCGGTGACGCTTGTCGCGGTACTGGATGTACATCTCGGGGTCCTGGATGTAGCGGAAGTTGTCGCCCACCACCGTGATGTTGATGCCGCCGCTGGGGATGCCCTTGGGAACCTTCCTCACCCCTCCCGAGCTGGGCCCGGAGTCTGCGTAGTCAATCTTGGGGTCCTCCACGTACTCGTACTTCCTCCCCGGTAAAACCCGAGTGCCCTTGTCGAAGACCATCCTGACCTCAGCCTTGGAGAGCGTGGTGCTGGGCCCGGTGACACAGATTGCCTTGTCCGGGCGGGTGGACACGATCCTGCAGGGCGCCCCGCCGATGTACGCCTCCTTGTGGCTTCCGGCGTTCATGTGCTCGCCCATGATCTTGATCCTGGTGCCTCCTGACTGCGGACCGCGCCTCGGGCGGATGGCCTTGATCTGAGGGTCGATGAAGGCGTAGTTCTGCTCCGACTCGCCCCTGAAGTCGACCACCTTGACGATGACCGGCCCCTCGCGCGGCTCTCTCGTACCCGGCCCGTCCACCTTACACACGATCTGCTCAGTCTTGACGTAGAGGCTCTCAAAGGGGTCGCACTGAATGCCGGCCACGGTGATGCCACCGTAGATGTCACGGAACTCCTTGCCCAGGTTGATGCCCTTGATGGTGATGTTGGTGCCGCCTTCCCAAGGCCCCAGCGTGGGCTCGAAGGAGAGAACTCGCGGGTTAGGGCAGGTCTGGTCGCGGTTGAGCCAGGAGGTGGCGTCCTTGCCGCACTTGTCCTTCACCTCGCACACGGTCGAGCTCTGGCACCAGCCGCACTCGAACTTCTCGTCCAGAGACAAGCACTTGCCGCAATTGTCCGCCATCTCCTTGCACCTGAAAAGAAACAAATATTCAAAATCATGATTATTGCTTCCAGACCAAATTTCTCTTTGGGGTGGGATCCATCGCTTCCAGACCAAATTTCTCTTCGGGTGGGATCCAGGGGTTTCCTCCCATTGATCCATTTATTTTTCTTTGTATATTTATAATTTCTCCTATAAGAAGAATCCCTCTATTTTTGCTTTATTTTTCGTAAATCGAAAGACTAATTCCATAGAAATGCTTCGCAAAATTAAAAACAATATAACGAGGCTGTGATAAATCATACCTGTAGATGAGAACGTGAATGTTGTTTGGGTTGTCGAGCGGCTTTGACCCTCCCCAGATGACGGCGAAGGTGGCAGAGATGTTTGGCGACCTCGAGGTGTAGGCGAACTCCATCTCGTCGCAGTAGATGATGTCTCCCAGCAGCTGCGCGTTCACTGAAGTCACCCTCCCCTCCACGTTGAACTGGCAGACGAAGCGGGTCTGGATGATGAAGGTGGCGATGTTGTCCACCTTGACGCGGATCGACTTGCTGATGCCGGAAGGGACCAGGATCTCGGAGCTTCCGCCGGCTGTGGCGTTGACGCGCGGGCAGAAGTTGGGCCCGGAGCGGATGGAGGGGCCAACGCGCTTGACGCCGGTGATGAGGACGTCGTTGCGGCAGTTCTCGGCGGTGTCGTGGGTGCAGCGGTGGCCGTCGACGCACCAGTCGCAAGGGAAGGGGGAAGATACGCAGGAGGTACAAGAGGAGAAGGTGTTGCAGTCGAAGAAGGTGAAGTTGGTGGAGACAAAGTCGGGCCCGTCGGCCACACGCACCGACAGCTTGGAGGTGAAGTGGTGCTCCTGGGCGGGGATGAGCGGGAGGAGGTCGTTGCGCGGGGTGGTGCAGCTGACGCCGTTGGCCTGGCTGGTAGCGTTTGTCACAAGGGTCTTGCCCAGGGCCTGGAAGACGCACAGGAAGCGGCCGGGGAGGGAGGGGAGGTTGTCGATGACCAGGTTGAGCGTCCTAGCCGTGGTACGCTGGAGCTCCCTCGGCTGCACAGAGGTGATGGTGGTGCAGCTGCCGGACTTGTACGAGATCCAGTAGAGCGGGTCCTGGGCCGCGTCACGGCAGTCGCCGCGCAGCGAACACTTGTTTTCCAGCGAGCACCATCCACAGTAGGGGTCCTTGGAACCTAAGCACTCCCCGCAGTTGGAGTACACGGAGCAGTCCTGGACCCGAACCTTGGCCAGCTTCTTGTCCGTCATGGCGTAGACATGGTCCCGCTTCAGGTCAAAGAGAAGGTCCGAGTTAACTGAGTGTCCGGTACGGACGGGGATGTCGGCGTACTCGACGCCGCTAGTGGAGGACTCAACCACCACCTTCTTGAGGTGTCCCTCGCCGGTGCCCAGGAAGGCTACCGTGTAGTCGCCAGTGCTGGTGGCGGTGACGGCAGTCAGGTGGGCGTCGTCAAAGGTGATGACTGGCTCTGTGACGACGGGCAGCTCCCCGCCCAGCGGCGTGTTGACGTCCAAGCCGCAAAAGTCCTGCCCGACCTGGGTTAGCTTGGTTTTGATGCACTGGAGGCTGGGCGAGATGAAGTCGAGCCCCCTGGAGCCGGTGCCGGTGAAGCAGCGCTGGATGTTCTGCATGAACTTCCTGCGGATGGACTTTAGTGAGTAGACGCAGAGCGCGGACTTTGAGCTGGGCTTTGAGGTGCTGTCGCCCTCGGCGGAGTCGCTCTCGGAGAAGACGGCGAAGAGAACGTCGTCCTGCGCGGTGACGCCCAGGTCAGAGGCCAGGTCCGAACCGGGTTTTCCCACGAAGGCGGCCTGCACAAGGTTGTAGTCCCTGCTCGGGTCCCCGCTGATGCACTCGATGGGGATCTCCGTGTAGGAGTAGTAGTCCTTGTCGTCGTGGCAGACGCGCACCAGCTTGGACTGGAAGGGGCTCGGGTTGCTCTGCTTCATCTGGGTGGTGAGGAAGTAGGAGAAGCCCTCCGAGGAGAAGCCGTGCACGTAGTGGATAGGGTAGCGCTCGCGGGCCAGGGAGTTGACGAACATCCTAGTGCCGGTGGTGACGGCCGTCTCGGCGATCTCGAAGAGGCCGCCGCCGTCCAGGGAACGGGAGGAGACGGCGGGCACTTCCGACCGGTACGGGCCGTTCCCAGTGTAGGTAACTCCAACGTAAAGAACCTGACAAGAGTTCGAAATTGTAGTCATTCAAAGAAGAGAAAAAAAACCTCATTGCTGTTTTCTACCTGAGATATAGGGGGGTTAGGAGGTCCCGGCGCGATGAAGGCCACAGTGCTGGCGGTGGCATTGTTGGCGACCACCGGCTCTCTGACGGTCCTCTTCACGTCCGATATGTTTCTGAGATTCCTCACGGTACAGGTACCCTGCGGAAGCAAATAAAACATTCGTAATTTGAGGCGAAGAAAGCGGAAAAGTGTGTAAGAACCTGGAATAGCGATCCGCACTCAATGAGCCTGGACTCCGCGTAGTCAATGACCAGCGCCTTGTTGACGTTGTTGGTCAGCTTCTTCTCCACGGAGGAGGGGCAGTCCGGCAGCACCGAGCAGGACGGGGAGTCCTCCTTGGGGCCGGTCACCGCCGAAACGGTCAGGTCCAGGTTGGGGCTGAGCTGGTACAGCTTGTTGACGGCCCCGACGTACACCCTCCCGGTCACCTTGTCCACGGCGAGGTTGTTGAACTGGGGGATCTCGTTGTCGTTCCAGGCGAACTCGTCGCTGAACTCCCTGACCTCCTGGGCGGAGGCCCCGAGGCGGACCGCCGCACAAAATAGCACAAGCACTGTCAAAAGCATTGTCATTGTCCACGACTTCACTAAGGGTGTCTTTTTTCACTGTCTAGGCCTGTGAGAGCCCCCCGGAAGAGATGCTTGAACGACCCGAGATGACCGAGTTGGCCCTGGATTGATTGTCTGAGGAATAAAGAACATACTTTGTTGTGTTCAATGCTCTGCGGCAGAAACTGCAAATGGAACGACAAAAAACAACGAACACAATGATTTTACTAAAACTAAATTTTTAACAGGGAAGTACCTTAAATATCCCACCTCCTCTGTCGTGAACATACATGGGCATTCAAGCCATATATTCTCAGGACTGCTAAGCACATGTATGCAAAGTCTCATTGCAATCACTTGAACGGTTTAGGCGTGCATGGCAGACATACATACACACACAGACAGACACACGCTCTGCTTTATATATATATATATATATATACTCCTACCTGCTGAGAGTTCCCCGTCTTCGCGTTCCAACTCTGGGGTTTGAGGATGGGGAGAATCCTAGGCGGGAGCAGCAGGAGAACCTGTGCCGGGGTCTTCCCCTCCCTCTTGCGCTGCGTTGGCGGCGAGTACAGCGGCGGCGAAATCCAACGGCTCCTAGGGAAGCATTCGTCTTTAGTGATAATAGAGTTATGGACATTTTATGGTATTAGTAATACTTGCTATCGCGAGTTCCCCGATTTAGTACTGGAGGTTTCTTCCATTTTGGAGATCAAAGAGGTGTAACAGGAAAAATCAAGGAAAACAGAAAAGGTTTTTTTTGCAATTTTCGACAAAAATACTGTGTTTCTGTGCTGTGTACCGGTATGTACATAGAAAAAGAAATGATTTATCTAATACCAATAGTTTTTTTGCATTTTTATTAATAATTTTTTTCCGGTTTTTTTTTTCGGAAAAAGTGAAGAAATTTTTTTAGCG
>JAAUYJ010075494.1_pt1 | contig 11034 bp, 7 predicted proteins | sample 7278031 | NCBI WGS metagenome assembly JAAUYJ01 (sample SAMN14350222, study PRJNA611818) | marine sediment metagenome | isolation source: surface marine sediment (1.8m) | place: French Polynesia: Moorea | collected 2018-08 | reverse complement strand
TTGCTGCAATAAATCTTGAGGTGATAATCCTGTTAGTGCTTGAATAGCAATTATCCCTAAAGCATAAATATCATTTTTTTTGTCTACTTTCTGCTGATTTTTGTCTAACGGTATATAAAGTAAGCTCTCAAAGTTATTTTGACTGTATTTTTCTGATATTAATGGTTCTTGATTTAATTCTAAAATTCTCTGAATTTCTCTTTCTAACCCAAAATTAATTAAGAATAATTTTCCATCTAATACTCGTCTAACTAAATTTCCTGGTTTAATTTTTCCATGAATTTCCCCCTGACCATGAATCCAAACTAAAACTTCTAGTACCTCCTTTAATATATTAATTACTTCTCCTGCAAACAAAGGTTTATCTTTAGCAAATTCTTCAGTTATAGAAGTACCTACTATATAATCTTCAACTAAATATATATTATTATTTTCTTCAAAATAAGCTAATAAGTTCGGTAGTCCTTCGTGTTTACTCAAACTATAAATATTTTCTACTTTTTCTTGAAATAATGATAGTATAATCTCTTTATTTTCAGATTTAAAATTGCCTAGTTGAATTTCTCTGACTACGCATTGGGGGGCACCTGGACGATGGGTATCTGCTGCCAGATATGTCTGTCCTAAAATAGTTGAATTTATAGGTTGGATAAAACGATAGCGTTTATCTAAAATTTGGTCAATCATTATCTACTTTCATCTCATTTATAGATATGGTTTATATACAGCGGATTTCATCATAGGAGTCAGGAGGAGCTAGTAAGAAGTTAGGTAAGGGGATTTGTCGGATTTTGCTGGTGCAAAGCTTCCCTATGCTAGGGTTAGGAGTCAGGAGAAAGAAAGGATTTGGACTATTGAATTGTTAAACTCGTATTCAAGATAAAATCTATAGCAATCCTATTTAAGTTGTAATATTTTGGTGGGGGTTAGGAGTCAGGAGGACTGAGTCAGGAGGACTGAGTTAGAATTTACTCATGTTTTCGGGTCAGATTAACTATTATAAAAGGACTAGAGGTTCTAGAAGATACCCAAGCTACATGAATCAAAATGGCCTTTCCGGAAATTGCTGAATCAAGGGATACATTTTAGTGGGTTGTGCATTTTGCACGCTCGAAAATATCAGCTACAAAACTCTTCAAATCGGAAAAAGAGGGAGTAGGGGACTCAACCCTAATATTAAATCCGGTTTAGATATGAGATTTATTAAAAGGGTAAGGCAGAAGGCAGGAGGCAGGATACATAAGGGTTATAATAATTTCGACAAAATAGTTTTTCAGACGCCGGATTTAGTATAATCTATCTCAGGAGGGGTTGGAGGGAGTAAGCTTAAGACCCATTTAAAATATGTTTTAGTAAGTTATAAGTCAGAATTGATTAGGGTTTTATTCTTAACTATGCACAGAACAAATATGTACTTTAAATGTTTAACAGATTGGTGGGATAATTAATTTTATTTTTTATGATTGGAGATGTCTAATGCCTTAATTATTACAATAAAATAATTAAAAACTCAATCAGATTAGACCCAGATTATATTATGTAAATACAAGAACTAAATAACTTTAAAAATAACTTAATTTAATATAGATTATTTTCTAAGTTTTGTCGGCGATCGCTACGCCACCAACGAATTAGTTTTAACCCCATAAAATAACTTAATATCCCTCCTATTATACCCATTACCAAACAACCTAAAAACAGAGAGGTGACAAATTGAGTCCCATGTTGGACTAACTGTTGAAATGAAAGTATACTTTCAGAGACAAACTCTTCTTGGGAATTGAGTAACCATTGACCAACTTGAAAGTTAATTGCATATATTGGTAAATAAGTTAAGGGATTACTTACCCAAGTACCAGCAGCAGCAGCAATTTTATGACCTTGGAATAGGGTTGCTAATGCTACACCAACTATGGTTTGGAGACCAAAGATGGGAAATAATCCAGCAAATACTCCTACTGCTAAACCTCTAGCTATATATTCGGGAGTTCCCCGCATTCGGATAAAGCGCCAGTTTAAGTATCGTCCATATCTATACAACTTTGGTGGTTTATTTCTATTTGATGGAGATTTTTTTGTAGTTAGATTAGGTAGTAGTTGGTGTGGAATTTGTGAGATATTTTTGAGCATACTTAAATAAATTTACTTTTGCTGAATATTATATACAGCTTTAAGCGGTTTTTTCTGGGTATACCAAAATAGGGAGGTTCCATGGAACCTCCCTACTGTGGTCTATCGTGCAGGAAAACCGCTGTAAGTATTTTTTTATTATCATAATAGCCATAATAAATGAGGTAGTGCTGTATAGTAATGGTATACAGGAAAAAGAAATATGTGCCACGGGAGTATCTTGCTCCTGTAGAGGTACTGATTCATAACTGATAACTGAAATGGCACTCCCTACATAATTCCATATCCAGTATGTTAACGAATCTTAGGAGGATGAAAAGCAAGTACAATTGTATCCTTCCGTACTCCAGCATCAACAAGTTCATCGGTAATACCATCTTCGATACCATCGTGATGAATCCAAATTTTATCATTAAGCAGGACTTACGCAGGTCAACTCAGAAACCCGGTTTCTCGTAGACTTCTATTGCTCAAAACAACAATTTATCCTAGAAACCGGGTTCCTCCCGTGTAAGTTCTAATTAATAATTTCAGTATGAACAACAGTACCATATAAACGGAGACCATTTTGTCATCCTTCATTGATTAGCAGAAAATGGTTGCGATCGCTACTAACAATCACATACGCTTTCACATCACCATAACGGTAAGGAATATCCGCGTAATATTGTAAGATTTTTATTAGTGTTTCACGCCATTTTTCCTGGTCTAAGAGTTGATTTGTGGTTTCCATTGAATAATTTCCTCCTTCTCATTCTCAGCATCAAAAACAAACAGACGAAAACTATAAATAATTAATAATTAATAATTAGAGATACGGCAATCGTGTTAGGGGTTGTAAGATTTTATCGTAGGGGTTTGGTCTCCAAACCCAAGGGTCAATGAATTTGGAAACCACACCCCTACAATTTTTTCTGACAAATCATTTCATATTGCTATAGTTTTCATTATCCATTAACCAGGACTTATATAGAATCCGGTTATATAGTATATGTTTATAATTCTATAATTACTTCAATCTCCCCATCCCCTCATCTCCTCATCTCCTCATCTCCTCATCTCCTCATCTCCTCATCTCCTCATCTCCTCATCTCCTCATCTCCCCATCAACCTGGCCCCGCGTCCCCGCGTCTCCATCTCCCCATCTCCCCATATCTCCCAACTATACAATAAGTATTCAACCGGATTTGATATTACGCACCAAGCGCCATAGTCTAGTAGAGGCGAATGGTATTCGCCCCTTATAAATAGCGTGTTGTCTAATAATTTGCGTAAGTCCTCATAGAATTATACAGCAGTTTTCATTTTGGTAAACCACAGTAGGGAGGTTGTATGCAACCTCCCTACAGGATTTTGCTTATGGTGATGTGGTTCGTTAATTTGAAAAACGCTTTCTGATGATTTTTGTTATTATGATTGTTCTCACAGAAAAAAAATCAAATTCAGTATTTCCAGTTTCCTGCTGATAACTGATAACTGATAACTGAAAAAAGCTGATAACTGAAAAAAAATGGATACTATTGCCGCGATCGCTACTGCTATTGTTCCCCAACAAGGAAGTGTGGGGATAGTCCGGATGTCTGGTTCTGAATCAATGATAATTGCCAACACTCTATTTCATGCACCGGGGAAACAGGTTTGGGAAACTCACCGCATTCTTTATGGTTATATTCGCCATCCCCAAACTGGGCAGTTAGTAGATGAAGCTTTGTTATTAATTATGAAGGCGCCTCGTTCTTATACTCGTGAGGATGTGGTAGAGTTTCACTGTCATGGTGGAATTATTGCCATACAAGAAGTATTACAATTATGTATTGAGGCGGGGGCACGACTAGCTCAACCAGGAGAGTTTACTTTACGAGCGTTTTTAAATGGACGGTTGGATTTGACTCAAGCTGAAAGTATTGCCGATCTGGTGGGTTCTCAATCTCCTGCTGCTGCTCAAGTTGCTTTGGCTGGTTTACAGGGTAAGTTAGCTAGTCCAATTCGTCGGTTAAGAGCTGATTGTCTGGATATTTTGGCAGAAATAGAGGCCAGGATTGATTTTGAGGAGGATTTGCCCCCTTTGGATGAATCTGAAATTAGTCAAAAAGTGGATAGTATTTTGGTGGATTTGTCAAGGGTATTAGGAACGGCAAGTCGGGGGGAGTTGTTACGGACTGGTTTGAAGGTGGCTATTATTGGACGTCCGAATGTGGGCAAGTCGAGTCTGTTAAATGCTTGGAGTCGTAGCGATCGGGCTATTGTGACGGATCTTCCTGGGACAACGAGGGATGTGGTGGAGTCTCAGTTGGTGGTGGGTGGTATTCCAGTGCAGGTTTTGGATACGGCGGGTATTCGGGAAACTGAGGACCGGGTGGAAAAAATTGGGGTGGAGCGATCGTGTCGGGCTGCTGAGTCTGCTGACCTTGTTTTGTTGACGATTGACGCTCAGGCTGGTTGGACGGAGTTAGATGAGGTTATTTATCAACAGGTAAAAAATTGTTCTTTGGTTCTGATAATTAATAAGATTGATTTGGTTCAGCCAGAGTTAATTAAGTCTATTTTTTACCCAGAAACTATTAAAAATGTTGTGACTACAGCAGTTATTAATAATGAAGGGATTGAGGAACTGGAAGCAGCGATTATTAATGCTGTAAATTTTGGTAATGTGCAGGCTGACAATTTAGATTTGGCGATTAATCAAAGGCAGGAAGCAGCTTTAACTAGAGCAAAGGTGGCTTTGGAGCAATGTTTAAATACTATCAAAAATAATTTACCTTTGGATTTCTGGACTATAGATTTAAGGGGAGCAATTTATGCTTTGGGAGAGGTTACGGGGGAGGATGTAACGGAGTCTGTTTTGGATATAATTTTTAGTCGCTTTTGTATTGGAAAGTGATTTTTCAGGCGTTACATAATTTAGATATAGCTAAGAAAGAATTGGTTAGGAGATAGACTGATGATTAATCTTAGACTAGGAAATGTGTTTCTAACTATTCCCTATTCCCTATTCCCTATTCCCTGTTCCCTGGTATATGAACTATAAATATTCGCATCCTTTCAGACTATACATGAAAAAAGAATGTTATAAAAACCATGAAAATCATACCGGCGCTTCAGCAAAGCTATTTTTCAAAGTTTGGCCTCCTGCTATTTGGCTTAAAGATTTTTAAGTATAGCACTACGCAAATGACTTATAAATTATGACTTATGACTCGCGTCTAGCACTGAGAAAATTATGAGAATTTTGATGACAATTTATGATAAATTGTGATAAAGTTTTACATTAAGATAACAAAAAAAACACAAATATATAGGGTAGAAGAAAAAGATGACTGGATTTATCAGAGGATTGTTTGGGGGAAACAATGATAATCAACCAAAGGAAGATTTCTTCCTAGATCAAGATGCCGCAAGTAGTTTAGGTGATGTAGACTTTATGCGGAAATCTAAGACAGTTAAGAGGAGCTATCCTAAAGCAGCAGGTAAAATTAATTTGATAGAAGGAGAGACAGAAAAGGCTGTTTCTTCTATGCAAATGAAAGAAACTGGAGCAGAAACTAAAACTGTTTCCTATTCTTCTAAAGTAACTCCTGTTGCTCCTGCTCCTGTTGCTGCTGCTCCTGTTGCTCCTGCTGCTGCTGCTGCTGCTCCTGTTGCTCCTGCTGCTGCTGCTGCTGCTCCTGTTGCTCCTGCTGCTGCTGCTGCTGCTCCTGCTGCTGCTCCTGCTACTAAATTCGAGCCTGTAAAAGAATCTCGTACTCCTGATTCTGGTATGGATATGTTCCGGGACATGGCTCGTAATATCAAGAAAAGCAGATAATTATTATTAGTAGAAGTTTGGTTACCAAAGCTCTACTAAATTGATAAAAATATAGCAATCAAATTTAAAGTTTGAGACTCTATAATCAAGTAGATTTATTGCACAATAGCAGGGTTTCAATACTTGCTAAGGATTGCTATATTTTTATTTATGACTAATAATTTCTTGCCATTCTAACAAGACGGGGAAAGGTATTTTTATTTTTGTTTGTTGGTTAGTTTTTAAGGGCAAAAATAGAAAAACTTTAGCATTTGTTTTCAGATCAAACAAAACTTCTGGAAATTGATAGTCTCCCACATTAGTAGCTGGTGCTTTTTGGGCAAAATTATCTTTAGCTAGGAATATTTTATCTTGACCATAACTAATTTTTAAAGGTTCTGGATGAGTAAATTCTACACTACCAGGAAAACCTACTAACCGCAGATTAATGGTATCTACTTTAACTGAAGTGAGACGTTTATAAAATACTACTTGCCAGGGTTTTCTTTCTTTATCTCTTAAGGTATGTTTGGCTTGATAAACTATTTGAGTTTGTGCTTCTTCTATTTCTCGAATTAAAGCATTTGCTGAGTTAACTGTAAAGCTACCTTGATAAACTAATATCAGGAAAACTAATCCAATTATCAACATAATTTGGGATAAAAATTGTTTAATCATTTGATTAGTAGCTCTTCGCTTTTGCTAGTAATGCTCTCTAAACAAAAGTCAGTAGAGAGCAAAAAAATGTACTTATCTAATTGCTTAAAAGCCTTAACTAGCTATTAGCTTTTAGTATTTCTTTTCCTGGATACTTTTCATTTGGGTAGCAAACTATTAACTGTTAACTGATAACTGATAACTGATAACTGATTTTAACTAGCTCCTAAACCTAACTGTCCCCAATAACCAGTAAATATCCGACTGCCATCTTTCAGTACATGAATTTCTAGGCGATCGCTTGCCCAGTTTAATTGATTTTTTAACGCTGGATTAAATACTCTCACTCTTTGATTAGTGGAAGAAACTAGAGAATTAGGAGAATGAATAGCTAAGGTTTCTACAAATGGTCCGTCAATCAAAATATCTAACTGAGATAATAATTTTTCGGCTCCTTCTGGTGCTTTTTTGGATTGTAATTCTCTGAGGGTAAAACCACTAAAAGACATCACATTTAAACCTCTAGATTTTAATATTTTTGCTAATTCTGCTAGTGCTGATGATTGTAAAAAAGGCTCCCCTCCAGAAAAGGTAACTCCTGTGTTACGAGGATTATTTAAGATTTTATTTGCTAGTTCTTCAATACTTATTAATTGGTTAATATCAAAAGACCAAGAATCAGGATTAAAACAGCCAGCACATCCTTTTTTACAACCTTGTACCCATACTACTGCACGACAACCAGGACCGTTTACTTCTGACTCATCCACATAACCCATAATATTCAGATATCCTGGGGGAATTTCTACTGGTGTTGTTGTTGATATTGTTGATAATTTAGCTGTTAGGTTATTCATAATTTCACTCCTTTTTTTCTAAGCATTCAGCATTCAGCTTCATTACTTTTAATTGACAAGTCAAGCTAGTCGTTTTTGTGCTTCAATTCTCTGGTTAAAAATGTAGTAGAAGTTAAACCAATGTTGGCTTAATTCATTAATAAGCTGTTGGCACACCATTCCGCAGGAAGAGCTGACCGCTAATAGCTGAATGCTTAATTTTTTTATTATCAAAAAATTTCAATACTATTTCTGTTTATAACGAACCGGAATGTTTGTATTTGTGTAAATCTCATCTACAAATTTTTGTAAAATATCTTGACCAACACATTTGAGTTTTTGTACTGCATAAGGATGAAATTCTGTATGGTTTCCTCTAGCATCTAGTTGATGTTTTAAAGGTTTAGGGCGACTGGGTGTGTTGAGTTGAATTTCATCGGGTTTTAGAGATTTTATCAAGCTAATATATTCCGCTTTTGTTTGAGGATTCCATGGAGATAAAATCATTGTTTGAATACCTAATTTACCTTGATATTCTTCTCGAAATTCTTTGATACTTTGCCAGATATCTGATGGGTTTAATTTTTCTGCTGGTCGATTAATTCCTTGTAGTTGTCTTTTGTTAATTGCATCAATTTTGATTGATACTTTGTCTGCTAAAGTTAAGGCTAATCTAACTTCCGGATTGGTTAAGGTTGTACCATTTGTTAATACTAAAGTTGGTTTATTTGTTAATTTTTTTGTTTCTTGTATAATGTCTTTTAAGTTCAGAGCTAATGTGGGTTCTCCACTGCCACTGAGAGTGATAATATCTACATCCCACGGTGCAAATTTTTCTAGTTCTAATAATATTTCTTTTGTCGGAACATAGATTAAGCGAGCAGTTGTTTTTTGCTCGATTTCTCCTAGCTGACAATAAACACAATTGAAGGAACAAGTGGAAATTTTTCCTATAGGATCTATACCTAGGGATCGCCCATATCGCCAAGATTTTACTGGTCCATAAACTGGTATAAATCTATCAGTTGATTTTGTTATCATTTTATTTCATTTTGGGATTTTCACATCTATTCAAATTGACAGTTCTATTTTTCAGTTTTTTTGATTGATCGATTTTTTAAACATTATTAATAGCTTTAAATTAATTAATTAATTATTTATCTATCTTTTAGACAAACTAAAACATGGACTTAATTTGTCTCTTAGTTTATTATATATGCCAATATTATTTGAAGTATTGTACTATACAAAATCCTGTTTTTTTACATAAATTAATAATATTGTTGTAAGCATTTAGCTGTCAGCTATTAGCTATCAGCTATTAATTTTGGGGAAGGTCATTTCAATTATCAGTTATCAGTACCTCAAGCAGAAACATTGAGATTGAAATTATAAACTGTTATCTTTTCATCCCCTTTTAAGGGGAGACTTTAGATCTCATTTTTTGCTAAAAGGCAATATGAAAATTTACTAATCTTTACTTTGACTGCTATATGTTCGGATTTAAAAATCAATTATTATATTTATGTAGTAATCTTAGTTTGTTTTAGATAATACCCTAGAAAAAAGTGACAGCTAATCTGACAACAGGTAATACCAAATATCAAAAGTTTTGCTACATATCTTTGGTAGTTAGGAGTCAGTAGTAAAGATACCGATAAGTTGGAAATGGGAAGTATATTGGGGTAAGCATTCAACAGTCAGGTATCAGCTATTAATTCATTGCTTTTTAGTAGGAATTAGTTGGGATAGTTTGGTTAAAAATTTAGTATAAATTAAGTGAACGCCTGCTTAACTTAAATTCTACCCTTAAAGGTCTTATTAAAAAGCTGAGAGCTGACTGCTAATAGCTGAATGCTTAAATATTGAGATGAAAGTTTGGTATTATTATAGACGCTTAGAGTGGAGTCAGATATAGCATTCTTTTTGATAATTGGTATAATACTATTTCGAGTTTCATACTTATCAATAAATAACAGGAAATGGATAAATATGATTAGATTTAGATAAAGCTTTTAGCAATTATTAATTCCAAGAAGTTTGTAAATATACCAGTGCGTGCTGCTATAACAGAAAAGAGAGGGAAAAGTTTCAGAATATTGATATATTTTCTGTTGATAATTTTTGACAAATTATTGAGGACTACTATTTTGACTGTTATAGTAATTACCAATGGATAATTGATCATGAAATAGTTTTTGAAATCTCTAATTTTTCCTCCCTATTTCTATCTAACTCTCTCATGCTCTAATTATCCATTATTTATTATCCATTATCCATTAATGAACAGTAGTTTAATTTTCTATTTCTAAATATTTTTTCTGGGAGTGGATGCTCACTATTTAGTCAAATCTGTTAGAAATAAAAATTATTTTTTCCAGCTTCGGAGTAGAGCAATACTTTTGATAATTGTTATTATACCAGGCTTGATAAATGTTTGCTACAAATAGTTAGCTTATTAAAGCTATCCTCTATTTTTAGTCAAATAGGCATTAAAATAAACTTCTTTAAAAACTCAAGCTTATTCGTAATATTCTTTTTTCAGGCTTGGTATTACTTGTTCACAAATCCAGTGTTTTCTCAAAGTTGAGAGAATCTCACAACATAAGATTAATCCCACATTTATCACCCTTTGTGAAGTAAACTTATAGCAGTTTATGCCAGTTATCAGGTACATATATTTATTGACGATTTTGGGGAGTAGGGAAGATGAATATCAGGATAGGTAACAAGCAAGAAATATTTACCGAATAATTAATAGTTGATAATTAATAATTCAACAATTCAGGTTGAAAGTATCCGCTTAAAAGGAAATAAAATAAAAAATTTTCCTTTGATTCAATCCCCTTATTTTAAGAATGGTTAATGATTAATTGTTAATTGTTAATTACTGAAACCGTCATTTGTACCAGATTAGTCCGGAATATGCTGTATCTTTTTTATGCCTATTTCCTGTTGCCTTTCTTGCTGCGTATTCTCTTGCATCTATAGCCGACGCAGGGTAACACCACTGTTGCCTAAAACAAACGAATTTTACACCTCATTCCTGATGGGAATTGGGATAGTCAATAATCAAAAAATACCTGAAAAAACTCACCATCAAATAGTAATAACTATATCTAACATTAACTGTTGCCAAACATCCGAATTTGTCAAAGAATAAACATCAAAATCATAACCATATTGTTGATAAAGACTATTAAAACTATCGATCCAATATTCAATAGTTTCTGTCATAGATAAAGGAGTATATTTACCAGCATTTCTTAAATATTTACCCATCTCAATTAAATCCCCATTTCGATGCGCCATCCATGCTAACCAACTTAGGGTATAATAACTAGATTTTTCCTCTAATTGACGAATAGATATTGGTAGATTTGATCCGTAAAAAAAGTTATCTAAAACAGCCATCATACTAACAGCTTGTTGACTATATTTTCTCGTAGCATTACGATGATGTTGACGATAACAATAAGTAATTTTTGGCAACCAAACTGCCTGACAACCATTAATAGATAAACGCAAAACTAAATCAATATCTTCTCCATGATGCCAACGAGTATCAAAACCTCCGGCACTTTTTATCCAACTTTTACGAAACATCATAGAAATAGTTACAGGTTT
>JAAUYJ010012644.1_pt1 | contig 11034 bp, 9 predicted proteins | sample 7278031 | NCBI WGS metagenome assembly JAAUYJ01 (sample SAMN14350222, study PRJNA611818) | marine sediment metagenome | isolation source: surface marine sediment (1.8m) | place: French Polynesia: Moorea | collected 2018-08 | reverse complement strand
TTTCTCCGAAGGTGGCGGAGGGATTCGAGCTCGATCCATACCTTTCCGGCCTGTACCTTCTGGGCGAGCGCCTGACGAGCGCCTCGTTTCGAAATCTCGTCATCGGGCAAACGGCAATAGCCGATGCGCGGCATTCCTGAAGAGACGAAGGCGCGCATCCTCAAGGCGGCCACCCAGCTGTTCTATGCGAACGGAATCCGAGCCATCGGCGTCGATGCCATCGCGGCCGAAGCCGGCGTCACCAAACGCACCCTCTACAAGCACTTCAAGAGCAAGGACGCTTTGATCGCCGCCTATCTGGAAGGTCAACACGAGCCTGTCCTCGCCGCCCTGATCCGATCCGTGACCCGCATCAATGGCGATCTCGTGGCTCAAATCGAGGGCTTGTTCCTGGCCGTCGCCCGCCAGGCGGAGAATAGGGATTGGCACGGCTGCCCCTTTGCGCGCGCCGTCTCCGAGCTGCGGCAATCCCACGACGATGTCATCTGCAGATTGGCGGAAAAACACAAGCAGGCCTTCGAGCAATGGCTGGAAGAGCATCTCACGGCCGGAAAGGCCGAGAATCCGGACCTTCTCGCCCGTCAGATCATGGTTTTGCTCGATGGCTCGATCATTCAAGTGCTGATCCACCGTGACCCGGCCTATGCGCTGGCCGGTGCCGAAGCCGCAGTTGCGCTTGTCAGGCGGCAACTGTCCCAGTGAAAGGCGGGGGCCGTCGGGCCGATTGCCATCCCGGCTGCCCCTTCCTATCTATCTTCCGAACATCGTGGAGAGCCAAAGCATGAACCCCCAAAGCCTTCTCGAGCAGTTTCTCGGTCCGGATGCGGCCCAACGCGCCGGCGGCGCCGTCCAGAGCGCCAAGGGCGGCTTGGCCAAAAGCGGCTTGGGCGGCGTTGCCGGCGGCCTGGCGGCCGGGGGACTGCTCGGCGTCCTGATCGGCAACAAAAAGGCCCGCAAGAAGGTCGGGAAACTGGCCGGCGGCGTGGTCGGCTACGGCGCCGCCGCCGGGCTCGGCGCGCTCGCCTACCGCGCCTATCAGAACTGGCAGACGGGGCAGCAGGCCCCTCAGGCCGCACCGGCGGGCTCCGCGGCACCGGCTCCGGCGGCCCCTGCAGCCGCGCTGCCGACAGAAGCGCCGCCGGCCGGCTCGAAGTTCCTGCCCGCGACCGCGCCGGCGACCGACGGCCAGCCTTTCGAGCTGGCCCTGGTCTCGGCGATGATCGCCGCGGCCAATGCCGACGGCCATATCGACCAGGAAGAACAAAGCTTCATCTTCGAAAAGGTCGGCGAGCTGCCGCTCGACGCCGAGGACAAGGGCTTCGTCTTCGACGCCTTGGCCAATCCGCCCAGCCTGCAGGACATCGCCGGCATGGCACAAGGGCCCGAGCAGGCGGCCGAGCTCTATCTCGCCTCGCGCCTGGCCATCGACCCCGATCACCCGATGGAACGGGCCTATCTGGAGGCGCTGGCCAGCCGCCTGTCCCTGCCGGCCGACTTGGTCGCCCACCTGGAAAGCCAGGTGGCCGCCGCGACGGCGTGATGCCGGCAGCGCAGCCCCTCTGCCTGCCGCGGAGCGGGCCCTAAGACTTGTGCGCCTCGATCTCGAGGATGATCTCGAGCTCGTCGCCGATCGCCGGCAGTCCAAAGCCCATACCGTAGTCGGAACGCTTCAGCGTCGTGCGGCCCGAAAAGCCGGCGACGATGACGCCGTTGTACTGCGGCAAGGGGTGCGCCTTGATCGCGTTCAAGGTCATGAAAAGCGTCACCGGCTTGGACACGCCCATGAGCGTCAGCTCGCCGTGCACCCGCGCGGTGCGCGCGCCGACCGGCTCGACCCGCCTGCTCGAGAAGATGATCGTCGGATGAGTCTCGACGTCGAGGAAGTCGGCGCCGCGCAGATGCTCGTCGCGTTTTTCGTGATTGGTGTCGATGCTGGCCGTCTGGATGATCACGCTGACGCTGCTGTTGCGCGGCGCCGCTTCGTCCAGAACGATCACACCGCTGATCTCGTTGAATCGGCCAAGCGTCTTGGAGAAGCCCAGGTGCTCGACCAAAAAGGCGACGTCGGCGTGGCCCGGATCGATGGTGTAGGTATCGGCCGCCCTGGCGCCGGCCGTGCCCGCCGTCACGGCGAGCATCACAACGAAAAGGATCTTTCCGATAGCTGAAACCTGCATTTGCGGCCTCCCCCGTTTGAGCTGCGTTAGGCGGCGAAGGTCATGGCTCCGCCGCCCCGAAGCTTCGTTACCCAGCGTCGAGCTTACGCCGATTTGCGTGGCGCTGTCTCGCCGGTGATTTCTTCCGCCTAGTTCTTGGGGCTCGATGCCGTGATCTCGATCCGAATCGCCACCTCGTCGGGCACGACCGAGGTGTCCGTCCACTGCCCCTGCCCGACGCCGTAGTCGAGCCGCTTGATCGTGAGCTCGCCCACGGCGCGCGCGCGCAGCAACGCGGGATCGTCGGGATGATCCTCGATTTTGAGCTCGAAGGGCAGCACCACATCGCGGGTCACGTCGCGCATGGTGAGGCTGCCCTGCGCCTCGTAGCTGTTGCCGCCGGCGTGAACGAAACGCGGCGCTTCGAAGCGCGCGGTCGGCCAGATCGCGGCGTCGAACAGGTCGGGCGAGCGGATTACCTGGTCGCGGTCGCGGCTCTCGCTGTTGACGCTGGCGATGTCGATGTCGACGGCGACCGCGCTGGCCTCCAGGTTCTCGGCGTCGAAGCGGATCTCGGCATCGAACTTCTCGAAGCGGCCCTCGACCGGCGCCCCCGACTGGCTTGCGATGAAGATCACCTTGCTGTCCGCCTCGACCTTCCAGAGCGGCGCTTCCGCGGCCGCGGGCCAGACGATCAGAGACAGCAGGCCGGCGAGCAGCGCACGGCAGGCGATCACCCGCCGCCTCCCGGCAGCATGCGCCGCAAGACGTCGTCCTTGACCACCAGATGATGGCGCAGCGCCGCGGCGATATGCAGCGACACCAGGGCGAGCATCGCCCAGCCGCCCCAGAAATGGGCCGCCCCGAGCAGCTTCTTGAGCGCTTCGTCCGGACCGACCAGCGCCGGCAGGGTGAAGCTGCCGAAGACCACCACCGGGAAATTGGCGGCCCCCGAATGGGCGATGCCGATCAGGGGCTGGGCAAAGAGCAGCAGATAGAGCAGGGCGTGGCTGGCGCGTGCCGCGGCGTGTTCCCAACCGGCCATCTCTGCCGGCAAGGGCGGCGGCCGCGAGACCAGGCGCCAGATCACGCGCAGAACGACCAGGGCCAGGATCAGCACGCCGATCGACTTGTGCAGATTGTAGATCTTGATCTTGTCGGGGCCGAGCGGCAGGCCGGTCATGTACCAGCCGAGCAGGAACATGACGACGATGAGCGCGGCGATAACCCAGTGCAGGCTCTGCGCCACCGCGCCGTAGCGCCGATCGTCGTTCAGGATCTGCATGCCGGAGTCCGACTCCACCTCGACCACATCCCGAAGGAAGTGGCACCGCGAAGGCTAGGTATCAAGAAAATTCAGCTTGTCGCAAACCCGTTACGCTTCCGTGAAGCGCCTGCGGCGGCGCCCCGCAGCTCGCCGCGTCGGTGGCGGCGCATCCGCCGATTTGCATCGGCGCGACGCGCCTTATACTCCGCGGCGACAGCACGCTTCGATGCGAGGCCCGATGAGTCTGCAGATCGCCCTCACCCACACGACGAGCTATCGCTACGACCGGCCGGTGCAGCTCGGCCCGCACGTCATCCGGCTGCGCCCGGCGCCGCATTGCCGCACACGGATCGAGTCCTACGCGCTGCGCCTCACGCCCGGGGACGCGCTCGTCAACCTGCATCAGGATCCGCACGGCAACCACCTGGCCCGCGCCGTTTTCCCGACCGAGACCCGGCGCTTTACGGTCGAGGTCGACTTGGTCGCCGAGATGGCGCCGATCAATCCCTTCGACTTCTTCATCGAGCCCTCGGCCTCGAGCTATCCCTTCGCCTACGAGGCGGTGCTGGGCGAGGAGATCGCGGCGTTCTGCAAGACCGTCAAGCCTGGGCCACGGCTACGCAAATGGCTGACCGGAGTCGCGCGCGGGCCGCGCCCGACGATCGAGCTCCTGGTCGGGCTGAACCAGCGGCTGGCCCAGGACATCGCCTACACAACGCGCCTCGAGCCCGGGATCCACGCGCCCGAGGAGACGCTGGCAAAGGCCGAAGGCTCCTGCCGCGATTCGGCCTGGCTGCTGGTGCAGATCCTGCGCCAGCTCGGCTTCGCCGCGCGTTTCGTCTCGGGCTATCTGGTGCAGCTCGAAGCCGATCAGGCGCCGCTCGAGGGCCCGCCCGGGCCGGAGCGCGACGGCGCCGAACTGCACGCCTGGGCCGAGGTCTATCTGCCCGGCGCCGGTTGGATCGGGCTCGACGCCACCTCGGGCCTGCTCGCCGCCGAGGGCCACATTCCCCTGGCCTGCACGCCGGACCCGGCGGCGGCCGCGCCGATCAGCGGCACCGTCTCACCGGGCAAGGCGCGCTTCGAGACCGACATGGCGGTCACCCGAGTCGCCGAGCGGCCGCGCGTCACGAAACCCTACGACGAGCCCGCCTGGCGCCGCATCGTGACGCTCGGCAAGGCGGTCGACAGGGCGCTCGCCGCCGGCGACGTGCGCCTGACCATGGGCGGCGAGCCGACCTTCATCTCGGACCAGGACCGCGAGGGCGAGGCCTGGCACGTGGCGGCCTCGAGCCCGGCGAAGAAAGAGCTGGCGTGGCGCCTGCTCGAGCGGCTCGCCGGACGCCTGGCGCGCGGCGCCCTGCTGCACGACGGCCAGGGCAAGTGGTACCCCGGCGAAGAGCTGCCGCGCTGGGCGTTGACCTGCCTGTGGCGCCTGGACGGACGGCCGGTCTGGCGCGACCCGGCGCTGCTGGCCCGCGGCGGCGGCGGCGACGCCGATCTGAGCGGCGCCGCGGTCTTCGCCCACAAGCTCGCCCAAAGGCTCAAGCTCGACCCCGGCCGGGTCATGGCGGCCTACGAGGATCCCTGGCCGCAGCTCTGGGAAGAACAGCGCCTGCCGCACGACGTCGAGGCCAAGGCGCTCACCGACACGCTCGAGCGCGCGCGGCTGGCGCGCCTGCTGGACAGCGGTCTGGGCGAGCCGGTCGGCTACGCCCTTCCCCTGGTGCCGACAAGGGGCGGCAAGACGCGCTGGCGCTCCGGCGCCTGGCCGCTGCGCCGCGAACGCCTGTTCCTGGTCCCGGGCGATTCGCCGATGGGCTATCGCCTGCCGCTCGATTCGCTGCCGGCGAATTCCAGGGCGCCGCGCGGCGCGCTCTGCATCGAGCCGCGCGACGGCGGGCTGCACGTCTTCCTCCCGCCGCTCAAGCGCGCCGCCGACTATCTGGAGCTGCTGCGCGCCGTCGAAGCCACCGCCAGGGCGCTCGGCCGGCCCGTGGTGATCGAGGGCTACTTGCCGCGTCGGGATCCTATGCTGCAGCACTTCACGGTGACGCCCGACCCGGGCGTCATCGAGGTCAACGTCCACCCGGCCGCGGACTGGCGGCAGCTCGTCGAACTTGTCACCGCGGTCTACGAGGAAGCGCGCGCCTGCCGCCTCAGCGCCGAGAAATTCCTGCCCAATGGCCGCCCGGTCGGCACCGGCGGCGGCAGCCACATCGTGCTGGGCGGGCCGCGGCCGAAGGACTCGCCGCTGCTGCGCCGGCCCGACCTGCTGCGCAGCATGATTGCCTATTGGATCAACCACCCTTCGCTCTCCTACCTCTTCTCCGGGCTGTTCATCGGGCCGACCAGCCAGCATCCGCGGGTCGACGAGGCGCGCGACGACGCGCTCAACGAGCTCGAGCTGGCCTTCGAGCAGATCGACGGCGCCAGGGCGCCGGTCGAGCGCATCCTGCGCCACCTGCTGGTCGACGCGACCGGCAACACGCACCGCGCCGAGTTCTGCATCGACAAGCTCTACGGCGACGCGCCCGGCGCCGAGCGGCCCGGCCTGCTCGAGCTGCGCGCCTTCGAGATGCCGCCCCATCCGCGCATGGCGCTGGCGTTGCAGCTTCTGGTGCGGGCGCTGGTCGCGCGCTTCTGGCACGCGCCCTACGACGCGCCCATGACGCGCTGGGGCGCGCGCCTGCACGACGAGTTCATGCTGCCGCACTTCCTGTGGCGCGATTTCGAGACGGTGCTCGACGACCTGGCGCGGGCCGGCTTCGGCTTCGAGCCCGGCTGGTTCGTGCCGCACCTGGAGTTCCGCTGTCCCTTGCTCGGCAGCACCGTGGTCGACGGCGTCGCGCTGGAGCTGCGCCAGGCGCTCGAGCCCTGGCACGTGCTGGCCGAGGACGCGACCAGCGGCGCCACCGCCCGCCCGGTCGACTCCTCGCTGGAGCGTGTCGAGCTGCGGGCGCGCGGCCTGACCGGCGGACGCCACCACGTCGCCTGCAACGGCCGGGCGCTGCCGCTGCGCGCGACAGACACGCCGGGCGAGTCCGTCGCCGGGGTCAAGTTCACGGTCTGGCAGCCGCACGACGGCCTACATCCGACGATCGCGCCCCAGGCGCCCTTGACGTTCGATCTCTACGATTCCTGGAGCGGGCGCTCGCTCGGCGGCTTCACCTATCACGCCGGCCGCCCGGACGGCGGGCTCTACCAGGGATATCCGGTCAACGCGCGCGAGGCCGAGGCGCTGCGCGGGATGCGCTTCGTACCGCACGGGCACAGTCCCGGCGCCATGGCCGAGCCGCTCCCGGTGCCCGGCCGCGAGCTCGCGGTGACGCTCGACCTCAGAAGAAAGCCGACGGCGACCTAGCGTGCCTCACCGCTCGGTCGCGAGACGCAGGCCGAGCGCCATGAAGAGCGCGCCGGTGGCGTAGCCGATCACCCGCTGGGCCCGGCGGTAGAAGGCCGAGACGCCGGGCAGCACGACGGCGCAGGCGACCAGGGCGTACCAGCCGCCGGCCATGACCACCACCGCGGCGACGACCGTCACGTCGAACCATAGCGGCGCATCGGGCGGCACGGTGACCGCAAACAGGCTGGCGAAGAAGGCGGCGGCCTTGGGGTTGCTCAGGTCGACCAGCAGGCCGCGGCGGAGGGCCTGCCAGCCGGTGAGCGGCGCGGCCGGCGTTGCGACCGCCAGCGGCCCCCCGAGATTGCGCGCGGTCATGATGGCGCGCAGACCGAGGAAGATCAGATAGGCGCCGCCAACCAGCTTGACGGTGAGGTAGAGCCATCCCGCCGTCTGGAACAGCAGGCCGAGGCCGAGCAGGCTCGCCGTCGACCAGACCGTGGTGCCGAGCGCGATGCCGGCCGCCACCAGCAGACCCGCGCGCCTGGACTGCGCCAGCGCCGTCTGCAGGGTGGCGAGGAAGTTCGGCCCGGGGCTCAGCACGGTGACGAACCAGACGCCGACGATCGTCGCCAGACTGGCCCAAAGGCCGGGGGTCAGGGTCTCGGCGAGCACGGGGGTCTCCTGTTGTCAGGTTTGGGGATCGCGCAGGGCGGAATGATCCCAGCAGATGGGCCAACTCTATGAAAGAACTGATGCACTCATCCTGTCACCCTCGGGCTTGACCCGAGGGTCCATGGCGGCCACGGGCACGGGACTTAGCACCCTGGAGTCGGGTCCGTGCCGATATGTCCATGGATGCTCGGGTCAAGCCCGAGCATGACACTTAGTGTGCGTATGGCCTCGGCACCAACCTGCCCTCACAGCGGCTGCGGCGAGACGAATCCCGCGACCGCGTAGCTGCGCGCGCCCCAGGTCTGGCCCGGCGTGTACCAGACGCGCACCGCAGACCAGTCGTTGGCGCGCGAGACGTCGCGCACGGGCGTGTCCAGATGGATGCGGCCGCGGTTCAGCCAGTTGGCGTGGCGCACCACGATCTCGCGCGCGTTCAGCACCTCGGTGACGACCGCCAGATGACCGCCGCGCAGGCGGCTGGTGCGGGCCAACACCAGGACCGCGCCGACCTCCGGCCGCGCGCCGCGCCGATAGCGTCCGTCGGCCGTGTGCCACCACGTCCAGGCGTCGCCGCGGATCTGGATGCCGGAGAGCTCACGGGCGTAGGGCACGCACTGCAGCGGCGCCGAGGCCTTGACAATGCGCGGATCGCCGCCGGGCAACGCCGGGCTCATGACCGGCGCCGTGCCGCGGGTGAAGCCGCCGTCGACCAGACTGCAGGCACCCGTCAGCAGCAGGCCGGCCAGCGGCAGAATGCGCAGAAGAGTCTTCGTCACGCGTCGTCCTCGATCGGCACCGCACAGCGGCGTCACCAAAGCACGACCATCGGGGGTGCGCAGAGACTAGGCGATAGCGCGCAAGTGCGCCAGTGCCGAACGACCGGGTTAACCGGGACTCCGAGACAAACGAAAGAACAGGCCGCAGCGGATGGGCCACACAAAACCCGCGCCGCGGCCCGGGGTCTGCTTTCCAACGACTTACGGCGCCGCTTGCGGCGGCGCCCTGCTTAGCCGCGGGTTACCAGAGACGGTAAGTAAGACTAGGTGAAATACAAAACAATTTCTTCTCGAATATAAAATAAAACGAACATGGTTAAGGCTTGGATAAAGTCTAGCGCCACATTTTTGCCCCGCAATGTTTGTGACTTTTTGCACCTCCATTAACGATTTCCTTATCAAAATCGGCGGTAATGGTGGGGTGCAGGAAGCACGGAGGTTCTCATGAAGAGATTGGTCCCCGTCATGATGGCGGCCTTGATCGCCCTGGGGCCAACGGCAACGCTGGCCGAGGGCGACGAAACGAGGGAGCGAGCTGCCCAGTTCGTCGAAGCCCTGGGCCGCGACCTGATCGGCGTCGTGGCCGGCCAAGGCCTGACCTCCAAGCAGCGCGACGCGAAGCTGCGCGAACTGCTGCATCGCGGTCTCGACATGAAGGAGATCGGCCGCTTCGTGCTCGGCAGCCACTGGGACGCGGCGAGCGGCGAGCAGCTCCGCGAGTACAAGAACCTCTTCGCGGAGTACCTGATCAAGACCTACAGCCGCATGCTGCAGAAGTACGAGATCAAGGAGGTCTCGGTGACCTCGACCGACGACGGCGAGGCGCAGGACATCCTGGTCCAGACCCGCGTCGAGCTGTTCTTCGGCCTGCCGGTCGAATGGAGCTGGCGCCTGCGCGAGAACGGCACGGGCTACCGGGTGGTCGACGTGGTCGCCGGCGGCGTCAGCATGGCCTCGGTCTACCGTTCGGAGTTCGGCTCCGTGGTCAACAGCCGCGGCCTGGAAGCGCTGATCACGTCGCTGCGCAAGCAGACCGGGCGCAAGAGCCTGCTCCCGGAGATCGCGCCGGCGGCCGGTCCGAGCATCGCCACGAGCGGCGCCTCCGCCGCCGATGGCATGACCTACTGACGGCTGCTTTACAGCGGCAGCTGAGACTTCCGAACTTGGCCTCGCGGCTTCGCGGGGCCTTTTTCGATTTCGCAGTCCGGCGTTACGCCGCCTCGCGGCTCTCCCGCTCTACGATGTCGACGATGTCGGCCATGATCGCGGTCAGGTCGTAGTCCTTGGGCGTGTAGACGGCCGACACACCGGCGCTCTTCAGCGTCGCTTCGTCTTCCGGCGGGATGATGCCGCCGGCCACCACCGGCACGTCGCCCAGGCCCTGCTCGCGCAGGCGGGTCATGACCTCGGTCACCAGGGGCACGTGCGAGCCGGAGAGGATCGAGAGGCCGACCACGTGCACGCCCTCCTCCAAGGCGGCGCCGACGATCTGCGCCGGGGTCAGGCGGATACCCTCGTAGACCACCTCGAAACCGGCATCGCGGGCGCGCACGGCGATCTGCTCGGCGCCGTTGGAATGGCCGTCGAGGCCGGGCTTGCCGACCAGCATCTTGGGCCGCCCGCCGAGCCGGCCCGAGAGCTCCTTGACGCGCGCGCGCAGCTCCTCGAGCGCCGCCTGATCGGCGTCGGCCGCCGCCGCGCCGCCGACGCCGGTCGGCGCGCGGTACTCGCCGTAGATCCGGCGCAGCACGTCGGCCCATTCGCCGGTGGTGACGCCCGCGTGGGCGCAAGCAATCGAGGCCGGCATGACGTTGCGGTCCTCCTGGGCGGCGGCCTCGAGCTCGGCGAGCGCACCCTCGACCGCGGCCTGGTCGCGCGCCGCGCGCCAGGCCTGCAGGCGCTCGACCTGGCCGGCCTCGGCGCCCGGATCGACGGCCAGGAAATCGCCCTCGCCCGCGGTGAGCGGCGATGGCTCGCTTTCCCGGTAGGCGTTGACGCCGACAACGGTCTGCTCGCCCGACTCGATGGCGCGCAAGCGGCGCGCGTTGCTCTCGACCAGACGCTCCTTCATGTAAGCGCTTTCGACGGCGGTCACCGCGCCGCCCATCTCCTCGATCCGGGCCAGCTCGGCGCGCGCCTCTTCCATCATCTCCGCGACCTTGGCCTCGACCTCGGTCGAGCCGGCGAAGATGTCGGCGTACTCCAAGAGGTCGGTCTCGTAGGCGACGATCTGCTGCAGCCTGAGCGACCACTGCTGGTCCCAGGGCCGCGGCAGGCCGAGCGCCTCGTTCCAGGCCGGCAGCTGCACCGCGCGGGCGCGAGCGTCCTTGGACAGCACCACGGCCAGCATCTCGAGCAGGATGCGGTAGACGTTGTTCTCCGGCTGCTGCTCGGTGAGGCCGAGCGAGTTGACCTGCACGCCGTAGCGAAAGCGGCGGTACTTGGGATCCTCGACGCCGTAGCGCGCGCGGCAGATCTCGTCCCACAGGGCGGTGAAGGCGCGCATCTTGCACATCTCGGTGATGAAGCGCACGCCGGCGTTGACGAAGAAGCTCATGCGCCCGACCACGCGCGGCAGGTCCTCGGCCGGCACCTGGCCGGCGGCGCGCACCGCGTCGAGCACGGCTGTGGCGGTCGCGAGCGCGAAGGCCAGCTCCTGGGTCGGCGTCGCACCCGCCTCCTGCAGGTGGTAGGAGCAGACGTTGACCGGGTTCCATTTCGGCACTGCATCATAAGTATAGGCGATGACGTCGGTGGTCAGGCGGAGCGACGGCTCCGGCGGGAACACGTAGGTGCCGCGCGAGAGGTATTCCTTGA
>JAAUYJ010158972.1_pt1 | contig 11035 bp, 17 predicted proteins | sample 7278031 | NCBI WGS metagenome assembly JAAUYJ01 (sample SAMN14350222, study PRJNA611818) | marine sediment metagenome | isolation source: surface marine sediment (1.8m) | place: French Polynesia: Moorea | collected 2018-08 | reverse complement strand
GAATATCTTGCGGCTTCCTTCTCAAATAGTGCAAAGCACGAAATACATCGAGAGTCCAAGCATGGGCAGATGGCAGCAACTCAGGATGAAGGTGTTACTGTAGGCGTAGGACAACGGGGGTATCTCGTTTGAGTTTCTCAAGCAAGCAAACACTACAGTAAACTTGACTAAGCACAAGAAGACTCTGTCCCAGAAGCAGGCGTTCTTTCGAACTTTTTTGATTTTTTTTGTTATGAATGGTAGGATCAAAGAACGTTGCTCGCGCTGCGCGTGCATGTAAAGCATGTTTTCTTTCTTTTTAAGTAAAAGTTCTGCGAAATGTGCAAATAAATAGTACTTTGCTGAGAATTTCTTTGCCCCCTAACATCCCCACGCCAAAAAATGTGCAAAAGACCCCCCCAATTCATCGACACAAATTTCCCCCACCCTCCAAAAATTTCCCCCCTCGCCCACGTGTGAGAGGGAATATTTGAATTTTGAACGTTCGACTCCGTACCTATAGCACCGTACCTTTGCTTGAAACAAGGACACGTTTCCAATCGCTCTCTTCCCCCCTTGCAGGTCTTCGCCCGCATCTTCAGCATGGGCCTGTACTTCTTCGCCGCGCGCGACTTCCTCCCTGCCATCCCCCTCTTCCTGCTCTTCCACTTCTCTGTGGTCTTCGCCGTCAAGTGGACGTTCGAGCGCGCGCGCCACACCAAGGGCGGCATGCTCACCTGGCTCGTCTCCTCCGTCAACGTCTTCGCCAGCAGCCTCGTCTACGTGAGAATCGTCCCCATAGAGAAGGCCAGGCACCACGGCCACGGCCACGGAGGGAGGAAGAAGGGGGACGAATACGACGACGACGACGAGGAAGACTGTCCAAACAGGGCCAGTCACGCAGTGGAGCAGGTGGGACACTGATTTGTAGAGTAGACAACTAAATGTAGCAAACTATGATCCTTCCCAACGAGCCTTTTCTTTCAGATTATTTTTCAAACGAAAAATCCTTCTCTATTTCAGCACTCCACCTTCTTCGTGCAGTCCCTGTTCTTCATGCTGGTCCTGGTGGAGAACCTTGCCCTTGCCTCAGTCCCCCTGTTCCTCCACCGCGGCCGCAACCGCGCCGCCGTCTGTCTGGGGGAGCCACTCCTGAGGGACTACGTGCTAAGAATCCTTGGTCTCTGCATAGGGTCTTGGGTCTTCCACTCGCTATACTACAAGTACATGGGGCACCCGTGGTCAGACATCAACGGGCCGGGTAGGGTTTTGAATAATTTTTTTTTATTTTTATATGGCAATTCGGATTAATCTCCTTTCCAGACCTTTCCGGCGGCCACCTCCGCTTCTACTTCCACTTTTGCGGGCGAGAGCGACTCTTTGACTGCTTCTGCTCGAAGCCCAACAGCGGCGAAGGGGACTCCTCCTTCTTCAACTGCAAGCAGAGGCGCCTCCGCGTCAGATGCAGGGAGGAGGAGAACGATTACTGCTTCCCGCCTCTTGAACAAGATGACCAGGAGGAGGAACAAGAGGCCTTGAATACGAGGGACAGAGGAGGAGGAGGGGACGCAAAATGAACTCAACTGGAGATTTGACCAAAAAGTGCTACTTTTTCTGCCTTTCAACTTTACGTACGTACATGTTCCTGGAACCGCTTTCTAGTCGTTTTTTCCCTGCTGTGCAATCTCGTACCTTGTTATGAACCAATGCAAAAACATCATAGTCGCGTTATTACGATTACCCTATCTACAAACAATGTCGTCCATCCTATCTTATCCACCTGATGTTGCAGTATTTTCGAAAGGGCCTTTTGCGGTCACATGTAGGATTTCTCGGTCATTCATATTGCCCTACGTACATTTCTGGTGAAACTTGTGCCAAAGACGACAAAATATAATTTTGTCTCCGTCTACTTTTGCACTTTTCTATTATTATTTTCGGAAGCGCACGTAACGTGAACACTGAAGCAGGCTAGAAAAACTATTTTTTTTAAAAAAAATCTTCCTTCTCCTTTACTTCTGTAGCACAAACAGGGCAGCACCGACACATGAGTGGCCCTCTTTCATCACCTGAAAAAAAATATTTAAAAATGAGAAATGGTTTGTTGTTCAATGTTGACATTTCCTCACCTCTGGGTCCCTCCCCCTGAATTCCCTCTTGACCGCCCTCCTGATGGCTGGGTGCCTCTCCACGCAAGAGCCAACGGCCGCGACCCGGGCCACTCCCGCGGCGTCAAGCACTTCCCAGGGGGCCATCTCTTTGAAATTCAAACATTTTAATCGGTTTTCATGGAGTTGGGAAATGAAATTGCGCAAGAAAAGAGGTGTTTTAAAAATTGACAAATGTTGGGCCCTTTTCAAATCAAGTTTGCCGGTGACCAAAGACCTATGGTGAGACAAAGAAGCTACAAAAAGCGTCCTGGTCAAGAAGGCAACTGGATTCTGTGTCAAGCTCATTTCCCAGCAATGGGGTGCTCCAAGTTGCAACGATGCGCCAAGCCAGAACTGTGGACTTCCTGTCATGCAATGACTCCGGAGAAGAATGCTGAAGAACCCTTCCTAGCCAGTTGTTTGTGAATAAACTTCAAGCCTTGACATGAACCCCTCAATAAACCAAACCTAACCTAACCAATCGGTTTTCATTTTGAAGGGAAATAGTGTTTTTATTTGAATTTTAAATTTACCCGATAGGTTTATCACGATCCCGCTGCAAACTGCGTTTACGATGTGCCTGAGGGATGACAGCGACGCCAGGGATACGTTTGCTGCTGAGGCCAGAGCTGAGGGGCAGTGGCGCTCGCCGAAGAGAAGAGGGCGGACCAACATGACTTCTTCGGCTTGAATGTCGTCGTCCTCTACCTCCAAGGCGACTGCATGGGAAGCATAGACACGAAGGGGGAAATGCTATAAGTTTTTTCATTATATTAATGGTGTTTTTGTTGCTGCTGCTCCTACTTTAGTTGCTGTTATTGTTTCTGCTGCTGTATTTTGCTGCTTTTGCTAGTTCTATTACTGCTGCTGAATGTTGTTGCTTTTGTTGCTGTTGTTGTTGCTGTTGCTGTTGCTGCTGCTGCTATTGCTGTTGCTCAAAAGCACTTTTCAAAGAGCATTTTTCCCCACCTATCCTCCTCCACACCTCTTCCTCCGTCGGCGGCTCCGCCCCCATCTCCCCCATCCACCGCCTGATACCGTGCACCAACGCCGCCAAACAGTTCCCTCCGTTCAGCGCCGCGGCCACCACAGCGTTATATCCCTCCGAGAAAGGAACAAGCTCCAGGGAGGATGGGAAGGAAATGCCAACTTCTGTCTTTGGGATCAAGAAAGCAAGTTGGGCGGAGGTGTTGACGTTGAGGACGGCGGTGGAGGAGAAGGAGGAAGGGGGGAGCTGGGAGAGGGTGGACAGGAAGGCGCACTGGAAAATATAAAAAAATAACAGTTTGAGGGGGGATATTAATTTTTGAGTTCAAAAATTGTTTTTTTTGCCTGCATGTCCCCAGATGCGACGGTGACCTGCGTCCCCTTTGGAATCCGGCAGAAATCTGCCTCCACTCTTCCCACCACCTCACCCACGGTTGCAACATCAGGCAAAAGGCAGAGAGGAAGGCCCTGTTTCTCCAAGATATCCTTGTTCCACTGGCTGCAAATTTAAATCGATTACTTCCCAAACATTGATTTCCTTCGTAAAGTATTTTTTTTACTTGGTCTCCACGTCAAAGTATCCCCATGATGCTGCGATGTGAGGGGACATTTTAGGTTGAGCCTGTTTTGTTAGTCTGCATACCAGCAGGTCCATGACGATGCCGGAACGGTTGAATTGGGTCAGATACTCCGGGTGGTGCTTGGCATACCTTTTGAAAATAAATCAAAAAGGATGGTCACAGCAGGGTCATGAAAAGAAGCAAAAACAGCAGCAGAAGCAAAAGCAGCAGCAGCAGCAGCAAGATTGAGAACAGATTACTTTTCTTTGGGCTGCCGGGTGAGAAAATAACATACCAAAGCAACGTCGCGCATCCGTATCCCTTGGCCACCCTGGAGGAGCCCTTGAGGGGTGTTTCCAGCTCCGCCAGGAACTCATCCGAGCACCTCTGGTCCTGCCAGGTGTGCAGGGAGGAGCAGCTGGCCAGGGAAGCACCTTCGACCTTTAATATTTTAATTGAAATTTTGTTTCCCACGTTCGCTCATGAGTCAATGAAGTGTCTAAATATTCAAATTACCGGATCATCCTTCCACAGCACAACGCCGTGCATCTGTCCGCACAGCGCCACCTTTGACACCTTATCCATGAGACCTCCTCCGAACTTATCTAGGCACTTTGCCAGAGCGATGAAGATCTTTTTAGGATCCTGGAGGTCGCACCGAGGGTCATTCTCCTCAGGGCGGGGGTTGTCCAATGTAGCCTTGACAAAGAACCAAATTTATTTTTAAAACTGGCAATTTGTGTGTTAATACCTGTGAGTTTTCCGCCACTGGCCCGACCACATCCTTGGTTTCGCAGTTCACCAGCGCAGCCTTCACCGAGGTCGTACCAAGGTCGATGGCCAAGACGTACTATGAAGAAAAATAATTTCATTGTCTTGAAAAATCACGTTTTGCCTCTATAATTACCTTTTGGTCCCTTCCCGTGGGTGCATCCCGGATGCTGAATGTCTGAGGCATTTTTCGATTCTTCAACAGAAGGGAGATTTAATTTCGACTTGTCGGCAGATCTCCAGAACTCTCTCCATCTCGTATCAGCAAAACCGGTCGTCATAGAGTTCATCTCTTCTCCTTCCCCTCCAACTTGTGGTAAAGACTTGATCTGTGTTATCGCTTCCCAGCATGAAGTGCTGTACGTACGCCCTAGCTGTGTATAGTAGCACTGTGCACACCTGTTCTTGCTATGTTCCGCCCATGGGACCTTGCTTTCGAACTGTTCCCTTTTGAGGGAAACGAAAGTTCTTTTGCTTGTTCGATACAGTACTACAGTACAATACATCATTGTAGGGCCTCTGCGTACCTGTTGGGAAAGGAAAAGGGGGGATAGATGATTCGGGAGGAGATTCTTGCTGGTCTCGGGGACGAAAAAGAAATAAATTTTCGGTTCTGGGGGAATAGAGACCTCCCCACTTTTCATATGATTTTTTGTGGTCAAACTCCACAGAGTTTTTTATTAGCATCAATATGGAGAAATACTGATCCTTCTGAAAGAGGCTGAACAAAAATTGTGGCCTATTAGTACTGTACGTACAGTATGAGTTGGTGGGACTTTTGGAGAGGTTGGGAGATTGAACGTCGAATCCCATGCTTCTTTTTTTCCACCGGCCAAATAAACAAAACAAAACAGAAGAATAGGTGAACGGGAAGAGGAACGCCGCCAACGTCTCCCCCTTGATTGACCTGAACCTCGTCCTCGTCGCGTAAGCCAATGGCCCTGATGAGGAACCGCGCCTCCTGCGGACTAGCCATTACGGCGGCAGCAGACATAGTGAGTTGTTAATTAATTTACTGGAAATTATCTGTTTGTCGTACTTTACATGTAATTTATTATTCCAGAAAGCTGCCCTTGGCACCGCCTCCGCCAACGGGTTCGACTTCGTGGTGACCCCCATGGTGCACCCCCGCCTCCGCACCCCTGAGGTGATCGCGGAGAGGCGGTCGGACGAGGCGGAGATCACGGACCTCGACGACCCGAGCCAGGTCCCCGCTCGCGGATATCCCTTCGCACGCAGCGACCTACTCCTCAACTCCTCAGACTGGACCACCCTACTCGTGGCCGATCTCACAAGGGAGGGGAACCTAGACTCGGGATGCGCGCAGGTACAGATATCTTAAAAAACAAGCTTTTTATTCAGTTAGTTCAATGTGACATGTGTTAAGGTCCGTCGCCGAGCGGAGGAGGCTTTGAGACGCGAGCTGGCCTTCTGCTCCCACCTTGGTCTGTCGGCGGTGATCGTGCGCCTGCGTAGGGGGGAATCGGCCAACCTGGCCAGGGCAATCTACAGCTACCTGGTCAAGAACCCAGGGCCGCAGGTCTGGGTCAGGGTCCCCATGGAGGAGGAGCAGAGCCTGGCGGCGCAGGCTGAGAAGGAGCAGCAGAAAGAGGACCAAAAGAGGGAGGCCGGAGACTCTACAAGTCCAGCCCCGTCCTCCGCCGCAGTCAATGATGAGGGAGACAGCCACAGCACCTGGTCCTGGTGGGACGACTTCCGCTCCGCCGCCAACTACGAGAAGAAGATGGGGCTGGCCTTGGAGGTCGGCAAGGAGCCACCGCCAGAAGACACCATCAAGAGGTGGCTGGGAGAGCCGGTCAGGGCCCTCGTCCTAAATACAAGGTGAAATAACTGCATTTTTCCCGAATAGATAGAGAAAATTATAATTATTATCAATTGTTTCCCAGCCTCTACCTGACAAACAAGAAGGGCTACCCGGTTCTCCCGCGCTCCCTTCAGGCCCTGGTGAAGCGATTCGTGCCCTTAGATGTCCAAGTCATCGTGGAGGGGAGAAACAGGGGGCACAACGCAAACTTCTACCAGCAGTATCTCAACCACCTTTGGCAGGAGCACGACACAGCAGATCCCGTAAAGCAGTACGCAAAGGTGAGGTTTTTTCTATATATATATATACCGGTATATATTTATTTATTTTAAAAATATATACCCGTTCGGTTAATGGAACACTTGTTTTGATTTAGGGCTTTGAGGACTACCTGCAGTCCCCTCTGCAGCCCCTGATGGACAACCTTGAGTCCTGCACCTACGAGGTCTTCGAGAAGGACCCAGTCAAGTACACGGAATATCAGCGAGCCACCTATGAGGCAATTCTGCACAAGAGGCCGGAGGACTCAGAGGATAAGGACAAGGAGCTAACCATCATGGTGCTGGGGGCCGGAAGAGGTAATTTTACAGTTTGTTTTCTTAAAAAGTTATTTATTTGGGTCTGTGTTTCAGGTCCCCTGGTGAGAGCCAGCTTGGAGGCCGGCCGCCGCGCCGATCGCAAGGTTCGCGTCTTCGCCGTCGAGAAGAACCCGAACGCTGTGGTGACGCTCCTCTCTCAGAAGGAGGAGGTGTGGGGAGACAGGGTGGAGGTGGTCTCCTCTGACATGCGGCGGTGGCGCCCAGCCAAGGAGGACAGGGCGGACATCGTCGTATCCGAGCTGCTGGGCTCATTCGGCGACAACGAGCTCAGCCCGGAGTGCCTATACTCGGCCCTGCACCTATTCAAGGAGGACGCAGTGAGCATCCCGGCCTCCTACACCTCCTGGGTGGGGCCGCTGCAGAGCTCAAAGCTGTACAACGAGGTCAGGGCCTCAGTCGACTCGGATCGAAACCCCAACGCCAACTTCGAGACGCCCTACGTCGTGCACTTCCAGAACAGGACGGAGCTGGCCCAGCCGAAGCCACTCTTCACCTTCGAGCACCCGCTGCCGGCAGACGGGAGCGGGGAGATAGACAACAACAGGTGGTTTTGAACACCTTTTTTACAAAAAGGTGAAACATTTAAATTTAAATTTTTAATTGAATTCATTTAGGTTCGGCAAGCTCAAGTTCGTGGTGGACTTCGACTCCGAGCTTCACGGCTTCGGCGGCTACTTCGAGTGCGTGCTGTTCGGCGACGTGACCATCAGTATCAACCCCTCCACCCACTCCCAGGGCATGTTCAGCTGGTTCCCCATCTTCTTCCCCCTGCGGACGCCAGTGCGCCTGCGCAGAGGCCAGGAGGTTGAGCTGGCCATGTGGAGGGTCAACGACGGGCAGAGGGTCTGGTACGAGTGGGCGGTGACGAAGCCAGTGGCCTCGCCCATTCACAACCCAAACGGGAGGTCCTACACAATCGGGCTGTGAAGGACTGAAAGAAAAACACTCTCCCCCCCGTATATGTATAATGGAAATTGAAACAATAACAATCAACGGTGTAATGAAGAGAGAGAGAAAATGCCGTACATGTGTGTGGCGCTATTTTTCCATATATTACTTTGCAACACCCCTACGCCGAAATGTGCATTGGTATACGTATGTGACTGAGAAATGAAGGATACGTGCGCGAGAGAGAAATAATTTTCCGTGTCTTTGACCGTTTATTTTTCTCCGCTTAATTCCTTGTTATTACACTTTGACCCTTTGTTTCTCAAACAAACTTTGAACAGCGTCTTTCGAGTTCGTCGGGGAAGACTTTTAGTGTGGACGGGAATGTTTCGTTCCTAAGTATTAATAACAACGTTGACGCTTACAGATCTTCACTTGACCGAATCCTTTGCCTTCTTCTTTTCTTCAGCGGGCGGCGAGGGGGAGCGGCCCTCCCCGGAAGAGTCTCCGTTCGCGCCTGATCCGTTCTGCAGCACCTCCGAAGACAGATCCAGATCCTCCTTTGGTATCTTGGCCCTCCTCCTGTAGTGCCCGTGCACCGTCCGCATGTGCTTCCACAGGTCGGACAAGACTTTTCCGCACTCCGGACAGGCCTTCCTCACGCCCTTGTGCACCATCTCGATGTGGGGCTCCAGGGAGGACTTTGTGCTGAACACCTTTCCGCAGTAGGGGCATGGACGGGAGGACTCCTTCAGACCCATGTGGATGGTTCGGATGTGTCGGTCTAGGTGGCCCTTCTTGGAAAACACCTTGCCGCACTGCTCACACGTGGCCTTCTTGTGGATCTGCAGGTTCAGGTGCACCTGCTCGATGTGCCTGGGAAAAAATGTTTTTACAAAACTATTTCTTCCTAATAAACAAATTGCATACGATGATATATTAAAATTTTATACATTAAAATCAAAATTGTTTTACTGGAAAATGCATCTCAATTTTTTAAAAAAATCTTTCAATTTCCTCCTACCTGTTGAGCGTGCATGTCTTTGAGAGTATCTTTCCGCAGTGTGGACAGACTACTCCTTCGACCTTGTGCTTCTCCCTGACGTGTGCAGTGAGGTCCTCCACGTTCTCCTCCCCGCAGACTGGACATGCCACGTTCAGAGTCAACCGCTTCGAGATGTGCCTCCGCAGCCTGTGCACGTTCAGCGAGGTCTTGTTGCCGAACTCTGAGTCGCACTCGGGGCAGGGCTTGACGTCGTCGCGGATGGTCAGGCAGGGACGGAGCAGGGGGTTCTCCTCAGGGTCGTCAAGGCAGAAGCTCTCGCGGGACATCTTGTGAACCTTCACCAGGTGGACCTGAAGAAGATAGGAAGACAAAAATTTTGCGATTTATTGCGATAATATTTTCGGCATGCACTATACAAGTACGTACCTTGAACAACTCTAGATCTGGGAAGACCCCTCCGCAGCTCTGGCACGTCCAGTAGCACGTCTCCAGGTGCTCCACCCTGACGTGCTGCCTCAGGCCCTTCTTGGAGAAGAAGTTGGACTCTCCGCACTCCGAGCAATGGTACTTGCAGCCCCCTCCCCCTCCGGTGGAAGAAGCAGAAGAGCTGCTCTTTCCGTCCTCCCCTCCCCCTCCGTTCTCCTCCCCTCCGTCGTCCATCTCGTCGTCCAAGTCCTCGTCGTCGGCGAAGCTCTCGTTCAGGAAAGAGCTTAGCCTCCTCTTAGCCCTGGCCATGGCAGCCTCGTCCTCCACCTTGATCTTGTCCACCTCCTCCTCCTCCTCGTCCATCTCGTCGTCCACGTCCCGCTCCTCCTCCAGCACCAGCTCAGTGAGGTCCATGTCGCTCGAGAGGTGGACCATATTGAGGCTGTATTTCACTAATAACGCCACTTGATAATATTTCCTTTTCTGTTCCCTTCGGCGCCGGTCCAAAGGGAGGGAGCAAGGGAGGGAGGGAGTAGAAGAGATAATGAGTGTTTCGCTCTTCCCTCCGTTCGTCTCCCAAAGGAAGCTCACGTTTGCTCACAAGAAGAAGAGGTGCACTTAGCAGTATACCTAGTTCAGTTCTCCCGGGGGAACGGACAAACGAGAAAACGTAGAGATAAGGAAGGGGAGCGGACGGATTTTCTTTCTCCCTTTCCCTCGTATCCCCCGTCCGCCCGAATGAATCCCCGTTCTCTTTCTTCGCAGCAGCCGGTAGAAACTCCTACTCTCCCCTGAGAGCCCCTAGTCCTCCTTCACTTATTGCTGCAACAGGAAATCATTTTCCTTCGATCTCCACCTGTTTCCTGTCTCTCCCTTACCTTTGTGGTAATATCACATTGGTTCTTTTCTGCAACAGCAGCCAGTGGTTGGTTCTCGAACAACCACCACCACCCTCTCTCTCTTTCTCTCTCTCCTTTCCACTCTCCTCTTCGGATGGGTGATCCTCCTCCTCCTCCTCTCTCCTGTTCCTTCGCTCTTTGCCGACTCACCTACCTTACCCTATACCTATACGTATACCTATGTAGGTGGGAGGAGTACGGTTTATTGTTGGCTTCCACTACAGCAGAGGAGGAGGAGGAGGAGGAGGAGGGCGCCCCCCCTCCCCCCCCAGTCCGTTCTTTCGGCGAGCCCTCCCAACGGGGACTCCCTAAGCGAGCAGCAACTCACTCCTGTTGCTTTGGGCAGATGGCGGCGGCGGCGGCGGCTTCCCCTTTCTTCTTCTTCTACCTGTGTTTCTTCTCCATCAACTCTCCCAACGCCTCTGCACCCATGAGCCCCCAATCTGACTCCCCAAAGGAGATTTCGGAGAGGAGAGGAGAGGACGCTAGAGAATATTCGCCGTACGGGGAAAAAAGAAATAATATGATGTAGGGGTTTTCGAAATGAATGGTGCGTTTTCGTTCTGCCCACCGTGAAAATTATGTTTTTCCCAGTGCATGAACGAATCAAGCATTCCTGCAATTCAGAAAGTCCCATCGGACATCGTTTCGTTTTGCAGCATTTTTTGTAGATTTCAACAAATGCTTTTTCAAGCGTAAAAAATGTAAAGTGAAGAAGCAAGTATCAGTATTTGGTGTTCGAGTGCCTGATTTTATTTTTCGCTTCCCCTATGTCTTTGGCTTCCCTCTCCCTCCCCTCACCTGTTGTGTGAATCAACATCGCTGCTGCCTCGAATTCGCCCTCCCCCTCCGTTCATACGAACGTACCGCAACGTTGGAAGCGGATCGGAGGAGGGAGGGAAACAAGGGATGAAGCGAGGGTGGAGGATTTTAGGTGGATGCATG
>JAAUYJ010161063.1_pt1 | contig 11036 bp, 15 predicted proteins | sample 7278031 | NCBI WGS metagenome assembly JAAUYJ01 (sample SAMN14350222, study PRJNA611818) | marine sediment metagenome | isolation source: surface marine sediment (1.8m) | place: French Polynesia: Moorea | collected 2018-08 | reverse complement strand
TGTTTTCTTCCGGCCACTGAGAATCGCTCAGGCCAAGGCTACCTACCTAGTGCTCGGGAAAAGAAAGGGAAAGAGAGGCGGAGGCAAAGGCTGCTATTCCGTTTATGACCTTTCCCCCCTTTTTTTTTCACGGGTAGATGGACACGCACTCTCCTCCCCCCAATGACGCCTTATAAAGAGGCACTCCTAGTCTTTCTGTGTATACCGTAAACGTAGTTGCACAAAACGGAATTGAATGACGAATGGGGAGGGGAAGGGAATACGTAGATCAAACGTTTAGCTACCACCACCACAGAGAAAGCGGAATAGTTTGCAAGAGTTGGAGGGAAAGCGTTTTACCCATATCCCGCGCGCCAAGAGTGATCTCTCCACGCATTTTCACTTTTCACTGAAACAGATGAAAGAACTTGGATGATTCCTGGAGGAGATGAAGGGGTTTTCTCCTCCTCCTACTTCGCTTCGGTGGCATTGTCCCCAGGGGGGGAAGAGGAGAAAGGCGAAGGCGTGCGAATGCTGATTCGAGTTAGCTAGGAGGATCCGCATACACGCGCGCGAAAAAGTGACTGGAGAAGGAGAGAGACCCATCTGCTAAGGGAAAGACTCGGTGACAGGCTACGCAAAAAAGGAGGAGGGATGCAGAATTTTCTCCCTCCCGCCTTTTGAAGTGTCGAGCCGACGCGGAAGGAGAAGGGAAAATGGGGAATGTCGTCAGGTGGCTGGATGAAAAATGGAGGCGTCTGGCGAGAGTTGCCGGCAATTTTCTGGCCTCAGGGCAATTCCCCTCCTCCGATAGTTTGCCAGCAAAACGAACAGACGCTCACCACTTCCTCCGTGGTCTTTATCCGCACGATGTCGATTCCGTCCTCGACGTTGAGCCCGGCGGACTGCGGCGAGGACCCCCCTCCGCCGCCTCCGCCGCCGTCGAGGTGCCGCTGCGAGCCGCCGCCGCCGCCGGATCCGAACACCACTCCCACGTAAGGGGTGCCGTCGAGGGGAGAGCCGGAGGAGCCAACGTACAGGAAGACCAGGGCAGCCACCTGCAATGGAAAATAATTCGCATGTGCTGTGATAAAGACCTATTCATGTGTAAGTGTTGCATGCACTTTTACCAGGAATATTATGACGAGGACTAGCGTGAGGAGCGCAAAGACGACCTTCTCCAGGCACGTCCTGGGCGGCTGGAGGAGGACTGAGGACACGCTGGCGGCCTGGTAAGACCCCCCGGCGGCGTTGTTGTTGCTCCTCCGCCTCCTCCGCCTCGACCTCCCCCCGTTGCTATCGGTCGCCGCCGCCGCGCCGCAGGGCATGCTGCCGGACACGGTGGCCATCTGGGACCTCCTCCGGTGGCCGTGCGGGTCGGCGGCGGCGTTCTGCGGCGGCGACGGCGGCCACAGGCACTCGAAGTACTTGTCCACCACTGGCGTCAGCAGGGTGTGCCCCGACATGGTCAGTCCAGCTTGGTGCTGGTGCTGATGCTGGTGTGGAAGCTGGTGGTGCTGGAGGAACTGCTGCTGCTGGTGTTGGTGTTGGTGGTCCATCTCGCCGTTGGTGGCCCTCCTGAGAGTGGCGGTGCCTCCACCGGGAAATGGTGTTATCATGGTTACTTTTCCGCCGCCGCCGCTTCCGTTCCTGTGCCGAGGAGTCGCCGTCGTCGCCAAAGCGTTGGTAGCGGAAATAGTAGCCGATCGTCCGTTTGTGTTGACGATGACGCGCGGGAGGGTGTTGCAGTGGGCGGCGTTGGCTGAAGTATTAGAGGCCAAAAGACCGCTGGCCTCGTCCTCGCCCGTTAGCGAGCTGAGCGAGGCCGAGACCGGCTTGCCCAGGTTCAGCGTGGGCGAGGTCATGACCGCCACGCTCGTCTGCGTGACGTACACGGGCATGGCGGCGGTGGAGGTCATCGAGGTGGAGACGGAGGAGGGAGGGACCGAAGCGGAGGAGGAGGCGTTGGCCACGGAGGGGTCCACCAGCGGGAGCGCCGTCTGTCCCGTCCCACCGGTGCTGCTGGAGGCGGCGGAAGAGGAAGAGGCGGTGGAGGAGGCCGCCAGGCTGGTGGGGTGAATGGGTGAGGGGTCCTGCGGAGATATAGGAGAGAAATACAAAAATGTTCCTCCAAATTAATTGTAAAAGTATAGCGCAAAGTGCAAAGGGGAAACAGCTAGTATTTCAGTCAAACTTCAGCTTAGTCACTGGCGAATCCCTCACCTGACTGCTGGGGTTGCAGTGGCAGATGTAAAGGTTGTGTTGGCAGTGGCCGCGCATACTGGACAAAGCCCTAATAACGACGCCGCCGACGGCGATGCCGATCCGAGGGAGGGGCGAGAAAGGGTCGAATGGGGGCGAACGTAGCCAATGGAAGAAGTACGGTGGTGATGATGATGATAGAACCGGAGGAGGAGGAGGGAGCGAAGGGCATTTGAGGGTTTGCAAGATGTGGCTGGTGATTGATTGTGGAAGGGGCGCCCCCTTTTCTTCCGTCCTTTCTTTCACTCCGTCTTTCCTTCTCCTTTTCTTTTCTTTATGCTCCCTTTCTTTCCACAAGGTCACTCCTCACACTCCCCCACCCCCTACTTTTTCCAGCCTTTGACCGAACCGGAGCCACTTGCCAATTTGTCCGTCCTATTTTTCTCGTCTTCTTCTTCAGAGTCACGATCGGATCACTTCCACAAATTCCATGCAAATTTCAACCGCCGCTAGAAATTTGGGCTGGGGCGGCACCAATGGGCGGGCAAGGACAGCCTCCCCCTTTACTTTCCACCGCCAACCGCCTCAGCACAACAACAATCGGGGCGAAATCGTTTTTCGATAATTGTCTGCTTTCGTCCGACCGGGTTTGAGTGAGTGAACGAGGAAGGAGGGGAACACTGGAAGGTGCCACTGCTCCTATCTGTACCCAAAAGAGTACATGCACACCAGGCGGAATAATGTGTACGCAACAACAGTCCCTCCTTTGTCGTCGAGTGCCTTGTTCAGGTTTTCGCGCTCTCGCCAGTTAGTTTGAAGAGGGGACCGTTTGGTAAAGGGAGGGGAGGCGTCGCGAACCTTTTCAAAAGGTTGCACTGAATGGCTATAACCTGGACGTCGATACCGCCGAAAACGCGCATACAACAATCCAATTTGCCGTTCCTCCTTCTCCTTCGTTTCCTCGTTGCACGCACGCTTGAGTGGCAAAGTGTGCCAATGTCACCTATTTGTCTTTCTCCTTTTCTTCTTCCTCCTTCCGACGACAAGGCCGCTTTATTTGCTGTGAGCGGGCAGGAGGGGAAGACGGCAGCAGCGGCAGCGGGGGCTTAATTGACTGCGTAATATTCACATGCATTGTAGTGCTCCTTCTTCTTCTTCCTCCTACTTTCTGTGGCATGCAGCCGTACTGAATGCTGCATCATGCATTTGTGTGTCCGATTCCTGCCATTGCCTTTTTCCCTTTCTTCTTTCGCGGGGTCTTCTGGTCCCCCTTTTTTCTTCTTTCTTGCTCCACTTTCCCGTTCGCGGAATGATGACTAAGTAGACACGAGCGAGGGGAGGAAGAGAAAAGGAGGATATGGGGGGATGGGAAAAAATTGCCGTCTGCTCGATCCTGCGAAAAGGGCGGAGGATAAAAACCCTTCTTTCTCTTTTCAAGGTGGGTGGGGATCAATGTCGAGGTTTTTTATTCCTCCTAAATGATGCATCGCCCCTCCTCCTCTCCCTCCTCCTCCTTTCTCTCCCCCCGGGGGGGCGGAGATTACGACAAAGGGAAGGGGGGGAAGAGGGCGACAGGAGAGGGAGGGAGGTCGAAGAACACCTCCTCCTCCTCCTTCCTGGTTCCCCAACAGGCGGCTCCTCCTCTTCTCTTGTGGCTTTGCTGCCCTGTCCCTCCTCCTCCTCCGACCCCCCTCTGATGCTCCTCCTTTTCGTCGACCTCACGTTCGGTCGGACCCCCCTCGGGATATGTCCCCTTCTTCTTTCCCCCTTCCTGCTTTGAAGGACGAACGAGGAAAAGTGAGAAAACAAGTGGCTATTTCGTCATCTCCTGCGGCCTTTGTAGTCCGTCTCCATTTCGTTGGCCTCCTTTTCCTTTTCCTCTTCCTCCCACTTTTCTCGTGTCGAGCTTCACAGGAAAACGGCAGCGACGAAGGATGAACGGCGAATATTTTTTTCTCTGTCGGAAAGCGAGCGACCTCGTCTTTGCTGGGCGAGGACGATGGAAATCGAGCTTTCCCTCTCCTCCTCTTTATTCTTCTTCAAAGCGCGAATTCTTCTTCACTTTCTCCTTTTCTCACTCGTCCGGAGGAGGAGGCCGCCCGTTTCCTCCTCCCTTACTCGCGGCATCTCTCATTTCCTTCTTTTTTTCTGCAAGGAATTTCGTCTTCTGCCCTTTCTTCTTCCCTTCTTTCCTTGGCTTGAGTAGTAGACGGACCCGCCGCTTGCGACCGAAGGAGGAGGGATTGACCCTGGGGGAATCGGTCGACCGACCGCACTGAAAGGAGAGGCGGAGGCGGAGGACGATCGGAGAAGTATTTTCGTTCCTTTCTCTCTCTCTCTCTTTCCTGATTTGTCAGATGCCGCTGCACTTGAGAGAGATAAATCAGTCTACCCCCCTCTTTGTTTCTTTTTCGTCTGTTCGCTCAAAGGACACTCAGGGTATCACCAAAAACATTGCGCGCATATGAGCTTTTTTGAGGAGGAAGTTGACAATTGAAAAATTGACACCACCCTTCGCCCTCTTCTGTCATCCCCTCATGCACTTATTGTGCAGGAAAAGGGCGTGGAAGAATTCCCAGCAGTTTCCCAAGCGAGACACAGAAATGCTCTTTTCTCACGGGTGGGCACTATCGAACCTTCAAAAGAAGAAAGGAAACAAAAATGTCCGATTTTATGCGGGAAGGATAAGGTCTTTTCTTCTTTTCTTCTGCCCGCACCGATTCCAGAAGCACCGAGCACCACCTCTTCCCTATTTTTCTCTCCCCCTCACTCTTCTTACCCTTACTATCGCGAATTGATTCGTCTGTTTGTTTGATCTCCTCTCTCTTCTCTTCCTCCTCGTTTTCCGCGAATCCATCGGATGTGGAGGAGGAGGAGGAGGAGGAGGAACACACACGCAAAGTGCCTTCGAGCGTTTCCTCCCTATCCCCCTTCTTCTTCCCCCACTCCACTCCAGACAGACACGAACGATCGCAGAGTTTGTGGATGGAGGAGGGTGGTGGTGGGTTCCCCTCTCCCCGCACACACACCGACGAAGAAGAGAGCGGGAAATCCTCCTCGTTCCTCCCCTCTCGGAGTCCCTCCGTCGACAGAAGAGGAGAGCGGCAGCTTTCAATGCGGAGGAGGAGGAGGAGGAAGAGAGCCCTTCTCTCATAGAAGGAGGGAGGTAGAGGGAGACCGGCTTCCGTCCTCACTTTCCCGTATCCGCCAAAGGGAAGAATCGGCCTCGTAGGAGGAGGCCTGCCTCCACTGGTTACCTTATTCGCAAAAGGTATCCCATCCCCCCTTCCCAGCGACCCCCCCCGCCTCCAGCCAAACATGCATGCTTGTTGTGTGACTCGCGCACCCCACACACAGTTCGCACATGGGTAAATCAGCGAGGAGAGGAAAGTCCCCGTTGCATGACGACGCTTACTCGTCCACCACCTGCATGTACAGTACAGTGCGACGACAACCCCTTGCAATTACGTGACCCAGATTGAAAAAAATCGCCGCCCCAGCTTTGCATTTGCGCCGCGGGAGGGGGTTCAAGCGCATGTGTGTGTGCCTCCTTCTTCTTTGCGTGCAATTGCGCACACGCGCATGCAGATCCAATTGGACACGCGAGTATTTTGGCGCTGCTTTTTAACTAGGGGGGAAAAGGCCGCCGCGGTCGCCGTCCGTGCTAATCATCCTTAGCAGCGGGGGGTGGCGGTGGTTGACCCAGTTATGTTTTTTAGCAGAAAAGCACGAAAAAAATCTGAGGAAATTGTTTTCAGGTGGCCATTGCAATTCCTCATCCATGGATGCAGGTCGGCCATACATGCAAGACAAGATGACATTTTTTCATAGGGACAAATCTAGCTAATCACATTTACCTTGCAGTCGTTCGCACTTACGAGCGACCCGCCTTCCATTTCTCCGCCAGAAAAGGACGTCGGCCGTCCTGTCCCAGTGGGAATTTCCCCCTTTCCCTTTTCTGCACTTGCGACCCCCGTTGGGCTTCCTCCCTCCTCCACCTTTGGGGGGAAACAGAAAAGGGGACGTCACCTGCTGCGTCCCTTCCTTCTCTCCGGCCTCCATTCGCACCCCTCAAAAGGGAAAATTTGGAGCCTCTCGCACGCTCACACACACATGCTTCCTTCAACCTCGCTCTTCTCGACCTGTGTGTGCGGGGAAAGGAGATTCGCCGAGCGTCTTTGCAGAGTTTTTTTCTGATGGAATGCAAGCGTATTGCGCAACATCTACATAAGTTATCCCATTTTCCCTCTTTTTTGGCAACCCGTCCGGAATGGGTGCATTTCTTGCATCTTTACCGCGATTCCCCTCCTCTTTTCACGTTGCTGCGCGGCCCTCTGAGGCCACAGGGGCTCGCGGCTTCTCCTCCTCCTCCTTCTCTGGCTTTTATACATCCAAGAACACAGCGATACAGGCTGTATAGCGAAACAAGAGCACAGAAAGTCTTTTGAAATATAGTAATTCGAGAAGTTGCCAACTACCTTTTTTACGGAAGGTCTCGAGCAATCACATTGGTGAAGAGCAAGCAAGAAACATGTCCATTTCAAGACCTGTTTTACCGAGGATTGAGTACAGGAATAAAAGGGAGGTCTCCCTCCCCGGCTCTCATCCATGGGCACAGCAAACAGAGGCGGCGCCGTCGGTCGGTGTGTTCGGCCATCCGTGGAGACTTTGCCCCTCTTACGGCGGCCGCTTCCTCCTTCTCTGTATTAATTTGGGGGCATGCAGTGGCGGCCGATGGTCGGTCGGCGGCCGATGGTCGGTCGGTGGGTCCGTTGGGCGGAGAAGGAGAAGGAGGAAGAGGATGTGATGCGGGGGAGGAAACGGAGGAAGGAATCAGGGCATCAAGAGGAAGAAGAAAGAAAAGCAAAATAAGCCGGCAAGGCAAATAACCTACTGTACTGTACTTCGAGCCACGAGATTTTTTCCTTTCCGTTCTTTTATGAAGGAAATGCCCAATGAAGGACAGACGATTCTTATGGTACGTTGACAACCCCTGTACAAAAGGAGGGTTTCTCCAGGTCCACTCAATGCACTAAGCAACTTCCTCCGTACATCCCAAGGCCGCAACCGACCAACTTCCGACGACCTCCTTCACTGATAATCTCCCTCAATGGGACGGGACAAGAGAGAGGAGGAAAGAAAATCGAGGCATGAGGCGGCCTTGCTACACCGCCGCCGCCAACAGTCACCCTCTCCGTCTTTGCCACCGCTATGCGGGAGAGAGGGAAATCTGTGAGATGGTTGTCCACCCGAGTCGACCCCCCTCCTCCCCTCCCCCGTTCGTGAATCTGGGTCTGTATAACGGGCTTCGTGAGCACCACCATCACCACCACTACACCACCGCTGGATGGGTAGGGACCTTCCTTCTCCTCCTCTGGACCTGACACTGTCCAGACTGGAACAGGGGACGAGGATGGAGGGAAGAAGAAGGCGACGACATTGGTGGTCGACGGAGAAAAAGAGGAGACATTTCCTAATCTCGCATCTCCTTCTCCTCCTTTATTTTCTTCCCCTAGTCCACTGTAACCTCATTGGACACTTTCACCAACGTCCCGCAGATTTAGAAAACTATTGAGTGCTTCAGAATACGCGTATTTTAAATATAATATTATGTTCTTAGTTTTCTTTTGTACTTACGGGGGGGCCTATCTTTCCCTCTTCATTCCCGCTCATTCCCTTCTCTTCCCTGCATCTTATCCACATTCTCCTTTATTCTCTTTTCCTTTCCTGCCTGCGCTTTATTCCCTGACATATCTAAGCTCTCTCATTCACTGGCCCTTTGCATGCCCGTATTTTTTGGCTTCACAGGCACGCTATTTGTTAAAGCAGAAAACCTGTATAATCTGGTCCCAGGTTATACAGGTTTTTAATAGCTGAATTTTCAAATTCAGCTATTAAAAACCTACTTTTTTTCTCCCGTAACAAGGCCTGACCCGCACCCCTCACAACATCATATTTACTTGATCTCTCTCTTAATCGTCGTCCACCGTCCCGCTCCCCCCTTTACCACTCTTGTTGGTTTGGAGTAGAGGGAGAGGGAGGGAGGCAGGGGATAAAGTCTGGGACAGTGGGTTTCGGTGGGTGGGGGGCAATACAGAAGGCTTAAGAGATTGGGTCACGGCAGCAGAGGAGGAGGAGGAGGAGGAGAATTGGGGGACGAGTTTGTATCTTGCACAGCGTTGTGCTGTGCTCTGGGGTGAGGGAGTTGGAGTGGGTCTGGATGGAAGGAAGGCCCTTCCTCTCCAGCCCACAGGAGCCGAGGAGAGGACCAAACAAGATCTGTTGGTTTCGCAGAGAAAGAAGATTGATAAAAAAATATGGAAACTATATAAAATGACTGAAAGCTACGTTTCGTCACGACTAGGGAAGAGACGCTGCTAGGGTGAAGAAGGTATCGGTTGCAGAAAAATTCGCGTTGCCCCCGCCATCGGAATTTCCCACACCGACGATTTTTTCGCTCATCGCAACGAGGGCCAGAAATTGATTCTTGCGCGGTGAAAGGTTGGAGGGGCGGGTGGTGCGGGAAAGTGAAAGCCAAAGGTGCAATTTTCTCGTCACTCTCGTCACCGCTCGCCCCTCCCTCCTGACACTTGTTTACTCACGCACTCATACTGCATACACCTTGGGCTTGGAATTCCTCACGCGAGAAAAGGGTTTCTTACAAGCTCAGTGCAGAGAATTCTGCCCTCCCGCCGAAGAGAAGGAGGAGTAGGCACTGGGAAAGCGATTCCAACTTTATTCCCGCTTTTCCAATTGTGTGCCAAGTTGGGATGGGGGGAGGAAACGGACCTTCCCCCTTTCCTTCCCTGCGTACGGACCGTACGTACAACATACCGTATGCGAGATAGCGTAGCGGATATGCGGCGAGAGGATAAAGTACTGCACAGTGTACGTACTACAGTACAAAACTGCCTTTGGAGTAGGGGAGAAGGAGGTCATCAAACTCGGTTAAGTGTGGGATGGAAGAAGGAGGGAAAGTGGGCGGAAAGGACGACGGACATTTCCAACGGCTCGTATCGTCCTTTGCTAGGCCAAGAAGAAGAAAGCCTTATGGCTCCCCATTTCGGGAGGAGTCGGACTTTGTCCTGGACGAAAAGGAGGGCGAGGGTCATATTGTCCGAGTATATATGTATGTAGTAGCAGCACAGCGTGATTTAGAGCTGCTAAACGTCCCTTTCTCGTTCTCGAGGATGTAACTGCGGAAATGGGCGGAGGGATATATCTTGAATTGAGTGCCGGGGAGAGGAGGAGGAATTGGCACTTGCAGTACTGCCGGAGTTTTATTTATTTGGAGAGGCCCTGTGAGGGGAAAGTGAGGGGACGAACGATAGACGTGGCACCGCATATCTTCATGCCGTATCTGCTTCCTCTCTCCAGACAGAATTGTGCCACCACCCAAGAGGCAACACACAACGCACATCTTCCTATGTGTGCCGCTCCCTAGCACCAACCTCGGAGTATATTGACAGGAGGGGCGGCGGAAGGGGGCTGTCTGAATGTGTGTGCCCAAAGGATCAAGAGGGGGAAAAGGAGGGGGCGACCCAAATCGATCTCGAGGGCGGCAAATAATGGGTCTTCGGCGGCGGCGGCGGCGGTGATTGCTCCCTAAACCCCTATTCACTGGAGGAGCAAGCATGCAGCCGTAGACTGCGTTTTTAAAGTGAAAGCGCATATTCACTTTTCGCAGATATGCACCTATCGGATCTATCAGTGCAAGTTTTTGCCGAGCGGCGCCGCGTCCCCGTTTCTCACCCACCCCAAACACATCCGGTCTAGTTCCCCCCCTTCCTCCACTTCCCACCTTCTCCCATCCCGCCACTTTTCCCCTCCTCCCTCTCCCCTAACAAAATTTGCCTGACATGCACACGCACTTTCGCATTTTAGAAAATGGTAGGGGGAGGAGGAAGAGGCGGTTTTTTGAGTAGCATGTATGGAATATGACGTGCTCGGAGGGGGGGGGGGGAGACGGGGAGGGGGAGAACGTGAAACAAAAATGGGAGCAAGTCCCCGGGGGAATAAAATCACAGCTCCTTTCCTCCGCCCTGCTCCCCTATCCCCAGCACTTATTCGGAATTGAAGAGAGTGTTTTGCAGCGGGAGCACGGAATCGAGCGATCTGGGATTCCCTTTCCCCGCCCCAAAGCGGCGGCTGCGTGCATGTTGGATTGAATCGAACCTTTCCATCGCAATCGTCCCACCTCCGCCATCCGGCAGACCCATCACATGATGATCACACAGACTTGCAACAGCTCTGGTCGGTCTAGAGGTCTATATCGGAATAGGCGCGGCATGCGATGACATGCTTTTGGCTGGTGGGGGTATAAAAGAGGGGCTTTCGGGGGAGGGGGGAGCAACAGATTCCGTGTGACAGCTTTTTCCGCCTCCAAATTCTCCTTCTCTGATCGGTTCTGTACTTTTTCCCCTAGCGTAAGGAATGTCCCCGTTTCCGCCCCCTTTCCCCCGCCTATCCCGTCTCCGTCAATTCTCCCTTCTTGGCTCCTCCTGTTCCGTTTTCCCCTCCGCCTCCCTCTTCCCCCACATACTACTATACCCACACATGGGCAATGGGGGGGTGTAGGGGGGGGTTTACCCATGGGCTGAGGTCCCAAAACCGACCCCCCCCCTAACGCCCTCACAGACCCCCCCTATAGACAAATTTTTGGAATTTCCCAGGCTACCCCCCCTCTAATTCAAGAAAATTTTGTTTCTTGGACTTATATATTGGGAAAAAATTGCTGCCTCCGGCGGCATTAGCATTAAGAAGGGGGAAAGGTTCTTAATCTTCCTTTCCTATCGAATTTTTGTTTGCAAAATTTGTGCCTTTTTTTCTAATTTCTCCCCTACCCTACCACCCCC
>JAAUYJ010185718.1_pt1 | contig 11038 bp, 14 predicted proteins | sample 7278031 | NCBI WGS metagenome assembly JAAUYJ01 (sample SAMN14350222, study PRJNA611818) | marine sediment metagenome | isolation source: surface marine sediment (1.8m) | place: French Polynesia: Moorea | collected 2018-08 | reverse complement strand
TTAGAGGCATCTTTGGCTATGCCATTAAGGGTAAAATTTGACCGGACTTCAGTCCGTCAAATTTGTTCCGCTTAAGAATCCACGAGACTTTCAGTCCGTGGAGTGTCAAACTCGCTCTGTTACAAACCAAGGTGAAGTAGTTAAGAAAGGACTGAAACAGCAAAATTCTAGGAGATTTCCGATAAATAATCAATTAAGTGAAGTGTTAGCTTTGCTATCTCCCTCATTAGGTGAATCTAATTACATATTTGTTAACAATTTAGGCAATCCTTTAAATTTAAACTCTTTATATTCTTGTTGGAAAAGAGTTTTGCAAGGCTTGAATTTAACGTACCGTCGGCCTTATCAATGTCGCCATACTTTTATTTCTATTTGCCTGAATTCAGGTAAACTATCTCCTGTGGAAGTAGCCAAGTTGGTTGGTACTTCACCAGCAATGATTTATAATCATTATTTGGGGGCTTCTAATGATATAAAAGTGCCGATTTTATGACTCGTGTATTGAAGTAAACAGATATTGAAGAATATAGTGATGCTCTTATTTAAGGTTGGTGATATAGTTAAACAGGTACATGAAGATGAACAGTTTGTCATTACAAAAGTAGAGGAAAAATCAATATATCCAGAAGGAGAACATTGGATAGAAAATAAGAGAAAATTGCCTGAAAAATAAGGGGAAAGCTCTCTAGTAGTTTTAATTTTTGACATGGCATTACTCCAAGATAAGAACAAGGTCTCGTATATGATCGATGGCATAACTTTGCTTTTCTCGTACATCTCCTTTTAAGGGAGTTTTGTTCACCAATAAAAACCCTGGATGAGGCTGTGTTGTGTATTTGTGAGATTGAGACATAAACCTCCACATTCCAGGCTTCGACTTACATCCAGGAGCGAAGTTAGGTATCAGCCAATCAGTGTCTCCGATAAAACAGTCATAAGCCTGAGGTATTGGACGATTTTGTTTTCTTTGGGCATAGCTGCAAGCAATAACTTGCCCCTCTACCAAAGAAATAAACTTGGAAATACTTTCAATGGAAATACTTTCATGTAAAGGGATTGTTCTTACAGGATGGTCAGGGTAGAAAGTTGTTTTGTCCAGCCAAATGTCTTTGCGCTGAGTATCTATCGTTAGTCGATAATTATACTGTTCTACAATGTCGTCGCCAACCTCTGAGAATGCCCAACTATCAATATTTTTAGTGGAACGATAACTGATGGTGCTTGGTGAGAAACAATCTAGCTTATCCATTATAAAACGGATAGATGAGTTTAGTTTCAGCCACTGATATTTATCAGGAGTTTTGGTTAACTGGACTGCCTGAAAGAGTAAGGTCAGGGTATTATTTGCGATCGCTTCTTGTAAATACTGAATATTGCTCTTCTCAATATCAGCAGGCTCAAGAGTTACCATTCTTTTAGAAAGTATCTTAGCAAGCTTTTGGGAGCGGTTACTCTCGGTTATTTCAATTTTCTGCTCTCTATAGTACACCGCCACCTGATAATGGCATTCCCTGGAATCAAATTCATAAATATGTTTTTCCTGGGAAGGAATGGAGGCAGAAGTAAAACTATTATCCCAAAAACTTATTGCCACACTCTGAACAAATCCTTTTAGTTTCATCCATAAGTGGTCTTCAGGCTTAGGTATCTCAAGAGACAAGCATTTTTCTAGTTTCTGAACTTGTAGATTTTTATCCATAGAATCAGTAGATTGCGTAGTTGGTAAAGAGAGTGATTTTGATGGTGCAGGCTTGCGAACAGTATCAACAGGAAAGAGTGAAACAACTTTTTTCTGTGGGGCTACTGGTTGTTTTTGGTCGTTACAGGTAGTTGATTGGCCTAGTTCTTGCAAGCGGATAGACTTAAGGTTTTCCCTGTCTTCATAAGCTTTTTTCCAGGTATCTAAACAACGTAGGTCGCCACTTCCATAATTCCTGAGTTTATCGCTTAAACAGGGGTCATTGGAAAGAAAATCGGCAAAAAATTGTTTAAGTTCGGAAATCTTGGTTGGTTTCATGGTTTATTTCTGGTAATTTTTGTTGATTGTTAGCGTACGAGAGGACGTAAAACTTTGTTGAAAAATTACTTGTCTGTCATAACAAGCTGATTCCACATTTGTTTTTCGTAGTTCAAAAGCTTTGCTGATTTACGCCCTGAACCACGATATGGTTGGCGCGAGTCAGGGGGATTGCTTGTGCTTAAATCTAATTCAAGCTGTGTGTATTCTTTCTGCATAGTTCTGTCCTGTTTAGCATTGGCACTTCAAGGAAGCAGGGTAATTAAACCCTGCAAGAGATAGGACGTAAGTTATCGATAATGACTTGGGCTTGGGACGCTTTACATAATTATCACCGCCTTGTTTTTGTTGGTGGACTAAGTATAAGTCTCTATTTCTAGAGCTTTACAAAAGTTAACTGTTCAAGCAATTTGGTACTAGCTTTGGTTTACCGGACTTCGCGTCTTTCTCCTACGTTCCCTTTTTTTGCTTTGATATTGCTATAGTAACTCAATAAATGTATAATGTCAATATAGTAACTCAATAAATAGATGGCCTTAACGAAAGATGGTGTTACAATGAGTAAAAACATAAACAAAAATAACAGTAAAGATGAAAACGGAACATCAAAAATATGGGGAGCCAAAGATAAAAACTGGGGTCTCTTTAACTCAAACCATTATGGACTATCTGGACACAAAAAGGGAAAAACAGAAACTCAGTCGGAGCGAGCTTCTGGAACAAATAGTAAGGGAGAAGAAAGAAGCGGAATCTTTGACAGCATCTTTGGGGGTGGGGAATTTGCCCAAGCAACACTGCTTGATAATCTTAAAAAACTAGCTCGCCGTCTGGAACTTTTAGAAGAAAAACATAATAAATATGTAGGAAAACACCGAAGCAGGCTAATCGCGAGTCTACAAGAGAATGAAGAGTTCGCCCTCGAATTTCAGCCAGAAATGGAGTCATTGAAAGATGACATAGATGAACTATTGGGGGTCTTGGGTGCATCAGAACTAGAATCAACAACTGAATAATACAAAGTCCGGCGATCTCATATTAGGTTGTCGGGCTTTTGTTGTGTTGAGGGCTGCTATTACATTTAAACACTTTTCTTAGGGAGATTAAAACACATGAAAACCACCACTATGCTTTTTTCCTACTGGAAGCAACTAATGCTTGATGAACGCCTACCTGGTAAAGAATATTTATCTAGGGCTAGATATCGTCAATTCTGGGACAACATGAACCCAAATTATACTAAGTACATGAAAGAGTTTGTGGCAAGAATAATCACTCGTATGAAAGGGGTAAGAACTTACAACGAAATGGATTGGAAATAACGACAATCTTGGGTTGTCGGGCTTTTGTTGTGTTGGGGAAAATTTATTCATAGGTAAAGAAAAATGGAACATATTATCAATTCATTTGATTCTTGGAGGCAACTAATGTTCAACGATGAATATACTTTTTGGTACAGATACATCGTGTTCTGGGATGACATGAACCCAAACTATACTAACCACATAAAAGAGCTTCAAGCAAGATTAATCACTCACCAAAAAGGGGTAAGAGTTTATAACGAAATAGATTGGAAGCAACGATAATTATTAACTTACTTTTAAGGAGAAACTATGCCTAAAAAAAATGTTCGTGACGTCGAAATAGATTTATTCAAGTTAGGAGAAAAGTCTTTTCTGGGATTTAAGTTTACCTGTGACTTTGTAGACAGTCTAGGTGAAATTATTGAAATCTACAAAACAGTGCTTAAAATCTCACTAGACGAAATTAAGTGCTATGAATACGATAGTGGGCTAAATGCAATATCTTTGTCATTCCTCAACAATTACGACGATTCTTTTAGAACAATTGATAATTCATTTGCATTGCTAGGAGGGGATTATAACACTGTATATTTCCCATTTGTCACTAAAGAAAATTCAAAGAATCAAAAAGCAGTTTTAAAACTGAGCATGATTTTATTTGGTAAAACTTTTGGAAATTAATTAAATGGAAACTACTATTCATTTTTTTATTTTTTGGGACAAAAATAACACAAAGAGAATTGCTGTCACTGATTACGGTGAAGTAGTTGGGGTTTCAGACCCTCTGAAAGATTTAAAAACAGCCAAGAAAAATAACACAATCAAAAAAACTAGACAATCGGAGCCAGAATAAAATGCAACACAACACAACAGTAAAAGACAAAATTAATGAAATAGCCAGAGAAATCTATGAAATTGCAGGACATACAATCAGACCAGGATACGACTTTTTTCAGGCACAAAACCTGGAAGAATTGACAGCCTTAGACCAAGCATTAAGTGCATGGAAAGCAATATTTGGCAGGGATGCTGATTTAGAGGCAACCTGGTCTGATTGGTACTAATTAAATAATAAAAGGGTGAACAAATGCCGTACAACAAAGATGAAATCAAAATAATTCAATTAGGAAATATAATCTTTTGGCACGAAGAAATCTTGCAACTTATCAACGATGAACGTGGGATATCAAGGTCGACAGAAGAGCATTATAAAGATATCGGATTCAAGCCAGATTTCTATAGTTTTCATCTTGCAGAAGTGAATGAAATCAGACACAAGATACTTGCATTTACAAGTTTCATTAATCAGTCAAATATGCGAATCCAGACAAAAGTCGAAATTCTCATCAACACAATCTCTCAAACAGCTCAAAATCTATTGGAAATAACTATTGGAGAATATATCAATGACACAATTTCACGATCGCTTGATGCACCAGAAAAATTCAACCAAACCTCTTTAGGGCTAGCACTTTTAGATGTCCGAAACAACTTTATCAATAGCCTTTATTAAAAGGCTTTTAAAAAATGACAAGTACAAACCTTACCCACAAAGATGGAACATCTACAACAGTCAAATGCCTAACTCTCAAGCAACCTTGGGCTTGGGCTATATTCAATCTCGGCAAAGATATTGAAAATCGGACTTGGAATACTAAATACCGAGGATTACTGTACATCCATGCGGGCAAACAATTTGACAAGCTTGCCAAGTCATGGATAGAAGAAAAATTTGGAGTTGTAGTTCCTGAAAATCTAGAGACTGGCTGCATCGTCGGGAGTGTACAAGTTACTGATACCAACCTTGACTCTTTTGATAACCCTTGGTCTATGACTGACCAATGGCACTGGAAACTAGAAAATCCCTTACTACTGGAAACTCCAATCCCAACAAAAGGGAGATTGGGCTTGTGGGATTTCACAACATCAGAACAACCATTATTAGAGCGATCGCCTGAAAATCAATCAAATCCTTACGAATCCCAGAAAGAAAACACAAGTGTAGAAGGAATTATGACTACTTATTATGACAAAGAAGATGGATTTAGCAACCTAACCAAGCCTTCCAATCATTATGACATAGAAGATGGATATGCCAACCCAACCAAGCATTCGAGCAATTCCAGTAGAATTTACCACGGCCATTCTAGAGGGCGGTGGATAAGATACAACAACATCCATCATCCTTGCCCAGTATGTGGGGGAGAAAGGAAGGACTGCCGGAGCAACGGAGAGCTATATTTTTGCCGAACAGAAAATCCCTCAAGGAATTTCGAGTATAAGGGAGATAGTGCGATAGGATTTCCTATGTACGTCAGGCGAGAGACTCCCGCTTATTCGCCTCGGTCAGAAAAAATCACCTATAGCCCCGAACAAAAAAAATATTCACCTATCTCTGACAGCGATCGTGCTAAGGAATTTAAAAAAGTAGTTAAACAGCTAGGGTTGTCAACCCCCCACAAGAAACAGATAGAGAGGCGAGGCTTAACACCAGAATTAATAGAAAAATACCAATTTAAGTCAGTTGATTATGCCACGGAATTAATCATCCCTGTAAGTAGTGGGATGCCATTAAAATATGGCAGAAAATTTAATGCAAAAGATAGCTCCATTTTTATTCCAGTTTGGCAAGGAAATCAAATACTAGGGGCGCAGTTACGACCGAACGATACATCCCAGATGAAATACTACTGGCTCAGAGCTGGAGAAGCAACTTCACACCTAGAAACTGAAGAAATGCCTCTAGCCTGCATAATTCCTGAAAAAATAAATCAAGTCGGTGTAGGATTATGTGAATCAGTTGGATTTAAACCTATCATTACCGCAGAAAGATTAGGGAGGGTAATGATAGGTGCTGCTGGTGGTAATTTTGTCGGAAGCAGTAAGCAACTACTACGATTACTCAATAATAACCACCCAGATAAATCAATCCCTGTGATATTATACCCTGACGCTGGCGCAAATGAGAATGGGCTTGTTTTATCTCAATATGAAAACCTAAAACTATTCCTTGAAAAGAATGGATATATCTTGGAAGTCGCTTGGTGGGAACAATGGCAAAAAGAAACTTCCAAGGATATTGATGATTATTTAGTCAGTGGTGGTAATGAGATTAAAATAATAGACTGGAAACAATACAACTTCTACTACAGGAGAACCAAGGGGATTTATAAAAAATCTCGAAAGTTTACTCCAAATATTAGAATTGACGAGAGGTTTTTACCAAAAGGAATTATTAGCAAAAATATCAAGGGCAAAACAATTATTGCACTAAAATCTGCAATGGGAACTGGGAAAACAGAGAGATTAAAAGATGTTACTGAGCTTATAGGTGGTAAGCATGGATTATTAATGCTTGGATGCAGGAATAGCACATTAATTCAGTCCTGTGAAAGATTGAATATTTATCACCTTAGAAACGACGATGCAGCTTTGCACATGAAAGATGGGTATGGTTTAATAGCAAACTGTGTTGATTCACTCCCAAGATGGGAAAATGAATGGCTAGAAAATAAAGTTATTATTATTGATGAAATTAGTAGCGTAATTCCACATTTATTAGCAGGAGCAACGTGCAAAAGACAGCGCTTATCAATACTAGAAAAATATGTGTATGCAATTAGAAATGCGCACTGCATTATATTGCTTGATGCAAACGCCAAAAACTGGGAAGTTAATTATATACAAAAGATTTCACAGTTTGAAAATGTTATTAAAATTCAGAATGACTATAAACCAGAACCTTGGGAAGTTGAGTTTGTAACTGATGATATTTCCGACGAAGAAAACAACGAAAAATCAACTAAAACCACTGATGATTTTCACCCATTAATATCACCCATTATTGACAACAATAATCCTATAGTTATCACCACCGACTCCCAACGACAAGCTGAGTCAATTCACAATATTTTGGGTTTTGAAACTAAAGGAATATTAAGGATTGATAGTAAAACTATTAATGATGAAATACAACAGAAATTCAAAATAAATCCTGATAATTGTATTAGACAGCATGGAATAAAAATATTGATATATTCACCTTCAATTGATGCTGGTGTAGATATTAAAATAAAGAATTATTTCACTGACGTATATGCTTTCTTTTTTCACCTTCCAACTGACCAAGCAATGCAAATGTTAGGTCGTGTCCGTGACTCTAAATGTATTAGGCATATTTGGTGCAAAAAATATAGCAAAACTGACTCTACTCTTCTAGACTCATCATTCAAAAAGATGGTTGCAGATTACCTTCACAACAATACGAAAGAAGACCTGAAAAATATGCTTAAAAACAACCCAGAATTAAATCATATTCTATCGGTATTAGATAAAATAATAGACAACAGTTTTGATGTACACAACGATACATATTGTCAACTAAAAGCACAACAAAACTACGAAAAGAAAAACCTTCGAGAGACACTAAAAGATAGATTAATTGAAAGTGGTCATAATATTAATGAAGTTGTTTTAGGGGCTGACAAAGCCATCAAAGAGAAGTACAGTATTGCTAGAACAGAAGTTATCAAAAAAAACGCCAGAGAAATAATGGATGCTGCCCCAATTGACTTGAGAGAAGCTGATGAAATTCTCAGTAGCTGGACGGCATCTTATCCTGATAGGGTTAGGGCGGAAAAAGCAGTATTTACGAAAAGAATACTGCCTGGCATTGAGAAGCTTGACCTATGGAGCGTGGAATTAATCGAGAAAGTAATACTGACTGATAAACAGTGCCTGACAAGATTAAGCCTAAGATGGCATTACGAGAACCCAGGGAAATCACAATTAATACGGCAGCAATCCTGGCTGAAAGCATCGGAACGAGAAAAAGTCTACCTCCCAGATTGGCGATCGCCATCTTTAATTGCTGAAAAATTCAGAGATATAGGTATAGAAAAACTTTTAAATAGTCCAAACAAAGCTTGGACTGGAAAAGATTCTTTAATCGTAGAAATCTGTAAAAAGGCCAATCATTATAAACGCCGAGCGTATTTTCCTAAAAAAGGAAAGATGGAAAATATCCAATACCTAAATAAAATACTTAAAAGGTTGGGCTACAAACTCCACGGAAAAAAAAATAAGGGCACACGGTTCTACAAACTAGAAGATACTTACAAATATTTAACGATAGTAGCCGATGGAGGGTTTAGCAGGCACGAGTTTTCAGCTCCAATCATGCAAATTTTAGACCAAAAGCTCACTTCAAAAGCTGAGGATGTTCAAATCCATACAGAAGAGTACCTTCAGCAAAAGGCAGCTCCTCCTATTTATATAAATAAAACAGGCCAGGAGGAATTAACTCAACCCTTTTCACCACCAGGCATTCCTTCTGTTAGTCAGCCGCGTTTAAAACTTGATGATTGGGTTGATATTACCACTGATAAAGTGCATGAGATTTGTCATGTTGTTCATGCTTTAGAAACTAGCGTTATAGCCATATCAAAACAAACAGGTAGGACTTTTAAGTTTGGTTTTGACTGCATTACTAGGATTTTCCGAAAAGGTTGTGATGGCTATGCTTTGATTTGGTCTGTCTAACATAATCTGTTAAATAAAAATTGGTTTTGCTTTTTGTCTGTTGGTTTTTACTGGTAGACATTTATTAATGTGCCTAAAACGTGCCAAGCTGATTCCCCTGAATAGTCCGTAGTATCTATCTCCCAAAAAAAGCTGAAAACTGCTAATATAGTGGGGGTGGTGGGACTTGAACCCACACGACTGTTAAGGTCAACGGATTTTAAGTCCGTAGCGTCTACCATTCCGCCACACCCCCATAATTGAGAGAAGTATATTATATTTTTTCGCTCATTCCTTTATTAAACCACAATGTTTAAAATTTTGGCAAGTATTTTGAAAAAAAAAATATTAAGGATTGTCAGTAAACAGATTAATCTTTTTGTCAGGCTCTAGAATCTAGTCATTTGGGGAAAGGAGTCATTTCAGTTATCAGTTATCAGTTTTTAGTTACCATCGTAACAGCGGATATTTGGTTTTTCCTGTCCTTTCCTGTCCTTTCCTGTCCTTTCCTGTCCTTTCCTGTCCTTTCCTGTCCTTCGGAATGCTGCCTCTTGCAGAGGAGCTACCCTAACGCAAACTTGAGAACTTGATTGTATGGCCAATATAGGCTTCAGGGTAAATATCTGAAAAAATCTCTTGCCTGGAGAAAATTATAGAATAATCTGGAGATTTACTGGAAAAACAATTAATCTGCCCATAATATATTAGACAGTATACGATTAACTATTGAAATTTCTCAATCTTGATTTATGAATTTAGAGCTATTAACGAACTTAGAACTAGACACAAATCTAATTATCCTAATTATTTACGCAGCTCTAGCAGGAGCCTATCTCCTAGTAATGCCAGCTATAGTTTATGCTTATCTCAATACCCGTTGGTATGTTGCTAGTTCTATTGAACGGGTCTTCATGTACTTCTTGATGTTCTTATTCTTCCCTGGTATGTTGGTTTTGTCCCCATTTTTAAACTTTCGCCCTAGAAAGCGACAAATTGAAGGTTAATGCGACGAATTGATGCCATTGTAATAAGTCTTGGTATTTTTGGTGCTGGTGGTCTCCTCTACTTTGTATTACAAGTAGTAGGGATAGATAGTACCAATGCTGGTATTTGGACACAAGCAGTTTTGGTCGGTGGCTTATTTATCTGGCTACTGACCTATTTATTTCGGGTTACGAATAGCGATATGACTTATAACCAACAGTTAAAGGATTATGAGGAGGCTGTACTGCAAAAGCGTCTGGAAGAAATGACCCCAGAAGAATTGGCTAAATTGCAGGCTGAAGTTGAACAGGAAAAGCTAGATAAGAGAGAAAAGCAGGAATAACAGGATTTACGCATAACCAAATATTATGTATGTATGGTAGGGGTCAACGGTCGTTAACCCCTACATCAAAGATGTATAGTTTTATCGTCCCTACTGGGTAGTTATTATCAATTATTGAAAATAAAAAATGATTTCAGTTTCTCATTGTTTTGAATCTCTACGCAATAATGGTGGTCAGTGTGCTTTAATTCCCTTCATTACAGCAGGCGACCCAGATTTGGAAACTACAGCAAAAGCTTTAGAGGTATTGGATAGTAGTGGGGCAGATTTGATAGAGTTGGGTGTGCCCTATTCCGACCCTCTGGCTGATGGCTCAGTAATTCAGGCTGCTGCAACTCGTTCTTTGAGCCGGGGGACAACTTTGGAGTCAGTGTTGGAGGTCGTACAAACGGTTAGTCCGAGGTTGCGATCGCCAATAATTTTATTTACTTATTACAACCCAATTTTATATCGAGGAGTGGAGAACTTCCTGAAAAAAATTTATGATGTGGGTGCTAGGGGTTTGGTTGTGCCAGACTTGCCGTTGGAGGAGGCAGATATTTTGTTGAAACCAGCAAGGGAGATTGGGATAGAGTTGACTTTGTTGGTAGCTCCTACTAGCCCAAAGGAGAGAATAGAGGCGATCGCTCGTCAGTCTCAAGGATTTATTTATCTGGTGAGTGTAACTGGGGTGACGGGAATGCGTACTCAAGTACAAACTGGAGTACAAGATTTGTTGACACAAATGCGGGGGGTGACTGATAAACCTATTGGTGTCGGTTTTGGTATTTCTCAAGCGGAACACGCTTTACAGGTAAAAAAGTGGGGGAGTGATGCGGTTATTGTTGGTAGTGCGGTGGTGAAGCGGTTAGCTGAGGGAACTCCAGATGAGGG
>JAAUYJ010100118.1_pt1 | contig 11039 bp, 8 predicted proteins | sample 7278031 | NCBI WGS metagenome assembly JAAUYJ01 (sample SAMN14350222, study PRJNA611818) | marine sediment metagenome | isolation source: surface marine sediment (1.8m) | place: French Polynesia: Moorea | collected 2018-08 | reverse complement strand
GTCATCACGAAGTTGTCATCGAAAGTCCTAACCATGATGAAACGATTGCTACTCTCCCTATCCCTGATATTGAATTAATTATTGAAACCTATTATCAACGGTACTTAAAATTAATGGAAGATAAGCAAATAATGATGGTAATTATCTTTCGTAATCATGGTAAAGCCGCCGGAGCATCTTTGCGTCATCCTCACTCTCAAATCATTGCTACAAGTATTGTTCCAAGTCATCGTCGTATTCAAGAAGCTGAAGCACAACGCTATTTTGATCATTGGGCAAGATGTGTTTATTGTGATATTTTAGAATTTGAAATTAAGGAAAAATTAAGAATTATTACAGAGAATAATTTATTTGTTGCTTTTGTTCCTTTTGCTGCTGAATTTCCTTGCGAAATTTGGATTATGCCTAAAAATCATCAAGCTGATTTTGGGAGTATTACCCCTGAAGAGAAGACCGCTTTCGCTGCTATTTTAAAAGACAGTTTGAGTCGTTTATATCACAAATTAAATAACCCTGATTATAATTATGTAATTAATACGGCAGCCCGTTATAAAGCAGAAGAACCTCAACTACATTGGTATTGTCAAATTAGGCCTCGTTTAACCACTCCCGCAGGTTTTGAATTAGGCTCAGGTATCAGTATTAATCCCTCTATTCCTGAAGTAGATGCCGCTTTTTTACGGGATTAAATGAATTGCTCTAATTATTAATAATTGAAAAAAGGTTATCGTAATGATTGAAAATGCTAGGTATAAATAAAAAAAGAAGCATCGTGAACTGTTAATAACAATATTATGGGCAAAAATATGATACAATGCCAAGAATAGAAAAATGATTTGTCTAATTGTAAGTCAGGTAAAATTAATGTTTGATATTATCTCTATTACTGAATTTTCTCGAAATAATTGTATTAGTATTTGTGCTTTTTTAGTTCCTACAAATTTATTGACAACCTTATTAAGTTTGATTTTTATTGTTACTAAACCATCTCGTACTAAGTTATTAACTTCAGTTACCATAGCCACCCTATTTGCTATTATTTTGTCTCTTCATGTTGCTAGTTGGTGGATAGTAGGGGTAATTAAGGCTCCTACGTTTATTTTATTAGCTTTAGCAACTGTTTGTATCAGTTTAAATGTTTGGGCGATCGCCGAATCCAAACGAGAAGAACCCTGGTTATCTAAAATGCTAAAACGTACCCTTAAAGTTAGATTTTCATCTGCAACTTAGGATATTATATAGCCTTTCTATACTTTTTAATCAGTAGGGTCTTAATCTTATTAATTCCCTACTCCAATTTTGTCTCCCTCATGATTGCTAGAAATGCTATAATGTGTAGTCATCTTAGCTAAAATATTAAATTAAAAAATCTAACGACTTATATCTAAGTTCAAACAACAAAATGCCTCAAACTCGTTTTCAATTTAATCGTCAACTTCTTCTTCATTTTATAGAAACAGCGCAACCCTATTTTTTCCCGACTGTACCAGAAACTAATACAGAGGGAAGAAAAGTCAATTATATAACTAAAAATACATGGATATTTTTAGGTTTGATTGTAGTTGTTGTCTTTACTGTTGTTAGTTTAGCTTTCTTTGTAACCATTGGATTAACTTTATTAAGTAATAGTCTTTTTCCTGAATTTTTCGGTGATGTTGCTGGGGGGCTGATAAAAAGTGTCAATGGTTTTTTGCAATCACCTCTTCCTTATCTTGCTCTGCTCGTTCTGATTATTAGTGGGGCTATATTTGTTTCACAAAAATCAAAAGTGGGAGATAAGTGGAAACAATGGTTATTATTAGGATTAATATTATTTCTTTCATTAGTGGTTAATGGCTTAAATGTTATTATAAGTTACACTTTCCGTTTCATCGATACTGCATTAAATCAAAAAAATGCCGATACTTTTTGGCAATTCATGATAATTTATGGTTTAGTGTTGGTAGTCGCTCTTCCTATTATTGTTACTTATCGTTATACGAGAGTAAAACTGGGCTTGATGTGGCGAAAATGGTTGACAGAACACTTCTTAAATAAATATTTTAATCATCGTGCTTATTATGAATTAGATTCTAATGGGATTAACACAGAAGTGGATAACCCTGATCAACGGATCACGCAGGATATTACCTCTTTTACCAGGGTTACTCTCCATTTTTTGCTGGATATTCTGGACTCAATTTTAACCCTATTATCCTTTTCAGCTATCTTATATAGTCTATCTAAACCAGTAACTGGAGGACTGATCTTTTATGCCATTTTTGGTACCACAATTGCTTTAATTGTAGGGAGTCGTTTAGTCAGTATTAACTATAATCAATTAAGATTAGAAGCTAACTTCCGTTATGGAATGGTAAGGGTAAGGGATAATGCAGAATCCATTGCCTTTTATCGAGGAGAAGCATTAGAAAAACAACAGGTTAGTGATAGATTACTTGAGGCTATTAGAAACTTTGATTTATTAATTATTTGGGAATCAATTATTAATTTATTTCAATTAGGATACAAATATTTCCCTCGTTTAATTCCTTACATTATTATCGCCCCATTATACTTACGAGGAGAATTAGACTTTGGGGCAATAGGTCAAACAAGTTTCGCATTTTTCCAAGTTTTAAGCGCACTTTCTCTCATTACCAATCAGATTCAAGGAATTACAGAATTTGCGGCTAGTATCAACCGTTTAGGGGAATTTTATGAATCATTAAATCCCTTATCCTTTAAAAAAGAGAAGACACAAACCAGCTTTATTCATACTCAACAGGCTTCAGATGTTGCTTTAGAAAATGTGACCTTACAGCCCCCCAATTCTGATAGAATATTAGTCGAAGATGTTTCCTTAAATGTCAGTAATCATAACAATTTATTGATTATGGGAGCGAGTGGAACAGGGAAAAGTTCTTTATTGAGAGCGATCGCAGGATTATGGAATTCAGGAGATGGAATAATTAAACGTCCTGAATCTGAATATATCTTATTTCTGCCGCAAAAACCCTACATGATTTTAGGAACATTAAGAGAACAATTGTTGTATCCTAATACAGATAAGAACATAACAGATGAACAATTAAAAAAGGTTCTAGAAACGGTTAACTTACCTAATTTAGCCACAAGGTTTGATTTTGAAGCAGAAGAAAATTGGGAAAATGTCTTATCATTAGGGGAACAACAAAGGGTGGCTTTTGCTCGTATTTTAATTACTAAACCCCGTTATGCTATTCTAGACGAAGCAACCAGTGCTTTAGATGTAAAAAATGAAGAGAGACTCTATCAAGAATTATCTCACATGGGAACCACTTATATTAGTGTAGGACATCGTCCAACTTTAAGCCAATACCATCAACAATTATTAGAAATATTCGATGGTGGAAACTGGGAAATTAAAGTAATTGAGAATGGAGAATTGAGAATGGAGAATTGAGAATTAACTGTGAGAGAAATGTATAGCCTTTCTCACACTTATTAGGTGGAAGTAACTATCTAACTCCTAACTCCTAAAATAAGAAAACTTTGTAGCTTAGAAATATGAGAACTACTATATGTATTTAGAAGCCATTGCCATTAAACCTAAAAATAACGCTCCCAAATATCTTTTAGTCATGTTACATGGTTGGGGAGCAAATGCCGAAGACTTAGCTCCCTTAGCCTCAATTTTAAACCTTCCTGACTATCAATTATTATTTCCTAATGCCCCTCTTTCCCATCCACAAGTACCTGGGGGACTTGCTTGGTATGGGTTAGAAACAGGAAAATATGAAGGAATAGAAGAAAGTTGTCAACTGTTACAAAATTGGTTACTTTCTCTCGAAGAAAATACAGGTATTCCCTTATCTAATACCATTTTAAGTGGTTTTTCTCAAGGAGGGGCAATGTCTCTTAATGTGGGAATTAATTTACCCTTAGCGGGTATTTGTAGTTTAAGTGGTTACTTACAGTTTCAACCGCAAAAATTAGCGTCTCCTATGCCTCCTATTTTGATTATTCATGGCCAAAAAGATATGGTGGTTCCTGTGGAAATGGCCCAAAAAGCTAGGGATGAATTAAAAGCGATTGATGCTACAGTTGAGTATCATGAGTTTAATATGGGTCATGAACTTCCTAATAATGTTTTGCCCGTTTTAGAGAAATTTATCAAAGCTAATACCCGATAAAAAATCAGGAAATTTCTAGACAAATTACTACAATTTAACATCAACAAAACGAAATTGTTTAATGAAAACCTTTTGTTAAGTCTCCATAGATTCGCCTAAATAACCAATCCTTCACCCTTCTCGGTTACGACTTAATTGACAGATAATTGTGTAATGATAGTTAGAGAAATCAGGTGATTTTTGCATATTATCACCTAAAGAATTCTACATTATGATCTGATTTCATGGCACAATGGGAAGGATTGACCAAGTAAGCGATCGCATAGCAAAATTAGACTGAGAACAAACCGAATAACATAGATGACTGCAACCTTACAAGCACCCCCAAAAACCCATCGCGTTGTGTTTCCCTTTACAGCTATTGTTGGCCAAGAAGAGATGAAACTCGCCCTGCTCCTTAATGTCATTGATCCAAAAATTGGCGGTGTGATGATAATGGGCGATCGCGGTACAGGAAAATCAACAACAATCCGCGCTTTAGCTGACTTACTTCCTGAAATTGAAGTTGTGGCTAATGATCCTTTCAATTCTCATCCATCTGATCCCGATTTAATGAGCGATAACGTGCGTCAGATGCTTGAAGAACAGGGATCTTTGCCCATTTCCCACAAAAAAGTCATTATGGTTGACTTACCCCTTGGAGCTACAGAAGATAGAGTTTGTGGCACCATTGATATTGAAAAAGCCTTGTCAGAAGGGGTTAAAGCCTTTGAACCTGGTTTATTAGCCAAAGCTAACCGAGGCATCCTTTATGTAGATGAGGTTAACCTACTAGATGATCACCTCGTAGACGTATTATTAGACTCAGCCGCCAGTGGTTGGAATACCGTAGAAAGGGAAGGGATTTCCATTCGTCACCCAGCTAGATTTGTCTTAGTTGGTTCAGGAAACCCAGAAGAAGGGGAGTTACGGCCACAACTTCTCGATCGCTTTGGAATGCACGCTGAAATTCATACGGTTAAAGAGCCAAACCTACGGGTACAAATCGTAGAACAAAGATCGGCATTTGACCAAGATCCACAAAAATTCTCTGAAACTTATCAGTCTCAACAAGATGAGTTACAAAATAGTTTAGTCAAAGCACAAAATTTACTGCCGTCGGTGAAGATTGATTATGACTTACGGGTAAAAATTTCTGAAGTTTGCTCAGAATTGGATGTTGACGGGCTGCGAGGGGATATTGTGACTAACCGCGCCTCTAAAGCCTTAGCAGCCTTTGAAGGGCGTACAGAGGTTACTGTAGATGATATTCGTCGCACAATGGTCTTATGTTTACGCCATCGACTAAGAAAAGATCCTTTAGAAACCATTGACTCAGGTTACAAGGTTGAAAAAGCTTTTAATCGCGTCTTTGGCTTAGAAACGAGCGATAATTAAGAATGAAGAATGTAGAATTGATTTTTAGCAACTCTAAAATTCTTCATTCTACATTCTAAATTTACACCATCGCTGGTTGTAATAACTGGATATTGGAGAAGCCAAATTCTTTGCGTACAGGTTCAGCATTGCCTTCTCCTGTGATTACGCGACTGGTTAAAATGTAGTAGTCAGCGACTTTCTCATAATTATCCTCAAAATAGCTTTTTCCACCTTTTTGTTCTCCGGTTTTGGGATCATGATAAATAGAGTCATAACGGTGTGAAAGATAACCTTCCTCTGTCTTATGACTACTAAAGGTATCAATAGTCACCACAACCCCATGAATATGACGGTGAACATGACAGACTTCATTATCACGCAGTTTATAGCGATCGCCTTCTGATTTCCCTCCCATGAGAATCTCGACCGCACCGGTGTCGTCTGTGTTACCATAACTGAACGTATTTTGACCGTGAACGTCCTCAAAAGAGCGACGAACCCGATGAATAGATGTTTCCCAGAGTTGAGATTTAACTTGGGCTAAGGCTTGCTCATCCTCTATGTTAAACACTTCTGTGGACATATCTTCGTTGACTCGCACTTGACCTGTAAAGGTGCGATCGCCGTCTTTAAAGGTTACATCGGCAGTATAACCTGGAAAAGCCTGATCCCAGGTGTAACGGTTTTCGTAAGCAGAGCGAAAGAAATCTCTCGCGTCAAGGGTGTTGGCACTCATGAATTTATTATTACCTTCGTTTTTAATTACAGAGGTTAATATTCTCTACTTTAACAGGATGCTGTCATCAAGGTGATTTATAATACAAATGTTTTATAGTTGCTCAAAATTGTTCTCAGTCATAATAGAAGATCCGTGTGTCAGTTACTCAAATCATGTCATCCTATGAACCCCTCCATCATAAATATCGTCCTCAAACCTTTGCTGACTTAGTTGGACAAGAGGCCATTGCCACTACCCTAACTAATGCGATTGCCACTCAACGCATTGCCCCCGCTTATTTATTTACCGGACCAAGGGGAACGGGAAAGACTTCGAGTGCTAGAATTTTAGCAAAATCCCTAAATTGTTTGGCCGTGGATGTGCCTACAGCTTCTCCTTGCGGTGAATGTGAAGTGTGTCGGGCCATTGCCAGGGGCTCTGCTTTGGATGTGATTGAGATTGATGCAGCCAGCAATACAGGGGTGGATAATATTCGAGAAATTATTGAGCGATCGCAGTTCGCACCGGTGCAATGTCGTTATAAAGTGTATGTCATTGATGAATGTCATATGTTGAGTGTAGCCGCCTTTAATGCCTTATTAAAGACTTTAGAAGAACCACCGGAACGGGTTATTTTCGTGTTAGCTACTACCGATCCCCAAAGAGTTTTACCCACTATTATATCTCGTTGTCAACGGTTTGATTATCGTCGTATTCCTTTGGAGGGAATGGTTAATCATTTAAGAAAAATTGCCCAACAAGAAAGCATTGAAATTGAAGCAGAAGCCTTAACTTTAGTAGCACAAATTTCTAATGGTGGGTTAAGAGATGCGGAAAGTTTATTGGATCAATTAAGTTTATTATCAGGTTCCATTACTCCCGACAAAGTTTGGGACTTAGTAGGGGCTGTTCCAGAGAGAGATTTATTATCTTTATTACAAGCAATTAACTCTAATAATCCAGAGTTTGTGATTGAATCTTGTCGTAAATTGATGGATAGAGGGAGAGAACCCTTAGTAGTTTTACAAAATTTAGCAGGGTTTTATCTCAATTTATTAATTGCTAAAACAGCCTCAACTCGTTCTGATTTAGTAGCAGTAACATCCACCACTTGGCATGATTTATGTGAAGAAGCAAAACAATGGAAAATTGAAACCATTTTAAGGGGTCAACAAAAACTTAAAGAAAGTGAATTTCAGTTAAAAAACACGACACAACCTCGTTTATGGTTAGAAGTTACTTTATTAGGCTTACTCCCTGATGCTTGCCAACAAGAAATGGTTATTGAGTCACCTCCTGAGCTTAGAAAAAGTAAGACTAATACTGAATCAAAAGTAACAGTTTCACCTCAGCAAAAATTAGCTCCAAAATCTCACAATAATTCATCTCAATCTCAATCTAAACCTCCGATTAATTATCAAAATGAGCCAGTTTTAAATACCTCCATTGAAGCGACTCAAAATGACAATATTGATGACGAAAAATTATGGCAATTAGTTTTAACAAATCTCCCTCCTTTTTTGTCAGGATTGATTAAAGAACATGGTTTTTTAATTGATTACACAAAAAATGTTGCTAAAGTTAGCCTAAAAACGGGACCTTTACTTAATTTAGCTAAAGGTAAAATGGTAGAAATTGAATCAGCTTTTGAGAAATCTCTTGGTCATAAAGTTAAAGTTCATCTTCAAGTTGGATCAGCTTTAAAACCTAAGAAAAGTTCTTCTCAGTCATCTACTCTAGAAAACTCTCAAATTTATCCTACTAAACCCCCAAATATTAAAAATAATACTCATATTAATAACAATGTTCAAACTAATAATGTAGAAAAAAAAGATGATGATCATAATTATCAAGAGACAGATAAATTAGAAGAGAACCATGAATTAAGAGAAACTGAACACATACAAAGTAATACAAATTTAACAGAAGTTTCTCAAGACAAAATAAAACAAGCAATTCAACAATTTGCTACTTTTTTTAAGGGAGAAATTGTCAGCAATGATCTTGAGCTTAATATCCCCAAAAATGAGGCAAGTGAAGAGAATAATCAAGTATTTGAGCAAAAAACTGAAACTGAAAATATTAGCAATATAGAATATAAAAATAGTGCTCATGATGAGGTAGTCATTGAGAGCGACAAAAAAGATATAAATGAGTCTGTTGAAACTTACAAATCTACTAAAATTGCTAATAGGCCACAAATTCTAGATAATGATGAAAATTTGGAATTCTAATGATTAAACTATAAAGTTAAAATAGATTGAATACGATGTCTAACCCAAGTTAAAATATTACTCTCTTCTTCATCTGGTTGTAATAATCCTTTTTCCCTTAATTCGTCCCGACGTTGATGTAATTCCTCTTTATTTTTACTCAATTCTTCTACAATACACTCACATAATTCAGGATAATTTTTCAGTAGTTGATCAAATTGTTTATTATTAATAGAAAATAAGATAGTATCCTGTTGTGCTTTAACACTAGCAGTACGAGGAATACCTAACATTAAAGCTAATTCTCCGAAAAAATCCCCACTTTGTAAAATAGCTAACGTTTTATTTAAGGTTTCCGTAAAAATCTCAACCGATCCCGATAAAATGATATAAAAAGCATCTCCAGGATCATTCTCTTTGAATAAAATTTCACCATCTTTTAATTGTTTTAAAGCACCAATTTCAATCAGTTTCCTAATATGTAAATCATCTAAGGTTTTAAAATATTCTACTTTTTTCAATAAGTCTCTAATGGATAATAAACTTGATGAATTTGAGTTATTGGGCGATATATAATGATTGTTGATTGCTTGCTGAGTTGCTGATTTAATCAAGGTTTCTTTCATCTCAGGGTGTGAAAAAGTTTGATTAATCATATCATAATTCTTAAACCATAATTCTCGTTGAGCTAAGGGTATTTTAATCTCTCTTTTTCGTAAATTATATTCAACAGCAAAGTATAAAGAACTCATAATTTCAAAACGAATTCCCATGTTATCACTATTGATCCAAAACCATAATTCAAATTTTAAACAGCTATCAGCAAATCCTTTAAAAATGACTTTAGGAGGAGGTGTTTGTAACACATAACTTTCAGAATAAGCAGATATTAATAAAGTTTCCGTAACTAATACTAAATCAGTCTGATAGTCAACCCGAATAAATAGAGATAAACGCACATTATCAGTTTTATAATGGTAATTAGTTAGTTCATTTTCCATTAATTTACGATTAGGAACAATAACAGAAGAGCCGTCCTCTAAATAAATTGTAGCGGAACGGGTTGATATTTCAGATACGTAGCCTTCTATATCATTGAACTTGATAAAATTACCAATTTTTACTTTTCTTTCCAATAATAAACTAAGACCACTGACTAAATTTTTTGTCATTCCTTGTAGTCCTAAACCAATACCAATACCAAGACCACCTCCTAAAAAAGCTAATGCTGAAACATTAAATCCCGTAGTTTGTAAAATAATAATAAAACAAAAAGTGCCTATACCATAACTAATTAAACTAGCAAAAACATAACGAATTCCATGTTCACTAATTAGTCTTTTAAGAATTTTTCGCCTTAAAATTTTGTTGAAGTAATTCGCTAAAATAGCAATAATAATTAAATAAAAAATAACTTGAAATAGATAAGTTAATGTAACCTCATTTTTACCAATAGAAAAGGTAATGCTATCTAAAATATGAATAAAATTACTAAAAATTTCCTGTAAGTTAAACATTCATCAATATCCTGTATATAAGTACGGAGACAAAAATAAAAGTTACGATAGAGATAGAGCTTCGAGGCAGAAGTAGAATTACAACCGCATTGACAACTGTGAACAAAGTTGCCTTGATGTAATTTATGTCCGACGACTTATCTAGATGAATATAATTTTATGCTTACTAAGATTTGTGTTTTAAGCCTGACGAAAAATAACTCTATTCTGCACAATAATACCAAATCCGATTGCCATACCCCCTTTTAAAATTGATAGCCTAAAACTTGAAAACCCTCCTGCCTCCTGCCTCTTCCAGAAGATAAGATAGGTTTGAGAACCGGATTTGGTATAAGATGATATCGAGTTAATGCTATCGCTGTTAAATAGTAAGATCGTATTTCTTTAACAAAAATTTTTTGTTTCCTTGAAAAGAATTATTTTTTTTATATAAACATTATAGATTTTTATTGGTAAATCTATAATCTACCTTCAACAATCCCAAGCTCACGTTGTAATAAGTTAGATTCACTATGTTATCTTGTCCTTAAATGTACTAGGAAGTGCCCTATTCATCTGAATATTGATCGGCACTCGGTGAGCCTTTTGGGGGGAAATCTAGAGTATTGCGGAGTTGCTCATGTTTTTCAGGAGGAAATTCAGGAAAAGGAAGCATATTTTTTGAACGCCACACCTGCACCTGAGCTTCAGCAGTACGAATTCGCTCTTGATCGAGTCCGCTATCTTGGGAAAGATAAGTCGTCTGGGAGGGAAAGGCGAAGTCTGTACCGGCTGCTTCGACGATGCCCATAACTCGCAACAGCAGATCCTCCTGAATTCCCAGAAATTCAAGCAATTTACCCGTCTCCACATAGACAAAAATTTCTATATCTAGGGAATAATCCCCAAATTTCACGAACCTAACTCGTGCGTTCTCTTCAAGAAGTTTGGGATGAGCGATGATCATTTCCCTCAATTGAACCAGCACAAACCTTGACATCTCCTTTGGTTGAAACACAAAGGATTCTAAGCGGATGTTGTGAAGGTGGTTAAAAACACACCTTCACAACGCTTACGATATAATTTATTTAAGTTTTTATAC
>JAAUYJ010003838.1_pt1 | contig 11045 bp, 12 predicted proteins | sample 7278031 | NCBI WGS metagenome assembly JAAUYJ01 (sample SAMN14350222, study PRJNA611818) | marine sediment metagenome | isolation source: surface marine sediment (1.8m) | place: French Polynesia: Moorea | collected 2018-08 | reverse complement strand
GATACCGGGGGGAGGGGGAAAATAAAGAGTTTATCTACCCCGAGAGAAGAAGAGAGGTGCTGTTTTCGACCCGCGTCATAATACACTGCTGAAAATTGCCTTTTCTCATTTTCCAGCCGCAGAGAGATCGATGAATGCAACGACGTTTCCGCGAAAAACATCCCACGGCTTTCCCTTCCTCGTTGGCGTTATTCAAAACCACCGCCGCCGCCGCCGCGATCAACGTTCGTAGGAACGGAACGTTGTCATTATCATCACCCGCCCCCCTCCTAGCCCTAACGATCCAGAGTTCCCGCCGCCGCCGCCGGCAATGATGATAGTTTCATCCCAGACGAGAGGGAGTGGGGGTAGCCAGTTTGCTCAAGGGAAAGAGAATTTCCCCCTCCCCCTTTCCTTTTCCCTTGGGGTTAAATGCTGATGAATCCCCCCCCCCTTTGCCCCCTACGCCGCCACGCCAGTTACTCAATAACAAACGCAGCTTCCACCGCTCACGTACTAGTACACACACACTCCTCGTGCGTGCGTGAGTGTAGTGGCGGTGTGTACGAGAGAGGTCGACCGGCAGCATGGCCAATATAATGATTCCTCCTCCTCTGGATGATTGTTGTACGGAGGAGGGAAGAGGAAAGGAAGTTGGCCCGCGGGGGGTTGACCGACCAGGGAAGAGAAGAAGAGGGATTAGCAGCAAAAGAAGAGGAGGAAAGGGATCAATGGTGTGTGTGCTGCTCTGCAGAGAGAGGAATTTCATCCCCCGACTGTAGTATACTACAGCCGGTGAACGGAGGGACGAACGTGTGTGTGTGTGATGCGACACCGTCACAAAAGATCTCTTTCTCGTCTCGTCTCCTCCGCTGGTAGACGACAGGGACGGTGAGTAAGCGTAGGGGAAATGAAAGCGACCGTAGCAGGAGGAGAGGGGATTTAGCCGGCAATTTATCAGCATTATCAGACCACCTCTCTGCCCTCGTCCGTCGCCCCGTTCATTGCCGGGCCATTCATCGGTGTGTGTACGTGGGGCAGGAGGAGGAGGAGGATCTTTTGCGGATCAAACAGCATGGGGGCCAGAGGTGGAAATCATTGAATGGAAAAGGAGGAGGGTAGAGGGTGAAAAGGGAAAAAATGAGCTCAGCTGCGCTTGGCGACAAACTTTGAGGCGACAAAGGAAAGAAATCCCAGGGAAAATTGTGAGGGATAGAGAGGGGGGTGACGGTCTCTTTAGCGCCTATCAAAACTCTCTTTCCCATTATTCGATGCCGTCCCCCCTTCCCATTTCTACTGTATGTTACTGCCGGGAGACTCCTCAGAGGTGCCGTTTTCCCCCCTTCTCTCCTCGTGGCGCAGGCAAAGAACATAAAAAGTGAAAATTCCTTGCACGTCCGTTCAGGGGAAAGGGGGTGAGGTCGAAGGAGGAGGAGGAGAAGGGCGCGAATTTCTGATTCCGTTCGTTTCTCTCACTCACCTGTCTGTCCTCGGGCTGGAGGTTGGCCGGGAGGAGGGACGGGGGAGGAGGTCCTGAAACGAGAAGGAAAAACCGAGTTTTTATTATTCCTTGCGCGAAACCGTCACTTTTTTCCCCACGCGCCGGCCCCTGTAGTACACGCTTTATCCCCAATACTTTTTATCCCGGCGCCTAAACTTTTTCCTCCACCACTCCTAGAGCAGGAAGAGCTCCAGCGGGAAGAAGAGCAGCGGGAACTGCTCCCTGGCGTCTCCCTCGTAGTAGTAGGCGACGAAGAGGAGCACCGAGAGGTAGGCCGAGAAGAGCAGGAAGATGTAGGCCTCCACGATGAGGCCCTTGCTCAGAGCGGACGACTTGCGCCTCTTAGCATCGGCGGACTGAGGCTGCTGTTCGCTCTGCAAGACAGCCTTGTTCCTCTGCTCCTGCTGCTCCTTCCGCTGCCTGCGCAGGAATGCGAGCGACGGCGCCACCGTCCCCTCGCCCAGCTCCACCTGCAGCGAGTCTCTGGTGCACCTGGAATGGGGCCACACCTGCAGGCAGGCGCGGTCCTCACCCACGCGCAGGTGGTGGAGGTGGTGATCGCCGTTGGACTTCATGGCATGGTCGAAACGAGGCTTCCACTGAACTGAACCTCTCTCGTCCTCGCTGCCTTCAAGGCAAGGCCGGGGAGGATCGACATGGCAACCGCGGGAAAATTCCATGACAACAAGGGCATTTCGGGTACAGAAGAGAGCGAGATGCGTTGTAGAAAGCACTCTGCTGCATAGAGCAATGAATGCCGGTACTGCAAACCCCTTACGGACGACCCCAACTTCCGTTGCCTCGAAGCAGTTTCGTATTAACTCACCTCCGTTGGTCTCTAAGGCCCGCTTCAGCTCGTCCTCCTTGGCCTTTGCAACGGCCTCCTGCAGGGATCCCGGCTTCTGCTGGGCCAGCAGGGAGGCGAACGCCGGGTGCGGCAGGTTGGCCGCGGCGGCCGCGGCGGCGGGATTGGCCGCGGCTGCTGCTCCGGCCGCCGCCGCCTGCTGCGCCAGGGAGGTGGGAATGCTGGCCAGCAGAGAGAGGGTGGAGGGGAGTCCGGGGGGAGCACCGGCGGCCGCCGGGGCAGCCGCGGGGTGACCGGCCAGAAGACCAGGAGGGAGGGAGGCGGCAGCGGCTGCTGCGGCAGCGGCGTTGGCTGCAGGACCACCAGGTGCCACCTGGGCCTGCGCTGAGAGCTGCATCAGCCTGGCCAGATCTGGGCGCTGTTGTTGCTGGAAAAAAAGAGCGAAAGGTTTTTTTATTCACTCCAGAGCGTGAGATATTACCCCGATAGTCTAAAGGCCCATCTCTCCACTTCGCCCACCTACATTCGCCCCAAGAACCCCATCCCTCTTCTCCTGTTCTTTTTCTCCCGCTTTCCATTCAACGCTTGAGTCGACGCATTCCGTTCCCTCCCCTCTTCTCCTACACCCGTTCTTTCCCCCTTTTCCTTTTCCACCATCTCATCCTCCCCATCCTCCTTTTCCTCCTGCGCTTCTTCGCAGACCCCCAAATCTCATTTTCCAAAACATCAGCTCTCCCCTTTCCCTTTCCCTCCGCCGCCGCCATCCCTCCTCGGAAAGAGAAAATGCCTCTTCTTCCACCCTTTCAGTTTCGCCTCCTGCGAAAGGAGGAACTTCCAAAGGCTCCCCCCTTCCCTCCTCCCCTTTGCCAAAACGAGCGGAGACGGAGAAGGAGACTCTCCTCCTCCTTCTCCTCCTTTCTCTCCCTCCCCCCTGCCGCGGAAGATCTTTTGAGGAAAGGAGTTGACGGGAGGAGGAGGAGGAGGAGGAGGAGGAGGAGGAAGATGTCTGATCCCAGGGGAGCTGGCACCAAAGGAGAAGGAGGGACCCCGAGGCGTCTCCAAAGAAGAGGAGGAAGAGCAGCAGCAGCCAAAATGGGGGTGGGGGAGAGAGGAGTCAACGAAATGGAAGAAACCCATTTTATTGCCATGGTTAGCTGGGCACACCCAAGGAGGGAGGGAGGGCGAAAGACGTCGGGAAAGGAGAGTCTCCTTCTCGTTCTCTTTCGCCTCTTCTCTCTCCGCCTCAGACTTCGTCAGGCATGGTTGGTTTAAGGGGGGGAAGGGGGGAAATGGCGGAAGGGAGGAGAAGAGGGGAAAGCTGCGAGGAAAAAGAGTTTGAGCAAAAGACTTTTCTCTCTTTCTTTTCCTCCCTCTCTCTTTCTGGCCTTCTTTTTCTCCTTCTGGCTTCGCGAGGAAGGCTTGGCGGGAGGAGGAGGGGGTCTGTGCTCAACAGGACTTGAAAGCTTCTTCTTCACACCGAAGTGAGCAAGTGAGAAAGCGGAGGGGAGGGAAAGTGATGGTTTTGCAGGAGGGAGGGAGAGAAGAGAAGCCAAGGATAGAAGCGAGGGGAGGGCGGCGGGGTGAGGTTGGAGTGGAAAGAAGGGGAGGAGGGGGAGGAGCCCCTTTCACTTCTCTTCCCCGCGGAGGCCGCCGCCGCCGCCTCACCTCTCCCAAGAGATGCAAAAAGAATAGAGGGAGGAGTTGGGTCGCGGGAGAGAGAGGAGGAGGTGGAGGCGAGGAAAGAGGCTCGCGGTCGGAGTTCGATGGCGCAGAAAAAGAAGGAGGAGGAGGAAAAAATAAACTTTTCCTCCTTTCCTTTCCCCAAAGAAGTTTAAAATCTCTCCCCTCCTGCCGCTGCCTTAGCTTCAGTGGTTCTGCCTTTCCAGGCTGACTCACCCCGATGACTGAGTTGAGCTCCGACATTGTGACCTGCTTGGCACGCTCCACCGCCGTCGCCACCTGCTGCTGGTGCTGAAAGAAGAAGAAAAAACTTATTTAAAAAGAACACTAGGGAATTCGGATGCCTTTTTAAGCTCACCTCCTGCGAGAGAAACGGCAGGACCTGACCGACGATGGCAGAGAGGCGCTTGACGATCTCGGACTGAGAGGAGAGAAAATAGCAATATTTAGAGCTATAATATATGAGGCTTGTATTCAAAATCCCTCGAAATTCGGGAAAGGCGCCTCCCTCCCATATTTTGCCGATACACTTTTTTTGCGTGGCACGAAAGGAGGTCTCTCCCATTTCTCCCCCTCCTCTTCCCCCATCGGTTTCAGATATATCGGTCTGAGGCCGAAGGAGGATAGGGAAGGAGGGAAAATTGGGAGAGAGGGGGGAGACTTGACTTTTCGATCGCAAATCACTCTGGAGGAATTGAAGGAGGGGCTTCATTCTCCCGTCCGCATCCTTCCTCACCTGCTTGTGCATTTCCACGTTGAGGCCGTAAGACATCTCGTAGTACTGCAAAAGGAGAAATACGCTTAATTTTCGCACATTTGCATTCAAGCTGTGGCAATAATAATTACCGATACTTTCCTATTAGTAATACAGTATTCTGCACAGCAAAAGGGCATTCCAATTATCGTGCATTAATTGTTGGATCCCTACCATGATGTACTGGCGCTGTATCTCTGTCTTCTCCTGCGCAAGCTTCTCGCACTCCAACTTTAGGCTAAACAGGAAAAAAGCAATCGTGGTTGTCAAGGTTTCCCCAAATAAATTCGCAACCTAATTCGGCACCGCACAGAATAGTGGGAAAGGGGATGAATGCGTCACTTTCTTCGATGACGACTTGAGAAAATGAAAAATTCCCGTCACGAGAACCGGGCCAATCTCAAGCCATCCTTTGTCGCCTACAAAGAAAGAAGAAGCCACGGTCGAAGAGGAAGGAATTAAATAGAGAAGGAAAAAAGGGTTGGAAGACTTTGAATTCGACAGCTTTTCGGTTTGGCTTTGGCTTGGGGATCGTGACAGCGTCATTAATTTCCACTCCAAGGAAGGAAGCGAGAAAATCGTCACGAAATGAGAAGGAGGGAAGGGGGAAACTCCCCCGCCCACGCAGTAGAGGGGAAGAATGGATTCGGAGGAGGAGGAGGAGATATTTCCACTTCTAATGCCGCCGGGAAAGGGAAGGGGGGATGATGGAGATGATATCAGGTCCCCCCCCTCTTCTTCCTCCTCTTCCTCCGCAGTGCAGCAGCATAGTGAAGGGGGAACTTTTTTGCCCTCCATAATCTCCCCTTTCCCCCTTTCCCGGCTTGTCTTGTGTCAAACGGTAATTGATGAGGGTGGCTAGAAAATCGGGGCTGGAGGGGCTCTTCCCCCCTTCCTCTCTCTCGGGCGTTCCGGCAAAAAAAGGAGGTGAACCACCCCACATGGAAGGGAAAGGTCGAATTAAGACGTGAATGGACCATTAACTTTTGCCTAATTAACCCTCCCCTGGCTCATTTGGGTCAAAACAGAAATTGTCTTATAACGACTGGGGCGCACCGACCGAACGATGGAGATAAGGGTCTCGGGCAATAAATCCTTTATGCGCACCGTATCCGGGTTCTATTTCCCCCCCGCTTTTCGGGAATGATAGGCGCGGGGCGGAGATAAATGCCAAATTAAATTGTTTGCCATGTGGATGGGGGGAAAACAGTCGCGGCAGTCCCTCGGGGTGGTGTTTTTTTTTGCCGCTGTGAGTCGTAAAAGCGACCCCGCCTATTTGGCAAACGCTCATTGCCACGCGAAAGTGAGTGCCGCCCGCCTGCTTCCTTCCACAGTTTTGTCGCTGGCGGAGGGTTGTTGGTTGCTTTCTTCTGTTTGCGGTCCCGCTACGCCGTAACAGCACTCTTGCATTAAGCTACGTTTAGCGCAAAGAGAGGGGGGAAATAAAGGGAAAGGGGCTCCCCTCCTTAATCACGAGGTTTCGGTAACAATTCTCCTTCTTCCACGCAAGCAGAGCGACTTTCCATGTGGCTTTCGGATCTGTGTCGCAATGTTCCCCTCCCCCTTCGTCTACCCCAACCGACCCTTGTTGGTCCTTTCCACATATTTGACTTTTCCCCTTCCTTCCTTTTCCCGCATTCACGATAAAAAGAGTGGGGAACTGTTTGCGCTGGCGCTACTCTTCCTTTTTCTTTCGCGTCCCCTTGCTCCTCGGTCCGCCTGGAAATGATTAAGCCAGGTTTGCGGTGGGCGTGAGAAGGGGGAGGGAGGAAGGACCGAAGGAAAGTTTATGCCTCTCCTTTTGCACGGGGGAGGAGGAGGAAGAGGAGGTAAATAAGCCATTGTCATGCACGTGGCCGGAGGTACGTTGTGTAGGGGGAAAATGCGACAGAGAAAGAGTAAGCTCGTAGCGATGGAAGACCGACCGAAAAAAGGAATTGTGTACCACTACGGCTTCGGTTCTTTTTTGCGAGAAGTTTTATAACTTCCAACGTTTGTCATAATATTCCATCTATCTTTCTCGAAGTATCTTGGTATGTCCCCAAGTCCCCCCTCCCTCCATCTACGTATCTATCTACCACTCCCTTCCCTCAATAGGCAATCTGGTATGCAAATGGAGGATCGCTCGTTCCTCGGAGCCAAGACGGAAGAGCTTTCCCCTCCACTTCCGCCTTCCCCTTTCCCCCTTCTTTTCCCCTTGAGGAATTGGAGTTAGTGGAGGGGGAGGAGGAAATAACAGGCGGGAGCGGGAGAGACCCATTTCCTTAAAGTCGCCCCAGCCCTGCAGAGCGGAGGAGGAGGAGGAGGACACTGGGGCGGAGGGATTTATATTTTTCTTCCTGTACTATACGGTTTTAACGGGGGAACCGTTTTCGGAGCCCTCGTGGAAGGAGGGAAACTTGCACCTCCTCCTATTCTTCGGGGAAATGCATGGGCGTGTAGCAGCGACCACCTTCGCGGTTCAACAATGGGTTCTTCTCCGAAAAGAAGAGAGGGGTTTTAGGGCGGATGGAAAAGAGCGCATCCCATGTTTAGGGGAAGGAGGGCTTCTTTGTCTGCTTCGGATATTAAAAAGTGCACCTTCCTTCTTCACAGGTGCGCGTGAGGGGAAGGAAAAATAGGGTGATTTGCAAAGATGCAGGAAAATGCAATGAGCGAGGAAAAACGTTCGCACTACCCTCAGGATAACGAGGTTGTTCTCTGACTAATTTTCGGACTTCGTCAACTAACCAGAAACAGAATACAATGGCCCTGAATGTATCTATCGCATTTTAAGGTCTCCTCCATTCGCCATTACTACTGTAGTGTAGTACCCTAAACCGCGGCACCACCGTGCGGGGCTGCTTGCTTGCTACCCCCTGCAAACAAAGACGGAACAGCTCGCGTGCGGTTTCCACCACCTCCACCTCCTCAGCCTCAGCCGCCGGTCTAATAACCAAGACTCCTCTCTTTCCTCTTTCTCGCCGTCGTCTCTCCCTTGCGGTTGCGGTGTCGGAAAACGGCCGAGTTCGTTTCGTTCCCCGCCTTTTTCGGCGTAATGCACTTGGGCTGCGCCGAATTTGCCAATGTCTCCCCACAAAAAATGTATGAAAACACGAGTAAGGCGGTTCTGGGTTTTTGGCAAACCTATCCCCCCCACTTTGCCCGCCGATTGCTGTTGATAAAATTACGAGCGCCGAACTGCTAATGGCCCCCTTGAAACGTGTGTATGGTCCTACAGTCTGGGCGGCCATTCTCCTTTTTCTGCGTCGGCATCGGACGGAGGCATGGCCAATTGCACAACCAGGCTCGTCCGACGGACAGACCGACCGACCGCCTCCGCCTCCGCCTCCGATCTCAACATCAGATGTCTTCGCCATATAAATCGGCTCTGGTTTCTACTTGCGGAGGCGTCGGCCGCTCCAAAGAGGAAGGGAGTAAGGATTGTAGTGGTACTGTATCTGGCGTCAGGCCATATAAAAAGGGCATCACTTGAGGCGGCGGCCAGGCCGAGATCTGAATCCCCCACCTCTCCCCGTATCTAATGGAAAATGATATTTCTTTTTATAGTCCGAGAGACACCCCGGCCTCCCCTCTTGATGATGATGATGATAGAGCCAAGGGGAGGGGGAGAAAAGAAGTTTCGCCTTCTGGCCCCGAGGCAAAGAAAAGGAAGAAGTTGGGTTTCTGCTTCTTCTCCTATTTTTGACAAGTGGAAATTTGCGGTCTCCTCCTCCTCCGAAGCCGCAACCGAAGTCGAACGGGACGAACGAACGGACGGACTATTCGCCTCTTTTTGGTTTTCCCCGAAGCCGCCACAGCCTCTTCCTCTTCCTCGTCTCTCTCCGCGGTTTCAGCCCTGATGGCTTTTGTGAGGAGGAGGAGGCGCACAACAGACGTGCGCAGCGACTACAATTAGCGATAGACTCGCCTGACTTTTGCCAATTAGGGAAGACTAAAAAAGTGTATTTTTTGCCCTTACTCGTTCCGTGTGTTACTATATGTATACCTTGAGGGTGAGGTTAAGTAGGTTCGACTTGGCGAAGGAACACTTCCTCCTCCTAAAGGGGAAGGGGGGCGTAGCACCAACTTTTCCGGCCCTTTAAAGATGGGACTTATCTCACTTCTCGAAGAGCAGTAAAAACCGCCTGGATGGCCCCGTGAGGATCTTGGACTTGGGCGTGGTGGACCGGACCAAGAGCCGAAGGAAGGAGTGTCGCGCGGGAAAAAAAGAAACACGTTTTTGGAGTCCCTTTTTGGCGCCTCCCTCCCTCCCTCTCCACAAGTCCTATCTCTTAGCCGCCTCTTCCCGGCTGATTAGAGGCGACAGGCTAGGGGCCAAAAAAGCGTTCCTTTTCATGGTAATCCGCAATTGATGGGCCATGGAAGAAGGAGGGGAGGCATGGCATGACGAAGCCAGGTTGGGAAAACAACCTAATGTGGATAGAACCCCTCGGAGATGTAAATGTGTGTGTGTGTGTCAAACGTAAGATCGATTGAACTGAGGAATAAAGTGGCCAGTCTCTGTACACGACCATGGGACAAAGTCGCAGAAATTCATCTCGCCGTATTCCAAAACCCAAACCTCTTTTGGATGCTTTGGGCGTGGCGTTGGTGACGACCACCGCGTCCTCCTCCTTCTCCGCTAATCGCCAATCACGGACGACAGCGGTATCGGATCCGTCCTCCTTTCGCGGCAAAAAAAACCTCCCATTTTTACGGCTCCTATCTTTTCAGAGAGATCGTACCCCCAAGCCCGACATCTCTCTCTCTCGCCTCCGCCGCCGCGGCAATAAAAGCGAATGAAAAACCGGAATTTTCACTCTCCCAAACTGGGCGTGGGGGAGGGAGGGTCTCTTCTCATCTGGCAAAATGACGGGCGGATTTCCTCCTTTTTTAACAGGCGGGACGAGGGTAGGGATAGATGGAGGCGAATTCGCGCTATGTGTTTGCACTTGAGGGCTGACAAAGAGAGGGGGGAAAAAAATAAATAGGCCAGAAAAAAAGGGAAGAGGCCGCGGCCGCTCTCCGCATTACAGTTCGTCGCTTCGTGTGAGTGCTGTTGGGTGAAAAAAAAAGTGACCGAGGATGGAGTCGGTCGTCCGTCCTCTCTTTCGGTAGAGAGAGGCGGAGGCGGGTGTTTACAGAGCGGGAATCTCATTGCACTTCTGAAGAGAGAGAGATGGGGGGGAGAGGGGAAAGAGGAGAGCATCGCCTCCTGCGGTATGCAGGGGGAGGAGGAGGAATTTGCCGATTAGTTTAAAGGGAGGGAAACCGACAAAGGCACGGACGAGAAGGAACTTTGGCGAATTCCTCCTACGACCGCTACCGGACGAAGTAGCCAAGATGCTGAGACGTCGTTAAGTCCGTCTCCCTCCCTCCCTCTCTCTTCTCTCTCTCTCTCTCTCTCTCTCTCTCTCTCTCCTCCTCGACTCAGACCTCAAAGCACTTGAGAAAAACTCCTTCGGAAAGAGGAGGGAGGGAATGCGAGAAGAGGAGGATGCTCAGTTTAGTCGCCACCGTTCGGACGGGGTAACAAAGAGAGCTTTGTGTGCCTGAAGTAGGAGGGAGGGGAGGGGGAGCGTTTTTGTGTGAATTACTGACTGAGGAGGAGGAGGGGGGAAAGGAAAGGGAGACGGGTGCTTGAGCTTGACGGAAGAGAACGGCGCTACACAAGCTGGATGAGGTCTTGTCAACTCTTTAAAGGTGGAAGGGCGCATCGTTTTGGCGGCGGCGCCTCTCCGCGTGTCCGTTTGGGTGGAGCGCCTGAATGGATCTAGTTACACACACGTGTGCAGTGGAGGAGGGGAAATCTCTCACGCGCAGGGAAAGTACAAGCAGTGCAATAGGTGCGGGCCTAAGGAAGCAGAAGCATGCACAGACATCCAGAGAGCAAGGGCAAGGAAGAGGGAGGGGGGTGAGTTGAGGGAGAAAGCAGCTCGTTTCCCCCATCTCCTCCTCCTCCTCCTCCTCTCCCCCGAGCCACGAAAACGAACGAAGCTATCTCATGCACAAACAGAACGAGAGGAGGAGGAGGATGAAGATCTGTCGATGCGTCCGTCCGTCCTTGGCGGTGGGGAGGGTGCGGAATTCACCAATTTCAGATTTTTTTAAAAAAACTGCGACCCAACGTGAGGGTAAAATTTGCCTTTTTTCATGCTTTTGTTGGTGGATTCTTCACCCCTCGCCCCCTTCTCGCTATATGTGTCCCTATATCTATCAGCTTCCGCTCTCACCATGACGTAGTGCCGCTGGATCTCCACCTTCTCGTTCGCCAGCTTCTCGCACTCCAGCTTCAGGCTGCGGTCGAGGAGGATTTTTTCACGACAAAAAGTTAAACGAAGGGG
>JAAUYJ010100325.1_pt1 | contig 11046 bp, 14 predicted proteins | sample 7278031 | NCBI WGS metagenome assembly JAAUYJ01 (sample SAMN14350222, study PRJNA611818) | marine sediment metagenome | isolation source: surface marine sediment (1.8m) | place: French Polynesia: Moorea | collected 2018-08 | reverse complement strand
GGTCCCAAGGGAGAGCCGGGGAAGCACGGGGTCAAGGGAGAAATAGTGAGCGTGATTCATTTTCGTACCTAGTAGGACATTGCCAATGCGCCCGTTTACTTTTTAAGTGACTACTTCGTAGGGCAAACGGCCTTATTTTGTACGCTGCACGTGAATGTATACAACAGGAAATCAGTATTCTCTTGTTTCTAACACCAAAGCAAGTGTAACTCTTCTTGTATCAGTTCTATAGGGCTATAGGTAAGCAAGTTGTACTCACGTTTCCTTGTCATTTCCCCTTAAACCAAAGCAATACCGTACCGTACCTATTCCTCAATATCTTGCAGGGCTTGGAGGGCCCGATGGGTGGCAGGGGGCAGCGCGGGCAAGAGGGAACAAACGGGGCGGAGGGACCAAGGTACGGAAATGGCCGATGCGTAAAAAATGGACTGGTGTAAAATTTTGTTGGGAGAAGAACAATCTTTGAGGGTTTAAGCAAACTTGGTCACTCTCCCCTTGTTCTCAAGGGGGCCCAAGGGAGATCCCGGGAGGCCTGGTCCCAAGGGAGAGCCCTGTCGGTGCGACGACGAAGGCGAGAATGGAGTCGTTTTCGGCCGAGGGAGGAGGTCCGCCGTCAGACAGAGGTGAGGGACAATCGAGGGGACTCCTCTCCCCCCCCATAAAAATACGTCGATATTTTTACGCCTCTTCCCCCCTCCCCTTTTTCCGCGGGTAGGCTGGCGTCTGCGGGGGACGAAGAGATGCTGGGCGTCTACATGGAGGTGGAGGCGATGGCGGAGGCAGTCAGGAAGAGCATTTCAGAGTGATTCTTGTCGCGTGTTCTGTTCTGTGCATTTCAATATTGCTTCGGAAGGTGAAATGTGCTCGAACTGCTACTGTACAATACACCATGTGTCATAAATGTACGTTTGTTCCTCGGCCGCGAGCTACTTTTTTCACCTGTGGGTTTCTTCTCCCTCGTGTTCTTTCTCCCCTTTCCCTTTTTGGCAGGCAGACCGCACTTGGGTAAAGCGAGAAAAATGGGCACCTCCTCCTCCTCCTCTTCTTTCCTTTTCCTAGCGAAGTGCCACTCCCACCTCCAGAACACCCCTCCCCTCCCTTTTTCTCTCTCTCTTTCCCCTGTCTACTTTTGCGGGAAAGGGGGGCGACCTTTTCTCATCTCGGATATGGATGGTGATGGGGGGAGGGGTGGTTGTGTGTCGCCGGGTGAGAGGGTGGGAGAAGGAAAACACATGGTCACACGAGAAGCTGTGTTTTGCGCAAGTTTATGCGTTTGCAAGATTTTACACCAGGCTGCTTGAAGCAGTCTCTTTCCGTTTTTCGGATCTTCTTCATTCAACAGCATCGATGGACCTGTTTGACCCATTTCGCTCGGGGGAGAAAGGAAAAGAGACGAAGAGGATAGTCCTTTCCCCTTTTTGGAAGGGGAGGGAGGATAGGGAAGAGGAGGAGGAGCAAAGGTAGTAGCGGAACGAATGGACGCAGTTACTTTTCCACCACCGCCCTCCACTATTTTATGTGCTTACAACTTCTTCAGTCCACTTGTGCCTTCTCATTTGGCAACTACAGTGCACCTATTCGCTTGGACTGTAGAGAAAGAAGTAATTTAGTACTCACCGATACAAGTATCGCCTGAAAAAAAGCTGGGCAAGATAATTTCTTAGTTATAATTTTCCATTGATTAAGTCGGGGACTATGCCTGGCTATTGTCACCTCACGTTATTGACCAGACGATTAATGGTTGTCTCTGCCTTTTGTCCTATCTGTTTGCATAATTCATTCACATCATAGAAAGATGGCCGTGAAATAACTACGTAGAAAATGTCCACATTGACGCTTCTACGCGCCCAAGCAGGATATAGAACACTGGTGTATTACTATTAGCCTATGTAAATTCCGTACTCTGTCCTGTGTACACTATCTGCAAAACTTTCGGGCTGGATGAGCCCACTACACATTGTAGAAAGGAGAGAGGAGGGCTCCTTTTACTGTAGAGAATAGTTTCCAACTACGCAGAAGATAATTTCCGAAGAACTAATTCTCCGACGACGTAAAATGAAAAGAGGGTAGACATCGGATTCCCATCAAAGGAGCAGAAAAGCAACCAATAAGTGTAGACATTATCTGCGCAAGTTTGCGAGACCTTCCGACGCCGCTCTGGACTGTAAACCAAGTAGTATACGTGTTTATAGCGCAGAGGAGATTCTTTCGGAACGTAATCAAGCGTGCAGAGGAGTAAAAGCACCTGTGGAAGCGCAAAAAAAAGATCGCCCCCATTTTTTCCTCGTGTCTTTTTTTTCTCGCGGTGGCCGTCGGAGGAGGAAGAAACGGGGGAGGAGGAGGAGAAAAAGAGCGTCGCCGAATTCTCGTTCGACGCCTTTTCTCCCCCTTTTCTCTCTCGACGATCGGAAAGAGTGGGCGGTGGGTCGTCGCCCCTCCTCTTTTGGGAGTGCCGGAGAGAAAAGGAGGAAACGAGAGGGTGGCGCCGGCGTCGGGGGCATCGTTCCTCTTCCCCCCCTGTCCTCAGTGCGTCCGCGGGCCTTTTTCCGTCGAGGGAGGAGGAGCAAAAGAAAGAAGAGGTGCTGACTCCAGATCCGTGTGCATGGGGAAAGGAGGGGAAAAACGAGGCGACACGTTATAGGTAGATGAGAGGGAACTACCTACGTATGTGCTGGAGGCAAAGTGCAGACAAGGACTGAAAGGGAATATTTGTCTCATAGGGAAGTATTCTTTTATTCCGAGGAAGTGTTGAAAATACGAGAGGACCGTGACAGTTAAAAATTCTGATCCGGAAAGTGTTGGTGGAACCTAAGCTGGTGTGTTTTAGACGTACAAAAAATCCAGTCCAAACGTCAAAGAGTGTGCTGCTACGGCGCCGCGGCCGGCCGCCGCGACCCTAGTATGAATGCCGCCGTCAACCGCGCCGCCGCCGCCGCCGCACGGAGCAGCAGCCAGGAGCCCTGAAGCAACAGAAGCAACGGCAACAATAACTTTTGATATGGCCGCCTCCGCCCCCTCGGGGGAGAAACTGGCCGACCTTTCGGAGGACTGCGACGTCGAAGGCCCCGCGGCGAACGCCTCCGCCGCCAACGCCGCGGCCGCCTCTCCATCAATGGTCGATGTCGGTGTCGGCGGTAGCGGGGTCGGTTTGCTAGGCCCAGCCTCGTCCTCTTCGGCCAAAAGGAGGAGAAAGGACAAAAAGTCTGGTAATGGCAAAAATGTGTTTGTGGGGGTGAGGGCGATAGTAGATACATTCCATATTTGTTCCAGCTGTCAATGCATAATCTTGGTCTATTTACGCCAGGTTTCTTTCCGCTTGCGTCATAGTATTCCTTTCTTCCCTCCGCACGATGTGGTCTTTCTTGCTTTCTCGCTTTTTATTGCTGATGCATAAAAAGAGAAAGAGCATCTGTTGTCACGATTTCTTAATGTCAGGATGAAGACTATTGTTAGATCATTCAGAGGGCCCTTTGCAACCTTTGAACAGATCATTTTGAGGTATATCCTCCTCCGCCGACTGTTTCGCTGAGGGAAGGCAACCAGCAAAGAATAATTTCTTTTTCAAAGCAATTGTACTGTAGTATGCGTTTCCCCCATCTGAAAGGAAGATTGTTTTTTTGCCTCATGCGAAAACAGCTACTTTTTGCTTTCCATTATTCATTCGGCACTTGCACCCCACCATAGTAGGCGTGAAGCACTAAGTCCACTTGAATCTACAAGCGTAGCACAAGTTTCTCGGAACTCTCAACCCGAATCGAAATATCCGACTTCGAGCCCGAAGGCGACAAAAACAAAGGGTGCGCTTTGGTTACCTAAAGTACGCATTCGCAATATCCGAAACACTATTCCTTTCAGGAGGAGGAGGAGGAGGCGCCGGGGCCACCATCTTTTTCAAGAATTACTGCGAAAGCACCAGCCTTCATGGGTGGCAATACATTTATAGGGTGAGCTCATTCGTCGATCTATTTCGCATTGTGTGCGGAAAGTAATTTATGTGTCCATGTCCGAATTTTCAGGGCCGATCAGAGTGGCGGATCCTGTGGACGGTCATGGTGCTCTCGTCCGTCGTCGTCGCCTGCTGCTTCGTTTTCAAGCAGGTAGGCAGTTGACACCAGACTGCTACCTCTCTTCCAATTCCCGAACACTGCAATATCGCGAGTGTAGGATGGTTAAAAAGGTCTCACGAAGGTTTCGTTGGAACTGAAGTAGGGATAGAATTTCCATCTCAGAGATAATTCACGGCTGCAAAAGGGGTGGCTGATGTTTTTTTGCAGCACCCCGGAGAGGCAGAATCACTTTCTCTCTTGCCACAGTGCCCCCCTTTCGTAAGCCGTCGCTCGCAGGCTATCCATTTTGGCACGCCTCCATCCGCATGCCGTGTGCGCTGCAAATCTCGCCACCGGTTCCGCCTCGTGAAAAAAAAGCGTATGACAGTCTAAAGTAGTTTCCGTGCGAGATGCCTTTAGAAAAATGTGTACTTGCATCGTACACGTGCCAAGTCTCCAAAAGCAATATAAAGTCTTTTACTTTTTCCAGGCTACGGAGTTCACCAAGGCCACAGTGGTGACCACGGTAGACACGACGACGGCGCCCCTGGAGGAGGTCTACTTTCCTGCCGTCACCATTTGCAACATCAACCAGGTAATAATTCGCCGCATTAGCAACGTTTGTGTGACTCGCGCCGCCATAAGCATGCCCAATGCGCATGTAGGCCCCTCCCGACTTCGAGGGACGACGACCAATTTCCCCGCCCCCCTGGAGTCAGGAACAGAAACAGGCGGATGGATGCTGTTTGTACTTTCTACATATTGGTGGGGGAGGCTCCCTCCAGATCAGGGCCCCTCCTCCTCCGCCTTTTTTCGTGGGGCGCCCACAACGATGCCGACGCCGAATGTGTGCAGCGAGGCGCCCTCAATCTCTTCTTCCCCACATCCCGCTGCCATCCATATTCCATTGCGTTCTCTCTATATACCACTCCGAACAAGGCTTTATTTTCTTCCCCTCCCCCCATCCCTCTCTCTCGGCCTAGGACGGATCTGGGTTCTTTCCCCTTCTTGAGAGACTTTTTTCTTCTTTTTTGTTCTTTCCAATGCACCCGACTGCACTCTTCCGTCCCCTCCGCCCGGCAGAGGATGGAGGAGAAGGAGGAGGATGCCAATAATGGGGAAGGGGATTCCAAATCCACTTCTCTCGACTTCTTTCGGTCGTCGCACAACCATTCTCCCCACACACCCCACAAGAGGCAGGGAGCGGGAACTGGAGGCATTCAGTAGTGTGGTACACATACTAAGGGATGAACAATACTTGATCCGTTCGTACACTGTACCATGTATGTTGCCCTTTGCTAAGCGGATATCGAACAGACCTGGAAAATCGAGCCTTAGCAGGTCGTGGGTTCGCCATTGGAATTCCGTTTGTACGCTTTGTACGTTGCTCTCCTGGCCCGGAGAGAGACCTTGCTTGTCTCTTGTCTGTTGTCACTTTTTGCGCACCCACCGTGCAGGCCGCAGACCGCAACAAATGTTCTGGCTCAACCCTAGCACAAAGGAGGAGGTGAAGAGGGGAGGGCGAACTCGTTACTCCGCCGCCGCGAAGGCAGGCAGGCAGGAGGGCTGGTGGCAAATGGGTATCGTTTACTACCCCAGGAGGTGTCGTTCTAGGAGTGAAGGAGCATTGTTCCACCTTTCTCCCTCCTTCCCCCCCTCGGGGTGTCCTTAGGCCACCTGCGGAAAGGCGGAGGGTGGCGCAAAATTTCTAGCCGATAAAATTACCCTCCACGGCGGGGCGTCGTCGTCAGCGCCTTTGGATGGAGGGGGCCCTGTGTTGTAACCGCCGCACGCATGGCTTTTTTTTGCCGCTTATGTCACGACCTCCCAAGTCGCCAATTTCCGTTTTCCGCCGCTGGGAAAGAAGCACCTTTCGCTTTATACGAAAATCGAACCCGTCCGCTCAACCGACAAAGGAGAAAATTGGATGTTCTTACCCCGCGACCCCCAAAATAGAAGCCATACATGTGCTCGCGCCAAATCGAGCAAAGAAACGGTCGGTTTTTCGATTGGCTTCATAGTGCTCAGTGAGTCTTTATTTTCTGTTCTCCATTGACGTTCATCTGACCACTAGAAATCCGCCACTTTCATTTTCTTACACGTACCCATACTCGTATTTTCTTCATGCAACGATGAGAAAGCGACCGTCCATAATTTTACCCGGCGATTTGTCCCTCCTCTTCCTTCTCCAACAGTCCACTTTTCACCGCCGTCCCATCCTCCCTTTCGAACAGAGGCCCCCCTATTCGCTTCCCTCCGCCCACTTCTGACAATAACAAATTGCCCTCCCTCGATCATGACTTGCCCCACGCTGGGGGAGAGAGAGAGGAGGGACGACGACGACGAACATACCAACCAATCCGGCGGCCCTTCGGGGAGGAGGGGAGTCTACATGCACTCCTCCAGCCACTACTTCACTTCCGAAAGGAGCCAGGGGCTGTTGGTAGGGGGAGGGGGGGGAGAGTGTGAGGAAACCCAGATCCCCTCCTCCTCCTCCACCACCGCCGCCACCACACATGCCCGCGGTGGGAGGGGGAGGAGTCGGAGAATCGTTTAAAGCATCCTCATTCTTCTTCTGGAAATCCTCCCCTGTCTCCTCTTTCTCCCCTCTCCTCCACCGGTTTTTTCCTCGTCCTCGTAGGAAACCCCGACTTTTATGTACGTACAGTAAGCTTGCAGTATAGTTCTCTGCGTCCCTCTCCAGTTCAACTTACCGGTGAATACATCATATATACAGGACTTGAAACAATCCTTTTGGAGAGCATCCCACAATACATGCACTTTCCGAAAGTTTTTTCCCCGTCGAGGGGCAAGCTCAGAACGGCTTCAGACAGGCATGACTCTTTTGTTTTCACGAAATATGGGAAAAGGGGATATCGCTAAGTGAAAGGGATCAATTTGTCCAGCGCAGCGAAAGCCTTCATTTAACGCCCATCGAAGCGCCCATGGCCCGAAAGGGATAAAAAAATGCTCAAAAGCCCGTGAGCGTCTGGCCTCTTTTGATTGGGCCCCTCCGAACAAGCCCTGAATCATACACGTCTTGGATTACGGGCCCTCAGCAAAAGGAGGGGGGCCAACCAACGGCCGAAGCCGCTCTCTCTTTTTAGGCCAACAAGGAGATGAAAAATTGGACTGGAAAGTAGAAGGAAGGGGGGGGGGGGATGGGGAGGGTTGGCTGGCTGTCCAAGGCATCTGCTGTTTGACAAAGGAGCTTTTTCCCCTTTCTCTTTTCAAAAGGGAGGAAGAAACCAAAAAGGGAGAGGAGGCCTCCTGAAAAATAAGAGTAATAAACGAAAAGGCAGCAAGGCAGAGCTAAGAAGAAAAAGCCAGCATGATGGAGAATCTTCCTCCTCAACTTGGCATTAATAATCTCCTTCAGCAGCGTCGACGACCTTCTCCTCCCACACGAGAACTATTGTACACTACTACGCAATTACGGGTGCCGCGGAGGAGACCTTTTGCACCCCCCGTTCAATCATGCCGTGGTAGCTCCGGAGCTATGTCGTCGCCCGTTGTTCCACTTCGCCTCACTTCACTGCGCGTTTCCTTGCAAACACAGGATTTTCTATATGCTGTACGATGAGGGTCATTCGCCAACTTTTACTTTCTCAGTTGAAACAAACTAGTGCGTGTATCTGTAAAGGGGGGGTTATTCACCAGGATATGGTTCGATATTAGTTTTCGAAACGGGCGAATCCAGCACTTTAGAAGGGAGGAGGGGGGCCTTTGTCGCAACCCGAAAAGTGCAAAACTTTCGAGGGAAGAGCGGGAAAAGGCGGCGGCTTCACAACGAGACAACCTCCTCCGAAAGAGCGAAGAGGCAAATGGAGGGACATATTGTGGCTAAAGTTTCCGGCTTTTCTCAAAGGTGAGAAGAAAAAACTTCACTGAACAAAGTTTTAACAGGGCCACTCCATTGAGAATATAGGGGCACCTTTGTGAAAGATCGCATACGAAGAGTTCTTCTAGCTCAGTGGGGAAATAAGTAGATTTTTTTTGGTGCGCACATGTAAACTTTAGCTTTTAATTCCTGCTGCTAAACCCGCTCAAGACTCCTTTGCTCCCTGCCACGATGTTGTTATCTCGCTGCAGGATCCTCGCAAAGAAAAGCGGCCAGGAACTGTTTATTGTTCAATTCTCTCGACACGGCAACGGCGTCGGCGGCGTCGGCGGCGGAGGTTGTAAAGACTTTGGGATCCGGAGATAAGGTCTGTGCCAAGTCTCATTTTCGGCCTCCCTGACGTCTCCTTCCATTTTCTGAGCCCCCCTCTTCGCTTCGCACTACGCTCAAGAGAGGCGGCAACAATGGAAGAGGCTGTTGCCGGAAAAAAAAGTGGCGCAGACAGAAAAGCAATTTTCTGCCCTCATTGTTCTTCCGCCCTTACTTTTTACGTGCAGACAACATATTTTGGACTGTTTCTAAATCACCCAATAATTGGAAGGAAAACGCCTTTGACTCTTCAGAAGAAGAAGGGTAACTATTCCATGGAGCCGTATTTAGAAGAAGAAAACAAGCGGAGTGAAAATTGCAAAGCTTCCCCGGAAGGATTGAGGACGTCTCGGTCGAGATCAGAGATTTGCAGCCGTCGTGGCCAATGTGGTGGCGTATACAGTAGTAGTGGTTGTGGTAGGCAGCTTTTCGCGGGGGGCTCGGCCACGCCAACTTGTGCTTACAGGCCGTTACTCCCCCTCGATCCCTCCCCACCCAAGCCTGGAGGCAAAAAAGTTGCCAAGGGGAGAGTAGAGAGAGCAACAAGGGCAACACATGCTGCTTTTTTCAGGGATCGAAAAGGAGGGGGAAGGGAAACGTCGGGAATTGGAAAGGCCCTTCAGCCAGAGGGCACTTCCAATTTTCACTCTGCTCGCCGTCGGAGCTGCAGGTCGTACGTAGGCAGATAATCCCAACGTTAGCCAGTGCTCTTTGCCACGCACGAACAAGAAAAGGTTCCAGGTAGAAAGTCTCTCCCGAATGGAGTCGCCGCTCCTCCCCCGGCCTCCCCTTCCTCCTTTTCTATCCGTCTTTTCAATCTAGTGATTGCTTTTCCCCTGGCAGCGATCGCATCCTTCCCCCGATCGCCGCCGTCCCTCCCACTCGATCCCTCCCACGTATTTCTTGCCGCCATCTACTCTGCGTGGGCTACATAAGCAGCAAGACCGGGTGATTGTCATTTCTCTTTTGCCTCCCCCCCTCCCCTCTTATGGCGCATTCATGGTCCAACTCTCTAGATTCCGAGTGCCCCCACTGCTTGGTGCAAACGGGGACACTCACGGTCATTTGATCAGACTTCCCCTCCTCTCTTCATGTACAGAAGACTACAGTACTTTCCCATCAAGTGCCTTTTCTAGACTAGGCTCGGTCAAGAGCCTTGTAAATCCAAATCCAATGCATAGACGTGAAAAAAGTAACGATCTCCTTTCCATTATTTTTTAAAAAATAGGTTCGGCGGTCGTTCCTGGAAGAGCTTGGCGTCCACCACAACTGGAGCGTAGTGGACTTGGTATGTACACATTTTCCTTTGAAATGGGGGATGCATCAGTATTTATTAAGCTTTTATTCACAGCTTTTCCGCGAGTTCTACACGGGCAGCGACAGCGAACTGACCCCTGACGAGCGTCGCCTCCTGGAGGACCTCTTCTCGACGGAGCTCTACGTGAGGAAGGAGATCGAGTACAGCTACATCTCCACAAAAGGGTGAGGCCGCAAGGACCATAACATAACGACCGTCTTCTGGGTGCATGGAAGCAATTTGTCTTTTCCAAGAAAAACGATATAATCAGGGACTTCGTTACGCAAAGTATCGTGTGGAGGGCAGGATCTTTTCCGTCGGATTATATTTTTTGTACTCTCGCCCTCGATGCTATTAAAACTTCAACTCGTGAGCTCACCCGCAAAAAAGGGTTTACAGCCAGGCCCCTTTGATTGGAAGAATACTTTTAATCTGTATTACAAAACCTGCGTGCAAAGGTTCCGTACAAAAAAACCAGCTTTATACTCTGGCATAAAAAGCTCACGCTGTACGAATTCATCCCTTCCGGCAGCATCGCCAGCATTCATAACGAGGCTCCGAGGAGTTGAATTCCTCTCTTGTAGCAGCTTTTGTTCGCTTGCTGCCGCGAAGGAAGGGGAAGGAGGACGCATTCCCCTTGGGCTCATGCGAACAATGTATTAAGTCGAAATGGCTGGCGGGGGAGGCCGCACACATATGGACAATGGCCATTTGGGTGGCAGCGACGAGGCACTTTCGAATACAAAAGGCGAGCCATGCCAGCCAGAGGGGAGGAGGAAGTCGACAACAAACACTTCTTCGGGGGGGAAAGTTCGTACGGGAAAGGAAGGGGGCATTCCGTGTTCGGGGAATCCCCTCCCCTCAAGAAAAGATGCTTCCTCCTCTAATCTCTCTTTCTTCCCTGTCAATTAATCGTGCGTGGAAAAGGAAACAACAACAAGGGGGGCGGGCGGAAAGGGGAAGGATGAGAATAAGAGGGAGATCCTCCTCCCCCTCCTCTCGGGAGGGAGGAGGAGGAGCCAAGGTCTGCGGCTAATGGGGTCACATTCTCTTTGTGTCGCCACATGTACAGTATGTTCGTAAGATGCCACGCACAAGAAGTCGAATTCCTGCCCAGTACGCACGGTCCGTGTATCCCAACGCACGAAAGCGTGTGTAAACACAGTTCCAACACCGTGCCACATACCATTCTCCCCCCTTATCTCTAGTCAAAGTCGACGGCGCCCCCTTTTCCGTCAGATCTTGGATGGAAAGGACCGGGGTGGAGGTCGGGCAGAAGAAAGCCGGGCCGGGCCCCTCTCCTCTTCTCCGTTTCTTTTTGGGATCGGGGGGACGTTTTCTCAGAAAATGGAAAGAAATACACATCGGCCAAAAAAAGAGCCAGAGGGCATCGGAGGAGGAGGAGGGGGGGCGGACGCGTTGCGTTGTCGTCTGATCTCATGCATAAACCATGCATAAATGCAGGCGGCGGCGGCGGCTCGCTGTGTATCGCG
>JAAUYJ010084660.1_pt1 | contig 11048 bp, 5 predicted proteins | sample 7278031 | NCBI WGS metagenome assembly JAAUYJ01 (sample SAMN14350222, study PRJNA611818) | marine sediment metagenome | isolation source: surface marine sediment (1.8m) | place: French Polynesia: Moorea | collected 2018-08 | reverse complement strand
GTTGCCTCCAAATATTCATGCTCAATATTCATCGAAGCAATATAATAAGGTAACAACATCACCTCATTACAATGCAGCTCATCTTTATATTTATCAGGTAAAGCAGTTTTCCTAATTTCCCGCATTATTCGCATCAGAAAATTACCCGTTCCTACAAACGGATCGAGAATATGTACCCCTTTATGACTGAGAGATTTCTTAAACTCTTTTCTCAAAATCTCATCAACACTTTTTACCATAAAATCAACAATAGATTGAGGAGTATAAACAATCCCATGAGTATCAGCAATCTTAACAGCAAACCCTTGGAAAAACTTCTCATAAACCGTATTTAAAAAATGCTGTTTCTCGCTATACTCCTTAATAGTTTTAGCAGCCTCTTCTAACGCCAAATAAAAATAATCTACCTCCTCCAAAAAATGATTCCTGCTAAAAGACTTCGACGTTAAAGCATTAATAACCTTCTCAATTTCCACCGCAATAATATTCCGCCTAGTAAAATCTGGATTATCAAAAATCTGGCGAAAAATTCGTTCCGTTAACAAATGTTGAATCAGCATTTCTTCCACCGCTGCATCAGAAATATTCGGATTAATCGACAGACGGCAAATATTACTAAACCCATCAAACGCAGCAATAAATTTTTTATTAGTTTTCCGTTGACTCTGAATTAAATCAACTAACTTTTCCCCTAAATTATTAACTCTTTCCCCAAACTCTGTAGCTGCCTTTTCCCAATTTTCTATCTGCGGTGGGCGATATTCAAAAAATAACTTCAGACTTTCTACTAAAGCTTCTGGCTTAGTAATTTCTCCATCATAAACCTGTTTTCCCCCTTGCCAAATAATCACCCGTTCGGGAGACTGAAAAATAATATTATCTTTCGGATAACCTTTAGCAAATTTATTTTTTACTTCCTTAGCCAAATCATCCTCAGAATCTTTCGCTTCCCAAATACCATGTTTAAGAGTATCATCTCTAACTAATAACCCATCAACTTGAATCCGTTTTTTCTTAGTTAATTGAATACTCTTTTCTTGTATTAATATCCAGTTAAACTGTTGACAACAAGCAGTTAATAAATCAGCAAAAGCAACTTTTACATTCCCTTCATTAACAGCATTCAACTGTTGAAACTTTTTTAAACTTTGGTAGTATGATTTTATTGGTTTGTGAGTAGGTTTGAGGTTTAGAATAGCCATTTCAGTTATCAGTTATCAGTCAATACAGTTCAGTTAAGGATTTTTATCCCCCCCAACCCCCCTTTGAAAGGGGGGAGTAATAGTTTAAAGTCCACACTTTGAAACGGGAGAGTAAGAACTCAAAGTCCCCCCTTCCGAAGGGGGGATTTAGGGGGGATAAATATTTGTAGCCGATCGATATAAAAAATGCTGTAATTTATAATTTATAACTTTAATATTTTACTCAAGCAAAATGTTAGAAGCTAATTTATCCGCCCAACGAGTTGTTTCTGGCAACCTATATTTAGGAGTACATTTAAACACATAATTTATGGCAGTTTGTAAACTAATTTTATGACCAATAGAAACATAAATTGGTTTAACTCCGGTAGTGTAGCAACATCCCACAGTACTCAGTTATCAGTTATCAGTTATCAGGCGTAGTCAAATAAAAATTAGATTGTTTAGTTAGTTTTACATAAAGCACAATCCCACAGTTTACCCAGATATTATATTACCGAATAATTAATAATTAAATAGTTAAATAATTCAGCTTGATTAGCCTCCCCTTTCAAGGGTAAAAAAGCGGTAGAAGGATAGCGAAGTTTTCTCACCATCTCCAATCAACCAAGATAATAATTTTTTTCCTTTTATTCAATCCTATCCGTTTTAGGGAGAGGTAATTATCAATTATCCATTAATAAATAATCTATCTATAAAGACTCTCTAACAGAATCAAAAATCGGATTAAAAGTCTTTTGAGAATTTGATAGTGTAAATATTTCAAATTTCTCTTCAAATACTTGTTATAAAATACCCCTAATAGATGCTTGTGCTTCCTGACGTAATCCAGCAGCAATTCTAAATAATTCCTGACCTGTATGTAAATAATAATCGTCATAGTTCATAGTAAACAACTCTAAATCATCAATTCCATCACCCACTTGATTCAAACAATAATATAAGTGAGCTGCTACTCCTGCAAAATTCGATGGATTAGGTTGAGAACTAAATATATTATGAGCTTTTTTCAACAAATAGCGACAACTTTCTAAATAATCTTGAAATGATTCTAACAGTTCATCGTCGAATGGATCGGCTGCCAAATCATCAATTTCAGATTTCAAAGGCTTGAGTATTTGAAGTATAATTTCGTTAACTGGTTTATATACTTGACTCAACCATTTTTGTAAGTTTTCATCAGCAGTTTGCCCTCTTTGCTTTTGCTTTTGATAATCTTGGGTAGCCTTTCTATATTTATGATATTTATGATATTTATGATAGTGTTGCTCAATTTGCCGATCATAGGATTTCCTGCGTTGGGGATCGCCTAATATTTCATAAGCTGCATTGATGCTAATAATTCTTTCGTGGTCTGCTGTTTCTGTATTAGTATCTGGATGAAATAATTTAACTAGACGACGATAGGCTTCTTTTATTTGCTTTTGAGTTGCTGTTGGGCTAACCTTTAAAGTTTGATAATAGTCAGAACTTACCATACCATTAACACTATTTGTATTCAATTTCTATACAATTAAGCTTATCTACACATTTTCATTATTTATCTTATTCACTTTCATTGGTAATTTGCTACCTCAAAAAGCAAATTTTTATGAACAATGTACTTTTAGCTTTTTCATGGTAAAAAGGACTTATACCAGTTTCAAAAAAGAATGTTACGAATAGTAAGGGCGATAAAAAGATTTTATCTGAGATGTCCCTTTAACAAAAAAGATGATTTACGACCTAAAAAATGGTATTGAAACAATTCCCATGCGACTCCTGTACGGGCGATTTCGTTCCGAATGCTGTCGCCAACGCGCAATTAGCACCATTCCGCAGGAAATCGCCCCTACAACTCCTGACTCCTAAAAAGTTCCTTAGCTATTTGTAGCAAATATTTATCAAATTGGTATTACACATTGATGAATTTAAAACATTACATAATATATAGCACTATAGTTTTTAGCCGCCCTCAGTAATGTCAATGCGTAAGTCCTAATTGCTCCATTGATTGTGATATTTAACAAATAGTGACGTGGCTGAAATCAGGTATGAAATTAGTAAGTGAATAAGTATTAATACTAAGTTAAGAGTCCTTCTCTTAACCACTGACTACTAATAACGCCCCTACTAAAATCATACAATCATTCAGCAACGCCAAAATGGTAAGATTTTGTGTAATTTCTGACTATAACTTAGATAACTATCGACCCACTCCAGCCATAGTTTGTTCTGGTTCTTGGAACAGTGGGGTACTTAAATAGCGCTCTCCAAAACTAGGCTGAATCATCACAATTAATTTACCTTGATTTTCTGGTCTTTGACCCACTTTTATAGCTGCAGCCAAAGCAGCTCCTGTAGAAATTCCAGACAGAATACCCTCTTCTCTCGCTATACGCCGACCATAGGCGATCGCTTCACTATCATCCACCTTAACTACTTCATCAATAATATCAACATTGAGTACAGTTGGGACAAAACCTGCCCCTATCCCCTGAATTTTATGAGAGCCAGGTTGTCCACCAGATAATACTGGACTATTCAAAGGTTCAACGGCGATCGCCTTAAAGTCCGACTTTCGTTGTTTAATAGTCTCTGCAACACCTGTTAGTGTCCCACCAGTACCAACACCAGAAATCAGAATATCTACCTGGCCATCTGTATCTTCCCATATTTCTAATGCCGTAGTCTGACGATGAATCTGTGGATTAGCCGGATTATTGAATTGTTGTAACATATATGCGTTAGGTGTTGAGTCGGCAATTTCCTGAGCTTTAGTAATACAACCCTTCATACCCTGACTACCTGGACTCAAAACTAATTCTGCTCCATAAGCTTTTAACATGGAGCGTCGTTCCATGCTCATTGTCTCTGGCATTGTTAAAATTAACTTGTAACCTCTAGCTGCAGCTACCATTGCTAGAGCAATACCTGTGTTTCCAGAAGTTGGTTCTACTAATACTGTTTTGCCTGGTGTAATTATACCTTCCCGCTCTGCTACATTAATCATATTTACACCAATCCTGTCTTTAACAGAAGCTGCTGGGTTCATTCCTTCTAGTTTCACAACTATTCTTGCCAAACACCCTTCTGCTTGGGGGATGCGATTTAGTTGTACTAAAGGTGTGCGACCTACTAATTCTGTTATATTATGAGCAATACGCATGATTTTTGTATTCAGTAATTAATTGTAAACTATTCCAGGGTTACCTATAGTCAATATTGAATTTTTTTCTATTTTAGATTTTTAGATAAACTCTTAATTCATTTAAAGTATTTTTGATTTCCATGAAGATATTTTCTTGTGGAATATCTTGGGTTTTATCCAAAAAATAAAATCATTACAATATCCATATATTCTTGACTTTTCAAAAATAGAATATATACAGCCCTTTACAAAACGATTAGAGCAATAAACTTTCTGAGTAAATCACAAATCATTTAACTCACTTTTCTTACTGTACTAAATTAGTAGTGCAAAGTTCTATAACTATCTCAATCTTGATAGGTATACCCACAAATATGATTCCTTCTGCTTTTATAGAATATATGTGATTTATATTACAATTTTATATATTTTTGCTTTTTCTTTATTTTTTCTCTATTTTTCGGCGCTGAATCTCTTGCTTTGTTTTGAATTCTCAAATATATATTTTCTTGCTTCAAATCTTAAGAAATATTTATAGTTGTTGAGTATAAATATTTTTAAAGTTCAATAAATAAATATAGAAATCCTAAATTATTTGTAAAAAATCAAAAAATAGATAAAAATCCTGAAACTCTTACCCATGTTTTCTTTTCCCTGTTTCTAGGATATTTTTTTCACAACCACGCCGAGGAATACTATAGTTTGATTTTGATTTCTTCGGTGGATTGATAAATATCTAAAATTATTTTTAAAGTAAAAGTAAAACTACCAAAAAAAACTATAGGGTGGTAATATCCACCCTAATCTTTCTAACTAAAATCTTTCTAACTAACTATCAGAATTGGAACGTAGTTCTGATTACACCAATAATTAACTCATCATTATCATCATCCTGGTTAGCATTTGTAATTACAGTTACACCAGGAGTAATCGAGATATTATCTGTAACCTGATACTTGTAAAATGCTTCAATGTGCCATGACTGGTCTTGTCTTAATCCACTAGCTAGACCACTAGGAACATCTAATTCATTCATATAGGGTTCCCGACCCACAACAATACCACCTAAACTACCCTCTTTAAACAGATCGGGAAAAGCAATAGTTGCACCGTAAGTCCATATCTCTGCATCACCCAAACCAATAAGTTTAGCATCAAGGTATGTACCGAAGCCATTAATTGTCACCCACTCAGCAGCTCGCCAAGACATCTGTACACCATAAGCATTACTAGAAACAGGTTTGGCAATGTTGACTGACCCTGGTCTGCGGTCATTAAGTTCAGCATTCAGACCATACACAGTATTAGCAATACCAGTTCCCACAAAGCCACTGTTTAGACTGCCATTATCTCCCAGACCTGTAGCTGCACCATCATCAAATCCAAAATTACCAGGTCCAAAGTAAGCTTTGTTATAAGTTAATGCAATTTGAAAATTTCTAATGGGAGTAAACGTTAATTGTGCTAGAGCAGCATAGTCTCCATTAAAAAGACCTCTTCCTTCTCTGGGGTCTTCACCTTCTGCTGCTAAGTAACCAAAAGCAACAGAAAAAGGACTATGAGGACAAGCATATTGGTCTTTGCAACCAAAGTCGTATTCAACTCCAAGTCCTTTACCTCCCCCTAAGCGATAAATGGGGTTCCTTTGACCAAAAGCACTCAGAGAACCACTTCCTCCATCAAAGTCTTCCATGTAAGGATTGAGGGTAGGAACAAAGTCGTACCAACTTACCTTATTAGCTGCAACGGTTACTCTGATGTTATCTCTGAGAGGGAACTTATAGAAAAGTTTGTCGAGTTTAACTGTATCGTCTGTGTCCCCAAAAATATTAAAAGTTTGCAGTCCTTCTGACTCAGCTATCTTTTGGTTAAATGCTTGAGCGTTTCCTGCTTGTAACCTAGTAAATAATAGGTCTTGACCTGAAAAGCTGGTGTTAAAATTCAGACGTGCCCGGTATTGGAATACTGTTTGGTCTTCATCTTGGGCACCACCACCAAACATTCCATATTCTCCTTGGTCTTCCAAGTTATCAACCAAGGCAAAAATTACTTCACCTCTGAGTTTAGTGGTGGTCGAAAATTGGTTAGCCTCTAACTCAGCACCACGAGCTTCCAGAGAATCAACACGACCTCGGAGAATTGCTAATTCAGCAGAGAATTCTTCTTGTATTCTTTGCAAAATTGCCAGGTCTTCTCTGGTTACAGTATCTGCTATGGATGCTTGTAAAAGTTCTGTAATTCTGTCCAAACAAGCATTTACACCTGCAGCAAATTCAAAGCGTGTCAGAGCCCGGTTGCCTCTGTAAGTACCATCTGGATATCCAACAATACATCCATAACGCTCAACCAAGGATTGTAATGCTTGAAATGCCCAATCTGTAGGCTGAACATCGGAAAGTTGAGATACAGAAGTAACCTGACCCCTTTTCTTCCTACCGCTTCTGTTAATATTACGAATACTATTTGGTTGACGAAGATTACGACCTTCCTTACCATAGCGATTTATTTGTCGTATGGTAGTTGCTGGTGTACTCGCGACAGAATTAGCCGAATTTGTACTAGGGACTTGAGCTAATACTTCAATTTCCTGTTCGACTTTCCATGTTGCATTTTGTCGCTGAACAACGTTATCCGTTGCTTTACTTTCTGTAGCCATGGCGGTTGAGGATGCAACAAGGGTTGCTCCCAAGAATGCCGGGCTAAGTAGCAGACAATTTAAGAATATTTTTGACATTTTCCCTCTCATCCTCACACCGATTTATAGAGAGACTATTTGGCTATTTGTATCTAGTTAATTTTTATAGGTTAGCAGACTTATTGCTTTTTCGCTTTGCAATTCCTTAAACCCCATAAATAAATATTATGGACGGAGTTACATTACAGTTAGTCCAATTTTTTTTGGTCAGTCTCTAAGGCTGTTTCCTAAATTTGGTTAGCTGTCAGCAATTTCATAATAATTGCCACCTTTAGAACAAACTTAGACGTTTGCTCGAATTTTTCATAGCACAAACGAAGCCGTCTCTTAGCTTTACTACAAGTTAAATCTTTTCCCCAGTAGTTTACATGAGGTATGAAAAAACTAAATATTATGAAACTAAATAGCTTGCCAATAATAAATATTAGGTAGCTGAGTGACAGACTATCATAATTTTTTCCTGTCAACAAGTTCTATTAATATTTTTTTCACTATACCTCTAATGGCCCTATTAATTGTATGATTTGTTTTATTTCTATAGTTATAACTGCAAGAGGGAGTTTTGCCTATTTAGCTCAACTTTACTTACAGTGTCCTAGTATGGAAAAGACTTGGCGTTGTTCAAATAGTTCCAAAAAGTGACTATTAATTTTATTCTGAGCTGCTTCTGAGCGCATAATTTTCAGAGCAACTTCTACAGGTAAGCCTTGTTTATAGGGTCTATCCCCTGCAGTCAAAGCATCATATATATCAGCAATGACTATCATCTGAACTTGAGGCGGAATTTCAGCTTCCTTTAGTCCCCGTGGATAACCACTGCCATCAAGCTTTTCGTGGTGTCCATAAGCAATTTCTGGAATCTTTTGTAAATCTTTTGTCCAAGGAATACGCTTGAGAAATTCGTAGGAATAAGTTACATGAGATTGAATAGCAAGTCTTTCTTCAGGAGTCAAGTTACCTCTGGGAATTGTAAGTTGAGCCATCTCCTGTGGTGTAATTAACTGTTTAAGTTCACCGTCTACGTCTCTATAGGTATAAGCTGACAGTTGCCTCAATTGTTCTAATGGTTCTTCTGCTAAAATAGTTGGCTCGTTAGCTGTTAATAATACATTCCAGTAATTATGAAGACGGGTAATTTTTTGTTCTAGTTCTAAATCTGAATCTTTGATGTTTTGACAAAAAGAACAATTTTCTTGTAGATGTGGTTTAGATTTATCTGATAAATGTTCTAACAAATATTTATACTTCGCTTCGGCAGATTCTATTTCTAAAGTTCTTTGTGCTAAAGAAAATCGCTGTTTAATAATCTCAAGTTGTTCTTCATACAACTTTTTACGCTTTGTTAATATTGCTTCTGGAACACCAATTTTACCAAAATCATGTAAAAGAGCTGCATAGCGAATTTCTTGAATTTGCTGCTCGTTGAAATTGATTTTAGATAGAAATCCTTGATTAATAGTATTTGCTTCTTGACAGAGGGTTACTGTTAGTTTAGCTACTCGTTCTGAATGGCCGGATGTACATGGATCTCTAGCTTCTATTGCTTGTACTGATGCTTTGACAAAACCCTCAAATAGATTTTCTATATTTTCTTGTAGATGATTTCTTTCTATAGATATTGCTACTTGAGAGGCTAGAGAACGTAATATTTTTTCTTCCCATTCTGAGTAGGGTTGAGTTAATTCTTGAGCATTTTTTGTTGTGAGTACCACATTAGACTTGACCTTGCGATTAATTAATTGCAGCACCCCAATTATTTCTTGATGTCGATTTTGTATAGGTAATACCAATACCGAACAGGTGCGATATCCTGTATTTTGATCAAAGCTTTTGTCAAATCTATAAGGTATACCCAAAGGTAGATTGTAAGCATCTGGTAAGTTTAAACTTTCACCCGTAATAGCAACATATCCTGCCAAACTTTCAGATGTCATGGCCATTACTAGCTCATGAAAAGAAAATCCTGGCAAGGAATCATTTTGGGCTACCTTGAATAACAACTTAGATGGTTGATTTTCTTTATTATCTACTAAATAGACACTACCTCCATCACTAAAAGTTATTTCTCGACTTTTAGATAAAATCAAATTTAATAGCTCACCGAGGTCATGAGTATCTGATAGAGCAGCTCCAATATCTAGTAGCTGTTCTATCAAAAACTGTGTGCTATTTGTGTTTGGTTCTTGCAACCACTTGAGCAGATTTAGCTGGAGCATAATTTAGGGCTAGTTAATAGCCTCAATCCTAAATCAACTTAATACTGTTATATTACTGTAAGCATTCAGCTATTAGCAGTCAGCGGTCAACTAATAGCCGAGTGAACCTACAGAACTGATTAAAATTAGCTGATGATTTTTTTCTTGATATTTCACTTTTTGGAGATTAATTACTCCTGATAAACAGGATAAGTTAATAACTCGTAGCTGACGGCTGAAGCCAGCAGTTCTGAAAATAGGAAGCTAGCTGACGGCTAAATGCTTACATATTACTTAATATACTTTACTTTAGGTTCAGTAAGAAAGGAAAATAGTAAGATTTTTTATTTTATCTTCAGTCTCAATTAAACAATAAATAGTTATAGTATCGACGATAATTTAATTAATCCGTAGTAGATTTATAAGTTCCATGCTAATAATATAAGATATCTATAGCAATCCTATTTCAGCCAGAACATTTTAGTAGTGGTCAAAAATGACGATGCAGAAGACGTGATTCAGAATGTATAAGCATTCCCGATCATATTTATTTATTATTCTTCCTTAAATTTGTCACAACCTATGGGGGGATTGCTATATGTCTAGGTAGACAAAATTAATTACATCTTTTACGAAATTGATTTTACGATCTACTAAAGGGATGAAAAAAAATCGGGGTAATAATTTTGTTTGATTTTGGTAATTATATAGCTTAATTTAAAGCTGATATTTCCCTAGCCATGCTAAAATCTTTTTCTGTTAAACCACCAGCATCATGGGTTGTCAAACTAACTATAACTTTATTGTAAGATATTTCAATATCGGGATGATGCTGTGAAGCTTCAGCCGGTTCTACTAATTTATTAACAAAATCAATAGCTTGAACAAAATCTTTAAATATTTTTACACATTCAAGCTTTTGGCCTTCTACCTTCCAGTCAGATAACTGACTAGCTCCTTGATTAATTTCTTCTGCGCTCAGTAATTGAGTCATTAAACTATATCCTAAAAAATTTCCAAAAAACTATCCGCTCTTATCTAGAATAGTGTTTTGGCAAATGCTTCAGCACTAGTTGAGATAAGAGCGGTCTAGCGGGTCACGTTGATTGGAACCTAACTGCCGGGTGGAACCCTAGGTCAGCCTAATTAAGGTTTATCTTAAAGCTCCCAGGGGGGAACAAAGGTTAACTACTAGAGAGCAGCCCCGGCACACAGCCGGTATTTTCCAATCTGGTGACCCATGCGTATACTACTATCTTGCATGGGCATCACCTCCTTTTTTCCCTAAGCGGTTTATTATTTTGTTTACACAATTATTATCATAGCACAGAAATTATATAAAGCAACTCTAAGCAAATTTATTTCTGATACCAAAATCTGCTTGCCAAAACTCCTTGGCAAAAATCTGTCAAATTTTTTTGATATCGAGAATTTAGAGCTATTTAGATAATGAGCTAGAAAACAGTATTCATAGCATATTTTGAGCTGATGATGTACAAGGGGTGAATTGAATGTCTTGTATTGCGGACATCTTGCTCGCTTGGTGTATACCTGATAACATCGGGGACCACTGTACCATAAGACCCTGAGTAATCGTGATTAAAAAATAGCTCCTACATATTAAGTATAGGAGCTATATAAAATTATGATATTTTAAACTAATTCTGGTACAACCAGATCTAAATTAGAGAGCGTTACCACGTGGTAATACTTCTTCAGGGAATACAAAATTTTGATGTGGTTGATCTTGAGGTGCCATCCATGCTCGGATACCCTCGTTTAACAAGATGTTTTTGGTATAAAATGTTTCAAACTCTGGGTCTTCT
>JAAUYJ010153974.1_pt1 | contig 11051 bp, 9 predicted proteins | sample 7278031 | NCBI WGS metagenome assembly JAAUYJ01 (sample SAMN14350222, study PRJNA611818) | marine sediment metagenome | isolation source: surface marine sediment (1.8m) | place: French Polynesia: Moorea | collected 2018-08 | reverse complement strand
CAAAGCCGTTCTCGGCCGTCAGCGGGCCCTCGCCATGCACCAGCGCGAGCCAATCGACCGTGCCGTCGTCATTGAAGCGCGCCACATAAAGCGTGCCCTCGGACAAGAGCGACGAGCCGAAATGGCTGTTCTCTTCGGTCACGGCCTCGGCGGAAACCCACTTGTACTGATAGTCGAAGCGGTTGTCGTCGCCCGAGTAGATCACCAGCTTGCCGTCAGACGCGATGGTCGTCTCGGCCCCCTCGTGCCGGAAGCGGCCAAGCGCCGTGTGCTTGATCGGCATCGCGTTGGGGTTCATCGGATCGACCTCGACGATGTAGCCGAAGCGGTTCGATTCGTTCGGCTCTTTGTCGATGTTGAAGCGGTCGTGGTACTGGCCCCAGGCATACCAGCGGCCCGGCACGCCGTAGCGCTGCATCGAGGCGGCCTCGGCCTGGCCGGACACGTCCGGCCGGCCCTCGTCGTTGACCACATCGGTCCAGAAGTAGCCGTGGAAGTTCTCTTCGGCCATCAGGTAGGTGCCCCAGGGCGTCATGCCGCCGGCGCAGTTGTTGAGCGTGCCGATGACCTTGGTGCCGCTGGCGTCGGCGGAGGTCGTCATGCGCGCGTGGCCGGCCGCCGGGCCGGAAAGCCGCATCTCCGTGGACAGCATGGAGATGCGCCGGGCGTATTTGCTGTCGCGCACCACCTGCCACTTGCCGGCCGCGTCCTTCTTGATCTCGACGATCGAGCCGCCGTGGGCGGCCATCTCGATGTCGATCATCTCCGCGGTCATGTCGGCGAACTGGAGGGCGCGGTCCTGGCGGTCGATGCCCGGGAACATGACCTCTTCGTTGGTGTATTCGTGATTGATGCAGAGCAGGCCGTGGTCGGCGCTGTTGGAGCCCGGGGGCAGCGGCAGGAAGCCGATGTAGTCATTGTTGTAGCCGAACTGCTTCTCCTGGGCCGCGGCTGTCTGGTTGCGCGGGTCAAAGGCCGGCGCGTCGGGCAGCACCGGATCGCCCCAACGGATCAAGACGTCGGCCCGGTAGCCAGGTGCCACGTGATGGGTCTCGTCGACGCCGTGCGCGATCTCCTGGAAGCCGAAGCTCACCTGGGCGGCCTCCGCGCGCCCGGTCCGCGCGAGCAGGGCCGGCCCGAGGGCGGCAGAGATCGCCGTCGTTGCCAAGGCGCCGCGCAGGAAATTGCGGCGTCCGAAGCGCCGGTTGATCACGTCGCCCATGGTGGGAGCGGTCGAGGGGTTGCTCGGGATATCGTCGACTTCCTCGTAGGACGAAACGGAAGGGAGCCGGTCGATCGTCGTCATGCGCCTCTCCTGATTGGGAGCATTTACCACGGGGCCGCTATATGTGGGCCCTACACCTCTCTCAGAGAACGGTTTTATCGGCGTCCCGTGACGGCGGCGCACATTTGTTTGTGAAAGTTCAATGACAGGCTGAATTGGGCCCGAGGGTGCTAATTCTCTCCGCTAAAGCATTGCGTTAGGGCTGATCCGCCGTTGCCGTGCTTTCGTAATAGGACACATAAAGCCTTCTGTTCCGCGGTCAAGAGCGCACGCATGAGGCATCGAGGTAGATCGCCGTATGAGCCTACTAAATCCCGCGCGCTTCCTAGCGATATCGACCTTACTGATCGGCTTTGCCGCTATTGGGGCAGCCTGGTCGGCGGCGCAGTCGGCAGTTCAGCCGATGGAGACCATGCTCGGGTTCTGGGTCAAGCGGGACGGCGATCGGATCGGGTCCCACCGCGTCAGCCTGCGACGCGTCGGCGATGAGACGCATGTGGATATCGCGCTCGAGCTCAAGGTTCGGCTCGCCTTCATCACCCTGTTCCGCTACGAGCACGAGAACCGGGAAGTCTGGCGCGACGGCCGCCTGGTCTCGCTCGACGCCCGGACCCACGACGACGGCGAGGACACCTGGGTCCGGGCCCGGGCCGGTGACGCGGGCCTGCAGGTCGAGGGCTCAGCGGGCAGCTATCTCGCCCCCGCCGAGACCCTGCCGACGAGCTATTGGAACAAGGCCATGATCGGTCAAACGCGCCTGCTCGACACTCAGAGCGGCCGCCTCATCGATGTCGAGGTGAAACCCGCGGGACGCGAGAGCATCGACGTCGGCGGCCGGCCGGTCGACGCGCAGCGCTACGAGATCAGCGGCGATCTCCAGGCCTCCCTTTGGTACGACTCGACGGATACCTGGGCCAAGTTGGCTTTCATGGCCCGCGGCAGCGGCATCGACTACGAGCGCTGGCCGCAGGCAGAGGGCGAGCGGAAAGCCGGCGGCCGCTGATGTCCGTCGACAGCCTCAGGTTCGTGCTGGGCGATCAACTCAGCCCCCAGCTCAGCAGCCTTGCGGACCTGGATCCGAAGCGGGACGTCGTGCTCATGGCCGAGGTCGTCGAGGAGTGCACCTACGTCGGCCATCATCCCAAGAAGATCGCCTTCATCCTCTCGGCCATGCGCCACTTCGCCGCCGAGCTGAGCGGGCGCGGGATCCAGGTCGACTACGTCAAGCTCGACGACCCCGACAACAGCGGCAGCTTCGCGGGCGAGCTGGAACGGGCCGTGCGGCGCCACAGACCGTCGCAGGTCGTCGTCACGGAGCCGGGCGAGTACCGGGTGCTGGCCGATATGGAGACCTGGTCGGACCGGCTCGGCATTCCCGTCGAGATTTGCCAGGATGACCGGTTTTTTTGTTCGCGCAGTGACTTCGCGGATTGGGCCGAAGGCCGCAAGACGCTGCGCATGGAGCACTTCTATCGAGAGATGCGCAAGAAGTCGGGCTTCCTGATGGAGCCCGACGGCAAGCCGGTGGGGGATCGGTGGAACTACGATCCCGAGAACCGTAAGCGGCTGCCCAAGGACGTCACCCCGCCCGAGCCCAAGAGTTTCAAGCCCGATGAGGTGACTCGCGAGGTGCTCGATCTGGTCGAAAGCCGATTCGGTGATCACTTCGGCGACCTCGAGCCTTTCTGGTTCGCGGTCACCTCGGCACAGGCGGAAAAGGTCTTTACCCACTTCGTGAAGGAGGCCCTGGCGCGCTTCGGCGACTACCAAGACGCCATGGCCCAAGATCGCGACACCCTGTTCCATTCCTTGATCGGTCTCTATCTGAACGCGGGCCTGCTCGACCCCGCAAAGGTCTGCCGGCGGGTGGAAAAGGCCTACCGGGACGGCGACGCGCCGATCAACGCCGTGGAGGGTTACATCCGGCAGATCCTGGGGTGGCGCGAATTCGTGCGCGGCATCTATTGGCTGAAGATGCCGGACTACGCCGAAAGCAACGCCCTCGAGGCCCATCGGCCATTGCCGGCGTTCTACTGGACCGGCGAGACCGACATGAACTGCCTCAGCCAGAGCATCGGGCAGACCAAGCGCCAGGCCTACGCCCATCACATCCAACGCCTCATGGTGACCGGCAACTTCGCTCTTTTGGCAGGCGTTGAGCCGAAGGAGGTCTGCGCCTGGTACCTGGCGGTCTACGCCGACGCCTACGAGTGGGTCGAGCTGCCCAACACCCACGGCATGGCGCTGCACGCCGACGGCGGCTATCTGGGCTCCAAGCCCTATGCGGCCAGCGGCAAGTACATCCAGCGGATGTCGGACTACTGCGCAAACTGCCGCTACGACGTCAAGGAGACGCTGGGCGAGACGGCCTGTCCGTTCAACGCCCTTTACTGGAACTTCATGCTGGAGCAGCGGGAGCGGCTGCAGGACAATCCGCGCATGGCCATGCCCTATCGCAATCTGGCCCGCATGGAGCCAAAGCGGATCGAAGCCATCCGGCGGCAGGCGCAGAGCTTCTTGGAGGGTCTCGAGCCCGCCGAAACCGGAGCCTCGTGATGGCTCCGCAAGGCGACGGCTGCGCTTGGCTGACCGGCGCCAGCTCGGGGCTGGGCAGAGCTCTGGCACTCCGCTTGGCCCGTGCCGGCCATCACGTCGTCGCTTCTGCACGCCGCGCCGAGGAGCTAGAGGAACTGGCGGCTGAGGCGAAGCGCGCCGGCGGCCGGATCGATCCGATGACCCTGGACGTGACCGATCGGCAGGCGGCGGCTGCGGCTGTCACCCAGATCGAGAAGACGGCGGGGCCGATCGATTTGGCCGTGCTCAATGCCGGGACCCACGTCTCACAGCTCGCGGTGGACTTCGACGTCGACAAGGTGCGTCAGCTCTTCGAGCTCAACGTCATGGGCAGCGTGCACTGCCTGCAGCCGGTCATGGCGCGCATGATCGAGCGCCGTCGCGGCCACATCGCCATCGTGTCTTCGCTGGCGGGCTATGCCGGGTTGCCGACCTCGGCGGCCTATGGGGCGACCAAGGCCGGGCTGATCAACATGGCCGAGGCGTTGCAGCCGGAGCTGCAGGGGATGGGCGTCAAGCTGCAGGTCGTCAACCCGGGCTTCGTCAAGACGCCGCTGACCGACAAGAACCCTTTTCCCATGCCCTTCCTTATGGACGTGGACAACGCGGCCGAGGCCTTCTACCGCGGGCTCCAGTCGGAGCGCTTCGAGATCGTCTTCCCGCGCCGTTTCGCCTATCTCATGAAGCTCTTGCGGATGTTGCCCTATCCGCTGTTTTTCGCGGCGACCCGCCGCATCATTCCAGAATAATGGCGACTTTGCCCGACATCGAAGCGGCCGCACGGGCCTATGCAGCCTACTTCGAAAGCCTCACACCCGAACGGCTTAACGAGCTCGAAGGGTTCTGTGCGCCGGGGATTCGCTTCCGCGACCCTTTCAATGAGGTGACCGGCGTCGCAGCGTTGCAGCGGGTCTTCCGCAAAATGTATGAGGACGTCGATGACCCGCGGTTTAAAGTCGACGACGTTGCCATCAGTGGCGCCACAGCTTATCTGCGCTGGCGCATGACCTTCAGGAAGCTGAACAGGGAGTGGGAAATCGTGGGCATGAGCGAGGTGCGTTTCGACGAAAATGCTCGTGTCGCTGCGCACTTCGATCACTGGGACGTCGCTTCGCAGCTTTACGAGCGACTGCCGCTAATCGGTTCGCTGATCAGGATCCTGAAGCGAAGGCTCTCGGCTGACATCCCGGTCCGGGGAGAATAACGGCGCTGCGCCGATGGACTTGTTTTACCTCTGCCTTCTTGAAGAACAGGGTAACACGACCGATCTCGAAACCGAGCTTGGAGACGCTCGCGCGGTTAATCAGCACGCCGTCCTCCTGCAGGAACATCCAGTCGTCAAAGCCGACGTTCCATTCGCTCCCGCCCACCTTGAGCAGCATTCGATACTGCCAGTTTAGGGCGTTACCGTAGGCTCGGCCGTTGGCGACGCCCACGACATCGTCGGCGCGCCCTTCGTAGTTGTGGTCGTCGATCTTGCGGATACGCCAGATACGCTGGTCTTCCTCGCCGTCCGCGAACACGAAGTCCTCTACCAGGGTCAGCTGCTCACCGTCCCAGGTGCCCTCGATATCGACCGTGAACTGGCGGCGCAGGTTGCCGAAGCGGTCTTCGAAGATGCCCCAGGCCCGGGTCTGGCCCTCGAAGTAATCCTCCAAGACGAGCTTGGATCCCTGGCCGGCAAAATCCTCAGGTTTCATACCGTTGCATCCCGTGAGTATCGCTAGTGATACGAAGAGCAGTAGCCTTTGGACCATATTGGAATCGCCTCAGTTTTGTTGCCGGGCCTCGATCAGGCGGCGGATTCGGGCCTGCCGCGCCTGGGTCAGAGGAAAGCCCCAGATCAGGGCGATGGCCAGGAGCTTGAAGGCCACCGGGGCAAGGCTGTAGAGCGCCGCCAGGACGAAGAGGCCGCCTGCGGCTGGCCCTTCCTGGTCTTGGGTATCTAATCCCATGAACTCGAGGATCGGGAACGAGAGCCCCACCGCCAGGGCCAGGGCCAGCTTGGTCGCCATGCCCCAGAGCCCGAAGTAGACCCCGGCCCGGCGCCGCCGCGACTTCAGGGTGTCGTAGTCGACCACGTCCGCCTGCATGGCCGGCGGCAGCACCAGGTCGGCGCCCAGGCCCAGTCCGGTCAGCACGCAGACCAGAACGAACCAGGGGGCGTCCCCAGGGCCGAGCAGGGGCACCCAGATGAAGACCAGGCAGGTGGCCACCATCGCCGCCGCCCATACCCTGTGCTTGCCGTAGCGGTACGAGAGCCGCAGCCACAGCGGCACCGCGGCCACGCCGCAGAGGAAGTAGACGAAGAGCAGGGGCCCCGCCCATTCCGGCTCCTTCAGGACCTTTTCGACGAACAGCAGGAACAGCGTCGCCGGGAGGCCGTTGGCGATGCCGTTGATGAAGTAGGCGGCGATCAGGCGCTGGAAAGGCCCGTTCTCACGCAGCACCTTGAGCGAGCGCCGCCAGTCCGCGGCCGGGCTGGGCCGGGCCGGCGCGTCCGGCACCGCCCGGCAGGTGACCGCCACGGCGAAGGGCAGGGTCAGGATCAGCAGCCAGGCCAGGGCCGACAGCGCCTCGGCCTTGTCCGCCCTGAGCAGCGCCGGCAGGCCGGTCGCGGTCAGGATGCCAATGACGACGAAGGCTTCGCGGAAGGCCGAGATCCGGCTGCGCGCGTTGTAGTCGGGCGAGAGCTCCGCGCCCCAGGCCTGATAGGGCAGCAAGACCATGGTGCCGGCCAGGTAGAGCAGCAGTGTCCAGAGCAGCAGGTAGCTCCAGCCGGCCTCGGCCGGCGGGTGGAACAGGAACCAGGCGCTGATCATCGCCAGGGGCGCGCCGGCGACCAGCCAGGGCCGCCGGCGGCCCCAGCGCGTGTCGATGCGGTCGGAGAGCGTGCCGATGAGCGGATCGGTCACCACGTCCCAGACCCGCGCCACCAGGAGCGCCGCGCCGACCGCCGCGAAGCCGACCCCGACGTCCTCGGCGTAAAAGGCCGGCAGGTAGACGAACAGCGGCAGGCTGAGCACGGCGAGCGGCAGGCCGGGCAGGCCGTAGGCGAGAAGTGTGGCGGACGACAGGCGGTCCGCAGGGGCGGCGTTGCGGTTCATTCGCGCTGGCTTAGAGGGATCAATCGCGCGCCAGCGCGACCTGTTTGACGTCGATGCGCTCTTGGCGGAAGCCGCCCTCGCAATAGGACAGATAATAGGTCCAGAGCCGGCGGAAGCGCTCGTCGTAGCCCATTTCCGCGAGCCGCGGCCAGGCGCCCTCGAAGCGCCGGCGCCATTGGGCCAGGGTCACAGCGTAGTCCTGGCCGAAAGAGCGCTCGGCCTGCCAGGTCAGCCCGGCGCGGTCGACCTGGCTGCGCAGCACCGCTGGGCTGGGCAGCATACCGCCCGGGAAGACGTGGCGTTGGATGAAGTCGACGCCACGTCGGTAGCGGTCCCAGAGCCCGTCCGCGATGGTGATGACCTGCAGGGCGGCGCGGCCGCCGGGCTGCAGGTTGTCGCGCAGCTTGTCGAAGAACAGCGGCCAGTAGCTCTCGCCCACGGCCTCGAACATCTCGATCGAGGCGATGCGGTCGAAGCGGCCCTGGGTGTCGCGGTAGTCTTGGCGCCTGATCTCGACGCGGTCGTTCAGGCCGGCGGCCTGAATGCGGCGGCTCGCGTAGTCGAACTGCGCCTCGGAGATGGTTAGCCCCGTGACCTTGCAACCGATCTCGCCGGCGGCGAAGGTCGCGAAGCCGCCCCAGCCGCAGCCCACCTCCAAGACGTGGTGCTCCGGCTTCAGCTCGGCCAACTCCGCAACGCGCCGGTACTTGTTGACCTGCGCCTCCTCCAGGCTTTGCTTCGGCGCCTCGAACAGCGCCGAAGAGTAGGTCATGGTCTCGTCGAGCCAGGCCTCGTAGAAGGCGTTGCCGAGATCGTAGTGGCTGGCGATGTTGCGGCGCGCGCCGCGTTTGCTGTTGGGACGCACCAAGTGCGCCACGCGCTGCATCATCTGATAGAGCAGCCGACCCTGGAGGGCCTCTTCCCAGGCGCCGTAGTTGCGCGCCGCGAGCTCGACGACCCGGGCGATGTCGGGGCTGTCGCAATCGCCGTCGACGTAGGCCTCGCCGAAGCCTGTCCCGCCGCCCATGATCATGCGCCGCAGGAAACGCGAGCGCCGGATATAGAGCTCCGCTTCGGGACCCGGTTCCTCGCCGACGAAAAGGCTGCGCGAGCCGTCGGGCAGATGCAGCTCGAGCCGCCCGTAGCGGATGCGCCGGCCCAAGGCGCGCTCGGCTGCGAAACGCGCCGAGGCGGAACCGCTGGAAAGGACAATTTCCCGTGCCATCTCGATCCGTCCCTATTCGGCCGCCTGGGCAAAGGACTGTGGGGGCAGAGAGACCTCGTCCCGGGGCGGCGGCGGACGACGGTGAAACCGCGCGCCCTTGAGCCAGAGCTTGAGCGCCTGCCAATGAATCGCGCCAATCACCTTGAGGGTCAAGAGCGGGAAGGCCAGTGCGGCCCGCGCCAGGGTGCGGCCGCGCAGGGCCGCCCGCCGGCCGGCCATGGACGCGAGCAGGATCTCGCCCTGGCTGTCGTGCTGGCGGATCAGGATCGAGAGCCGCTCGTCGGGCTCGCGCAGGCGGAAGCGGTAACCGCCCTCCATCGGCAGGAACGGCGAGACGTGAAAGGACTTGCCGCAGGTCTGGGCGATCGGCGCATCGGCCGCGCGGCCGGCGGCGACGGGGATCAGGTAGCCGTGCTTGTCCCCGAAGGTGTTGCGCACCTCGTAGAGGATGGCCCGAAGCCCGAAGACCGGGTGATAGCAGAACCAGATGCTGAGCGGGTTGAAGACGTAGCCCAGCACGCGGGGGAAGCAGAGCAGCCGCACGGGACCGCCGGCGATGTCGATGCCGGCGGCTGCCAGGTGGCCCTCGATCCAGGGCCGCAAGGGCGAGCCGTCGCACGGTCCGTGGTCGCGGTCCATCAGGCTGAAGAGGTTGAAGCGGTTGTGCGAGAAAAGCCGCAGGCGGCGGGGCAGATGGGGCAGCTCGTCGAGATCGATCAACAGGCTGAAGACGCGGTAGTCGAAGCGGTGCACGAAGGGCCGCAGCCTCTTGTGCATGACCTTGCCGAAGTAGAGACAGGAGTCGAGTGCCGCCTTTCGCATCTCCAAGAGCCTCCGGCTGTGCCTACTCCGCAGCGGCCTTGAGCGGTTGCCATCCGGCCGCCGCGGGCGCGCCTTGCCAGGGCGCCTCGGCGCCGAGGGCCGCGGCGACCGACAGGCCGGCGCGCAAGCCGTCCTCGTGGAACCCGTAGCCGCAGTAACTGCCGCAGAACCATACCCGATCCGTGCCTTGAATGTCCGGCAGGGCGGCCTGGGCCTCGATCGCGGCGTGGTCGAACTGCGGGTGCATGTAGACGAAACGGCGCAGCAGCTTGTCCGGGGCGGGCTGCCGCAATGGGTTGAGCGAGAGGAACAGCGGCACGGCTGGGTCGAGGTTCTGCAGCCGGTTCATCCAATAGGTCACCGAGGCCGGGCGCTGGTCGTCTCCGCCGGCGCCGGTCATGTAGTTCCAGCTCGACCAGACGCCGCGGCGGCGCGGCATCAGTCTGTCGTCCTGGTGCAGCAGCGCCGTGTTGCGCTCGTAGCGGAACGCGCTCAGCAGGGCCCGCTCCATCGGCGCCGCCTCCGGCCCGAGGATCTCGAGGGCCTGGTCGGCGTGGGTCGCCAGCACGACCTGATCGTAGCGTTCGACGCGGCCGATCGAGTCGCGCAGGAACACGCCGACCGGTGTGCGCTCGAGGGCGACAACGGCAGTCTTGAGCCTGATGCGGTCGGCGAAACCGGCGGTCATGCGGCGCACGTACTCGCGACTGCCGCCGGTGACGGTGCGCCACTGCGGCCGGTCCTTGACGCGCAAGAGGCCATGATTGGCGAAGAAACGAACGAAGGAGCGCGCCGGGAAATCGAGCATGGCCCCGGGCGAGCCGGACCAGATGGCCGCCGCCATCGGCGCCAAATGATCGCGCACGAAGGCGGACGAATAGCCGCCCCGCTGCAGGTACTGGCCGAGGCTCGGGCCGGCGAAGGCGGGACCGGGGCCGGCGGTCTCGGCGAGCAGCGCCGGCGCCTCGCGGTAGAAGCGCAGGGTGTCGCGGATCATGCGCCAGGCACGCGGCCGCACGAGGTTGCGGTGCTGCACGAAGAAGCCGGTCCGGCTGCCGGCGTACTCGAAGCCGCCGTCGTCTATCGAGGCGGCGAAGGACATGTCGCTGGCCTGCGTCGGCACGCCCAAGCGCTCGAACAGCCGGGTGAGGTTGTGATAGTTCACCTCGTTGTAAACGATGAAGCCGGTGTCGACGGCTATGCGCTTGCCGCCCGCCTCGACCTCGACGGTGTTGGAGTGGCCGCCGACATAGTCGCCCGCTTCGTAAACGGTGATGTCGGCGTGCGGGCCAAGCGCCCAAGCGGAGCCGAGGCCGGAGATCCCGGTCCCCACGATGGCAATTTTCATGCTGCTGTCTTCTTGATCGTTTCGTAGGCGGCGAGGGCGCGCGCACGGGCGGCGCCATGGTCGACGATGGGGGCGGGGTAGGTGACGCCGAGCTCGACCCCGGCGGCCGCGAGGACGTCGGGCGAGGCCTGCCAGGGCTTGTGCAGAACGGCGTCAGGGAGCGCGGCGATCTCGGGCACCCAGCGGCGCACGTAAACGCCCTTGGGATCGAACTTCTCGCCCTGGAGCACCGGGTTAAAGATCCGGAAGTAGGGCGCGGCATCGGCCCCACAGCCTGCCGACCACTGCCAACTGGCCGAATTAGCGGCGAGATCAGCATCCAGTAAACAATCATGAAACCAATCAGCGCCATGATGCCAGTGGCAAAGCAGATTCTTGACCAGGAATGAAGATACCACCATACGGACCCGATTATGCATATAGCCGGTGCGCCATAATTCTCGCATCCCGGCATCGACAATCGGAATACCCGTATTACCGCGCTGCCAGGCTTTGATTACCTCGGCATCATCTTCCCAGGGAAAAATATTAACCTTACCGTTGAAGTTCTCGCGTGGTAAACCTGGGAAATGGTAAAGCATGTAGTAACTAAACTCCCGCCAGCCGAGTTCTGCCAGGAATTTCTCAATATCAATGCTCATCTTGTCACGGTACGCATCCCGGACGGCATACCAAACCTGGTTCGGCGAT
>JAAUYJ010057234.1_pt1 | contig 11051 bp, 11 predicted proteins | sample 7278031 | NCBI WGS metagenome assembly JAAUYJ01 (sample SAMN14350222, study PRJNA611818) | marine sediment metagenome | isolation source: surface marine sediment (1.8m) | place: French Polynesia: Moorea | collected 2018-08 | reverse complement strand
CGTGACTTGTATGGCTAAAGAATTGATTGGTTCCAAGGGAGGGTATCAACATATGGGCAAGGATGGTGGCGGGCGACCACTCCATATTTTTGTTGGTTATGTTGCTCAGATAAACACATATTTTAATCCATTGAAAATTTTGCCTGGCTTAGAAAACCTGGAATTTTTTAAGCCTGAGTATTTATTAATATCTTTAAAAAAATCATGGCATCTCAAAGATTACCAAATAATTAACAGAAAGATTGATGAATATCCTTATAACTTAGAACTAAACTATTCTAGGGTGACAGAATGTATAGTTTATATTGATAAATTTATCGCCCCAAACTTTATCCCATGCTCGGAAGGAGAAAATCGAGCTTTTATTTGCCCTGATAATCCAGAGAATAGACAAAAATTGTGGGAAAACTGTTGTAAGTTCTTTGATTATCCGCATAAATATATACCTCTCTCTCTTTGCCTGGGTCTTCCCCAAAAAAAAGATGTTTTAGAAGGACCATTCTTAAATGCCACAACTTCTGATGCAACTCAAAATATAAAGTTACCTAAACGGAAGTCAAAAGATATAAATGATTCCTCGAAAACTACAGAAATTAACAATGGAGAGGGTGCCAAAAGTAATTCAGTTGAGACTCTTATAAAAAGGTTATTACATTCTATTTCCTGGAGACGTGTAGTTGGGATATCATTCATCTTAGCTGTTATTTTTTTTATACTCTTACTTATTTGGCAAAACTATATATTAGCTATAGCTATAGTTATCAGTATATTAATTGGCTTTTATCTAGGAATAATATTTGACCACATTACAACTAAAGATTCAATAACTTCAATAACTAAAAATAAAAAAAACCGTCGTTGATATTCAATTTTCCAAATATCATTAGTTGAGTCAAGAAGAGCAAAATGTCTGAGAAAATTAAAATTCTAATGCTAGGAGATTCAAGGTCAGGCAAAACCTGCTTTATGGTAGGAATGTATACAGCTATTCAAGATAGCAGTAAATTCAGTCTCAAGACAACCGATCCAGATGAAGGTGTTCGACTAACTGCTTCATGGTCAGCAATTGTGGACGGATCTGGTGATGAACGTTGGCCTAGAGCTACCGATCAACCTCAAACTTACAACTTTGAACTTTGCTACGCATACAAACCATTAATAGAGTTTGAATGGCTGGACTACCGTGGTAGTTCTATGTTAGACCTATCCAGTGACGAAAATATTAGAACACTTAGAGATTATGCTGCTCAATCCAATGGTTTTTTCTTCTGTATATCAGGTAGGTATTTAGAATATCCAGTTACTGATGCTAATCTGCAAAAAATTGCAATTCAAAGTAAAGCTAACCTCATGGGTCAGTATCTTCAATATTTGAGTATTGATAGAAGACCAGCTCGAAAAAAATCTTTTCCAATTATTATTATTGTTACTCAGTATGACTATTGTTATCGTAGGGACAAAAGAGAATTAATGGAAGATGTCAAAAGAATGTTTCCTCCTCTGTTTGCTCCCAATTCTGGTTGGTTAGTAATGATATGTCCAATTACTTTAGGTAAGGAGCTTGCTCAAGACAAAGATAATGGAAAAATTGAACCTAAAAATCTTGATGTTCCAGTAGCTTTTGTATTATATTGTATCCTGACAGAACAGGCGCGATCGCAGCAGCAAGAAGTTAGAAAAATTGAGGATCAACTTGATGTTTTAGAAAATAGTAATCTAATTAATAAATGGATTAATAGAGCTAAAATTAGGGTGCTGGATAAAAAGTTAGGAGAAAAAGATATGCAACTGCAAAAAACTATACAAATGATAAATATACTAGCTAGAGAACAAGATTTAAGTAGTACGGATATTTATTTAAGTGGAAAAAAGATTCAAATTGATTTGAATTAATTTTCATAGTCGTGCTTTTAGGAATTTCCTCATCGAGAATAGCAATAAGTAACAAGGAATTAATCGGTAATTAGTTTTTTATATCCCCCACATATCTTTTTTTCCTCTGAAATTTGCACCTTTGGGTTGTTGCAACTTAGATAACTCATTTTTCACATTTGATAGGTCTTGATTTAATTGTTTTATTTGAGACACAAAATTTTTCTTTTCTTGCTCCAATCTCTCCTTTTCAGTTTGCAAGTGAAAAGATTCATTATAAGACGAGTTTAACTGGTTTTCTAATTCTTGTTTCTGAGTTTCTAAGTCAGAAGTTTTTTGAATTAACCCTTCTACTCTGAGTAAAAGTATTCTATTGTCTGACTCCAATTCATCTATTTTATTTTGCATTAGGGAAAGATTATACTCAGAATTAGAAAATTCTTCTTCCTTAGTTTGTAATTCAGAATATTGTTGAATTAACCCTTCTATTCGTAATAAAACACCTCTATTTTCTGCCTCCAATTTGTCTATTTTAGTTTGCAGTAGGGAACAATTGTACTCTAATTTTTCTAACTCCTTTTCTAATTCTTTTTTCTGAGTTTGTAACCAAGAATATTGTTGATTTAACCATTCTATTTGAGACAAAAATCCTCTATTTTCTGCCTCCAATTCTGCTATTTTCAACTGTGCCTCAGATAATTGAAATTCTAGTTGAGAGAGTTCTGATTTATATTGCCCTAATTGAGATTCCATTTTCTGCCATAAAGTTCTAGCCCAAGAAATTTTATCTTGTTCCTTCTGAGCGAAATACTCTGGTAATTCAAAACCTATCGGATATGGAGTTAAATCCCAACCACAAGTAGAACAATAATTAACCTTTCCTTTTGTAAATTTAGTATCACAGATCGGACATTGTTCCATACTATTTAATTCTTTATATGGCTCAATACTCGCAATAGTATATCATAATTAAAAAGGTTAATAGTCTCCCTATTCTAGGAGGTACTGATAACTGATGACTGAATTAATGGAGTCTGGCGATGCCTAAAATAAAAATATTACAAGAGGGTGAATCTTATACTTTTCGGTCTTATTTTGAGTTACCTTATGAAGCTGATGAAATTCTAGCAGAGTTAAATTATTCATTAGTTAAATCTCGTTTATCTTTGCCAAAGACAACAAAAAAATTAGAAAGTTTATCGGAAATACAGAATAAATTAGAGAGTATTTTACCCTTTGTTAATTTAAGTAATGAAACTGCTAGACGAGAAATTTTAGTCTCTCCAATTTTATTGGAAATTGTTTATTATTGTCATTGTCAGTTAAGAATTGAATATCCTTTGAAAGTAAATGATTGGTTGAAAGGTAATTTGGATTATTTATTGCGTTCTCAGAATAATTTATTAGTTATTGAAGCAAAAAATGATGATTTAACTAGAGGTTTTACTCAGCTAGCAGCGGAATTAATTGCATTAGCTGAAGTCGAAGAAAATAATATTTTATATGGCGCAGTAACAATTGGAGATGTGTGGCGTTTTGGTAAATTAAATAAAACAGAACAACAAATTACACAAGATATTAATTTATTTAAAATACCAGACGATATAAAAGATTTAGGTGAAGTTTTAGTAGGTATTTTAGAAGGAGTAGAAAATTAAAATATTTTAATTATAAAAATTGATATAGCATTTCCCGATGTTATGAGGTACACCCATAGCGGGCAAGATGCCCGCACTACAATATTTTACCGGAAAATTAAGGTATAAAGCCTTCTATTTCAAGAGAAAAAAGAAAAAAAATTCCTTTTAGCCAATCCTCTTCTTGATAAGAAGAGGTAATCATTAATTATTAATTATTAATTATTGAATATTCATACCTTGTACTTTATTTCTCCAAAATTTGCTGTATATTATTAATGTTTAATCATCATTAACTTCGATCGAGTATTTAAACTTATGGTAAGCATTCTGCATCGTCAACTAGCCTCCTGCGGAGGAGCTGCGCTTTTTCCTGACGGAATGCTCCGCAAACATGTCGCGAAGCGTTAACGAAGTTGTGCGCTAGCTAAACAGCTATCAGCTTCCGAAACAAGTCTACATTTCCCACAACACAATTATTGTCTGGGGTTGACAACTTAAAATAGTTGTTTTTGTATTTCAATTTATGGCTTAAAAATGTGCTATAAATTAAAGGAATAATTGCTTTATTCATTAAAGATATGAGAGGTGACTGCTAATAGCTGAATGCTTACAAATTATGACTAAATAATAAGGTTTCAATTATTCTCTTTCAAGGGGATGAAAAAGCGGTCGTTTGCGGAGCAGTCCGTCAGGATGGGATGGCGAGGTTTCCTCGCCATATCCAATCGACCAAGAGAAATATTCGATTCAATATTTAAAACCTCTAACTTTCCTAGATCATGCTCCGCAAAAAGGCAGAGTTACTGTTAACTTATAACTAATAAATGATAACTGAAATGATTACCGTATTAAATCTTAATCCAATTACCAAACTAACTAGAGAACAATTCATTCAACTGTGTCAAGCTAATCCTGAATTACAATTAGAAAGAAATCCTCAAAGAGAATTAATTATTATGTCCCCAGTCGGTGGTGAAAGTGGTCAAAAAGAAGCTAATTTGATTGTTGATATTAGCCTCTGGAATCGTCAAACTCAGTTAGGAATAGTTTTTAGTTCTTCTACTATTTTTAGTTTACCAGGAGGAGGAGACCGTTCCCCTGATGTTGCTTGGGTATCTTTAAAAAAATGGGAAAATCTTACTCAAAAAGAAAGAGAAAGTTTTCCTCCTATTTGCCCAGATTTTGTGATTGAATTACGGTCTAAATCCGATCGACTTCCACCTTTACAAGCAAAAATGAGAGAATATTTAGCATCAGGTTTATTATTAGGTTGGTTAATTAATCCTCAACAAAAACAAGTAGAAATTTATCGTCAAAATCAAGACGTAGAAATTGTAAATATGCCTATTATGTTATCAGGTGAAAATATTTTACAAGGGTTAAATGTGATGTTAGATTATTAATAAAGTTAATCATCACACCATTGATTTATACAAACCTTTTTGACTATGAAAAAACGAACTAATATTATCGATATGTTTTCCACTTTTCTTGATGTGCAAGATGATAATGGAAAAAAGAGTCAATGGCTATATGATAAAGAATTAAAACGTAGTATTGAACAGCAACAGGATAGCAAACCAAGTTTAAGTGGTAATTTAAAGCAAGATGAATCTATTTGGGTTAAATTGTGGTATGACTCTGCTGTTGAAAATGATTCTATAAAAAATATACCACAAAGACATCTTCAATCTTATTTACAAGAGTCTTGTTTTTGGGCAACTTAAAGAAATTCATAATAAATTTGCTTCTCCTAATGATAAGTGGAGAGATGGATTTCAAGAAGCAACAAATTTTGTTCTGAAAAAGACTCTGAAAATCTTTGAAAAATACAATTGGAATTTTATCAAATATGATTACATCAAAACTGGGTGCAAACAAAAAAATCAAGATTATTTGAAAGCCGTTTATCTTCAGGGAAGAAGATTAGATGGTGCTAGTGATTGGAGGATATTAAAAGACAAGTATACTTCTTCTAGTAAATGGCAAAAAGTTCTACAATTAGTAAAAATATTAGATGTAAAATTATCATGCTGTTTATTAGCTTTGGAGTGCTTTAAAAAACATTATCATCCTATAGTTAGAGTCAATCAAAGATTACGGGAGCCTACTAATGAAGAATGGGAAAGGATAGTCAATGATTATAATTCTTTGAGAAATAGTCAAGGTATTACAAATTATCTAGCTCGAGAAATAATTCAGAAATTGCTAGATGAATGTGTTAATGCTATGATAAATCATCAAAAACCTCAGCCACTTGTTTATATTAATAATGATGAGAAGGGAGATTTTGAAATTACCAGTGATGATAGTTTTAGAGAGGAGAAACTGGAAAAAGATCAAGAATGGCAAGATATAAATAGTATTTTAACCAATTCTTTTAGCAAGTTATCTAAAGACGAAAAAACTTTGTTGATTCTTGAAAATGGTATAGAACTAGGACAGAAAGACATTGCTAAATTATTTAATCTAGAAAAAAAACAGTATCAAATTTCTCGCAAGTTAAAAAAATACCGTTAACCATTATTAAATGAATGTGTTGGGATGAAGCAAGAGCAAGTGGGGAGAGAACTTACTAAGGAAGAAAACAAATATCTATCTAAACAAATCAATGAATGGTTAAGAGTTTCTTGTTGTAAGCAAGATTTTTATAAATTTTTACAGGATTTAACAGGTGTTACTGATTTGTATTTGTTGGCAATTGCTAAACTACTGAATAACAACTACTTGAGATTGTTCAATTTTTATTTTCATACCTTGATTCAGCAATATTGACTAACACAAAGTTTAAGTAACAATCAAAAAATAATTATTCTTTATTATCGAGAAATTTTATCTACAGGTAAATTGCTACAAGAAAATTATTTATCAATTAAAAAAGAGATAGCAAATAAATTAGACATAACTGATTCTGAAGTTGAGCAATGTTTGACAGATTCCCGAAATTATTTATTAGAACGGTTAAAAATATATATTAACGATGATCTACAATTACCTCAAGTGCTAGATAGTAATTTAGTTCCCACACTAAATAAGACTTTACTTAAATTAGTAGATAAATTTATGGAGAATCGTTTTTCCGCATAATTATTTGACAAAATTAATCAATATAAAAAATCTATAGTACAAGATAAGGAGGCAAAAGACTATGTTGAGTTTTGATGAATTAGCTAGAGAATTTCCCGAACAAATTTGGATAGAAATTTATGAAGAGGATGAGGAGAATGCACTACCTAATGAACAAGATTATTCTAACGATGCTGCTAGATTAAATGCTTATTTGAGTTGTCTTTGTTTAAATCTTTTATTAGCTTGGTTTCAAGAGGAAGAAGAAGGAGTACAACCATTACCTTTTCCTAAGAGAAATGAGTTGTCTAGTGTATGGGAATTTGTTAACGCGACAGCTATTGATTTTGGTAAAGCAAGGTTTGTAATTATTCCTAATGATGGTATTAATACAGATGAATTTATTATTCCTGGAGAGTGGGTTGATATTCCTAGTTGGAGGGGTAATTATTATTTAGCTGTACAGATTAATTGTGAAGATGGTTGGTTAAGAGTGTTGGGATATGCTACTCATAAACAAATTAAAAATGAGGGTGAATATGATGAGGTTAATCGTAGTTATTTATTGGAGAGGGAAGATTTAGTGGAGGATTTGAATATTATTTTTGTGATGGAAGATTTGGATGAGAATGAGTTAGAGAATAATGTTGAAAATTTAGATAATTTACCGACTCTATCATCTGCAGCAGTAACTAATTTAGTAGAAGGTTTAAGTCAGAATAATATTTATTTACCAAGATTAGAAGTAGAAGATTTTACTAGGTTTAAAGCTTTGTTGGGAAATGCTGATTGGAGAGAGCAGCTTTATCAGCTAAGAATTGGTAATATTAATTGGAAACCAGAATCAAATCTTGAAAAGACACCTGTTTTATCTTCATTGGAAGATGACAACAAAACTAAGTTTAAATTAGTGGATAATTTGCCTAAATTAAAACCTCTTTATCAAATTTATCAAACGGTTCCTACAAGAAAATCTATTCAATCTAATAGTGGAAATTATACAGATAAATTACTCCTTATAGCGTTGATTATTCTCAACATTGGCAGTGGGTTCACAACAATGTATGGAGCAGCACAAATTTTCCCTAGATATCTAGGTTGGTCTTTTGGTGCTGTTATTCAAGCATTATTAACTCTTTTAACTTCAGGTTCCAGTCTCAAACACGCTCCCTTGTTAAAATGGGTGGCTGTAGGTTCTTTTTCTATAATTAGCATTTATAGCAGTTTCTTTGCTTATTATGATATTTTAGTAGCAGAAGCACGAGAAAAGGATGGCTTAAATCGAGCGATATCTGCTCATAAAAATTTAGTTAATGAAGTTTTTATTCCTATTGAAGAAAAAGCTCAACAGTTAGAAAATGAAATTAATATCAGAGATAAACTAATAAAAGAAGAAACAAATGAACGGAGAAGTTCTGGATTAGCGGGATGTGGAAAAATATGCAAAGATTTAAAAGATGAAAGAGAAAATTTGCAAATTATGCTCAATCAAGTTAAGCAAGTAGTTAATAAATTAAGACCTTTCTTTGAATATGATTTAGAAGGAAAAGAACCAGAGGAAGTTTTTGATGCAGACCGTAAAGCTTTGGCTAAACTCCAACAAAAATGTTTACCGACAGAAGCAGAATTTGTTTGTTTTCCAGAAAAATATAATGGTAGTTTAGACCCCCTAAACCCAAAGTACAAAGAACTACAATCGAAATATTTTGATCTAGATGCTAGAATCACAGTTATTGAACCTTTTCTGAAGATTAGAAAGGGTGAAGAAGCTGCCATTGCAGCAGCTTTTATGGCTCTACTTGTTGATGGTTGTATTATCTTATTAGGAATAGGAATTGAAATTCCTCCCAAGTCGAAAAAAAACTGCTAAAACAATAACTTTACGGATAAAAGGAGCAGGAACAGAATTTTTGGATAAATTATTAGAAGTGATTGACAATAATAAATGGAGTAGTATTGAAAAAGAACTGTTAATCACCCAGGAGGAACTGTCTCAAGAAAATAAAATAGAATACTACAAGTTGCTCCAAAGACTCTCCAATGAAACAAAATGGATTGAAAAAAATGAGAACAACCAATGGGTTATATATAATGAAGAAAAATTTCTAGATTTGGTTATTAAGGAAGGCGAAAGGTTAATCACAAACCAAGATAAAAATAATAGTAATACTAAATCATCAAATATTGTTACATTTTATTTGCCTGATCATGACATCAAGGAATGACAAGCAAGAGGAATCAATCATTCATTGCCAAAATACCTAAATTTATTTATAATATCGTTCTATCTTATTTCTTATTTCCTATTCAAGACAATTCACAGATTGAAAAAAAGATAATATGAAAATTATCAAAGGTACTTGGAGTTATTTATTTTGGTTAGGACCGATTTTAACTATTATCGGTTTATCAGCAGGTTTTGTGTCAGGAACTTGGGAACCTATACCATTAACTTTGATAACTTCTGGCATAGTAATAATTGGTTTATGGATTTTTTATCAAGCTTATTCTGTAGAACAAAACTCAACCACAACTTGGTGGAGTGGTCGAGCAACTGAAGCAGGCACAAATGCAATTTTTGCTACTATTTCCGTACTGATAATTTTGGCACTAATTAACTTTCTCGGAGTTCGTTATCAAACTAGAATAGACGTTACTGAAAACCAACAATTTACATTATCACCACAAACTATAGAAGTATTAGAAAATCTCGAACAACCAGTCAAACTTTGGATATTTGACAGAGGCGAAAATCCTCAATATTCCCAACTATTAGAAAACTATCAAAGACAAGCAAATGGTAAATTTAGATTTGAGTTAGTAGACCCTCAAACAAAACCTGGAAAAGCTAATCAATTTGGAGTCAAACAGTTAGGAGAAATTCATCTCGAAGTCGGAGAAAAAAAAGAAGTTATTATTAGTAGACAACTAGAACCCCTCACCGAATCTAAACTCACAAATAGTATCGAAAAAATACTTGGTAGCAGAACTTTAAACATCTACTTTCTTCAAGGTCATGGGGAACGAGAATTAACAGAAGGTCAAAAAGGTTTTTCTGAAGCTGTTAATAGTCTTGAAAGTAAAAATTACATTGTAGAATCTATCAACTTGGCAACCATTTCTCAAGTACCAGAAGATGCAGATGTTCTGATTATTGCAGGTCCTCAAAGAGAATTTTTAGAAGCAGAAGTTACTGCTTTACAAGAATATTTAGACCAAGGTGGTGGTGTATTAATAATGTTAGACCCAAGCACCGACCCAGGATTAAATGATTTATTTGAAGAGTGGGGTGTATTAGTTGACGATCGCCTGGCAATAGATAACCCAGAAATTGGTAGATTAGTAGGTCTTGACCCCTGGGTGGTATTAGTTACCAGGTATGGAGAACATCCTATTACTCAAGATTTTGGTAATGGTATTTCATTATATCCTTTTGCTCGACCCATCGAAAGTGAGGCTATAGATGGGATAGAAGAAAGTCCTTTAATTTGGACTAATGACCAAAGTTGGGCAGAAACAGATTTAAGGGGTCAGTTAATATTTAATGAAGGTCGCGATCGCCTTGGACCATTATCTTTGGGTGTAGCTTTGACTCGTTCTTCTACTGGGGAAAAAAGTAATGAAACAGAATTAGACCTTACTCCTATTCCCCCACTTCCCGGTCAACCACCTAATCAACCTGTGGCAACTTCTGCTTCAGAATTAGAAGCAGAAAAAGAGACAACTTCAGCAGAGGTTATTCCCCCACTTCCTGGTCAACCACCAGATGAATTAGACTCTAATAAAATAGAGGAAAAATCAGAAAATAAATCGCAAGAAGGACGTTTAGTAGTGTTAGGAAATTCTCAATTTGCCACAAATGGTTGGTTTCAACAACAACTGAATGGAGACGTTTTTCTTAACTCAGTTTCTTGGTTAGGTAAACCAGAACAAGAAACACTTTCTATTAGTCCGAAAAAAACTACAAATCGTCGTATTGTAATGAATTTAGGGGAAGCTAGATTTTTAGGTTGGATGGCAGTGATAATTTTGCCACTTTTAGCTTTTATAATTGGTGGAATAATCTGGTGGCAAAGACGTTAATGAATTTAGAATTCAGAATTTAGAATTCAGAATTTGAGAATTTAGAAGTTAAATTTTGGTGGTGGTGCATTGTAATTATTTTTGTTATACCAATTAAAAAAAGAATGCTATACTTGAGTGAAACTTCAATTATTAAGTAATTAAAATGACCAAATAACTTTTTTGATAATTGTTAGCCAGTTAGTATGAATTATTTTTATTTCTCCCCTACTCCCTTACCAAAAAATTAGGTCTAAAGCCTCCCCTTTTAAGGGGATGAAAAAAAATATTTAACTCAGTATTTCAAGCCTCAGACTTTAGTCGGAGATACTGATATAGCAGTCGAAGCAAAGAGCGCGGACATTTCTAAATCCTGAAATCCTTTAACAACTTCCTGTTCCCAGTTAAGTG
>JAAUYJ010119331.1_pt1 | contig 11055 bp, 12 predicted proteins | sample 7278031 | NCBI WGS metagenome assembly JAAUYJ01 (sample SAMN14350222, study PRJNA611818) | marine sediment metagenome | isolation source: surface marine sediment (1.8m) | place: French Polynesia: Moorea | collected 2018-08 | reverse complement strand
GCGCCAAGATGTGGAACATGATGTGCGACGTGATGCCCACCATCTCGGAGGACTCCATCTCGCAGCGGTCGTCGCAGTTCGGCGGCGGCGGCGGCGGCGCGGGCGGCGCCGACGACGCCAACTTCGAGCAGCTGATGGTGTCCATGCTGGACGAGCGCGACAAGCTGGTGGACTCGCTCAAGAACGAGCAGGAGAAGACGGCCGAGCTGGAGGCCAGGAACAGGGACCTGGAGAAGGAGAGGGACTCGCTCAACAGGCAGCTCAACCAGAACCTGCCCCAGGTGAGCCCACATCCATTCCATCCCCTCCCTCCATGCCGAGAGAGAGAGGGGGCACCCCTCTTCTGGAGTGAGTCCCCTCTGGCGGCCTCGAAACATCCCCCTCCCTCCTGTTCCGGTGTGGTGGGTCGGGGGCCTTCCCCTCTTCGCCGCCGCCTCCCCCCGCCCCCTCTGCCTCCTCCTCCTGCGGTGGCGCAGCCGCGTCTTGGTCTGCCTGCCGTGCCGGCTCCAAATTTCCCCCTCCTCTCTTGGGCGTTCAGAGTGTAGAAAGCACCTTTCCCCCTCCCCTCCCCCATTGTGCCTCGGGCTGCGGAGGAGACTCGTGAGCAGGAGAGCGAGGAGATGGAACAAGAGGCGGAAGAAGAAGAAGAAGAAGTGGAGGCGGAGGAGGCGACTCCTCCCCCTCCTTTATTGATTCGCCGGCGGAGGAGGAGGCGGAGGCGGAGGACCAAGGAGGGAAGACTTCCTCCAAGCCTCCTACTTCCACCTCTTCTTCCTTCCTTACGGGGCCAAAGAGGAGCAGGAAAAAGCAGGAGAGGGGTTGGAGGAAGAAGAAGGAGAAGTGACTGCAGGGGAAGAACAGAACAGAACACTGCTCTGGTTTCCCTCCTCTCTCTCTTCTTTCCCCTTCATGTATGGTGGACCCCCCATCTCCCTCCCCCCCCCCTTCTGGCCGACTGTTGCTGTCCCGGGCCCCTTTTTTGTGCCGCTTCTCCCCCCCCCCCCCTTTTCATGTCACGAGCACCGGGGGCCGGACGACCGACCGGCGATCCCGGCGGATCGAATTAGTGGATACTCCTCCTCCCCCCCGAGGGAGGTCCGCCGCCGGGAGGAAAAAAAAGAGCAATTCGAAATTGGGGGCTGCAAGCAAGAGTACAGAGGGAGAGAGCCTTCGTTCCCCCGATGGACGAAAGAGAGAGTGAGGTCTCTGCTCATTTATGCGGGCGGCGGTGGGAATGTTGTGTACGGGGGGGGGCGACGACGAGAAAATAGAGAGGGACGAGGAACACACAATGAAGGTGGAGGACGAGGGGATGATTAATGATTCCCTGACTCCCTCCCACTCTTCCCTTGGCCTTTTTCCGCGGGAGGGAAGGAGAGACGACGCCGCGGCTGATGCGCCCGTGAGACGAGGAGGAGGAAGGGACTCCGGGATAGAGATGGAAGGAGGAGGGCAAGACCTGTGAGGAGAATATTAACGCCCCCTCTTCCCCTTCTTGGCCGCGGCCCTCTCGTCCTTATTATTTCTCCCTCCCCTCCCCCCGGCGGCCCTCATCCCACCCTCTTCCTCTTTTTTTTCCCCTAGCGGCTTTGACAAACATAGCCAGTCCCATCTCCGCCCCTCCGAGGCCGCCCTGCGTGAGATTGCCCGAGATTCGCCCGGGCGAGTCAAGGCAAGGGAAATGGAACGGGGCGAATGGGGATGGGAAAGAGCCAAATAAAAGCTCGCCTCACTCCTCCTCCTTGGATGTGTGAGAGGCGGCAATTTCTTTACAAACACAGCTCGGCGGGGGCGGCACTTAACGATGGGAAGTAAGTAAGTGCAGAAAAAAGGGGGAAGAGGAACAGTGAGAAACAGGCGTATGAACACTTCTTCCTCCTTCTCACCCCCCGGCCGGCAAAAGCGAAGCATTCTCGAAGCTTGCTTACACGACGGAAAATGCGGGCGGGGGCGGACAAGGGCGGGAGAGAGATCTCGAGAGGCGCAAAAACAGCCCTCAACAGATTCTTGAAAAAGAGGGAAGGGAGGCAAGCAATTTTGTTCCCTCCTCTTCGGAAGAGGCCAATGGCCAGCAGCCATGAAAGGCTATGATGGGTCTCAGAGGTGCTATTTTTGCCGACGAAGTCTCTCTCCTTTACCGTCTCTCCCTGGCCCAGAAAAGCAGGCAGCCACCTCCCCCCCCCAAGGCCGCACACCGTGCGACGCGACCCTCATCTGCTTCATAATTTTTTTACCCCCACTTCGTCGCGCACAGGGTTTCACCTTCCAGAAAAAAGGTGGAGCAAGAAACAAACCTTGCGGTTCTTCCTCCTCCGCCTTCCTCTTTTTTGCAGAGCTCTTTTCCCCTATACTACGCTTTCACTGGCGGCCATAAAAAGAGTGGGAAGGAGGAATGAGCGAAAGGGTTGCGAGTCGAGTGGGGGGAGGGAAGAAAGAAGGAAGGAGGAGGAGGAAGCCGGGTGCTGCATGCCCGGCGCCGCCGCAGTTTTAACCTGGGGAATAAGGAGAAAGAAGAGAGGGGGAAGAAGGCACGCACTCACACACACACACACACACACTCATCCGTCCGTCCACCCCGCTCATCCGTTCGTTGACTCCCGAGTTGGGAATTCTTGGGCGGGGTCGGTCGACCCACTGTTTCTTCCTCCTCCTCTTCGGCAGCGGCCGCCGCCCCAGGTTTTTCATGCTGCAGGGAAGAAAAAGAAAAAAAAACAACTATTTCCTACTTCACCCCCAGCCAGAAGCGACAAACCCTCCTTTGTCCCACGCGTGATCGACAGCGAGGGAAGTGAGGAGGACAGGGAATCAATGTCCCCCCCCCGTTTCACAAAATTTCACGGGCAGTGAGTGACACGGCCGTTTTGTCGGTTTTTAACGAAAAGTCTTCCCGGCTAGAACCGTGTATGCATTTTTTTTCGGGGGGAAATTTAGTAGTGAGGCGTCGCCCCGCTGTTTTCATGATGGGCGCGGCACCCGATCGTTAGTCGCGCTCCGCCGAATAATGGAATGCGAAAAACCCTGTTTTCCCTTTCGTTCGTTTGCACGTTCGTGTTCGCAGTATCGTTCTCTCTCTCTCTCTCTCGATTGCGTTGTATCGTAGGGTGACCTCGAAGCTGTTGTTGATGGAGAGATTGTTTGCCTTGGCCTATCATCGCATCGACAGAAGGGGGGGGAGGAGAGCGAAGGGGTCCGCACTCTGCATTGTGCGCAATTTGGCTGCAGCCGAGACGAGACGGGTCCGTCCGCAGATGAGGCAGAAAATGGAAATCGAGAAGGGGCGATGGAGAGATTGTTTCGTTCGTCGTCACCATTCTCTATCACGAAGAAGGAGGGAGGGACCTTTGACCTCCCTCCTCGAATTAGAACTGGGTCAGAAATGTTTTTTCCCGAAATTTTGTGAAAAGACACGATTTGGCAAAAGATTGCACATGTTTAATGTTAATGTCTTTTTCTCTTTGTCTCCCCCAGGAATTCGCCACCCTGACCAAGGAGCTGAACCAGGCGCGCGAGCAGGTGCTGGAGAAGGACGAGGAGATCACCGAGCTCAAAGCCGAGCGCAACAACACGCGCCTGCTGCTGGAGCACCTGGAGTGCCTGGTGTCCAGACACGAGCGGTCGCTCAGGATGACGGTGGTGAAGCGCCAGGCAGCGTCCCAGTCCGGGGTCTCCTCCGAGGTGGAGGTCCTGAAGGCGCTCAAGTCGCTGTTCGAGCACCACAAGGCGCTGGACGAGAAGGTGCGCGAGCGGCTGAGGGTGGCGCTGGAGAAGAACTCAAACCTGGAGGAGGAGCTGGAGGGCGCCAGGGACGAGCTCGTCAAGGTCAGGTCGGCCTTGCCGATCAAGTCGGAAGCGGGGCTCTCGTCCTCCGCGGAAGGCGCGGGGGACAAGGACGGTTCTACCGCGGCCGGCGAGGACGGGAAGAAGGCGGACAAGGAGAACGGGGAGGACTCCGCTGGCATCGATAACGATCGCAGCGGGTCGGAGGGAGGCGCCGCCGGTTCTGGAGGAGACGCCAGCACGTCCTCCGCGGCGCCCAAGAAGGTGAACGGCACCCTCGACCCCGAAGTCCTGGAACTCCGGCGCCAGATCGAGAAGCAGGCCACCGACATTGGCTCTTCGCACAGAAACCTGTCCGACCTGCGCTCCAAGAACTCTGAGCTGGAGGAGAGGCTTATCCAGCTCAACAAGGAGCTGCACGGTACGCAGGAGCTGTCCAAGCGCATGGAGATCGAGCTAAAGGAGAGCGTGGCGCAGAAGGAGGACCAGGAGGAGCGCATCGCCACCCTGGAGAAGAGGTACCTCAACGCCCAGCGCGAGGCCACCGTGCTGCACGACCTCAACGAAAAGCTGGAGCAGGAGCTCAAGAACAAGGAGGAGCAGTACGCGCTGTCGGCCGAGAAGGTCAAGGCCATCACGGAGAAGCTGGACATCTCCGAGCAGAAGCTGATCGAGTTCGCGTCGATGCCGGACATCGAGGAGCAGCTCAAGGACAGAATGGAGGCGCTGACGCAGGCCCAGGAGCGCCAGGGGACGGCGGAGGAGCGCATACAGCGCCTGGAGGGAAACCTGGAGGAGAAGAGCGCGGACGTGCTCAAGCTGACGCAGCGGCTCAAGATGAACGAGGAGCACAACCAGCGGCTGTCCGCCACGGTGGACAAGCTGCTGTCAGAGTCCAACGAGCGGCTGCAGGTCCACCTCAAGGAGAGGATGCACTCGCTGGAGGAGAAGAACCACCTCAGCAACGAGCTGGAGAGGACCAAGAAGAAGGTGGAGGAGGCGGAGCAGCACAAGGTGAGGAGATCGTATCGGGGCGATGTCTTCTTTGTCTTTAATTGCACTGGGGTCATTTGCCCGAATTTTTTTGAAAGTTGACTGTAGTAGCAACACTAATTCCCCCAATTCATTTTTTTTAAAAAAATAACAAAGTTGTTAATTGTTAAAAAATGGTTACAATTCTTGCAAAATGTATCCTGTTTCACACAGCCATTGTAGGCACTATTGTTTTTTTAGTTATTTTCCCCCTCTCTAGAAAGCCCTGTCCATGTGTGCCCAATAGTAATTCATCTCACACCTGGATGACGGGCAAAAAAATAGGTAGTTTTTTTGCCTATGCATGGGGTACTCTGCCAATTTTTGGGTGGGCGAATGCTGGGGACTGGCCACCAAGCCAGTAATGTAGCCACCCTGATTGGTGGTACTCATATTTCGGGCAAATGACTGACAGCAATTTTTTTTGGGGGAAAATGACCTATCACATTTTCCAAAAATGTCGGCCAAATGACTTCTTCTTGACGTAGTCCTGTATTTGCCTTTTCGGGGAAATGGCTATTTTTGTATTTTGGGGAAGTGCCGCGACGCCATCGTATCGACTTAACCTTGATGGATTCGACAACATTGTTTGTAACTTTTTTCCAGGCCGAGATTTTGAAGGAGCTGCAAAAGGCTCGCCTGGAGGTCGAGAACGTCAAGCGGCAGATGCTCCAGCAGGAAATAAGCTTCAACATCCAGCAAACCGAGGCCCTGACCAGGTATGCGGAAATGAACAAAAACGAACGAGCATTTGAATAGTAAACCCCATTTATGAAATGCTCTTTCTGCCCTTCTAAATACCTTTTAGAGAGCGTAGCTTGTGCTGGCAATTGCAGACTTGGTAAGCCCCTACCAGGACGGAGCTGTCTGTCACTCTGTCGTGAAACCCCTCCCAATGTCGTCTGTACACACATGCTTGCTAATCTGATGTCCAAAGGGGAAACTGCTGATAAAGTGTTTTGGGGGCCAGAAAGGATCTTTCTGCCCCCATATTTTCTACACAACATAAAAAAGAGTCCGTCATTGTACAGTCCAAACCTGTGCAGGTGTATCGAAACTGAAATTGTCACAGGAGAACCGTACTTCCACGAACCATATAAATCGTAACTCGCTGTTCAATGACATTCTTTCTACCTTCAACCTACATTGGTGAAACCCATTTTCCCCCCAGGAACCTCTCTCCGAACGCCAGCGGCGACGGTATGGACGGCGGCACCCTCACCAGGCGCAAGGCCAACCAGGTGCCGGCGCCGCCCAACAGCGTCGGCAACTCCAGCAGCACCGTCGCCGGGGACAGCTGGCGCGGCGGCGCCGGCGCTGGAGGCCAGTCCTCGGGCCAGGCGCCGGTCCCTCCGGCGCCTCCGCCGAGCAGCGCCGGCCAGGCCAACTTCGAGTCCTTCGAGGGCGACGTGGAGGACAACGAGAGCATCTTCACCGACGTCCTCTCGCCGTCGGGGCACGCCGACGCGCAAACGCTGGCGTGCATGCTGCAAGAACAGTTGGACGCCATCAACAACGAAATCAGGTACTTGAAAAAGAATATGCAGCAATGTTTCTGTGACCACAGTTGCATTTATGTTTGTGTCATTTCAGACTCATCCAAGAGGAGAAGATGACCACCGAGCAGAGGGCGGAGGAGCTGGAGTCGAGAGTTGGTAGCGTCCAGGACATGAGCCTCCTTCTCTCTGCGCAAGCGGCGGCGGGCGGCGGCGGGGCCGGCGGCAACGCCCCGTCCTCCTTCGGCAGCCAGACCTCCTCCCACCAGGGCGGCGCGGCGGGCGGCGGGGTCCCTCCCCAGCCGCCCCCCAGGAGCATGCGGCCTGGGCCGCCGCCCCCGGTGCCTCCCACCTCGTCGTCCTCCGTTGCAGCCGCCGCCGCCGCCGCGGCCTCGTCTTCCTTCGAGACCGCCTCTCCGCCCCTCAGCGGCCGCTCTACTCCCAAGGTGCAGTCGGGGATGGGGGCGGCTGGAAACCACCTCAGGCCCCAGCAGCAGCAAGATGCTTTCATTCACAAATACCACACGGTAAGCGCAAAGAGTCTCTTTTCCTTCCCTTCAGCCTTCGTACAGCGTCTTGTTGTGGGGTGATAGAGCTACTAACACACTAACGAACCTCAACCATGACTCCCCTCATCACTTACGAGTTACGACATTGTTTTTAGAAATTGATCTAGCGACCGATTATCTGCCCCTCTCTAACGAAAACTAACGGGAGCATCTAAGCTTCTTCTCTTTGGCTTTTCACTCCGCACGCTTTGCATAGAAGAGACGCAACACTATAACCATGTAGTACGTACGTACTGTAGGCAGCAGAACGCACTGTGAAAACGGAAGTATCATTAACAAAAAAACCCACACACTCTTAAGTTAATGTGACTAGCCTTAGGATGTTTGCGCCTATTTCACACACATCTGTTGAGAGACTACAGATCCGCCGCCTTCGTGAGCATCAACAAAAAATATATTTGCTATTTTCATTTTTCTCTGGCCGTGCCTTCTTGCTTTAGTATTGCAAAATATTGCCCACCTTTGTGGTCGGATTTGTGCCCACGTATACGCGTGCGTACATTCGTTCGTACCCCCCCCTGCCCCGCAGGCGCCTGCGACCATGTCTCCCTCCGCCATGAGACAGTTCGGCAGGGGCGCCGCCGTGGCCTCCCCCGGCTACCGCAGCCCCTCCCCCACGTCCAAAGGAGGAGCGAGGCGGTGGCCGCCCCGCCGGGACCCCTCCCCGTCGCCGGGGGAGGCGCCCTCCTCGGTCGCAAAGATATTTCGCGGCGCCAGGGCCAGGATGGCCAAGGCCAAGACGTCGGCCAGCCCGGGAAAGGTGGGTGCGGCGAGGAGAGACATATCCCAGACAGAAGATCCGGAGATGATGAATATTTTTGTGTGGCGCCTCGCTCCACCTTTCATATTCAAGTTGGTGTTCTCGGTGTCGCCTCGCTGTACCGTTCCAAAGCTGCTTCAAAAACTTTGGATTCTTCTCATACTGGGAAGACTTCCGGATGAGCATCTTATTTGCTGGCAATATTTTTTTCGGCCAGTCAAAAGTTTGAACTACAATTATCCTCTCCGGCCGTTGGATTGCATGTGACGTATCTGTAGTGAAGTCTTTCGTTTCAACTCCCAATGTTCTGTGTTTTAGGGTCCGCTTCTGAGCTCTGTTTCTTTCATTCAGCGCTTTCCTCGTTGTTGACTATCAGTCATTTTTTCCTCAACGGACAAAAATGCCGTACAACCTGACCACAACCACTTTCCCATCATTAATTGTATTTCTTTTCTTTTCACAGTTGCACCTCTCCACGCCGAGCCAGGAGATCAACCGCGAGGAGGCCGAGTCTCAGCGGAGGGTGATGGACGGGAGCCCGCCCACGCCAAGGTCGCTCAGGCTGGACAACAGGGGCGTGGCGCAGCTATCGGTGTCGCAGGAGGAGCTGGGGAGGTAAGGGAGAAACAAAATTGGCGTTTCCCATTTCTAGCATTTTCCGGCGTACGTACATACTCTTGTCAGCAAAGGGAGCGTTTGAAAGAAAGTCACACGGAGTCTCTTTTCCCCTTCCCCTCTTCTTTCTTTCTCTCTCACACTGTTTCAATCCCTCCAACTTGGCATCCTCCTCCGTACCCCCCCGCCGCCGCAGCACCGCCAGCAGTCGCCTGGGCGACCCCCTCCTGAGCCCCTCCGCAGACTCTCTCACGCCCCTGGCCAGCGAGGGCGGCCCAACGCCGACCACCGTGGTGGAGGTGGGCATCGGCGGCCCGGGCTCCTCCTCCTCCCTGCCCCCGAACATGCAGCCCCCGTCCGACACCACGTCCACGCCGGGCTCTGCGGTGGCCGGCAGGGGGATGCCTTCCAACTCCGTCTTGCAGGAGCGCCTGCTGTCACAGTTGAACAGGTGCCTTGGACGTCACACCTGCCGCTCTTCTTGTTTTCGCTCGCCCGCGTTCTTTGACGATCTACCTCCACCATCCTTTGTTCTCCGATGCTTCAATCTCTTTTGAAGACAGCACACTGCAGGCGTTGGACATGTTCTTTGGAAAAGCACTCTCCGCACCACTGCGACATTCGGGCACGGTTCAGTTCATCCAACACAATGCTCAGCGGATGCTGACGTCAGACAGACTCTTGTAGAAGTAGCCCAAGCACCGCCCGCCACGCACCTAAGTTGCTTAGTCCAGCACACAATTATTGACTCACATTATTATATGCGCACCTTTCCGCTTGTGATCCATTGTATCATACCTGCGGTCCTCGTATCAAGCTTTCGTATAGAGAAAAATTCTGGACACTTTTCACGATGCGTCCAACTTGGTATCAATTTTCCCCAGGCCGTCAGTGTTGCTTTCAAAATCCCGTATCCAAACCGTGCGCTAGCGAGGACTTTTTTTCTCCACCCGTAGGACTTCCATGGAGGACAGCTCGCACTCCACCCCTTCGCCCATGTCTTCCGCCGCCAGCAGCCAGGACTCTCTCCACCGCAACGCCCAGAACGCCGCCGCCATGGCCGCCATGGCGCACCACCACCAGCAGGGCTACCAGAACTACTACCACCAGCAGCACCAGCAGCAGCTCCAGCAGCAGGGCGGCATGATGATGCACCACCACCACCCGCCGGGGTCCGCCGCCGCCGCCGCCGCCGCTGCGGCGGCTAAAAAGAAGGGCGTGAAGTCGACGCTGGGAAGGTAATGAAAAAGCTCTGCCGCCACGTTGAGTGCTAGTAGTTCAAAATGTGCTTTCGTTATTTCAGAATATTCGGAAAGAAGGACAAGCAGCTGAAGGCCCTGAAGGTTGCCGGCGGCGCCTACGTGACTGGCCCCATGATGGGGTCTCCCGGCAGCGACACCGGCGGCTTCGTAACCGGCCCCGGGGGAGCCCAAGTTGTGGCGTCTCATCCGGCGTACAGCGGCGGTCCAGGGATGCAAATGGGACCCGGCGGGATGGTCGGAGGGGCAGGGGACATGTCAGGGGACCTCCCCATGTCCGAGAGCGTGGGCGCCGGGCTGGGAGGCTTGGCGGGCAAAGGAGACTTCGACCGGAGGAAGAAGAAGAAGCATGAGCTGCTGGACGAGGCCATGAAGGCGGGGACCCCGTTCGCCCTGTGGAACGGCCCCACCATCGTGGCCTGGCTGGAGCTGTGGGTGGGCATGCCGGCCTGGTACGTGGCGGCTTGCCGCGCCAACGTCAAGTCCGGCGCCATCATGTCCGCCCTGTCCGACACAGAAATTCAGCGAGAGATCGGCATCTCCAACCCGCTGCACCGGCTCAAGCTGCGCCTGGCCATCCAGGAGATGGTCTCGCTGACCTCCCCGTCGGCGCCGGCCACCTCCCGCACCACCCTGGCGTACGGGGACATGAACCACGAGTGGATAGGGAACTCCTGGCTGCCTACTCTGGGTCTCTCGCAGTACCGCACCACCTTCATGGAGTGCCTGGTGGACGCGCGCATGCTGGACCACCTCACCAAGAAGGACCTGCGCGCCCAGCTCAAGCTGGTGGACTCGTTCCACCGCACCAGCCTGCAGTACGGCATCAAGTGCCTGAAGCTGTTAAACTACGACCGGGACCGGCTGGAGGCCAGGCGGAGGGAGAGCGAAAAGGCGCCGATGCCCAAGGATGTCCTGGTCTGGTCCAACGAAAGGCTCATAAGATGGGTGGTCGACATAGGACTCAAGGTATGGTTTCAAATTTGTGCTTCTCTTGCTTGTAAATTTTACTATTAGAAAAGCATCGAGTAGCCAAATGAAAGTGCTCAAGAAAAGATGTATCTGAAAATTAGCTGAATAGCGGGATCTTTTCTACAAGCGGATAAGACTGCTGTCATGGAGATTGAATGATGTTGTACATGTGTACTTGAGCTTTTAAACATTCTTTCTCACATGAGCTCGTATTAAACTCAAACTCAAACTCGAAAAGCACCTCGTTTTGGCAGATACAACTGGATTTAATTGAACCAATTCAAAGTTAAATTTATATTTAAGGTTTCAAAATTGTTGGCAAAATGATAGTGCTTGTTTCTTCTTGCATCCGCCAAAATTGATTGGATCTTACTAAAACACGATTCTCTTCTGTTCAGGACTACGCCAACAACCTTCTGGAGTCCGGAGTGCACGGCGCGCTGGTGGCGCTGGACGAGAGCTTCGACGCCAACGCCCTGGCGCTCGCCCTGCAGATCCCGACACAGAACACCCAGGCCAGGCAACAGCTAGAGGGCCAGTACGACGGGCTGCTCAGGGAGGGCACGGACCGGTTC
>JAAUYJ010111477.1_pt1 | contig 11055 bp, 12 predicted proteins | sample 7278031 | NCBI WGS metagenome assembly JAAUYJ01 (sample SAMN14350222, study PRJNA611818) | marine sediment metagenome | isolation source: surface marine sediment (1.8m) | place: French Polynesia: Moorea | collected 2018-08 | reverse complement strand
TTAGGTAAATCGGACCAATTACAACCATTCTTAAGTTGGTAGAGAACACCATCTAGTATTTGCCTTTTAGTCCATTTGCTTGGACAAGTTTTCTTCTTTTTTGGTAATAATGGTTCAATAAGAACCCATTCTTTGTCTGTTAAACTGCTTGAATATGGCATTTACCCAAGTCTCCCCAAATACCACTAAACATTATTCATTCTACGTTCCTATAGCCTGCGACATAAGACCCACCTTAACTCTATAGGTGGTCTACCATTCGCTACTGGAAAGACATCCCGACCAGTCGCCCAACTATTAAACCAACTGGTAGGAGGCCATGCTTCTTCAGGTAAATGCTGACGTTCGTATTCTGCTACCAACTCATTAGAAACGATCACTAAGGGTAAACCCTCCATCGCTGTTGTCAACTCCTCTGGAGTAAATAAGCTTGACCAGGCTAACTGCGCCATTTCTCGGACAAAGCTGTCGGGTACATATCCATCGACCGTCAAAAATATATTGAATAATAGCAAACCCCCTGGGCAAACAAAATCAGACATTTTTGCCAGAAATAACCGCAGTTGGTCTACATCCCGAAAGTGGGACACAACTTCTGAGGCGATCGCCAACTGATAAAAAGCTGGTCGCATCCGCACCAGTGGATCAAGAATATCTCCCTCTATCACATTTACAGGTAAATTTTCTGTAGCGATCGCTGCTTCTAATTGTTCAATAAAAGCCGGAGTCAACTCCAACACATCAACATAATAACCATTTCTAGCCAGAGGCAAAGCATTCCGACCGGTGCCACCCCCCACATCTAATATTCTCAATGAACCATTATTAGGAACTTCCGCAGCAGTCACTAATATCTTTGCATCGGGGTGAGAACCAAACAAAGGAGGTTTTCTCTTTTCGATCCAAGACTGATATTGTTCTCCCATACTAGGGCTACGAACAGTTACCTGACAAGCCATTCCTGTTTTTGGAGGCTTAACCAACTCATATTGAATAACTATCATGGAAGTTGCAGAAACACTAAACCCCTCTGCCAACTTCGTTTTAATCATTTGCCGTAACTGTAGTTGTCTTTCCGAGGGCATTGGTCTGCCCAAGTGAGAAAACAACTTCTCCACTATGTTAATATAATAGTCTAGCAAACCAGGTAGACATGGAAGCACCAACTCACCACGACCTGAGATATGACTATTAAGCTTGTATAAAATCGCTTTTTTGAGAATACCCGGAGAGGTTATCAGTGGCAGTTGGTCACTTGTTAATGATGTCTGTTCCTGGTTCATCGGCAATTTATGCCTTGAGTATCTTTATATTTGAGGTCTGTTAATACAACAGTTTTTGCTCTGGTTAAACCACACTCAAAAAGTTAGGTTTTAGGTGTTAGGTTTTAGGTTTTAAAGATAGACTGGAGAAAAGCCTTCAGGATTATAAATAAATCAAACTTTTGAATTTTGACTTCAACCCGTACTAATTGCTACCTGTAAACACTACTTCTGGAAATTTACCTTGAGCTTCTGACATGGGGCGTCTTCTACCTTCCTCTTGCCAGTAGTTAATAATTTCAGTAGCTTTATTTAGAAGATCAACTCGGTCTAGTTCAGAAATCCAGTGTTTAGCTTCCATTTCCGTCTTTAGTTGTTCCCAAGCGTCATTACGGGGCCAAAAAAAGTAAGAAGTTAGAGGGCTGGTACCGTTACCGACCACTTGATCAACGGCGAGTGCTACATTATCTTCTAACCAAACCACTTTGAGTAAAAATTTAGACAATTTGCCTCCAGAGCCAATATTAGGCTGATTTTTAAAGTTTGCACAATGTTTAATTATACCACATAAATTTGATATGGACAAAGTAATTTTAGTTTTTGATATAGATGGTGTGATTCGGAATGTTGGAGGGTCTTATCGGCGGGCGATCGCTGATACGGTAGAGCATTTTACTAATGGTGCTTTTTGCCCCAGTTTGACAGATATTGACCAACTCAAATCTGAGGGTGTTTGGAATAATGACTGGGAAGCTTCGCGAGAATTAATTTATCGCTATTTTGAAGGCCAAGGTCAGCAACGGGAAGATGTGGGTTTGGACTATCAAAAGTTAATAGCTTTTTTTCAGTCTCGTTATCGGGGGCCGAATGAGGATAACTGGACTGGCTATATTTGTTCGGAACCGTTGCTGGTAAGTTCTGGTTATTTTGAGGGGTTGACAGCAGCAGGAATTGCTTGGGGATTTTTTAGTGGGGCGATGCGAGCAGAAGCAGCTTATGTTTTGGAAGGTAAGTTAGGGTTGAGTTCTCCGGTGGTAGTGGCGATGGAGGATGGGCCGGGAAAACCTGACCCCACAGGATTATTTGCAGTATTAGAGCAGTTGGAAAAACAACATAATTTGCCGGAAAATCTGCCAGTTATTTATGCTGGCGATACAGTGGGAGATATGTTTACTGTGGAGAAAGCGCGTCAAGCTGCACCTTCAAGAAGTTGGGTTGGGGTGGGCGTTTTGCCTCCTCATGTTCAGGAGAGTCAAGCAAAGCGAGAAGCTTATAGTGAAAAACTTTTGCAAGCAGGAGCAAAAGTGGTTTTGAGTAATATTGAGGAGTTGTCTGTAGAAATTGCGATTGTTAGCACAAAGCCAAGCTAAAAGATCATTTTTCGACATAGAATTATCATATAGAAAAACGGGGATCGCTCTTCTAACGCGGTTGGTTTTGGAGAGGCGATCGCTGTTTTGTAGTAACGATTTCAGTCAGACAAACAGGACTTACGCACAGAGCATTGACTTAATCAAAGAATAACGATTTAATACGTTAAAAAGCATACTATTTGGCAGGCTGCCAATACGCATCTATGAAGTCCATCAGAACAAAGCTCAAACTGAATAACAAACAGAAAAGCCTGATGGCTCAACACGCGGGTTATAGCAGATGGTGTTATAACTGGGGTTTAAGTGTATGGAATGCTGCATATATTGATGGCTATAAACCTAATGCCAGTAAGCTCAGAGAAGTGTTTACTAATCAAACAAAACCTTTACATACTTGGATGAAAAACTTGTCTTCTAGAGTTTATCAATACGCTTTTCCTTCGGAATGCTTCGCAAATATAAACTTAGGTGAAGCATTTAAGAGGTTTTTTCAAGGGTTGGGTAAACATCCAAGATTTAAGAAGAAAGGTAAACATGATTCCTTTACAATAGATAATTGTGGAAAACCGATAGAATTAAATGGATGGAGTCACAAATTACCTTTTATTGGTATTGTCAAAACTTATGAACCGATTGAAGCAACAACTAAAAAAATAACAATTAGTAAACAAGCTGGTGATTGGTATCTAAGCTGTAGCTTTGAACTTCATCCTCATACTACACCAAAAAAAAACTGATGTTATCGGTGTAGATTTAGGAGTGAAAACCTTAGCTACACTAAGTGATGGGAAAGTATTTGAAAGTGTGAGATCGTACCAGAGATTTGAAGCTAACATGAAAAAGTAGCAAACATCCGTAAAGACACACTTCATAAACTGACAACATATTTAGCCAAAAACCACGGCAGTGTTGTCATAGAAGATTTGAACGTCAGGGGGATATTAGCCAATCAGAAGCTAGCCAAATCAATAGCCGACCAAGGATTTTATGAATTTAGGCGACAGCTTAAATACAAGTGTCAATGGTACGGTTGTGAGTTAGTAGTAGTAGATAGATTCTTTCCATCTTCAAAGACTTGCTCAAACTGTGGTCACATTCAAGATATGCCATTGCATTTGAGGACTTTTGATTGCCCTGATTGTGGGATATCTATAAACCGCGATCTGAATGCAAGTATTAATTTGAGAAATGCGGTCGGCTCGGTCGTGAATGCTTGTGGATGAGTAACCGCCGACGGTCTCAGTTGAAACAGGAAGTAAACATTAAAATGTCGCTAGATGACGTTTTATATCGGTTTTATAGAACCCCTAAGTGTATCTTTTCTTGAAATACAAATCTTTCAGGAAAGCCGTTTTAGGGAGCTTAACAACTATAGGGGTTCAGAAAACCGAAAAATCACGAAAAATGACTGCCAGACTCGTAAAACCCAGATGGCTATTGGAGTTGTAATTTATTCAAGAGATACCAAATGGCTTCTATATAATGGTGAAAAACGATTGATACCGCACCTAATTATCTTTAATTTGGTAGTCGTTTATATGTAGTGATTTAGGGTATAGTTAGGGAACAAGGAACAGGGAAAAGGGAACAGAAAGTACAATTATGTCTTTGAAACTAAGAAATTGTATTCTCTTGACTACTTAACTTTTTTGAGAATATCACTACTTGTAAACCACTACCTTTAATTTTTGCATAGTCTCATCAGTATTTTCCCGGAGCCGAAATTTCAATTCAAACTAAACTAATGGTTCAACTTTAGATTCTATTTCTAGCGACCAGATAGTTTTGAGCTATCAACTACTACCAACAAAAATATCTCTAAACTTTTGCCATCAGAAAGTGAACTAAACCGGGTAATAACTGATAATATTCTGTCGCAAAAACTGCCGGACCGACTACTATTTCTGACTTATTATTTCTAACTGCATCCCAGATAGCTTCAGCAATATCTTTTTGCTTACTAACTATACCAGATTCTAAAGCAGAATTCATTCGTTGGCGACGACTTTGAATTTCACAATTATCTGCACCACGAAATTCTGCTCTTTCCATAAAGCTACTATTAATTACATCAGGATGCACGGAACTAACATGAATTCCTTTTGGTTATAATTCTGCTCGTAAAGTATCTGTTAATCCAGTAACGGCATATTTACTAGCACAATAAGCTGTCATTTGTGGCAATAGCATTTTTCCACCAAAGGAACCAAAATTAACTATTGTTCCTGCTTTTCTGGCAATAAAATGTGGTAATAATTCTTTAATTGTGTTGACATAACCGAAGAAGTTTAGATTCATCAAATTCTGAAAATCTTCTAAGCTTGTATGTGCCATTGAATCTGTAAGACAAATACCAGCATTATTTACTAATATCTCGATTTGGTCATAGAAATTAATAGCTGTTTATACTAAATATTCGACTTGTTTAATATTTGTCACATCGGTGGGAATAGCTAAAGCAGATTTACCAATTTCTCTAACTTCATTTGCTGTTGCTGCTAATGTCTCTAATTTTCTTGCAGCTAAAACAATATTGTATCCTTTTTTAGCAAATAAAAGTGCGGTTGCTTTACCGCTACCTTGGGAAGCACCAGTAATTAAGACTGTGGGAGGCATGATATATATTTTGGGAAAAATGCCAACTTATAGATTTACAAAAGACAGTTTAAAGGATTATCAAATGAAAAGACAATCAACTTCTTGATAGGTGTTAAATTTTTTCTTAGTGTTTAGGGAAATTTTGAATTTATTCAATTAATATCATATCCGTATTTTCCGGACATCCAAAGGAATTAGAATATTTGCACTTGTTATTTTTCAAATATACTATAGCGTTTGTCAAATTAGTGAGATACACCTATCTTGAATTTCTATTTCTATTCCTAGTAATACCAATTAAAAAAAAGAATGTTATGCTTGAGAAAAATTGAAATTTTAACTAATTAATAAAGTTTTTCGACTTTATACCTGTTATAGCCAGCCTTTTTCTTTGTTTTTATTATTATTTCAGTACACCCAATACCCCACACCCAACCCCCAAGATTAATAATATTTGTAGCCAACATTTATCAATTTTGTATAACCTGTTCCCTAAAACTAGCAAATGAGGGTATCGAAACCAGTATAGGAATTGTTATAGAAACAAATAATTTTCACTTACCACCTCAAACCTACCACCTCAAACCTAAGAATGAGCGTATTCGATAAGTATGGGAATTGCTATAACTACCACTTAGAATAACCAATGTAGCAATATTTTTAAAAAATGGTATTACTCATCTTTTAATTTCCTTTTTCCTCTCATCCTTGCTACTATTTGTAAGTCAACACTTTTATCAGTTTCATCGACAATTTCACCAGTTAATTCTTCCAAAACATCCTCCAGAGTTACCACCCCAGAAGTTCCCCCATACTCATCTAATACCACCATCAAATGTTGACGATATTTCTGAAATTCTTTCAACAACTGGTCTACCTTTAATGTTTCAGGAATAAACCTCACTTCTCGCATAAAATCAACAATTTTTTGATTTTCTTTGCCTGAAATAATGCCCTGAAGTAACTCATATTTTAATGCGACACCAACCACATCATCTATAGACTCTTCAATCACAACTATCCGGCTATGTTGAGAAACAAGAATCTCCTCTTTAACTTCAGCTAAAATAGAATCTGCCCATAAATAAGTTGTAGCTATGCGAGGAGTCATAATATTAGCTGCACTTTTATCATTTAGCCGAAATACTCTTCTAATCATTTCAGCTTCATCACCTTCAATAACCCCCTCTTGATATCCTATTCTAGTCAAAAACATTATTTCGGCTTCGTTAGTAGTCGGTAGTTTTTTTCCTTTACTAAAGGGTGAAGTAATTTTTTCCATCAGCCAGACTATGGGATTAAAAATAAAAGTTAATCCCTGCACAGGTAAAGCCACGGTTAATGCGTAATTCATGGCATAGCGTTCTCCAAGAGTTTTGGGAATAATTTCCCCAAAAACAATCACTAAAAATGTTAATATTGCAGAAAAAATTCCTAACCAAGCATTACCTAAAACTGAAGCTGCTATATTACCAATTAAGATACTGCCAACTATATTAAAAATGTTATTAATAATCACTACAGTAGCAATAGGTCGATTAATTTTTTTTCTAATTGCCAATAATGCTAATGCTGCTGGTTTTTTCGTCTGTGCTAATTGTTGTACTTTGAGAGTAGGAACTGAAAGTAAAGCAGTTTCCGTAGCAGAACAAAAGGCAGAACCAATCAGAATAATCAAAACAACAATAGAAAGTTTCAGCATAATTAACTAATAACTGGATAAACTTAATCATACCGTTTTTTATTTTCTTATGAAACCTCCTAACTGGTTAATTGGGTTAGTTTTAACTATTGGCGTTTTGGCTGTTTCTACTGGTGCAATTTTAATTCGCTTGGCAAGTCTGTCTGCTGATATAAGTGGGGTAGGGTTTAGCTTAGTCATAGCTGCATCTCGGATTACGATCGCTGCTTTGTTATTGGTGCCTACATGGCCGAAAATTCGATGGCAAAATCTCCAACCTGGAGCAATATTTTATGCTGGTGCTGCGGGAGTTTGCTTGGCAGCCCACTTTGCTATTTGGATTACTTCTTTGTCGTACACTTCGATAACTGTTTCGACTACTCTCGTAACAACTAACCCCATCTGGGTAGCTTTGTTGTCCTGGTTGTGGTTAAAAGAAAGGCTGAGTAGGCAGACGATTATTGGGATAGTAGTAGCAATGACTGGGGGGCTCATTATTGGTTTGGGTGATATAACTGGGGCAACTACAGGTAGTAACCCTCTTCTTGGAAACTTTTTGGCCCTCATGGGAGCCTGGACAGTTAGTTTATATATGCTTTTGGGATATCAAGCCCAAGGCCGGGGGTTTGGCATAGGTGGCTATATTGTGGTAGCGTATACTATAGCTGCAGTTGTATTATTCCCTATTCCTTTACTTTCAGGGGTTAGTTATACTGGTTATCCAGGCTTAGTCTATTTTTATTTATTATTAATGGCATTATTGCCCCAATTGGTAGGTCATACTAGTTTTAATTGGGCAGTTAGATGGATATCTCCTACTTTGGTAACTTTGGCAATTTTATTTGAACCTGTTGCTGCGAGTTTTTTGGGTTATTTTTTGTTTGGGGAAGTGCCTTCTCTAGTTGTATTAATGGGGGCGGTTATTTTGTTAGTTGGAGTGGCTATATCTGCTCTGGGTTCTAAACATAAACATACATAGAGTGTAGGAATTTTTGGTAATTGTGTCTTTGCCAAAAAACACAGATTAATTCCTACACTATTATTCACTTTTATGAAAAAATTGGCGTTTCTGAATTAAGACATGAATTATCGGTTAGTAACTCATTGCAGATTCTATAAGATGAGGTTTCTCAGTTGTTTATTTGCTGAAATTCTTACCGAGTTTTAGGAATGCCAAAAAATCTATTTAGTCTCTGGGCTAATACCTTGATTTTGAGCTGTAAAAAATTCTGGTATTTTAGCAAATTGCTGCTGTAAAAATTGAATGATTGCTCTGAGACTAGAACCATGACTAACAGACCAAATATTTACTATTAAACAACAACTAGCAAATGACAAAAGAACGAATGTTTCGATTCTAACTACTCCTACAATAAACCAAGTTCCCACATGAAGGATAATCATTAAAGCGTAAAAACTGGCAAATAAAGCCATGACATTTATATCCTTTTGAGGGCGACGGAGGGCAGTAAAAATTATTGACTGTAAACTTGCTAATAAGTTTATAGGTACAAGAACACTACAAATTGCTAGACAGTTGATCTGTGAAAATTCGATGATGCTATTTAGAGTTAACATTCTGGCAATCTCTACTTTTGGTTTATTGATTGGTTGATTTATTTTGTGATTCTGAAATTTTTCATCCTCAGTCAAAAAAAGATTAGCTATTTTTGACTATGAGAGATGAAAAACACAGCTTTTTCTTTTGGATTTTGTTATTTCTTCTTAACTGAATCAGTCCATAAATTAGTAAACATCATGAACATTCCTCCCAAAAAAATACTAATTGCAATTCCGGCAGGAATGATACTTTGCCAGTCAGTAGTTTCCATATATCTCCTGATTAATTTACTCACGGATTTTTCGTAATTATACCGAATATTATATTGATTGTTATATGAGAAACCTAAGAATTGTAAATAAATCTTAAGCATCTCAATACTTGAGCAATCTTAAAAGTAAATATATGTACACTATTAAGTAATCTATTTTATAGTCAAAGATAAATAAGATAAATGTATTAGCTTCTAGATTAAATATATATACAAGTAAAAAAATCAACTGACCCTCAGAGAGATTCGTAAGCATTTTCTACAGAATGCTGCGCAAACAGCTATTAAGCTGTTGTGCATTTAAACCACTTATTTTTTGTCTGCCTGATTAAAAGGAAAAGCTTTATTACTTCTGACTTCTGACTTCTGGCTTCTGACTTGCTAAGACGCATTTTAAATGCGTCTTAGCTTAGAGGTTAGCTACCCTTCTACAGAGGAACTGCGTTATCAGAAATAAAAATTCACCTAAATAGTTAAAGTTGGCTGATGATGTCCGCTTTTGCCGAAAAATCATGGTCTAAAGTTTCCTATTTTAAGGGGATAAAAAATAGAATATTCCAAATTTCAAGCCTCTTTATTGCAGAGGTAATGTTAACTATTAACGGATAAAGGATAAGTATTAACTGATAACTGAAATGACCCTAACTTTTAATTCTCGCACTACCTAAATCATAATTCCTGCTTCAAATGCAACAAACGAGGAACGCTGAAAACTTACAGAGATTCTAATTAACTTTACAACAATCATTACCATTTTTTTTAATATCAATACTAACCACATGATTCAAGAAAAAACAGTAAATTTCGACATTCAATATCAAGAACAAATTCATTTGTCGGGTCACATTCAACGTCACGGGGTATTATTTGTTTTAAAAGAACCAGAATTAAAAATTTTACAGGCAAGTCAGAATACTTTGGAAATATTTGGTATACCTGCTCAAAAATTACTAAATCGAAACTTAAGTTACTTTTTCGACGAAAATCAAATCGATACACTTAGAAAAAGCTTAGAAAATAATCCTGTATTAAAAACAGTCAATCCTGTCAAATTATCAGTTAAAAGTAGAGATAATTTTTTAGTTTTTGATGGGATAATTCATCATTCGGAAAATTTTTTAATTCTTGAGTTAGAGCCAGCCATATCTCAAGAAAATCTTTCATTTTTAAACTTCTATCATTCTGTCAGAGAAGCAGCATCAAAAATGCAGAGTGCTTCTAATTTGAAAAATTTATCTCAAATAATTGTAGAAGAAATCCGAAAAATTACAGGTTTTGACAGAGTAATGGTATATAAATTTGATTCTCAAAATAGTGGTTTTGTAATTGCTGAAGACAAAATAGAAACCCTAGAACCACTATTAGGATTAAATTATCCAAGTCTAGATATTCCACCTCAAGCTAGAAAAATATTTCAGGTAAATTGGCTCAGATTAATTGCAGATGTTAATTCTCAACCTGTGGAAATATTACCAAGAAATAATCCAATTACTAATGAATCTATTAACTTAACTTATTCTGTTTTAAGAAGTGTCTCATCTTGCCACATTGAATATTTAAAAAATATGGGTGTCGGTGCTTCTATGTCTATATCTTTGCTCAAAAATCAAAAATTATGGGGTTTAATTGCTTGTCACCACAATTCAGCAAAATATGTACCTTATGAATTAAGAGCAGCTTGCGAATTTTTAGGACAAACAATGTCTCTAGAAATTCCTTATCAAGAAAATAACGAAGATTATAATTATCAGTTAGAGTTAAAGTCAGTCCAGAGTCAAATAATTCAAGATATTTCAACCTCATCAAATTTTATTGATGCCTTAGTTGAATGTCAAAAACAACTCCTAAATTTAGTCAGTGCTGAAGGAGCCATCGTAATTTCTGGAGACCATTTTCATCTAGTAGGTAAAACTCCACCATTAATAGCTATTCAAGAATTAATCCCAGAGATAGAAAAACAGTTTAATCAAGATGTTTTTTCTACAGATTCTTTGCCTAGAACTTATGAAAAATTTCGAGAATATAAAGATGTAGCTAGTGGGTTACTAGCACTTTCAATATCTTCAGCTCAAAGAATTTATATTTTGTGGTTTCGACCAGAAGTTATTAAAACTATTGATTGGGCAGGAGATCCTACACCAGTTACAGAAACCGAGTTTAATGGTCACATTAGATTATGTCCTAGAAAATCATTTGAACTGTGGAAAGAAAATGTTAAGCTAACATCTTTACCTTGGAAAAAATGTGAAATAGATACTGCCTTGGAACTGAGAAATGCGATTATTAAAATTGTGCTTAAACAAGCAGAT
>JAAUYJ010043853.1_pt1 | contig 11056 bp, 17 predicted proteins | sample 7278031 | NCBI WGS metagenome assembly JAAUYJ01 (sample SAMN14350222, study PRJNA611818) | marine sediment metagenome | isolation source: surface marine sediment (1.8m) | place: French Polynesia: Moorea | collected 2018-08 | reverse complement strand
GCCAAAAATTTATATTACAACGAAGGAAGATCTTCCGAAAGTGCTGTGCCTATTTTTTGTCGAAACGAGACCTTTATTTTTGCGTATGTAAGAATAAAAGAAGTGCAATTTTGACGGAATTTGACGGTGTATTTCCGTTATAGTACGTATGTGCATCGAGACCAATACATATAGCGAAAACCTTTTCGCGGTCGTTAGTCGGGGGAAGCTCTTCTTCTACAGCAGCCTTGGAATTGAGGTGAAAATGTGGTTTTCGATTTGGTGCGGGGAGGTGATGTGTGGCCGGGGAAACAGGTCCCCTTGTATTGACACGCATGCCTTTGCTTTTTTCCCCCAGTCGACATTGGAAGGGAGGTAAATGCAACTCTTTCGCCAAAAGAAGGCTTTGTTACGTTCTCTTTTCGCCAAACTAGGGTAGTTCATATTTGGAGGAAAATTTTAAAGCAATTCGCTGTAGATCGACGAAAAAAGCGAAAGGGATTTGGACAGTAGACCTTGCGCACTGCGCAGTACAGACGTGTATGACTTCTTCCAACATTCTGTACAGTAGTAGTGTACACTACAAGTGTGGTACCTCTATAAAACAATATGTCAATGGCACTGGCGGTGATTTATATACTAAGGAAAAATGCGTCTTCATTTATGGGACGGGGAAGGGGAAATCACGTGAGGGTGTCCTGTCCCTCCTTGGACTCCACCTTCCTGTACAGCTCGTTGATGAACTCGCGGAAGATGAGCGGGTCGATGTTCTTGCCCAGCTGGTACAGCAGGAACCAGTCGCCAAGCTTGCTACGCCTGCAAAAAAAGTAAATAAAAATCAATAAATTTATTTGCTTTAAGGCAGCTTCGATTAGGATGTTACATCAGGGCAGCTTGAAAACCGCTACTTAGTGTTTGTGCAAGGCTTATCACTATCAGTCGGCCGAAGGGGGGCGGAGTCAAGAGCAGGAGTTTAGACTGCTTAGTCTAACAGCAGCAGCAAGTATCGCATGCTTCTTGTCCCCTAATGAAACAACCCTTTTCGCCTCATCACAAAATTCTTTCTTTAAATATCCCTATAGCCGCTCACCTGCAGACGGACTCAATCTGGTACATGGGGCAAAGCCTGGCCCGGGCCCGCATCAGCACCTCCCTCAGACGCGGGGTGAACATGGTGATGAGGCGGTAGACGATCTGGACGCCGGTGACGATGGTGATGATGATGAACCAGAACCACAGGAAGACGTAGATCTTCTCGTTGATGATGTTGAGCGGGAGGACGCACAGGCCGTCAAACTTCTCCACCGTGCCGGAGGGACCGAACTTGTGGAACGTGCACTTGGTGACCTACATTAGGAAAAAATAAATAAGTTCATTAGAAGTGAATTCGATAGTTACAAAATGCAAATCACTTTACCTTTGGGAATACGTCAGCCATCGGGTCGTTCCTCTCCTCCGGCGGCAGCTCGGTCTGCGCCAGGACGTTGGTGCCGTACTCGGTGAACTCCCCACCCAGGAAGAAGTCCATGAAGTAGATCTGGCCCAGGATGTTGATGAAGTTGAGGAGCTCGCAGAGGAAGAAGCGGAGGCAGTAGAACTCGTGGTTGTTGCGGTTGATGGAGAAGTAGTCGACGAGCAGCTTGATGCGGTCTTTCTTGGTGTCGGCGTCCACGATGGGGACGTTCATGTCCTGGACCAGCATCTTGATCTTGCCGCCCTCCCAGGTCTTCCAGAGGTAGCGAGGGATGTAGAACAGCAGAGCCTATAAGAAATGATTGCTTCAGTACAGGAAACGTGCTTCTTTCGGAGTAAAAAAAAAGCATCGAAAAAAAATCCACAACTATTATCGACGATTTTTTTGCCATACCTGGAAGAACAGGGTGAAGCAGACCCACTGGTAGTACTTGTGGTATCGTATCTCCTCCCCCTCGGGCAGGTCGGCCGGGGGGCGGACGCCGACGTGGGCAATGTCATGGCCTGTGAAAAGGTATGTGATGTTGGTAATAATTATATTGTTACGTACGATAGATTACCACGCTCGAAAGCAGAGACAAATGTTTTTTTCCTGTTTTCACCTTCGATTCCGTCCGGGTCGTTGGGGACGGAGAAGGTGGAGTGGATCCAGCAGTAGGTGTCCATGACATTGTTGGGGATCTCCTCCACGATGCAGTCGATGGGGTCGCCGATGTACTGCCTGTTGACGGGAATAAAAAAAACGGCAGTTGAGCAAGACGACATTCATGATCATCGCTTGCGTCATCATCATTGCTTATACCTCGAGGTGACGAGGAGGGAGCAGACGATGAGGATGACGAAGGTGGCCTTGTAGTGGAGGCGGAAGACATTGTTGTCAATGCACACCGAGTCGAGCTTGATCAGCCCCTTCACCGGGCTAAAGACGTCGTACATGGCGACGGCGGCGTCGGCGGCGTCTCTATCGGCGGAGAAGGGAAAGGACCACACCTAACGCTGCTCCTCGATCCGACCTCCCGACTCCGACAGAGCCTTATCTCCGATGAATCCTTTTTTCGCGACGGCTTTTTTTTTTCGAACCCAACGTGGTCGTGCTGATGCTGGAGCAGCAGCGTTCAGGTGCTCACACACTTCAAGGCCCTTTTCGAAAAAATCCTTATCTTATACGGGCTCTTTCTCTTATCACAGGTTGCGTCCCATAAGTAATCCCTCCTACACCACCACCTCCCTGTCCTCCTCCTCCTCCCCCTCCTCTTTCAAGGAGCAAGGAGAGAGATGATCAGTTTGATGGCTTCGACAACGAACGGACGGAGGATGGCGACGTAAAAATGATGCTGTTGTGTATATTATTGGGCGGTGGGGAAAACCAGGGCGATCGAGGGCGGTCGGGCACTTATTTTTTCCCCACAAGCCACAACTGCTCCTCGGAAGGATGTTTTATTTATGTTTAGGCTTCGCACCGGTTCCGGTTCCAGCTCTGGACGGGCCTGCTCCTCTCCTCGAACGAGAGAAAATCGTCCCCCCCAAGCTCCAAAAAAAAGCGAGCAACAGGGGCGTCCGCAACAAAAAGAGCTTCGAACGGAGTGGGGGAATAAAAGCCTCCTCCGTCCGAGGAGAGAGTTTGTTTCGAATGTGCGCTACTCTTCCACCCTTGCGCCCACGGCACGCAGCATGTGTGCTTGTGCTTCTAGGGGAGCTGCAGCAGCAGCAGCTCTTCCAGGAACCAGCACAGCAGCAGCGACTGCGACTCCGCCGTGTGTTCACAAAGACCGCGGCGAGCTCCTCTTCCCTCTTCTTCCACCACCAAATGGAAGAGGAAGGAGGAGGGTACCTGAGCGCCCAGGTGGATGGATGGATAGCGATCCCACCTCAGCTATATTCTGCAAACTCAACCCCGCAGCAGCCACGCCTTTGCCTTTTCGACCATCCGTCGGGCGAGAGCTCTCTCTCCCTATGAACCCCGAATCCCCCCCCCCTGCTGGTTTGATGCAAAGGTGCAAAAAATGTGGGAAACATCGGGAGGCCCTAATTCGCTCACGTATGGATGATATGAGAGGGAGAGAGTGCTGCAACACTTGTTGCTTTCCTCCTCCCCCCGTACTTGAATGCAGTGTGTGGAAGAAGGAAGGCGAAGAGGGGGGAACCCGACACTGGGCGAAAGAGGATCGTTCATTCGTTACTCGTCCCCTCGTCCCCCCTTTTCTGTTCTTTTTTCTTCGCTCTTCGCCCTCTTCCGGCGCTCGTTCGCTTCGTGTTTGCACCGCCCTCAGTTGCAAACTTTGACGTGGTGCCTCAAGCGAGTTTGCCCACTATGGGTAGAGGCTACCTATAGTTGTGGGGTATCGAGGAAAACTTTTGAGGGCAACCTGTAAGAGCGCCGCAAGAAGGAAAATAAACCCATTTCAAACCCTCATTTAGATTCGAACAGGAAGGGGACCTCCCACAATTTTATGAACATTTCTAGCGAGCCTCTTTTCTCCTCGCAAGTCAAAAACGAGGTGGCTCTAAATTAGCCTTCAAGCAACACAAGTGTTTTTTTGTATCAGTCAAGTTAGTACGGTGAAATGTTTAAATCTTCGATGCGACGAACAAAAAAAATCCCTTCTGTGATGCATTTTATAACCCCTCAAAAATGAAAGTATATTTTCCTTACCGCTCGGCTTCGCGGACGAAGCAGAGAAAAAACAATATTACATTGTGACAAAAAAAATCCAATTAGTCATACTGAGATGTGAAAAAAGGTCAGAATTTCATATTTGTATAAATATAAAATTCTTCGCAGTTCTTGCCTTCTCTTCTCTCACTCCTCCTGCTTCTTCTTGTCCGCCGCCTTCTTCATGCCCTCCTTCTGCTTCTTGGCCTTCTTCGTCTCGGCCTCGTCGATGGGCGCCGCGTTCACGAACGGGATGAAGTCGCGGTACTCTGGAGAAGAGAAAGAGAGAAAAAATGCACACGTTGCTTTTTCCAGAGAAAAGTAGTTCGGAACTCACTCTCCGGCATCCACTGCTTGATGGCCTCGGGCACCTTGACGCCGTCCTCCTGCTGGTTGAGCTCGAGGAGGACGCAGATGACGCGGGTCACGGCGCACATCGTACCGTTCAGCATGTGGCAGTACTCGGTCTGGAAATGACAAAAAAATGTAAATGAAATCGATTACAATGCTACATACCGGAGCAGAGGAAAAACATATTTGAATTTCACTCACCGCCTGGTTCATCTTCTTGGTCTGCCCGTAGCGGACCCTGAGCCTCCGCGCCTGGTAGTCCAGGCAGTTTGAGCATGAGACGAGCTCGCGGAACGCGCCCGAAGCGGGGAACCTGAGTTTTCACAAAATAAATGACATTCTACAGTACAAAACGTAGTTGTGTGTCCTGTACCAGGCCTCGAGGTCGAGCTTCTTGGCGGCAGCGTTGTTGAGCGCGCCCGAGCAGATGCAGACCACGCGGTAAGGGATCTCAAGCTTCTGACAGAAGCTCTCGGCGTTGCCTGCAAAGAACATAGTTTCCCAGAAAAGTTGAATAAATAATTTTAGTGGTTTTTTTGGAAGACTCACCGATCATCTCGTCTAGTGCCTCCCACGACTTGTTGTCGTGCGGCGATGTGATGACGAACTGCTCCACCTTCTCGAACTGGTGCACCCGGAAGATTCCCTTGGTGTCCCGCCCGTGCGAGCCCACCTCCTGGCGGAAGCACGAGGAGATGCCGGCGTACTTGATGGGCAGCGTCTTCTCGGCGACCCACTCGTCGCGGTGGAAGGCGGCGATGGGCTGCTCGGCGGTGGCGATCAGGTACTTCTCGTCCACGCTCTTGTCGTCCTCCCGCTCGCTGCCCTTGCCCGTCACCTTGTAGAGCTCATCGTCGAACTGCGAGAGCTGCGCCACCTCCCTCATCACCTCCTTGCGCATGAAGAAGGGCGTGTACAGCGGGGTGAAGTCCTTGGCCACCAGAGTCTGCAGGGCGAGCTGGATCAGCGCCTGCTGGAGCGCTACCGCCGGGCCCTGGCAAAAAAAAATATTTTCCACACACATTCTAAAAAGAAAAGTTTGAATTATCTCCTCACCATTAGGTAGTATCCCCTGCCCCCGGCGGTGTTGGCTCCCCTCTCCCCGTCCACCCCTCCGATCATGTGCACGAGGTCGTAGTGCGAGTACTTGCCCCTCTGCTCGACGTCGCCCCAGGTCCTCTCGACGCGGTTGTCGGCGTCCTCGTCCTTGGAGACCGGCACCGAAGGGTGGACCCAGTTGGCGATCTCCATCATGACCTGGGGAAAACGAAAGGGGAAAAAAGTGATGTGGGCCCAAAACCCAACAAAGATCGAACTTGTGCTTTCAAGGGATTTTCTTCTTTTTCCCCACAATTCAGCTACAGCACAATAAAGACAGATTTATAGCACTACAGCGCATACCTCGTCCCTCTCCTTGGCCAGCCGCTCCAGATCCGCCTTGTTGGCCTCCATGGCCTCGTCGAGGAGCGCGCGCACCTTCTTGATCTGGGTGACGGTGAGCGCCTCGCACGACTCCTTCGTCAGGGCAAGGAGGTCCGAGGTCACCGAGGCGGGCAGGGTGTCGTCGCCGCCAACCGTTTCCTTTTTCTGTTGCGAGAAAAAATGATAAAAAAAGTGGTGATATCGCTGATATGACTTACATATGAAAAGCAATGGGGTGAGGTTTGTGTCAAAAACAAACTGAACAGGGGGTCCTGTCGGAAGCTCAAAAGTGGTAGTTATGGAAGGAAAGGACCTACTCAACCAAAGAACAGCGTAAAATGAGGAAGCAAATAAGGACAAAGAACACCACCACTACAGCAGCAGAGCGACTCTCTGTACCGAGGGAAACTTTTTCCGCTCCTCCTCCGGGAAGGAGTTGAGGTGCCTCCGCCACCGCTCCAGGTTGTCGTGGGCCTCGTCTGCACACCCCTTCTTCTTCTCCAGGGCCCGCAGCAGCCTGGCGTCCTCCTCGGTGGGGACCGTGCCGTCCCCGCCCACGTAGCTGCGGTCGCGGAGGAGGTCGTCCAGGGCGGAGGGGTCGGCGGACAGGGCGGGGACGGGGTCGGGGGGCGGGGGGGGAGGCCGGTCGCCGCGCTGGGGCAAAGAACAGGGGAAGGGCAAAGAGAAAAGAAGAGGAAGGAAAGGTCAATCCCTGGCTGTACCCGCCACCAGAACAAATCGGCACAGAAGAGAGGCATGGGAGAATATGTTTCAAGAGGACCCATGGAAAGGAGGCATTCAAGGTAAACCTGCTGCTAGCATTAACTTGATCATTCCCCTCCGAAATTTTCCCCCAGCTCCTCCAGAGGCGAGCTGCTGTTGGTGTTGTTCCTTCCTCACCTTCATCTTCTCCCCGATGGCCTTGCTGGCGAGGTTCTTGAGCTTGTTGAGGTTGTCGGCCTCGAAGCGCTTCTTGCGCCAGTCCTCATCGCTCTTCACGATCCTGTCCACCATGGCGGGGTCGGCGAAGCGCCGACGCTGGTTCTCACGGACCTGGGGGAGGGAAGGGGGATTGCTCATCGTCTATCATATATATGTAATACATGCTCTGGACTGGTTAGTACTACCTTTTCTGGGTCCCCGCCCTTTTCGGGCCTGAAGGCATCGATGTCGATGGTCATGGTGGAGCAGTCAAACTACACTTGGAGGAGGAACCAGAGGCCTTAAGTATGGCTCGCGGAGGCAACTTCCACAGGGGATGATGACACACACGCGGCGGCCACAGAAACAAACCCAAGCTGAATACTTACTTCGCAGCTGTTTCCTTCCTTCCTTCCTCTCTCCTCGTGCCGCCGGCTTTTCTTCTCTCCCCTTTCTCTTTCGCTCCCCTCCTTTTACCTCTACTATCGTTGGCTCCCCTCCCTCCCTTTCCATAGTACGCGAGGCGCGCGATAAACGGGTCATTTTATTTCGGGAGAAATGTGGTAAAAGTCCTCCCGAGTGACAGCAAAAACAATTTTTGCTCCTTTGACTTTTGACATTTCTCGATGCTTCTTCCGTCCGTTGCTATGTCTCAGTCAACATCATTTATGTCACCTCAATGGCGTATTGTGAAATACTCCCGCCCTTCTTTCTCCCTAATTGAAGATTCTATTTCGGAGTTTTCGGAGTCTATAAAACAAATTTGAGAGAAATTGTCTATTATTTTTTTCCAATCACGATTGAAGATCACCTGTCCAATTCGTCACATTGACAACTGACAAGAAAGGCTTTTTGCAATTAAGGTTTTCTGTCACACTGCTGACGTTAGAGCTACTCGCCCTTTTACGTACTACAATAACTACATTACAGTATATGCGCTGCTTGCCTCTCCTCAACATTTCTTGAAAGTCCTCACAATCGGAAGGAAAAGGCTATGAAGGTTTCCCCAGCCCCGCTGTACCTCGTCTTCCTCGTGAGGTCGGCGGCGGCCGCCGTCCAAATCCACGGCACCACCCTGCCGCCCACCTTCCAGCGCCCGTCCGATTCGCGTTGGGACAACCTCGCCTCTCGCATTTCAAATATAATTTATTTTTGCAAATTCCAGTGTCCGCCAGGTGTCCGCTGTCCCACCCTTTCGCCCTGTCCGGCGGCTCCAAGTGCTGCCCTTCTCCGCTGAGGGACCTCACCGACTCCGATTGCGCCTCGGTGGCGGCGGACCCCTCCTCGGCGAAGTTGATGGTGGCGGACCCGGAGGAGTGCTGCCAGGGTTCCGCAGGGGGAATTGCGGACTGTCCTGCCGGCGGCGGCTGCGCCAGTTTGGAAGGTGCCGGTCTAGCTCTAGAGTTCTGTTCAAGTCGACATTTTTTTCAGTTCAATGAATTTGTTTGTACTGCTGGGTGGGAGCTTATTGATTTCCTTTTTGCATTTCAAGATACGCTGATGCGATGCTGATGCTTCTCCTGCTTCTGTTGATGAGGATGCTCCTGTTGCTCCTCCTGCTCCTGCTGTTGATGTTGCTGCTGTAGCTGATGTAACTACTCCTGCTTCTGTTGCCGCTGTTGCCTCTGTTGTCGTTGTTGCTGCTGCTCTCACTGTAGCTGTGGCACAATCTATTTTTCAAGCTGCTTTGATTTTGGCAATTTTTGCTCCCTTTTCCAGTTTTCTCGTAAAAGTTCATGACGTCTTAATGTTATGCTTATGTTGTTGTTGTTGCTCCTGCATGTTGCTGCTCCTGAATCTGTTGTTGTTGCTGCTACTCCTGTTGCTAGTCCAGCTTCTGTTGTTGCCGCTGCTCCTGTTGCTGTTGCTGCAATCACTCTAGCTGTGACACCAACTATTTTTTTGCTGCTTTAAATATTATTTTTATTTAAGATTTTTCCATGACGTCTTGCTATATGCAGAAAAGTCTGTGTGCCCTCGATCGCATCCGTTTCCATTCGCCTATGGAGCCAAGTGCTGCTCCTACAACAGACGCGAGGAAAACATCTGCCCCTTTAACGACACAATCTACTTGCAGGTGGTTGGCGTTATTAGTGTGTGTTGCCCACAACTAATTTTGTGAGTACATTTTCATTTTTCAGTCAGACGACCCAGACTCATGCTGCCACCATGGCGACAGCCTCGACTGCCCCGCTGTCCTCACCAGCAAAGGCTCTACCTCCCCGAGACTGGCCTTGTGCAAGCCCAACCCAAGGGGGACCGTGTGCTACCAGCAGTACAGCAACAACCTTGACTACACGGGGGTGAGATCGAAACCTTCCATTCCAGCAGCAGGGATACAGCACCTGTTCTCATCCTCTCCTTCCAGGCCCTCTCCTACTGCCAGGAAAACGACCTTCTGCCCATCAGGTTCCGCACCAAGCAGGAGATCAAGCACATCCTCGACAAGTCCGGCGGATGGTGTTAGTATCCTTGATCAATATTTCTAGGCCAATCCCTGTCTCAGTTGTCTGCTCTCTTCCTCTCGCAAACTTTCAGCCGACTCCTGGACCGGCGTCTTCATGGCGCGCGAGGGCGGCGCAAACCTGACGTGCGACCACGCCGATTGCGACGGCTGGCTGAGCTGGGAGGACGGCTCCGGGTTCGTCTACAAGTACGGCACCACCCGAGGCTTATTGACATCGGTGCGGGGGAATTATACCGAAGTCTAGAAAGAATGCGCAGAATGTGTATGTCCAATTCCAGGCCAACAATTACACCCACCACTGCATGGTGTACGCGAAGCATGGCTGCGCTGGGCAAGCATGCCTGCAGGACAGGGGATGTTCCGAAAACTACAAGGTCCTGTGTCAGAAACCTTGCAACTAAGTAGATACCGTGCCCAGTAGTGTTAGATGTGTGTACCGGTACAAGTACACTTTATTGCGTGGAAAAACAATAGTGAATAAAATAAAAACGCTAGAATTTTCCTACGTTGTGAAGCATAGAAGACGTTACTGTGGAATGTTACTGTACTTGTCGGTCTCATGGATAATTTTCGTTCTTTTCGTTTATGTTGGAGTCGTACTTAACTTCCAGAGTGGCAAAAGCTTTGCTGTACGATGGAGGAGGCAAACCAAATTCCTTTTCTTCTTCGCCAATTTCAGGAGGGTTCTGTTGATGTTGCAGGGAAGCAGTGGCAATAACAGCAAGGTAGGCAGGTGGAAGATCTGGCGAAGAGGTGGTGGTGGTATCAGGCTCTCTTCCTTCCTACAAATATCGCCGAAAGTTAGTAGCTGGATTCTGTTGCAATCTGCGTTTTCTAGCATGCATTGCTTACCTGGCGTTGAATCTCACTGCCTCTCGCCTCTCTTGCCAATTGCTCCTGCCTCTGATGCACCTTCCGTTTCGACTGCAGCCACGCCGAATATGCTCCCAGTATGCCGACACCTGCTACCGCTATTATAAGCAGTGTCACAGCAGGATCCATTCTCAAAAACTGCTATTTGGCCTCTCATTGTTTAGAACAATGACGACTGACGAGAATATGTACGACCGAAACTAGCAAGATATTTTAAGTTATCTTGTTTTTGTCTGATGATGTACGATGAAGAAGCTCGACTCGCAGAAAACACAAGATAAGAGGGATTCGTATTTGGTCCAATGAACTATATAAACTTATTTACACAGTCAATGCACTTCTTCCAGTCTGTGCAATTATTGTTGGCACAGGCAAGTGGCAAACCCAACTGGTCCTGTGGGAAATAAGTCCTCGTTTCTCTTTCTGCCACGTAGGGCCCTTCACTGAACACTTGAACCGGAATAGTGGCGGAATTTACTAGCTTTTGTTCCTGTGGGTTCTCCCTTTGAGACGGCCTTATCGTGTACGTGAGGGTGGCTCTTGGAACGGGTGGAGCTGCATCTGGAAGACAGGCTGCAGGGGCACCTGCGTTTGAGCGCTGACTTGGCATAGCAGAGGAGTTCGCCTGCTGCTGTCCTGGATTTAGAACCACGTACTGCTGGTTTGGGTAAGCGCCGCGAATTGTTGGTGCTTTCACCAAGGGTGGCCGCGCACTGGTGGTTTGACCTCCTCCAGCAGGGGGCATTGGCACAAACTGAACAGTTTTTGTCTCCCCCCGTCCTCCCCGGCTGACCATTCTCACCTCCGGGGCTCCGCCAGTTCCGACCTGAGTTTCTTCCGGGCCAGATTCTATCCCAAGCCATCCCAGTGCTTTTGCCAGAAAACCAGCGTCCCTCCGGTTATAGTCGTGGTCAAAG
>JAAUYJ010182813.1_pt1 | contig 11063 bp, 11 predicted proteins | sample 7278031 | NCBI WGS metagenome assembly JAAUYJ01 (sample SAMN14350222, study PRJNA611818) | marine sediment metagenome | isolation source: surface marine sediment (1.8m) | place: French Polynesia: Moorea | collected 2018-08 | reverse complement strand
AGCAAAACTTGTACTAAGTGTGGTCATGTTCATCAAAAATTAGGTGGGTCAAAAGTTTTTAAATGTCCCGAATGTGGACATAGCCTAAAACGTGACTTTAATGGTGCTTTGGGGATCATGCTCAAAGCTTTGTCGGATACGACCTTCACTATCAACTTTGATGGTGATGCCATTGTTGCACAATACGGGAATATACCATGTTGTGTCGCATAAATGTATCAGGAGCGAAGTTCGGTGTTAGTTTTTAGCCATCATCATTTTGACCGAAAAAAAGGGTTCTAAGCCTCCTGTTTCAAGGGGATGAAAAGCGCTCGAGGGATGACGAGAAAACCTCGCCAGATCCAATCGACCAAGAGAAAAAGAATTCTCCTTGTTTCAAGCCCCCAACTTGAGGGGTGTGCAATTCTTAAAAACAAACTTCATTGAAAATCTGCAAGCTTACAATTAATTTTTTGCCTCATTCTTCTTTAAGCATCTCAATAATTTTCGTATTGGCTTCAGGAAAGGGAAAACTCTCAATTTCTTCTAAACTTACCCAACGTATTTCTTCGCATTCAATGGGTTTGGGTTCTCCGTATAAATAGCGACAGAGATGAACACATAAAGTCACTTTGAAATGAGCATAGAAATGATCCAAGGTTACTAAATGCTCCCCTACTTCGATGTCAATATCAATTTCTTCCTTAATTTCTCTTTTGATACACTCTTCTACCGTTTCATTTGCTTCTATTTTGCCCCCAGGAAACTCCCATAAACCCCCTAATAAGCCTTTACTGGGACGACGATCAATTAAAACTAAACCAGCGTCATTATAAATAACGGCGACACCAATTTTTTTATGGGCAAGGGGTTTCTCAGTTTCACTCATGGGAAGTTGATTGTGTTGGCCTTGTTAATAAGCTTTACAGTGACAGAAAAAAAAGGGTTCCAAGCCTCCTGTTTCAAGGGGATGAAAAGCGGTCGAGGGATGACGAGAAAACCTCGCCATATCCAATAGACCAATAGAAGAAGAATTTTCCCTTGTGCGATAGTGCCGGAACTTCGCTGTGGAACTTCTAACTTCTGAGTTCTAACTTCTGACTTCCTTAATGGCTATCAGTTTGCTTTGATGCTTCAAAGATATATCAATTTATTCGTCGTCTTGGAGGGTACTATTGATGGATTGTAGAGACTTTTCAAAGTTTAACCGTTGTTCTGCATTGCGTAAGAAATAACCACTCATCATGGCTGAAGCTAATAATTTTCCTAGATGATCCCGACTGGTACTAATGGTAACACCAAAATGTTCAGAAGGAAGATTACCCAATAAGCCAATAATATTACGTTCCATCACTTGAAATACTTCGGCTGAGTCAGGTTTAGATAGTTGAGAAATGGTTTCAGGACTTAGGGACTGAACATATTTCCACAAGGTATCCCCCATCTCATTTTCATTACCAAAAAAGTTCTGAGAACGGTTTAATTCATTATTCACTGTTGGCCTCCTGTGGATGTTAGTTGCGTATCTTTTAGGGATATAAATTGAGTCGATACTATGAAACGAATTATTTTCTATCTCCACTGTAACAAGATTTGTAAAAAAATTGGGGTCGGCAGAACCGAACCGTAAATTCCGATCCTCCGACTTTGATGATCATTATTGAGATTTTAACTTGCTAAATATTCTTGAATATTTGCTTTTCGTTTTCTCAATTTAGATAGGGCTTCTCTCTCGATTTGTCTAACTCGTTCGCGACTGATATTGAGACGAGAGCCAATTTTTGCCAGGGTTAAGGGTTGCCCGTCTACGAGTCCAAACCGTAGGGCAATGACTTGTTTTTGCTGAGTGGTTAAGTCTTCCATCAGTCTCTCTAAGTCGAATTGTAAGGAGGAATGGGTGGCAAAGTCTTCGGGGGACTGACCATCATCTTCAAGAAGTTCCCCAAGTTCTGTATCTTGGTTGTCTCCTACTCGTAAGTCTAAGGAGAGAGGCTGACGAGCCCTTTCTAGGTATTCTCTGACTTGTTTGGGGGTTAGGTCTAGTTCTTCTGCTAACTCAACAACGGTAGCGGCTCTACCTTTTTGTTGGGACAGTTCTCGTTGGGCTTTTTTGATTTTATTGAGTTTTTCGGTGATGTGAATGGGCAGACGAATGGTACGACTTTTTTCGGCGATCGCCCTGGTAATGGCCTGACGTATCCACCAGTAAGCGTAGGTTGAGAAACGATAGCCTTTAGTGGGGTCAAATTTTTCGACTCCTCGCTGCATACCAATGGTTCCTTCTTGGATGAGGTCCAATAAGTCTAAGTTCCGCTTCAGGTACTTTTTAGCAACTGAAACCACTAGCCGTAAGTTGGCTTCTACCATTTTGCGCTTGGCCGCTTCTCCTGAAGCCATAATGGAACGCAATTCTTTTTTTGAGATTTTCGCAGCTTTTGCCCACTGGGCTTCTGTGGGTTCTTTGCCTGTTTCTTCGATGATACTCTCCCGCAGTTTCTCTACGTTAACCAATCGTTGGACTCGTTTGGCATAGAGAATCTCTTCTTCATGGGTGAGGAGAGGGACGCGACCGATCTCTTTGAGATAAGCCCGAATCGGATCAGGATTACTTTTAGTTAGCTTCATAAGAGATTTTTTATCTAGTAGTTCAATGTCAGGGAATGAAGAGTAAGAAATAGTGATATATAAAAGCGAAAGCTTATGGTAGCAAAAATTGGACGACGATTACTGTTTTATTAGAGTTTTGTTATGAAGTCATGGCCTTAACCATGAGATTAGGGAGTTTAAACAGGATATCACAAAAAATACGTTTCCATTTAGGTATGAATTCCTAGTTTTCAGTTTAGTTCCTTAACAATACTACACAATTCTGTTTACTTTTGTAAATTTTTTCACAATTTCGGCACTTGAGCCACAAGATCCAAGGATTTTTCCTGGCAGAATTGACAATTGTTAAACACCGTCGTTAATAAGGGAGTTGTCAAGGGAGAAAATTAGGTCATCTAACTGAGCGTAGTCGGGCAAGGTGGTATCGACAAATTGCCCGTTTCTAATCAGGAGGCGATCGCTTTGGGGCCGAGCAAATAATTCACTGAAATAACGGGCTTTAAATATAATTAAATCTGCGTTTAATCCTACTCCTATTTTTCCTAAATGGGGTAAGTTCATTAATTTTGCAGGAATTTTATTAACACTTGCAACCCAGTCATCATAATTGGTATCTAAATGGCAAATTCTCACGGATTCTTTGAGGACTTCTAACCCATCATGATCCCCAAATCCAAAAAAGGGATCTCGACAATTATCACTTGCAAAAGCGACAGGAACACCTTCTTTTTTTAACCCATGAACATCGGTAATGCCTCGCAATTTTGGTGTTTCTCTTGGATTTCTATCTTGGAGATATGAATTACACATAGGCAAACTAATGATATTAATATTTGCTTCTTGAACTAAGTTAAGTGTTTCTTTAACTAATTGCTCATTTTGCTGAGATAAACTACAACAATGTCCACAGGTTATTTTATTTTTGAATTGATGTTTAATTGCTGTTTCTGCAATCCTTTTTAAACAAGTTGAGTCAGGCTCAAGGGTTTCATCTGCATGAAAATCTAAGTCTAAGTTTCTCTCTTTTGCTAGGGTAAAAACTTTATCCAATTCTTGATCAAGTTGAGGCTTCATATAAGTCACTCCTCCTAATACTTGTCCACATTTAGCTACTAAATCAGCTAATTCTTCTCCTTCTTTAGTGAAAAAATAATCTAAAGAGACTAAGGATACTGCTTGTAAAATTAGTTTATTTTGCCATTTGTTTTTTAATTCTTCAAACACCTTAAAACTGATATTAGCTTGTTCACCAAAAGAGTCTAAATGAGTCCTAATTGCAATGGTTCCTTGAGCGTAACTACATTGTAAACCAAAGTCCATCCGTCTATAAACATCCTCATATCTCCAGTTTTTTTGAGCATCTTTTTTAACTGTTTCTAGTGCTTCATCAAAGGTTGCGGAAAGATTAGGCGATCGCTCCCAAATATGTCCTTTATCTAGATGGGTATGACTATCTATAAAACAAGGAAAGATGATCCCTTTTTTAAGATCAATATAAGGCCATTCAGGAAGTGTAGAAGTGTGAGGAATAATTGAGATAATTTTGTTGTCATGAATTTCTAAATCTAGATGACATAATTGTTCTCTTGTTTGAGGTTTTATAGAAACATTTTCTAAGAGACAGAGAGGAATATGAGCATTTTTTAGCCAAAAGTGATCGCCTAAGTTATTTAACATTTAATATTTAGAACTCTTTTTAATGATCATATCATTATCCAACGTAGGGTGGGTTAGATAGAGATAATCTAAGTTATGACAAAAATATAAAAATACGTCGTCACCCAACAGATTAATTATTTTGTTAAAATATAGTTTTTAAAAACCTTAAAAGAGTTAACATAATGGTTGCTCCAATTTCTTTAACTGCTTTGGCAAGTTTTATTGTTGGTTTTGTATTTAGTGCTGCTTAGACAACAGTGATTGAAAAAGCAACAGAGGCAACCCTTGAAAAGATCAAGAAACTAACACAAATCATTAGAGATAAGTTAAAATCCAATCTCAAGGTAAAATTTATCTCTTACAACTGAATAAAGAAGAAGAAAGAGACAAATCTTTATTGAGTTATCGAGATAAAGATATTTATTGGCCGTTTATTGGGCTGGGAATATTTTATACAGTAATAACCAACTATCAAGCAGCAGCAAGATGGTATAAAAACTTTTTATCGGTTTGTAAACAGCGTTTTGGAGAGGAACATACCTCAGTTGCTCTGAGTATGAATAATTTGGCAGCACTATACAATTCACAATGAAAATATGAAGCAGCAGAAGTAACTGCTCACTGCAACAAGAAAGCATTATTGGAAAGCACTGCAAGCAACATCAATTGAGGAATAAAAAGACAATCCTAGTTATTTAGCGTGCAAAATCCGCTAACTTTTCTTTCCTTTCTATTTCTGGCTGCTGATCGAGAATTAAACTTGTGAGGCGAAACCGGCTTGACATCATGGGATACTAGGATTAAAGGGTGAATAATCGACAAATTGCCAATCAATTTGGTGCGGTATGGGGGATGTTTTCCATTCTTCGAGATGGAAATCCCACCATCTGTTTGTCCCGACGGTTAAGTTTTCCGTACCTGGAACATTTAGCTCCAGTTTTGCTTGACCAGATAGATGGTATTGCAGGTGATTGTCAAAATCCAAAATCAGCAACCCGCACACAGGGTTCAGGTGCAGATTCCCAAATGTGTTAAACATGCTGTTTCCTCTATAGTCAGGAATACGCAGGGTTTTCTCATCGATAATCTGAATAAAGCCGAGATTGCCGCCACGGTGCGAAGCATCAACCTTCCCATCCGGCGATGCGCTGCCGACAAAAAGTGTATCGGCATTTTCTATTACGGGTTTTATCTCCCCCTCAAATGTGTTTCCTGCTTCTTGGGTGAAGGCGATTTCCTCGCTTTCATTGTCCTGCACATCATTCACCGTTCTTCTTTGAATATATTGGGGGCAATTAGAATAGGCTTCTTCAACGCTCAAAATAAAATGCGCGTCTGTTTTTTCGCCAATATGACCGTTGACACGCAGCCTTCTTCGTGTCGCCAATTCGATAAATAAACCGCCGATACGATCCTGCGTTTCAAGCTCTGAAAAAACAGGGTTTTGTTCAATCCTGCTATAAGGGGGCAGTGATATATTGACGGACTTCCTCTCTGCATCGACTTCGCAAAACCCTTGAGCGCCGGTGAGCATGGAAACCCAAATCGCGTCCTCTTCGAGTTTGCTTAAAATAACCATTGATTGTTGTGCGACAAATGGAACGGCTCCGGGGATAATGCTATCGGAGATAACGCCGGCATTTCGGATGGCAGCGTTCCGCTCGCCTGTCATCTCCTGTATCTCAATTTCGCCTTCGTGATATTTAGAACTCATGATTATTTTCCTTCCATGTACGCTTCGTGCCATATCCTCTTTGCCTCCTTCATAGCGGTGATAGAGACTGGCTTTTTGTCAGCCCGTTGCGGCTGAAATACCGGACAAAGATGCCCCTTCATACCCCTTTTGTCTGAATACGAATTCATTAGCTCGCCATCTGTAACGCTTTGTTTTCTTGCCATGATACGTGATCCAACCTTTCAAATGTAAATGGGTAAAAATGATATTTGACATCTGCGAGCTGAAACTTCATGTTATATTTTACCTTTCGTTTGGTACTTGTACTAAACTTAAATCTATTAATCAAGGAGATTAAGCATGTCCAAAACTGCAATCGTGATTTTATCCGATCCAAACAATGGTGAAGATGCCCTCGGGCGGGTATTCAACGCCCTGTTGCTGGGTATTGGTTTAAAACAAAAAAATGAAAATTTTGAGATTGTATTCCAGGGAGCAGGATCACGCTGGCCTGCGCATCTTGTTAAAGAAGATCATCCGGCCAATGGCGCATACAAGGCTGTCGAAGATCATGTTCGCGGCGTATGCGGTGGATGTGCTGATGTTTTCGGTGCAACGCAAAGTGTTGAGACAGAAACATCGTTAGACCTGATCCGCGAGCTTAAAATTGAAGGCACAGGCGGCGTGGTAGATCTTGCACAATATGTTGCCAACGGTGACAATCTGGTCATATTTTAAAGGCAGATGATGACAGCAGATTACGTGATGATCGATAAACATGGAAGACGAATGCGAAAGCTTCGTATTTCATTGCTCGACGCATGTAATCTGCGCTGTCTGTACTCTATGCCGGAGCATCCGCTTTGAATACTTTAAACGTCACTGTCTCAGGATCATCACCGTATTCCTTGTCATGATTGCGTGCGCAAAATTATTTCACGAATATGTTTAATATCTATAGGAGAATATAATGCCATCCATCCAAAAGAGAGTTCTATTACTGCTATCAAACGGATTTGAGTTAATCGAAACATCCTGTTTTACAGACGTGATGGCATGGGCAAGCTTTGTGGATGGCATTGATATCCAGCTTGATAGTGTTGGCTTGCATGAAGAATTGGATATCGCGTTCGGAGGGATGAAGATTAAACCGCCATACCGCCTGCAAGAAGTTGCGCTGGAAACATATGATGCGTTAGCGATTCCAGGGGGCATGGAATTTTCCCATTTTTATGAGGATGCCTATAGCGGACCTTTTTTGAGCGCAATAAAGCATTTTGATACATATCAGAAACCCATCGCTGCGGTATGCGTTGCATCTTTGGCACTCGCAAAGGCTGGTATTCTTAAAGGTAGACAAGCCACTGTTTATCACTCAGAGACAGGCACAAGAAAAAAGGTGCTAGAAGAGTGTGAGGCTATTTTCGTAGATCAGCCTGTTGTTGTTGAAGATCATGTTATCACCTCGACCGGACCGGGAACGTCCGTAGAAGTTGCTTTAAAATTATTGGAAAAATTAACAAGCAAAGATATTTCGCAAGAAACACGCCGTTTAATGCGGGTTTCAAAACCAGATGGCGAATGGTTTAAGCCCCAAGTCGAAGATGTAGAACCGACATTTGGCACTTTTATTAAGTGATCCGAAATTCCCAATAATAATATGAGATTAATTAACCTTAAACTATTTTATCCAGCTATATTTAAAGCTATCATTTTATTAAGTATAGGAGGCTGTTTATCTGCTTCAAATTCTTCTGATAATTCGACAATTCAACCAACAACTAAGCAAACCAGTCAACCCTCACAAACTCAACCAGAGATTAAACAAGTTACAGTTATAGAAGGGTTAGAAAATCCTTGGGGAATGGATTGGCTACCCAATGGGGATATACTCATCACAGAACGCCCTGGAAGAGTTCGTCTGGTAAAAAATGGTAAATTAGAACCCCAACCCATTCAAGGAGTACCAGAAGTCCTTGCAGTGGGACAAGGAGGGTTATTAGATGTAGGGGTACACCCTAATTTTAGGGAAAATGGTTACATCTATTTGACTTATGCTTCAGGCACTCGTAACAATAACCAAACGAACATCGCCCGTGCCATATTAGAGGACAATCGACTACGAGATGTAGAAGTTATCTTTGAAGTGTCTCCTATGAAGAGGGGAGGGCAACATTTCGGCTCTCGTTTACTCTGGTTGAATGATGGCACCCTGTTAGCATCTATTGGCGACGGAGGAAACCCACCTTTGAAGATAGATGGTGAGTTGAGTCGCAAACAAGCGCAAAAACTTAACAGTCATTTGGGTAAAATTATACGCATCAAGGATGATGGTAGTATCCCTGATGATAATCCCTTTGTGAGTCAGGAAAATGCTCACCCCGCTATTTGGAGTTATGGGCATCGTAATATCCAAGGGTTGACTATAGATAGAAAAACGGGGGAAGTTTGGTCAACGGAACATGGTTCGAGGGGTGGTGATGAACTTAATAAGGTTGTAGCAGGAGAAAACTACGGTTGGCCAGTAGTGACTCATAGTAAAGAGTATACGGGGGGTGAGATATCTGATAAGCGATCACTTCCGGGTATGGTTGATCCCTTGGTGGTTTGGACTCCTGCGATCGCACCATCGGGACTTACTATATATGATGGGGAGAAGTTTATGCAGTGGCAAGGAGACTTATTTGCAGGGGGTTTAGTCGCCAGGGAAGTCATTCGTATTGACTTAAATGAGGAGGGTGAAATTGTCGCCAAATATCCCATCAAATTTGAGCAACGGGTTAGGGATGTTAAACAGGGGCCAAATGGTTTTATTTATGTTTTAACCGACGATCGCAATGGTAAATTAATTCGTCTCGAACCTAGCATAAACCAATGATGAGATCCCCGTCGCAGGGAATCTCATCAAGGGAACAAAAGAACCTACTCTTTAACTAAACTGTTTTTCGATCTCAATTTCAAGATCAAACAACATTTGTAACGATTGTAAACATTTTTGTCTTGCTTCTATATCTTGTTGCGCCCGCAATTGTACCATCGGTTCATGTAATATCTTATTAACAATCCCTCTAGTTAAGGCTTCAATGACTTCTTGATGTTTCTCTGCAAACTCGGTTCCCAGACGAGATAACGCCTTTTCTAACTCTTGTTCGCGGATACCTTCTACTTTTGTTCTTAAACAACTAATAGTGGGAACTGTCTCCAACGAGCGCCACCACAGTTCAAAAGCTTCTACTTCTTCTTCTAATAACCCTTCTGCTTCCAAAGCCATTTGACGACGACTAGCATGGTTTTGAGCTACCACCGCCTTTAAATCGTCCACATTATATGCTTCAACAATTTCCATTTCTTGGACATTAGTGGCTACATTACGGGGCACAGAAATATCAAATAACATTAACCCTTGTTCAACGGATACCACATCTGTGAGATTATCCTTATGTAAAATAGGCTCAGTTGCTCCTGTACTGGTAAAAACCAGATGAGAATTGCCTACCACTGTCATCATCTCATTCAAAGAAACTAAGGTTAACTCAGCTTGAGGAAACTTCTTAGCTAAGTCTTCAGAGCGACGTTGGGAACGGTTAACAATGGTGATCGAAGTTGCCCCTTTGGCCAAGAGATGTTTCACCAATAAACAGGCCATTTTTCCTGCACCGATAATACTAATCTGGCGGGCGGCTAAATCATCCACTTTCGTTACAGCTAATTCTACCGCAGCCGAACTGATGGAAACTGCTCCAGTGCCGATATTGGTTTCGCTACGTACTCGTTTTCCCGCAGTTATAGCTTGTTTAAAGAGGCGATCGAGTAATCTACCAATCCCTTTGTATTTTTGGGATAATTTATGGGTAGTTTTAACCTGGGCTAAAATTTGTCCTTCCCCTAAGACTAAACTTTCTAGTCCGGCAGCCACTCTTAAGAGATGACGCACTGCGTCTTGATGAAGGAGGGTAAATAAATAACGGCGAAGATAACTCAGAGGTATATTACCCGTTTCCGATAAGAATTGAGTAATCTCGACAACCCCCTTTTCTGTATCAGTCACCACTGCATAAATTTCCAGACGGTTACAGGTGCTAATAACAGCTACTTCTTCGACATGAGGATAACCCTTTAAATGGGTCAAGGCTTCTTCGATTTTAGCCTCTTGAATACTTAACTTTTCTCGGACTTCAACTGGGGCGGTTTTATGACTTAAGCCCACCACTGCAATGTTCATAAGTTCTCCTACAAGGGTTTAAGCTTGCGTTGATTGAAAATTGAATAAGTGCTACTGTCTCTAATTGTTGCAATTTAGACCCAAGTCGCCCTCATCACCAATACTTTGACAACAATCTTTATAAAACTTTAAAAAAGCAACTTAACTCTGGGGTAGCGATCCTAGGCAATAATAGTGTTTTCATTTTCTCATCTTTTATCTTTATTATTGCGATTTCCCATCAATATTTTAATGTTCTTCATACAGGGAGATAGGGAACAACCTCCCTATCTCTTCACTGTCCTAATCTGGCTACTTTGTCAACCCCTTATGGGAACAGATTCATGACTTGTCCCCATTGCATGAGGGCTCTATTTTAGCTCGATGTACTTAGGCTGTTCTTTGATATGGATGGTATCTACAAAGCGCGCTGTCTTAGACTGACTAGAGATAACCAAACTTTGGGTTCTGGCACCACCGTGGAAGAAGCGAACTCCTTCCATTAAGGTTCCTGGGGTAATACCACAAGCAGCAAACAGTACAGTGTCACCACTTGCTAACTCAATATCGGTATAAACCCGATCGGGATCTTCGATACCCATCTCTTTGAGACGATCAAGATTACCTTGTTTACTTTCCCCAATTAATCCAGTTTTGACAATTTCAGGATCATAGATTAACTGTCCTTGGAAATGACCTCCTAAACAACGCATAGCCGCCGCAGAAATCACCCCTTCAGGAGCAGCCCCGATACCCATTAAGGCATGGATATTGGTTCCAGCAAATCAGCAAGAAATAGCAGCAGAAACGTCACCATCACTGATGAGACGAACCCGCGCTCCGGCTTGACGAATTTCTTGAATAAGTTCTTTGTGACGAGGACGAACCATCACCACAACTACTAATTCAGCAACGTATCTTTCTAAGCATTCACCTAAAATT
>JAAUYJ010189279.1_pt1 | contig 11064 bp, 13 predicted proteins | sample 7278031 | NCBI WGS metagenome assembly JAAUYJ01 (sample SAMN14350222, study PRJNA611818) | marine sediment metagenome | isolation source: surface marine sediment (1.8m) | place: French Polynesia: Moorea | collected 2018-08 | reverse complement strand
ATATGCTTGTAGATCAGGAACAACAACCCCATTTTATTTTGGAGAAACTATAACGTCTGAGTTATTAAACTATGATGGTAGATATCCTTATGCTGATGCACCGAAAGGAAAATATCGTGAAGAAACAACAGATGTGGGAATTTTTCCACCTAATGCTGTTGGTTTATACGATATGCACGGCAATGTCTGGGAAGGGTGTCAGGATGTTTGGCATGATAACTATAATGGAGCGCCTACTGATGGAAGTGGTTGGGAAACTGGAGAAAATAGTAATCTAAGACTGCTCCGTGGCGGTTGCTGGAGCTACTATTCTAGGTCTTGCCGTTGCGCCAGGCGTTCCTACAACAATGCGGACTACCTCAGCGGCAGTTCGGGTTTTCGTGTTGTCTCGTCTGGTCTGGTGGTTTCTCCTTTTGGTTCCTAGGATTCTTTCCCTTTATTCTTTTCCTCTTTTCCCCTTTTTTCTTTTTTTCTTTTTCCTTTTTCTAGTTCCGCTAAAGCGGATCGAAATTTTTTTTTACAGAGTGGGAGAAGTCAGGGCGAGACAAGGATTTTGCTAGGGATGTACCGATGGATGTCGGCATGATTCATTGCAAAGGTTTTATCCTTCCTCGCACCCCAAGGTATCCCCCCTAACCCCCCTTGGAAAGGGGGGGACCGGAGGTTGTCTGGGAAAGGGAAGACTGGAGGTTGTCTGGGAAAGGGGGGGACTGGAGGTTTGTCTGGGAAAGGGGGGGACTGGAGGTTTGTCTGGGAAAGGGAAGACTGGAGGTTTGCCTGGAATAGTAAGTTTTATCCCCCCTTTCAAAATCTGTCTCCCCCCTTACAAAGGGGGGCTGGGGGGGATATCTTACTTACTCCCCCCTTTCAAAATCTGTCTCCCCCCTTACAAAGGGGGGCTGGGGGGGATATCTTAACTTACTCCCGCCCTTTCCCAAATCTTACCCCCCCCTTACAAAGGGGGGTTGGGGGGGATATCTTCAGGGTTTGGAAGGAATAAAACCAGCAATACACTCGCAAACACCATCAAAACACCTCATCACTTGATCATTCGTAAAACGAACTACCTGCAAACCATAACCTTCCAATATCTCAGTTCGATGGCGATCGTCAGCTATTCCCTCTTCAGTAATTTGAGTTTAGAGGATGTTTGAAAAGTATAAATTTTGATTTAGATCCCCCCTAACCCCCCATCCAACCAAACGCGGAGCATCCTATAGCTTCCCCCTTTCCAAGGGGGACGGGAGGGGGATTCAAAAGGGGGGAAATACAAGGTCAAGTCCACCTTATTAAGGGGGATTTATAGGTTTATCCCCCCTAACCCCCCTTGGAAAGAGGGGGACTAGAGGTGGTTGCCTTGAGAAAGGGGGGGACTAAAGCTCAAAGAATAAACTTCTAACTGCTGACTTCAGAAAACTTGCTAGTAACTCTACCAATTATTTGTTGCGAACTCACAAAACCAAAAGACCGACTATCACTACTTTCTTCCCTATTTTTTCCTACCAAAAAACAGTCACCATTTTCATCAACAAAGGCGACCTGTTTAATTATTTTTAAATCAAGGCGATGGGGGTGTTTTGCCACCACCAAATCACCTATTTCTGGTAAACTGTGGTGGTAGGCTCTTATATCAACAAGAACTTCCTCCCCCGGTTTGAGTAGGGGAAACATGGAATATCCTTTGACACAAAAACGTTGACGAAATCTTAACAGCCAAAGCAGCAATTCTTTATAGCCAGTTGTTTCTAGCAACTTCGTGCCTACCACCTCAAACAATAAATCTAGCTAGCTTTCACCCAAGCTACATCACGTTCCTTAGTAGCCCAGAACATACCGTGAATTTTCTCCACAGCAGCCAATAACTCAGTAGCGTGTTCCAAGCTAACTTCCACTTTGCAAGCGGAGCAAAGCTTGGCAGCTTTCCAGAAAGTATCGTGGAGGTCTGGATACTTTTCTAAGTGTACAGGCTTAAAGTAATCAGTCCAAAGGATGAGCAATTCTTCTTTAGTTTTCTGAGCTTGCTCTTCTTTAATAGCAATATAGCGAGAAAGAGTATTAGCCGTCTTATGGTCTCCAGCGCCTGGATTGAGGTCTAGGATTTTTTTAGTCATGGATAATACCGCTTCAGCGTAAACACGAGCAGAAGCTGGGTCGTAAACACCGCAAGGACCATCACAGTGGGCACTAACCTCTGGTGCGGGGAAGAACTTTTTAATTTGAGTAGTAATTATCTTGAGCATAGTTTTCTAAGATGAACCTATCTGCGTGCAAAAATTTTGCGACCTTTAATATATACAAAGACATTATAGGAAAAAATTTGCCTATAATTTCCTTACATATTTTATCCTACCTGAGATTATCACATTTATTTTTCAGATTAGGAATTTTAAATTGGTTTAATAGAATAATAACTTGATTAGTACAGGTGTAATGTGTAATGATTGAACCTGATTATCCTAATATTGTACTCGCTTTTGACTACAAAGGATGGAAAGTTGAAATTGACCAAGGTGAAATGAATGGATATACTACTTATGCAGCTTGGGCTAACTATGAGTTAGGTTGTGTTATGGCTGTTCCTTATGCTTCTTCTCGACAAGAGGCAGTGAAACGCGCCAAGAAATGGATTGACATCCGGACTACTAAAGTATAAAGAAATTAGCACCAATTTTTAATTCAAGTTTTGGACTCCTGAGTCATTTTTAACTAGTGGCCATATAATCCTAACCAACGATCCCATAACTAATATGGCCATCAATCATATTGACTTCAGCGATCGCTTAAACAAAAAAGTATTGCTAACCGAACACGCTGTTGTCGCTTTTTATGGTAAGAATTCAAAGATTGTAGTTGACAAAAAATCAACTTAACCATAATCAAAAATATTCAAATCACAAAATTTATTCCCTGCGATATATTCCCTACGATATAGGCTATATATAATACTATTGTTTGTGATAAAATCTGGCTACATTTCTTGGTTATAGATTTTAGGTTGTAGGTCGTAGGTGAACATTGGTTTATTTCGATAACAACTCCTATACTCCTTTCGGTCCCCTCATTCCTTAGTATTAGGGAACACTCGACTAGGAATATAATAGAAATTAAATATAGGTGTATATCACTAATTTGAGCAACGCTATCATATAACATTAATTGCCCAAATTATTAATATCAATAGTTAAGTGTAATTTATATTTGTATCATAAATCATTAAACTGTACACCATGATTTTAGTCACCATTTTACTTTACAATTAAAACTGTCGAACATAATTCTTTTTCAGACCTGTACCAAGGTAAATTTATGCCATTTTCAATTGATACAGCCCGCAATATCTTCCCCAACACCTTATCTGCTGATGCAGTACCAGCTACAATTGCTAGATTCAGTCAGCTAAGTGCCGAAGACCAACTGGCTCTAATTTGGTTTGCTTACCTGGAAATGGGTAAAACAATTACAATTGCTGCTCCAGGAGCTGCCAATATGCAGCTTGCAGAAATAACCATGAATGAAATTAAGCAAAAGAATTTCCAGGAGCAAACCCAAGTCATGTGCGACTTGGCTAACCGCGCTGATACTCCAATTTGTCGGACTTACGCCACTTGGTCTCCAAATATCAAGTTAGGTTTTTGGTATCAGCTCGGTGAATGGATGAATCAAGGAATTGTGGCTCCAATTCCAGAGGGTTATAAACTTTCTGCTAATGCTTCAGCGGTATTGACAACTATTAAAGGATTAGATCCTGGTCAGCAAATCACTGTTTTGCGTAATAGTGTAATTGGTATGGGCTTTGATGTCAAAAACTTGGGCAGCTATACCAGGGTTTCTGAGCCGGTTGTTGCTCCAAAAGAGATGGCACAGCGAACTCAGGTAACAATTCAAGGTGTTGACAACTCTACTGTTTTAAGTTATATGAATAACTTAAATGCCAACGATTTTAATGCACTAATTGAGTTATTTGTTGCAGATGGTGCGCTTCAACCTCCTTTCCGTAGACCAATTGTGGGTAAGGACAGTATTTTACGCTTTTTCCAAGAAGAATGTCAAAACCTCAAATTGATTCCAGAGCAGGGAGTTTCTGAACCTGCGGATGATGGTTATACCCAGATAAAAGTTACTGGTAAATGCCAAACTCCTTGGTTCGGTGCTGGTGTTGGTATGAATATTGCTTGGAGATTTTTGCTTAATCCTGAAGGCAAAATTTTCTTTGTGGCAATCGATCTGTTAGCTTCTCCAAAAGAGTTGTTAAATTTGGCTCGCTAAAAATATTCTAGTTTCGAGAATAATACTCTACAAACGATTTAGATAGAGCGCCTCACTATTAGGGGCGCTCTATAGTTGTATATACATAACCATGAATAATATGTTATTATTAATAATTAAATAAATTTAGATAATCATACAAACTTTAGTCAATCATGCAATTAATTGATACCAATTGGTCTGAGACCGAAACAAAGATAGCTAATACTGCCTTTGAGAAAGCTAAAGAGCGAGAAATAAACGCTTTAATTGAATTAGTTCGACAACAGTCAAGTGGAATTACTGAACTTGATGATTTGTGGCATTTACACGATTTTTTGAGTGCTAGGAGATATGATATAGACGGCAAGTACGACCCAGAAAATGCTACTGTCATCTTTGCTCTTGCTAGTTTGGTTAAAGAGGGATGGCTATATCTTGATGAACTTGAAGGTATTGATAGAGATAAGATTACCAAAGTATCAGCTATGACTCGCATTGTGTGATACTCAGGTGATAGGTGGCAGGTTGGGTAAAGAGGTCGGAGACCAGTCTATATTTAAATATTACTCTCCCCACCTCTTATCACTGAATCTTGATTTTCTGATCATAACTTAGGTAGAACGCGATCACAACAAAATAAAGTTCCTGCTGCCACACATATTGGTATACCAACAAAATTCACAATTGGAATACTAATTAAAGCTTGACAAATTAACCCAAAACTGGCACTTGCTGGCAAACTCTGGCGTACCACCTTTAACTTTTCCCGAAACTTTAATTTCCGCCTTTCCAAAGGTCCATCAAAAAAGTCAAGACAAACAATAGAAGTAGTTAAAGTTACCCCACCAATAGTTGCCACCAAAGACCCACCAGGTAAAAAATTTAATAGGAGCATTGGTAAACCTATTCCCAAGAATAAAGCAATTTTTTTCAATTCAAAAAGTATTGCTCGCCAAATATCTCGAAAAAATCCGAATAAACTTGGAGGTGCTTCTGGCAATGTGCCAGTTCTAATCTTCTCCAACTGTTCCGAAACTTGACCATAAAAAGGCGAACCAAGAATCACCCCAAACTGCATCAACAAAAATCCAATTATTAACAACAAAACTGCAAAAAGAATTATTTGTACAACCCAACCCAAAGCATTATCCAAATAACTCAGAAAACTTAACCAACTTGGCAAATTAGCAACAAAAGCATCAAACCGAAGAGATAAATTAGCAAAAATATTTTTCACCAAATTAATTCCCGGCATCAATAAACCAACATACAATAAAATACCAACAACGATATTAATCAAAATCGGCACAATTACATAACCGATTAATCTGGGATTTTTGACAAATATAATTACAGCACGAAAATGGTAAGTTGCACCAGCGAATAATCCGAAAGGAGCCTTGAATATAGATAGCATTGATTGAAAATTTTGTTGTTTTGCCATAATTTAAAGTCAAGCGAATACTAAGGTTAATTATTTTTGTTAAAGCTCTAAAGTTTTAAGCAATAGATGTTAGTTGGTTAGCATTTCAAAGGAAATGCTACGCAAACAGCCATCAGCTAGCCTCCTATCGGAGGAACTGCGTTATCAGCTATCAGCTATCAGCTATGAGTTACTAACTGATTATTACGTTGAAGAAGGAATTAGTCTCTCAGGAGAATTAAAACTTATCAATAAATTGGTAACCTTTAGTTAATCTTAGTAAGTCCTGTATGTTTAAAAGCTGAAAGCTGAATGCTAATAGCTGTTTGCTTACGTTAGGTGTTAAGAAAAGTACCTTGAAAATAAATTTGAAAGAGAATGTTTAAAACCTGATTATTAGTAGGTTATATTATATTCAGTTCAGAGGTTATTTGAAAAGTCATCAATCCCCCTAAATCCCCCTTACTCAGGGGGACTTTCTATTGTATTACCGAAAAATTCTGGTCTAATACCAAATTCAATAAAGCTGGCCCTCGCCTCGCCTCCGCGAGGGTAAACTCCGGGGAATTGTTACAGTAAAATCCCGACACTCTTCGGAGCGGAATATTTACACTTCTTCTATTAATACCTACCACCTAAGACCTACAACTAAGCAATGTAGCAATATGTTATGAACATAGTCTAAATCCTTCCCCTTTTCCAGGGAAATCCGAAAAAATTTTCCTTGAGCATCAATTCCATCCCTTTTTCCCTTTTCAAGATAGGTAATAATTAATTATTGAAACCACCCAATACTTCTTTAAAGTTGACAAACCCAACCATAAGTATCGGTAACTCTAGCAGTTTTTATATCTTCTAATCTTTGCAAAACTTGAGGAGCATATTTTCGTTCAGAAACAGGCGGTAAAATCATATCACTACCTTGATAATTAATAGTAGAAATATGAGCAATAGTAGCAGCAGTTCCCATACCAAAAGCTTCAGAAAGATTACCATCTTGATAATCCTTTACTACCTCATCAATAGAAATCAATCTTTCCTCAACCTTCACCCCCATATCTCGCAATAAAGTTAACACACTATCCCTAGTAATTCCTGCCAAAATAGTTCCCGTCAACTTAGGAGTAACAACAACATCATTAATCACAAAAGCCACATTCATCGTGCCACATTCTTCAATATATTTCTTTTCCTTCCCATCCAACCATAAAACATTATCATAACCCTGTTGTTTAGCTTCCATATCTGCTAATAAACTACCACCATAATTACCAGCACATTTCGCAGCACCAGTTCCACCTTCAGCAGCTCTTATATATTTATCTGTGACAATTAACTTTACAGGTTCAGAATAATAAGCACCTACCGGACAAGAAATAATAATAAATTTATAACTACTTGCAGGTTTAAGACCGACAGATTCATCAGTAGCAAAATAGATTGGTCGAATATATAAAACACTACCATCTTGAGTAGGAATCCAATCAGCATCTAATCTAATTAACTCTTTCAAACCTGTCATAAAAATATCTTCAGGAATAGGTGGCATACATAATCGAAAAGCTGATTCATTGATTCTTTTATGATTAGCTTCGGGGCGAAATAATAAAGGTTTTCCATCAGGACTTCTATAAGCTTTTAAACCTTCAAAAACTGCCTGACCATAATGCAGAGATGACATAGAAGGAGACATTTCCAGATTGCCGTAGGGAACAATTTTAACTTCCTGCCAACTATCATTTTTATAGGTAGCAACTAACATATGGTCGCTAAATACTTTGCCAAAGGAAGTATTATTAATATCTTGTTCTTTAATCCGAGAGTAGTTAGTTTTTTCTATAGATATTTCATGGTTTAATATTTGGCTCATTTTCCTATTTATCTCATAACTGTTATTATTTATAGAATACCATTTATACCATTTTTGTCAGCATTTCCTCCAGAATGCTGCGCCAACAGCAACAAAACTTCTCTTTTGTAATAAGATTTAACTCTGGCTGAATAAAATTTTTACCTAAAATTACAAGCAAAGCAGTAAATATAGCACTAGACATCTGAGTAGTTATTAGGGAAATGAATATAGCAATTCCCATACTGATGAAGTATATTCATTAGACCTCTCCGGAAAAGAGGGAGTAGGGAGTAGGGAGTAGGGAGTAGGGGGAAATAATTGATGATTTATAGGCGATAATTGATTTGATTTTTGATTATCACCAGATGTCTATTAGTCTGGAAAACCCTATAACAGAAAAATTATCAGTAAAAGTGGGTTGAGTTAATTAAAGGAAATTAAACCCAGATTAATTAACACAACCCATCTCTATTCTAATTACTTGGCTGAAAATTATTGATCATGCTTGGCAATAACCCAAATAGCATGAATAATCCCAGGAACACCACCTAAAAGAGTTAAAAGAATATTAATCCAAAAAGCACCTCCGAGACCAACTGTCAAAAAAACACCTAAAGGTGGTAAAAATATAGCAGCGAGAATTCGTAGTATTGTCATTTTAGTTACTCTTGTAATTTTTAAACTATTGTTGTCCTATGTTATAACTTCAACTCTTAGCAGCACCTTTACCGAAAAATTTAGGAGGTTCTGCTAAAGTATAAACCTCAGTTTCAGTAGCGATCGCCTCCCGCAGATGTTTAGGTATTTGCAACATCCCCAATAAACAAGTTCCATCCAACATCCGGAACCCACCAGTAGTCTTTTCTGTCAGAAGTTGGTCAACCACTTTCGGGTCAGGTCGAGTAGCGATCGCCTCAGTAGACCCCAAAACAAAACCCCAAGGTCTGCCATAGGTAGGAGTATAACTGCTATAGGATTGAACATGAGGAAAAACAGCCTGCATAGTATTAACTATTCGAGCATGAAGTTTCATCTCCCCTGGAGAAACTGGGCCAGCTTGCAAAACAAAAAATCCCCCTGGAGTCAGCACCCGCTGCACCTTCTCAAAATAATCCTTCGTAAACAACTGAAATGATGGCCCCTCTTCTATAGGGTCAGATAAATCAGAGATTACAACATCCCACTTTTCCTCAGAAGTCTCCAAAAATTCCAAAGCATCACCAATAATCAACTCCAGACGAGGGTCATCAAAAGCATCAGCGTGCATTTCCGGGAGATATTGACGACAAGCTTCCACCACCTCACCATCAATATCAATCATGGCCACTTTTTCCACAGTTTGCCAACGTAATACTTCTCGAATAGTAGCACCCTCGCCCCCACCAAGAACTAGAACATTCCGAGGAGAGCCATGACAAATCATTGCCGGATGAACCAGAGGTTCGTGGTATAAAAATTCATCCCCCGTGCAAGACTGCCACTTACCGTCAAGCACCAATGCTTTGCCATAGACACCCGTTTCTACAATATACATTTCTTGATAAGTCGTTTTTTTGTAGGCAAGTATTTTAGTGATGCCATGAACATAAATATCCCAAGGCGTGATATACTCACTTATCCATAAATCTGCACCAACTTCGCTACCTGCCATAAAATACACTCCTGGATTAAATATTTATATATTTGTATTTATTTATATTTTCGGACAGAATGTAATATTTAACACAAAATGACATTCTATTCTCACTGCTGAGAATCCAAAGGCCATCTAATTTTTGTTAAATTCAGATTTTAAGTAACAAAACCCATTAATTTCTAATCTGGATTAGAAAATTCTGTAAACCCCCTGAATTTAGAGAGTGTTTGTAAACTAAAGATTAAGACGGTCAGAGGGTTTGATGTTCGGTGGGTTACGGCGAAAAGTTAAATTTTGGTTACGATTCATAGTTATTGTCGCCTCACCCTCCCCACCCTACGCCTGGATTTAATATTCCTTTTACAAACAGTCTCTTATCTCCAGATTTTTATAGCTTTTGACTTTTGACCCCCGCGGAAGCAGGGACAAGCTTTTGACTTAAAAATATCATTATCAATAACTTGTCTTCAAGTATAATTTATTAACTAGCTATCAGCTTTTCCTTAAGGAATGCTTCGCTTGCCAGCATTTAGCTGTCAGCTAACAATTCAAGAGTTTAAGTCCCCAACTATATTGAAAAATTAGTGGTGCGCCTTTTATGAGGGTTTGAATCCCTGATTATACACCTTGAGAACCTAATAGCTGATAGCTGAGTGCTGAGTCCTACTTCAAATAAGCGACTCTTCATAGTGGTATGGAAAAAAACACAACCAATAACTTTCCTGATATATCTTTTAATCAGCGGAATGTAGAACTTTACGAGAGAAAACATTCCTTTGTTTCTAATTTAGCAACAGATTTATTAGAATTACTAAGCCCCCAAAGTGGAGAAAGAATTCTTGACCTTGGCAGTGGAACAGGTCATCTTACCTATAAGATTACCACAAAAGGTGCAAAAGTTATAGGTATTGATAATACTTCTCATATTATCGAAAAAGCTCATCTTTTCTATCCAAATATGCAATTTTTAGTCGAAGAGGGAGCTAATATGGCAGTCAAAGATAAATTTGATGCCGTATTTTCTAATGCAACTCTTCATTGGATTAAAGAACCTCAAAAAGTGATTAGAAATATTTGGCGCGTACTAAAACCAGGAGGTCGTTTTGTTGCCGAATTTGGTGGTAAAGGTAATATTGAAACAATTATTAATGGTATTTATGAAGGATTAGATGCTGCTGGTTATAGTAGTAATAAAAAATTAAATCCTTGGTATTTTCCTAGTATTGGAGAATATGCAACTATCTTAGAAGCCGAAAATTTTTTGTTGACTTTTGCCACTTTATTAGTCAGACCTACCCAACTAGAAGATGGGGAAAATGGTCTGAAAAATTGGATTAATATGTTTGCAAGTTTTTTCTTTGCAGATATTCCTGAAAAAAAACAAAATACAATTATTGCTGATATTGAAAATAGATTACGTCCTCAACTTTATAAAAAAGGAAAATGGACGGCTGATTATAAGCGGATTCGGATTATGGCTTTTAAGGAAAATACGTTGAATAAAGATCAGGATAACTAGAAAAGAGGGAGTAGGGAGTAGGGTAGAAATAATTGATGATTTATGGGCGATAATTGATTGTATTCTTGATTATTGGAAATATCTAACCTGAAACTCTTGTAAAACAGTTGTGAAATTTTAATTTCTGGAGAGGTATAATACATAGCATAAATTATCATATAGCAATTCCCATGCTGGTGAGGTACAAAATTCCTTGGTTTTAGGGAACAGGGAACAGGGAACAGGGAACAGGGAATAGGGAATAGGGAATAGGGAATAGGAAGAAATAAAAATAGGGGCGTTGGTAATTGGTGGGATGATTTTCTACTAGGGGTGATACTCACCAGTTACTCTGGTTCAATATTTAGAGGTATTAAAAACAGATTACTTTTAGAGTTTCATCTCTT
>JAAUYJ010129962.1_pt1 | contig 11068 bp, 10 predicted proteins | sample 7278031 | NCBI WGS metagenome assembly JAAUYJ01 (sample SAMN14350222, study PRJNA611818) | marine sediment metagenome | isolation source: surface marine sediment (1.8m) | place: French Polynesia: Moorea | collected 2018-08 | reverse complement strand
GGCGCGCCTTGACCCGTGGCCAGCGCCTGGCGCTGGCGTTCCTGCGGCGTGGCGATGAAAAAGCCCGCGACCGAAGCGCGCACGCGGTCGCCGGCGGCCTTGGTCACGGGATTGACGGCGTGGGCGACACCGGTCTGGACGATGACCAGACGGTTCGGCTTGGGGAAAACGAACTGACCCAGGCCTTGTTCCATCAGCCTGGCGTTCTCCAGGCTGTTGTCCAGGTGCTGGCCGCTGCGCTCGGCCGGGTTCGCGCGGTAGATGCTGCCGCGGCTGTCGCAGCGGTCGGCGCCGGCGTCGCCGGTGAACATCAGCTCACCGCCCCACTGCACGTTCCACTCCGGATGGGCGTAGTAGGTAAAGGCGCCGGTGTAGTTGTTGGTGTCCTCGTGCCAGGACAGACCGGCCCCCTGGGGATAGAGAAAGGGCTTGGCGGTGAAGCCGATCCAGTCCGCGCCGGCCTGGCCGATCAGCGGCGCCCATTGGGCGTGCTCGGCGGCGATGACCTTGAGCAGCTCGTCGATGTGCCGGCGCGTCGGGTAGCAGCTCTCGGGCGGCGGTTGCCAGCCGGGCGGGTTGATGGCGCGGGCCGTGGCCTCGTCGGAATAGCTGACCGGACCGCCCAGCGGCGTGCCGTCGGTCAGCCGCCAGGCCTTGAGCCAGCCCTGGGCATGGACCCAGCAGTATTGCGCCCGCTGCATGTAGAGCCAGAGCCTGTCGAAGGCCTCGGGCCCGAGCACGTCGTCGTAGACGAGGAAGCCCGTCCCCCGCGCCGTCAGCCGCATCGCCTCTCCTCCCAGCCGCCGCTCCGAACACCGGTCCCCCGGGGGCGCAGAGCGATCCTCACGGTTCCGTGATCGTTTGTGACCGTTTTATCACAGGATCGAGATGTAGGCACACGCATAACCGGCTTTGCGGCTGACCGGCCCGCCGAGGCCGCCTAGCATGCGGATGCCATGATCCTGACCCTGCTCGGCACCGGATGTCCCGTGGTCAGCACGGAACGCTACGGCCCGGCCCAGCTGGTCCGGCAGGGCGAGACCTGCCTGCTCATCGACTGCGGCTCGGGCGCGACCCAGCGCCTGCTCGCCGCCGGCAGCGCGGGGCGCGAGCTCGACGCCGTGCTGCTGACCCACCTGCACTCGGATCACATCGTCGACCTGTTCCAGCTGGTGATCTCGAGCTGGCACCAGGGCCGCGACCGGCCGCAGCGGGTTTACGGCCCGCCGGGGACGCGGCGCTACGTCGAGGGCCTCATGGCGCTCTGGCGGCCGGAGCTGGAGCAGCGTATCGCCCACGAGAAGCGGCCCTCGACCGCCGCGCTCGAGGTCGAGGTCGAGGAGATCGGCGCCGGGCCGCTGTTCCAGCTCGGCGGCCTCGCCGTCGAGGCGGTCGAGGTCGACCACAAGCCGGTGCGCCGCGCCTTCGGCTTTGTGTTCGAGGCCGACGCCCGGCGGCTGGTGATGAGCGGCGACACCCGGCCCTGTCCGGCCCTCGCCGAGGCCGCGCGCGGCGCCGACGTGCTGCTGCACGAGGTCTTCGTGCACCGCGAGCTGGCCGTCGCGCCCGGCGTGCGCAGCGAGGAGACCATCGAGAGGGTCGCCTCCTATCACACGCTCTCCGAGCAGGTCGGCAAGATCGCGGCCGAGGCCGGCGTCGGATGCCTGGTGTTGACCCACTTCGTGCCACCCGGCTGCAACCGCCAGGCGTTGCTCGACGAGGTGGCCGCCGACTTCGCCGGGCCGGTGATCGTCGGCGAGGACCTGATGGCGATCGACCTGGCGTCGGGCCAGGTGGCGTTAGGCCCCGCGCGGCTCGCGCTCGGCGGCGGGTCCCCTGCTAAGCCTTGATCGCGCAGCCGGGCGGGGGCAAGACTCTGCCGGGCCCGTAGTTCAGCGGTCAGAACCCACCGCTCATAACGGTGTTGTCGCAGGTTCGAATCCTGCCGGGCCCACCACCCTTCGCCCCGCGGGCTTCGGGTGGCAGGCCACACGGAACCGCGATCTGGGCGAAGGGCGCGCGGGCCTTTCGCTGTCACAGAGGAGCCTGGGTCATGGGCGTAGGCGGCGTCACCCGTATCTTCACTGCCGCAATCCTGGCCGGCGCGATTGCTGGCCTGCTGCTGACCGCGAGCTCCGTCACCGCCTCCTTCGTGTCCAACGCGGTCTTCTGGGTCATCCTGTGCGGTCTCACGGGCTTCTTCGTCAGCCTCCCCGGGGAGCAGGCCGGCGGTCGGGAGAAAGCGAGCCCCGCCGCTTGACCGGTTATAGGGTTCTGGTCCCGATCGCGTGGAGCTCCCATCCACGAGGCGGTATCGCCGAGGCCCTGGCCGGACCCGGCGGAAAGGGGGATGATAGCTTGTGCAGTCAGGGCGCCGTGACGATGGGAGCGGTCGATCCCTGCGCCGGCTGCGGACTGGAGGTGCGGTGATGCACGAGATGGCGCTCTGTCAGGGCTTGATCGGCGTGATCGAGGATCAGGCGGCGGTGCACCGTTATAGCCGCGTCAGGGCTGTCTACCTGGAGGTCGGCACGCTGGCCTGCGTCGAGCCCCAATCGCTGCTGTTCTCCTTCGAAGCGGTGACCCGTGGAACCTTGGCCGAAGGCGCCAAGCTCAACATCATCGAGACGCGGCCCGAGGCCTGGTGCAGGGACTGCGGCCGGGCGGTCACGATCCGGCAACGTTTCGATCCTTGTCCGGACTGCGGCGGCTATCAGCTTCAGGTTTCCGGCGGCGACGATCTGCGGATCAAAGAACTGGAGGTTGACTGATGTGTCAGGTTTGCGGTTGCGGCGCCGGCGAGACACGCATCGACGGCCAAGAAGGCAAGGCGGCGAATCACGATCATGGCCATGATCACCACCACCATGACCATCATCACTATGGCCATGGTCCCGCCGGGGCCCACGCGCCGGGCCTGAGCCAGGGGCGCATGGTCCAGATCGAGCAGGACATCCTCGCCAAGAACGACGCCTACGCGGCCCGCAACCGCGCCTTCCTCGACGTCCGCGGGGTCCTCGCCCTCAACCTCGTCTCCAGCCCCGGCTCCGGCAAGACGACCTTGCTGGTTCGCACGATCGAGGACCTGAAGCGCGAGTTGGAGCTGAGCGTCATCGAAGGCGACCAGCAGACCAGCGTCGACGCCGAGCGGATCCGCGCGACCGGCGCGCGCGCAGTTCAGGTCAACACCGGCAAGGGCTGCCATCTCGACGCCCACATGGTGGGCCACGCGCTCGAAAACCTGCGCCCCGCCGACGGCGGCCTGCTGCTGATCGAGAACGTCGGCAATCTCGTCTGCCCGGCGGGCTTCGACCTGGGCGAGGCGCACAAGGTGGTGATCCTCTCGGTGACCGAGGGCGAGGACAAGCCGATCAAGTATCCCGACATGTTCCACGCCGCCGACCTGATGCTGCTGAGCAAGGTCGATCTCCTGCCGCACCTCGACTTCGACGTCGAGCGTTGCTTCGCCCTGGCCCGGCGCGTCAACCCGCGAATCGTGATGATCCGGGTCTCGGCCAAGAGCGGCGAAGGTCTTGGCGAGTGGTACGCCTGGATCCGGGCGGCGCGAACGCCCGCCCGCGCCGAGGGCCGGAACCCAACCGCGGCCGAATAGGAGGAGCCTGCCATGTGCCTCGCACTGCCCGCCAAGGTGGTCGCCCTCGATCCGGCGAACGACACCGCGACCGTCGCCCTCGACGGCGTGCGCAAAGCGGTCTCGATCGCCCTCGTGGATGACGTGGCGCTCGGCGACTACTTGCTGATCCACGTCGGCCACGCGCTCAACAAGATCAGCGCCGAAGAAGCCGAGCGCACTTTGGCGCTGATGGCCGAAGCGGGGCTGCTCGCGGCCGAGGGGCCGCCCGAGGACGAGGGGAGCGCGGCGGCATGAAGTACGTCGACGAGTTCCGCAGCCGCGATCTCGCCCAGGGCCTGGCGCGTGCCATCCGCGCCGAGGCCGACCCCGCGCGCGACTACAACGTCATGGAGTTCTGCGGCGGCCACACCCACGCCATCTTCCGCTACGGCGTGCAGGACCTGATGCCGGACAACGTGCGTTTCGTGCACGGCCCGGGCTGCCCGGTCTGCGTGCTGCCGGTCGGGCGGATCGACGAGGCCATCGAGCTCGCCGAGCGCCACGGCGTGATCCTCTGCACCTACGCCGACATGATGCGCGTGCCCGCGGGTAAGCGGCGCAGCCTGATGAAGGCCAAGGCCGCGGGGGCCGACGTGCGCATGGTCTATTCGACCCAGGACGCGCTCGCCATCGCCCGCAAGAACCCGGCGCGCCAGGTGGTCTTCTTCGCCATCGGCTTCGAGACCACGACGCCGCCGACCGCTCTCGCCATCAAACAGGCGGCGGCCGAGGGGCTCGAGAACTTCAGCGTCTTCTGCAACCACGTCCTCACCCCGGCGGCGATCCGGCACATCCTGGAATCGCCGGAGCGGGAGGAAGCGGGCGAGCTGTCGATCGACGGCTTCCTCGGTCCCTCGCACGTCAGCTCGGTGATCGGCAGCGGACCCTACGAGACCTTCGCCGAGGAGTTCCGGCGCCCGATCGTGATCGCCGGCTTCGAGCCGCTCGACGTGATGCAGTCGACGCTGATGGTCATCCGTCAGCTCAACGAGGGACGGCATCAGGTCGAGAACCAGTACCGCCGGGTGGTCACGCGCGACGGCAACGCCAAGGCGCAGGCGCTGGTGGCCGAGATGCTCGAGCCGCGCTCCAGTTTCGAGTGGCGCGGTTTGGGCGAGGTGCCCTCGAGCGCGCTCAAGATCAAAGGGGACTACGCCGCCTTCGATGCCGAGCGGCGCTTCGAAACCGCGCCTGGCAAAGGGAGCGATGTGAAGGGCTGCGAGTGCCCGGCGATTTTGCGCGGCGTGAAGAAGCCGACCGACTGCAAGCTCTTCGGCACGATCTGCACGCCGGAGAATCCCCTGGGTTCTTGCATGGTCTCCTCCGAGGGCTCCTGCGCCGCCTATTGGAGCTATGGCCGTTTCCGCCAGACCAGCGGGAACGCGGCAGCACGTGAGGCCGCGGCGTGAGCGTGATGGACAAGCGCTTCGCCCTGCGCCTCGACACGCGCAAGGGCAACATCGACATGAGCCACGGCAGCGGCGGCCGGGCGACGGCGCAGCTGGTCGCCGAGCTCTTCGCGCGCCATCTCGACAACGAGCTGCTGCGGCAAGGCAATGATCAGGCCTGCTTCGCGCCGCCGCCGGGCCGCCTGGTGATGACGACAGACGGCCACGTGGTCTCGCCTTTGTTCTTTGCGGGCGGCGACATCGGTGCGCTCGCGGTGCACGGCACGATCAACGACATCGCCATGGCCGGCGCCCGGCCGCTGCATCTCTCGGCCGGCTTCATCCTGGAAGAGGGCTTCCCGCTCGCCGATCTCGAGCGGATCGTGATCTCCATGGCCGAGGCGGCCCGCGCCGCGGGCGTCGCCGTGGTCACCGGCGACACCAAGGTCGTCGAGGCCGGCAAGGGCGACGGCGTCTTCATCACGACCACGGGCATCGGCGTGGTGCCGGAGGGCATCGAGATCTCCGGCGACCGGGCCGAACCGGGCGACGCGATCCTGCTGAGCGGCAGCATCGGCGACCACGGCATCGCCATCCTGTCCAAGCGCGAAAACCTGGAGTTCGAGACCGAGATCCGCTCCGACAGCGCCGCCCTGCACGATCTGGTCGCAGCCATGGTCGAGGCCGTGCCCGCGATCCACTGCCTGCGCGACCCGACCCGCGGCGGCCTGGGCACGACGCTCAACGAGCTGGCCCAGCAGTCGGGCGTCGGCCTGCGCATCCGCGAAGCGGCGATCCCGATCAAGCCGGACGTCGCCGCGGCCTGCGAGCTGCTGGGGATCGACCCGCTCTACGTCGCCAACGAGGGCAAGCTGGTGGCGATCTGTCCCGCCGCCGAGGCCGAGCGCCTCCTGGCCGCCATGCGCGCACATCCGCTGGGGCGCGAGGCCGCGGTCATCGGCGAGGCGGTGGCCGACGCGCACGCCTTCGTGCAAATGGAGACCGCCTTTGGCGGCGAGCGCATGGTCGACTGGCCGGCCGGCGAGCAGCTGCCGCGTATCTGCTGAGCCATGAACGACCTACGTCTCGCCGCCGCGTCTGCAGCGACCGAGGGCGTCAACGTGCGGGTGCGCGGCCTGGTGCAGGGCGTCGGCTTCCGACCGAGCGTCTGGCGTCTGGCGCGGGATTTCCAGCTCGCTGGCGAGGTGCTGAACGACGGCGACGGGGTGCTGATCCGCGCCTGGGGATCGGCCGACGCGCTGCAGGGATTTCTCGAGCGCCTGCCGCGCGAGGCGCCGCCGCTGTCGCGCATCGACGGCATCGAGGTGACGGCGCTCAGCGGAGCGGGTGAGGGCGGCGACTTCGTCATCGTCGACAGCGCGGGCGGTGCCGTGCGCACCGGCGTGGTGCCCGACGCCGCGACCTGCCCGGCCTGCCTCGACGAGGTGATGGACCCGGACAACCGGCGTTATCGCTACCCCTTCGCCAACTGCACCCACTGCGGGCCGCGGCTCTCGATCGTTAGGGCGATCCCCTACGACCGGGCGAACACCAGCATGGACGTCTTTCCGCTCTGCGCCGACTGCGCCGCCGAATACGGCGATCCCGCCGACCGGCGCTTCCACGCCCAGCCGAACGCCTGCGCCGTCTGCGGCCCGCGGCTGTGGCTGGAGGACGCAGACGGACGGCTTGAGGACATGCCGCAAGGGCAGGACGCGATCGGGGCGGCGCTGGAGCAGATCGCCGGGGGAAAGATCGTCGCGGTCAAGGGTATCGGCGGCTTCCACCTGGCCTGCGACGCGGTCGACGAGCAGGCGGTGGCCCGGCTGCGGCAGCGCAAGCGGCGCTATCACAAGCCCTTCGCGCTGTTGGCCCGCGACCTGGAGACGGTGCGCCGCTACGCGCGGGTGGGCGAGGCCGAGGCGGCGCTGCTGCAGAGCGTTGCGGCGCCGATCGTTGTGCTCGATCGGCGCGACGACGCCGCGCCGCTGGCGAGCGAGATCGCACCCGGGCAGAACGGGCTCGGCTTCATGCTGCCGTATACGCCGCTGCACCACCTGCTGGCGCGCGGCCTGACGGGTCCGATCGTGCTGACCTCGGGGAACCGCAGCGACGAGCCGCAGACCAGCGACAACGCCGACGCGCGCAAACGGCTCGCCGGCATCGCCGACGTCTGGCTGCTGCACGACCGCGAGATCGTCAACCGGCTCGACGACTCGGTCGCGCGGGTCGCCGGCGGGGCGCCGCGACTGCTGCGCCGGGCGCGCGGTTATGCGCCGGCACCGATGTCCCTGCCGCCCGGCTTCGAGGCGGCGCCTGCGGTGCTGGCCATGGGCGGCGAGCTCAAGAACAGCTTCTGCCTATTGAAGGACGGCCAAGCCATCCTGTCGCCGCACATCGGCGACCTCGAAGACTCCCTGACTCATGCGGACTACCGCCGTTCGCTCGCGCTGTTCCGCGCGCTCTTCGCGTTCGATCCGGATCTGGTGGCGGTCGACGGGCATCCCGACTACCACGCGACCGAGTGGGGACGGAAGCTCGCCGACGAGGAGGCCGTGCCAGTCTCCCTGGTCCAGCACCATCACGCCCATCTCGCGGCCTGCCTCGCCGAGACGGGCGCGCCGCTCGACGCACCGCCGGTTCTCGGGGTCATCCTCGACGGGCTCGGCTTCGGCGCGGACGGCGGGCTCTGGGGCGGCGAGTTCCTTTTGGGCGGCTACGCGGGCTTCGAGCGGCTGGCCCACTTCGCGCCGGTCGCTCTGCCCGGCGGCGCCCAGGCGATGCGCGAGCCCTGGCGCAATGCCCATGCCCACCTGCACCGCTTCCTCGGCTGGGAAGAAATCGACGGCCGTTGGCCAGACCTGCCGATCGTGCGTTTCCTGGCCAGGAAGCCGCGCGGCACCCTGGACCGGATGATCGAGCGCGGCGTCAACGCGCCGCCCGCGTCCTCGGCCGGCCGTCTGTTCGACGCGGCCGCGGCCGCGCTCGGGCTCTGCCGCGAGTCGACGAGCTTCGAAGGCCAGGCGGCGATCGAGCTGGAGGCCCTCGCCGAGACCGCGGCGGACGAACGCGGCGCCTACGGTCACGCGGTCAGGGGTGGGGAACCGCTGGTGCTCGAGTGGGCGCCGCTGTGGCGCGCGTTGCTCGACGATCTCGCCGCAGAGGTGCCGCCCGCGCGTATCGCCGCGCGATTCCACAACGGCCTGATCGAGGCCATCGTGGCGATCACCGCGAAGCTGGCCACCGAGCATGGCATCGAAGCCGCAGTGCTCTCCGGCGGGGTCTTCCAGAACCGGATTCTGCTGGAGGGCGTGACCCGAGGGCTGGAGGCGCGGCGCCTGCGCGTGCTAAGTCCGCGTGAGGTGCCGGCGAACGACGGCGGGCTGTCGTTGGGGCAGGCCTGCGTGGCCGCAGCGCGTTCGCTGCGGAAGGGGAGGGCGCGATGATCACTTTATTGGTCTTGGGGTTCCTGCTCGGCATGCGCCATGCGCTGGAAGCCGACCACGTAGCGGCGGTCGCCAGTTTGGCCAGCGAGGGCCGGTCGTTTCGCCACGCCGCCCGCCTGGGGGCCGTCTGGGGTTTGGGTCACACGCTGACGCTTTTCGCCTTCGGCTCGCTGGTGATCGTCATGAACGCCGCCGTGCCCGAGCGCTTGGCCGAGGGGCTCGAGATGGCCGTCGCCGTGATGCTGGTGTTCCTGGGCGCCGACGTGCTGCGGCGTGTCGTGCGCGACAGGGTGCACTTCCACTCGCACCGCCATGGCGCGGACCAGGTCCACTTCCACGCCCATTCGCACCGCGGCGAGGGGCATCACGACCCGGTGCATCACCACCACGAGCACCCCAGCAGTTTTCCGCTCCGTGCGCTCTTCGTCGGGCTGGTCCACGGCATGGCGGGCTCGGCGGCGTTGGTGCTGCTGACCCTCGACACGATCTCGTCGCCCTGGCTCGGGCTGGTCTACATCGCGCTCTTCGGTTTCGGCTCGATCGCCGGCATGGCCGTGCTCTCGGTCGCCATCGCCGTGCCCCTGCGCTACTCGGCGCGCGGCCTCACCTGGCTGCACAACGGACTGCGCGCGACGGTCGGCGTCGCGACCGTGGCGCTCGGCGTGGTCACCATCCTGAAATCCGGCCTGGTCTGACGAGGTCGGCCGCGCGAGCTTCGGCTGGCGGGGCATCCCTCATTCTTCTAGCATCCACCTGGAGGCTTCTCGACCGCGGCCTCGCCGGCCAGCGGCCGGCGGGCATCCTGCCAGGAAGGGAGACGAGCATGACGTTGGGGCAGAAGCTACTCGCCGGGCTCGCCGCCCTGGGCCTGTCCGCAAGCGCCGCGACCGCGGCGGAGCCGATCAAGATCGGCGAGATCAACAGCTACACGGCGCTGGCCGACTTCACCCAGCCCTACAAGAAGGGCTGGCAGATGGCGATCGAGGAGATCAACGCCGGCGGCGGCGTCCTGGGCCGCCCCCTGGAGGTCATCGCCCGCGACGACGGCGGCAAGCCCGACAACGCCATCAAGATCGCCGAGGAGCTGACCACCAAGGAGAAGGTCGATTTCTTGGCCGGCACCTTCTTTTCCCACGTCGGCATGGCGGTCTCCAACTACGCCAAGCAAAGGAAGCGGCTCTTCATCGCCACCGAGCCCTTGAGCGACGACCTGGTCTGGGCGCGCGGGCACCGCTACACCTTCCGGCTGCGCCCGAGCACCTATCTGCAGGCCGCCATGCTGGCCGAGGAGGCGGCCAAGCAGCCGGCCAAGCGCTGGGCCATCGTGGCGCCCAACTACAAGTACGGCCAGGACGCCGTCGCGGCCTTCAAGAAGGTCATGAAGGAGAAGCGCCCGGACGTCGAGTTCGTCGAGGAGCAGTGGCCGGCCCTGTTCAAGATCGATCCCGGCGCCACGGTGCAGGCGCTGATCCAGGCCGAGCCGGAGGCCATCTACTCCGTGCTGTTCAGCCGCGATCTCGCCGCCTTCGTGCGCGAGGCGGAGTTGCGCGGCCTGCTGACCGACGATCTGACGGTGGTCGGCCTCTTGACGGGCGAGCCCGAGTACCTCGATCCCATGGGCAAGGAGGCGCCTGAGAACTGGATCGTCACCGGCTATCCCTGGTACGCGATCGACGATCCCAAGCACAAGAAGTTCGTCGAGGCCTACCAGTCCAAGTACGGCGAGACGCCGCGCATGGGCAGCCTGATCGGCTACGTCTTCATCCAGGCGATCCAGGCCATGATCGAGAAGGCCGGCTCGACCGAGCAGGATGCGCTGATCGCGGCGATGCAGGACCTGACCTTCGAGTCGGTCATCGGGCCGGTCACCTTCCGCGGTCTCGATCACCAATCGACCCTCGGCACCTGGGTCGGGCGCACCGCCGTCGAGGACGGCAAGCCGGTCATGGTGGACTGGCGCTACGCGCCGGGCGACGCCTACTTCCCGCCGGACGAGGAGATCCGGCGGATGCGTGGCACCGAAACCGAATAGGCGGCGCCTCGCGGCGCAGCCTTCCGACTCTGCTGCGTCGCCACCGGGATTCGGATGAGCTTCTATTTCGCCCAGTTCCTGACCGGTCTGGCGAGCGCCTCCTCGCTGTTCCTCGTCGCCTCGGGCCTGTCGATCATTTTCGGCGTCACGCGCGTCGTGAATTTCGCGCACGGCTCCCTCTACATGCTGGGCGCTTTCTGCGCCTACAGCTTCGTCACCAGCTTGCCGGCGGGGCCGCTCGGCTTCTGGGGCGGCGTGCTCTTGTCGGCTCTGGTCGTCGGCGCGATTGGCGTGGCCATGGAGGTGCTGATCCTGCGCCGCATCTATCGCTCGCCCGAGCTGTTTCAGCTGGTCGCGACCTTCGGCGTCGTGCTGCTGATCAAGGACGCGGCGCTGTGGATCTGGGGCCCGGAGGACAAGCTCGGGCCGCGCGCGCCCGGCTTCGAGGGTGCGGTCGAGATATTCGGCAGCAAGGTGCCGGAGTACGACCTGGTGGTCATCGCCCTCGGCCTGGCGGTCCTGGGCGGGCTCTGGTTCCTGTTCAATAGGACCCGTTGGGGCGCGCTGG
>JAAUYJ010176040.1_pt1 | contig 11072 bp, 13 predicted proteins | sample 7278031 | NCBI WGS metagenome assembly JAAUYJ01 (sample SAMN14350222, study PRJNA611818) | marine sediment metagenome | isolation source: surface marine sediment (1.8m) | place: French Polynesia: Moorea | collected 2018-08 | reverse complement strand
TGTGATTCATCTCACATTATGATTTCAGAATGGAGTGTGATCCCCCTTCCTCAACAGGGTGGTTCCAAAAGTATGTGTTTCATGTCATACTATGATTTCAGAATGGGGTGTTGCCCCCCCCCCTCTGCCTTTTTTTGGAAACTTGTTTCCTCCACCAACAACAAAACAACAACAACAACAACAACAACAGGGATCTCTCCATGACCTGTCGCAGGTAAAAAGAACGTACTTTTTACAATGTATGTTAAAACCCCGTATTATTTCTCTTCTTCCTAACAAAAAATCATCGGCAAAAAATGAAGATAAAACGAGGCGCTCTTCTTTTCCTCGCTCTATAGGTTCGCCCGTCCGCTCCTTTTCAATCACCCGTCAATCGGCGCAGAAAAGTCGAGGAGGGCAACGATCGCGAAAAAAAAGATGGACGTGTACAGTCCATTCATTCCGAAATCAGAAAAGACCTCTTCCTTGGGAGAAATTGGGAGAGGCTCCTCCTCTTCGATCCTCTCGGGTCGAAATCTGTATTCAAGGCGTCTCTCTCTTGGTTGTTCCAAGGTGTGATGTATTTCGCAAGAAGAGAGAAGGGGGTGGATCTCGCTCGGCGCCTCTCCCTACTCCCAAGTCAGTGCAGGATACGCACACGTACACAGGGTGAAGGTAGCTCTGAAGGCAGAGGGAAGGGAGGCTCTAGCGCGGGATATTGATTGATGTTCGTGTATCCTATGAATTTTTCATCGGACGGCGGCGGCGGAGCAGCCAGCAGAGGAGGAGGAGGCGGAGGAGAAAAAGCCGCCCTCTTTCTCATAGGCTCTCTTTCTTCTTTCTTCTCGAGGGAAAAGAAGGGGGATTGGATATGGAGGACGTCATTTCTTCCCCCCCTTTTTTTTCTTCTTTCTTGAAATCAAATCCGCGCGCAATCGAGTCCGGAGAAAGTCTTTGGATTATTTCTTCTCATGGATTTCGCAAGATCATGCTTGCAAGGAGTTGTTAGGTCTGCTGCAGCACATACGCATATACTTTTGAAGGAAAATATCCCTTGCCCTGTCTTCCATTTTTAGAATATCCAGTGCTACCATTTTGTACATACTTATCAAAGCTAATATCTTTCCACTTTTGGCAAGAGATTTCAAAAACTGATCGAGGGCTATAGATTAGAGAGAGAGAAACTTTGGCCTTTCCCCGCCTTTTTTCCCGAAAAATGCAAACTAGACGGGGGGAGAGACAAAGTTTCGGATGCCCCCCTCTCGAAGCTACCTCGCTTCGGTTTTTCCGTCCTCTTCCAACATCCGGCGCACGGCGACACAGGTGGGGAGGGAGGGAGGGAAAGAAGGGAGGAGAGGCCCAAAGGACTCGGGTAGGAAGAAGTGACAGCATCGGTTTCCTTTTTGGCCATATCCCACTCCCTCCCTATCCCTCCCTCCCTCCGACTTCAACCGTCGCTTTTTTGAAGCGTGTCCCACCAGAGAGCCTCTCTTCTCCTCTCCTCTCCTCCACTAACCCACCGGTGAGAGGAGGCAGAAGTTTCTTCCTCCCTCCAGGGCCCGAAAGGATGAGTTGGATGGAGAGGAGGAGTGGAGGGAGGGATAGAGGGAGAAGCGACTGGCGACATCTTCCTCCATTATTTACCGCGGGCGTTTTTCCTCCTCCTTCCTTCTTCCTCCTCCCCCCTCAGCCGTCGCCGACAACCGTCGTCCCCTTTTTCCAAAACTCTCCTCCTCCTCCCTCCCTCCTCCAAAGATGGCGGCTCTATCAAAACGAAACTTTCCGGGAGGGGGAAAAAGCCGAAGGGAGGGGAGACTTGCGCACGTAAAAAACTGTAAAAGAAACGCTTTTTTCCTCTCTGCTTTGGTCGGTCGGCCTTTCTGTATAAAGCCGAGAAGGCCACAACAGCATTTGCCGATATGACAGCGGAGGAGGAGCCCTCTCAACTCCTCTCTACATACAGTATTCCACCTGAATTTTTAAACTCAATTGCGGAGGGAGTAAACGGCGCGGCGGCGGCGGCGCAAATGGGATGCCTCTCTTCCCCTCCTCATACTTTCTTGCCGTCGTACCGCCGTCATCCTTGTTCTCAAATACCGCGACGGAATTAATTTATAAGGGCGGCGGCGGCGGCGGCACGCTATCATGCGAACACCGGCCGTACTTGAGGTATGGACGGACGCGTGGTAAACGTACCAACACGCAAGCCGCCGCCGCCACATCTATGTACACTGTTTCATATATCGCCACCCCTCCACCCACCCACGCCTCGCTCTCTTCGCCATTCTCGACTCGGCCATTTCCAAGCCTACTCCTTCGCTAACAGGACCTTTGCTGAACCACTTTATAGAACTCTGTTAAAGAATTAGTGTAGTTAAAAACTAGTTAAAAACACCCCAGAGAAACATGGCTATTGCATCAAATCTGTTGGACCGGCCCCCTTCTACACGTGTACTACACTTCTTTTGTAGGGCAAAAAAGGCCGGAGGAGGCAGCCTTCTTCTTCACCTTTTTTCGCCCGGCGCGAAGGCACCTTTTCTTCCTCTCGCCTCTCTCTCTCTCTCTCTCGGGGGAGAGGCAGGAAGTCTCTGTTCCCCCTCATCTCCCTCTCTCCCCGGGTGGGTTGGGTCCCTATCTCTGACACTATGACGTGTCCCATTCAATAAAAGGCAGAAACGAGAAGGGAGGAGGAGGAGGAATGAAAGGGAGAATGGGCGGGGAGGAGATGGGTTTTCTCCCCCTCCGTCCTCCTATCGCGAGGTAGCGGGGGAGGAACGAAGGCGACGGTTGAGCAGCTGGTTACGACAGGGGCGGAAAATAGAGGTCGTCGTCTTTCGGGTCGACAGAGGAGAAGGGATCCTTTTCTTCTTCAGTCTTGGCGACCCAAGTCCTATTTCTGGCTCTCCCTCCCTCCCTCTTTCGGGCGACCCACCACCACCTCTCCTTCTAGGTACAGAGCGTGTGTGCGGAGCAAAATCGCCAGGTTGCTTTTTTCCCCTTTCTCCCTCCCTCCTCCTATTTCCTTTTTTTTTTTGCCAACACCGCCCCCGACCGACCGACCGACCGACCAAGCGACCGCCCACCCAAGGAGGGACCCGGCCTCACCTTGCTTCTTCTCCCTTCCCCACTGTTCCAACTAAGAGCCCCTCCCTCTTCTCCTCCAGCTTTGCTCGGTGCCCCGTGGAAAGACTGGAGAAGGTGGCGGAGGCGGCGGAGGAAGAGGAGGAGGAGAGGGGGCCTTTGGACGGCCTCTGAGAATGGACTTCGTCGGTCGCCTGTGCTGTTGGAACCGAAAACAATCCGCTTCCTTCTTTGCCGCCGCCGCCGCCGCGCCTTTTGCTGCTAAGGTGGGAGCATTATATTCCTTCCCTTCCTTCTGAAAACGGAAAACGCCCCTTTCCTCCTCCTCCGTTTTGCCCCGCCGCCGTCCTTCGCCGAGTAACCTTCGCTTCGCCCTTCAGAGGTAGGAAGGGAAGGAAGGAAGGCTCAGACGGGGCGGTGGCGGCCGGTGCCAAGAGGAGGGAGAGAGGCCTATCAAAACGGGAAGAAGGGGAGCGGAGTCCCTCGGGGCCCTCCCCCTCCTTTCCCTTCCTCTCTCTTCTGCGCGCGCGCTTCTCTCTCCTCTGTCTGTTTCTGCAGTCGCGTTCGGTCCTTTAAGGCTCTCTTCTTCTTCTTCCTTGTCCTTGCCCTACGCCGCATGCAGCCTTGCACCGCGGCCTCCCTCCGACCGACCTCGCCTCGAGGACAGCACGAGGCCGCCTTCTCGTCTCCGTCGCCGGCCGTTTTCTCTCTCTCCAACTTTTTCCCCGTGTGTTGGAGAGGCGGGACGCCCCGCGGACGAGGAGGAGGAGTGTCTGCCACAATGGGGAGACTTTGCCGATGCTGCTGCCCTGCTTCTTACACCTCTCTCCCGCTGCTGTCATTTTGGCGGCCCCTTCCAAGCCCCCACTTTTCTCGGCGCTCCGTCCGTCCTCCGCCCTGGGCCAACCGCCCGATCGCGACGTAGTGTGTGCGCTTCTCTTTGCCTCCCCCCTCACTTCGTGGGGATGCCTCCCCTCCGTCCGCCTTCTCTCTCTCTCTCTCTCTCTCTTCATTTTCCCCCTCCTTGATCTTCCCCCCGGCGTCCGCCTCCGTCCCCCCTCCCTTGTGTCCGTCCGTCCGAAACTCAGTTGAGTCCGAGCGCGTCGAACAGCCACAGGCAGCCGCCATCTCGCGGCATCGGACATCGCTGCCGGCGCGGAGGGAAAGAAAGAAAAAAAGTGACCCATAGGTGGGGCAGGAAAAAAAGTGAGATTCAAATCCTCTCGCGCATGCAGAGAAAGAGATTCGGTTGAGCGGAGGCATTCTCCCTCGCCTTCGTTTTTACGTGGGAAAAGAAAAAAGTGTGTAGTGGGCAGAGTCAGAAAGGAGCAAGAAGCGTCCACCTGAGATAATGAGCAGATAATAGTCATGCCAAGAAGTACAACGCACTTGGGGCAGCGGAGGAGGTGGAGGAGGAGACGTTTCGTAACCACGTGGAAGAACTGACCACCGACACAGTGACAGTGGAAGAGGCGAGAGAGGGAAGAAGAAGCAACCAGACGAGTTTTGTCCAAATGGGCGGGAGAGAAAGAGGGAGGGGAGGGGACTCATAACTCCGAGGAGGGCTTTTGTTGGGCCAACTGATCTGGGGGAGATAATTTGACGAAGGCGGGGGAGGGGAGGGGGGGGGTCGGTCGGTCGGTCGGTCGACAGCGACACGAGCTATTTCTGTCCGATGCTGCTACACAACAGCATCGGCGGCTAAAAAATAGATTGGAGAGTGTGGGATGGAGGAACAGGGAGGCGTGTGAGTTTTGAATGAGAGCTCCACTTTTGGGGTTAGCCCAAAAAACGTGTGAAAGAACACGGTCGGAGGAAGTTTTCTCTCTTTCTCGAAAATTGGCCGAAATGTTCTTGTAATGAGGGCGGACGATCCGGGGGGATCTCAACGAGGAGACGGGATCAAGGGGGAGAGAAAAAAGAGGCGCGAACGAAATTGCGCAAACCCAAGGTCGGGGACGAAAACACAAGGGCGAAATACAAGGGGCGGATAGGGTCGACAATCAATCAAGGAAATGTCTATCTTGTCCTTTCTTCCTCCGCCCGTGACTGGCCAGGCCATTAATTTAGAATATTGAGCAGGGGGGTCCGTCCGTGCGTCCACCCTGCCTAGGTACAAACCTGCTCTCCCTCTTTTTCGAACGAGGGGCAAGCCAAGCACTTTTTCTCTCTCGCAGGCTGAAGAGACGGTACGTGGCTATTTTTAGGCGCGCGGGCACAGCGGACATGTGTGCGTTCACTGTGCACGTTGCAATTTTACTGCGGAGGATGTATCAAAATTTCGCCTATGAAGACTTCACGCGCCTTCAAAGTCAATTATAACGTGGAGGTTTTCGACAAATCGGGCACTTTTTTCTGCAAAGGTGTCGTGACACAAGTGCATCGAAGCTTGTCAATCAGAACTTGTAGTCGGTGCTCCTGTCTGTTGCATGTTTGCATTCAAACGCTTGGCGTCAAGTCATGCCCTCACCCGTCTAAACTCCTCTTCCCACTTAATTTATGCCGACGCGATTATAGCAGAGCCCGTCGACGACGTCTCCCTTTGTCTCTCATCCCGGAGGTGCACCACTGCGCCTATTCTTCTTCGTCTTTCTGCCCTCCTCTTTAAATGCATCACCTTGTCTCTCCCTCTCCTCGCTGATTGCGGCTGAGGAGAAAAGAGACTTAATCATCCATTCTCTTCTTCTCACCCCTTTTTCCTCGAGGGGGGATTCTCCAAGTTTCCTTTTTTTGTTGGGAGGGCGTTGTAGCACTTCTCTCCGTCTTATTTGAAGTGCATTCTCGAGCCTTTCGCCGCCATTACCCATGCATCGAGTTGTTGCACATCGACGAGGGGGCAACAAAAAGGAAGAGATCAAAACGGCCGCAAAACAATCTCAAGAAGAATAAGGACTCCTCCTTTTCTTCCGCCGATCGTTTCCAGGAACCCTCGAGTCAGGAAGTAGCCTCTTTCGAGGAAAGGAAAGAGGGAAAATAGCAGCGTTTCGTGCCTTAAAGCCGCCACAGCCGAAAAAAAGAGAAAAATATATCGACAAACCCGATAGAAGAAGGCGCCCTTCCCCCCTAATTCCCGCTCTCTGCTGGTGTTTTTCTTTCCCCGTCCTCGTCCGACCTTTCCCAAGGCCACAATCGCCTCCGCCTCCGCCTCCGCCTCAGGGGAAGGGAGAAGAGGGCCCTCCCTCGATCCCCTTTCCCCTCTCCCCTTTTCCCAATCATGCTGCAGCAGTGGCGGCGAGCCGTTCTAAAAAAGAGGAACAGTCCGGTGTAAGCAGAAGCAACACCTGCTCTTCCTCCTTCTAGCTTCCCTTTCGCAGTCTGCTTCCTTCCCTCCCTCCTGAGGCCTATGGGAAGGAGAGAGGGGAAAGAGGCCTTAAAGACTCCAGAAACAGGGGTGGGGGGGACTCCCATCTCCGGACTGTGGTTGGTAAAAACGGCTGGCGGGCGGTAGAACTTTTTTGTAGGCAACACATTTGAGATTCCTTCGCAAACAACCTGGAGAAAAGACAACTCCTTTCTCTGGTGTTCAAGGCTGCCATTCTGACCGCTTCTTTAATGAAGCTGGAAGCTGGATGGATAAAAGATTTTAGGTTTCGTTTTTGCGAAGGAAAAGACCGTTCTTTGTCACCTCTCGATGTACTTTGACAAGATCTCAACTTTTCCTTGAATTACCGAAGTTTTGGAAGGTCCCTTGTGATATTAGTATAGGGAAGGCCCTAGGGCCACTGCTGAGATAGTCCAAAAATAAATGGCGAATTTCGTCTCCATCCCTATCTCATTCGTCGGCGGGGCGAGAAGGAGGATCCCCCTTCACGCTCGCATGGGCACAAAAAAAGCCAAAATGGAAAGAAGAGGGAAACGCAGAAAACATGCTCCACTGTAGAAGGGGGAAAGGAGGGTTTTAGCATCGAGAGCAGTGTATATAAAACCCTACCGCCCCTGCCTACCGAGAAAGGGAGGACGGCCCTATCCCGCCTGGAGAGGAGGATTTTTTTTATCCCCCCCCTCCTCGCCTCCGTCTAAAAAAAGGTACACAAAACTTTCAGGAGCAGGACCGAGGGAGAGCGTTGCTTCCTGTCCGCCGAGCCGAAAAAATGGGATAGGGGAAGGAGGAGCCCTTAAAGGAAAGGAAAGGGCCCCTCCTCCCGAGTCCCGTCTCGCTCCAACGCTTCTTTCTATCGCTCTCTCCGCTCCTGGGATTGGGCAGAGTGAAATTTTGCAAAAAAGGGAGATTGGGGATAGGAGGAAAAAGGATGTATCTACTGTACTGCGCATAGGCCTCCGCCTCATGCCCATTCTTTCTTCCTTTCTTGACTGATGGGACACATTTGCCTCAGTTGAAGAGAGCACACAGTCTCTCACGGACAAGCGGATTCCAAACGAACACTTTTTCGGGCCCAGGAGCGAAAGATTCGCCAGTGTTAGCGCCTTTTGCCTTTTCGAGAAGTGAAGTGATAATATTTTGCTGGCGAATCCCTCCCCTTAGCAGACGCACCGGGTCTTGTTTGTGCAAGGGAAGGAAGCGAGGGGGGGGGGGGAACGGCGTTTCTTTTCCCTCGCGCCCTGCAATCATCGTTCCTCGTTCCTCCGAAGTGTCTGTCTGTTTTGTTGGCTTTTCTCCTCCTCTCCCTTTTGTCCCCGCCGCCGCCGCCGCCGCCGCCGCCGCCGCGAGCGAGAGTCTTGACTTTTCTCCCTCGGGAACGGGAAAAAGGAAAAGGAGGAGAAAAGGGGAAATAACTTTCTCTCCCTGCAGAGGTTTTTTTGCAGATCTCTTGTGCATACAGAGCGAGAGGCGTTAAAAAAAGACGTAATAATCGTACGTAAGGGAGGAAAAAAGCACTTTGAAAACAAGCCAAGGTAATGCTGGCGGCTGATCAAGTGTTTTTCTTTGTTGATGATATGTCACAAATAGACCCGACAGCATGTGCCACTAAGCAGGGGGTATAATATGAAGAAACAGTTGTTGCTCCCCTCCAATAACAATATAACAAGCAAGCTGTTATGTCCTCACGATTATCACGAGCAATTAGCCTTGATGCATGCCCTCAGCTATGCTCTATCTACAAGAAGAAAGGCCATGCAAGAAAGACCACTTGAAATGTTGCTCTACATACTGCACATGGTTATCCCATAGTAAGAACAAGAAGTATTCTTGGGCCAACTTTTTTGGGTAAAGAGGGGTCGTTTCGCAACGGGCAATGCCGTAGTAGGCAGGTGACACCGAGACTAACTCGTCTGGCCCTTGACAAAAAAGAGGATCGAACAGAGGAATTAAAGGAAGAGAAGGAAACTTTTTTCCCAAGACAGGGGCGATTAACCGAAGGGGGCGAAAAAGGCCGTGGGGAAGTGAGAAGAAGAAAAGGAAATGAGCACAGAAAGAAAGAGGAGGAGGAGAAGGAGGATGGCAAGTGCAGCGGTGGCCTCGTGAGGGGGGAGCTCCTCCAAGAAAAGAAGCCTCTCCTCCCCTGTTAGTGTAAAGTCAGCAGTTGGAAGAAGAACCCTCGGCGGCGGCGCCTCCTTCCACCTTCTTCTTTCGAAAGGAGAAACGTGCTTAGGTAAGCCGGATTCCACGGAAAGAGGAGAAGTCCGAAAAAGAAAGAGAAGAAGGAGCTTTTGTGCCAGAGGAACAAGAGAGAGAAAGGGAAGAAAAGGATTGTGCTCGGTGGCCGGTGGGAGGAGGAGAGGAGAGGCGAAACAAAAGATTGTTTTGCCCGCCGTCGACCGTCCGTCGGTCGGTCGGCATAGAAGAAGGAGGAGAAGAGGGCCTCCTGGTACACCGACAGACGAATAACCGGACTGTGGCAAAGCCGCTTCCAAGTCCTTCCTTTGTACCCTTTGCCGTCGTCAGAATTCCTCGGCGGCTTTAGGGAATAAGGTCCCACCGCCACCTCACCCAAGAGACGGTCTCCAAAAAAGAAAGAAAAAGGACCGACCTACCCTTCTTCCCCACATCGGCGCCGCCGTATTTCATGGATAATTTTTTCTCCCTCTTACCTCGCGGGCCCACTTGATCTCCTGCCTCCTCCTCCGGCGGAGATAGGGGGAGAGAGGAGGAGATTCCCCTTCCCCTCCTTCCCATTTCGCGCTCTGCCCACGAGAAACGAGACTTTGGAGACTCATCCGAAGGGAGGAGAGAAGAGGAAAGAGGGCTTTTCTCTCTCGCTCTCTCCATTGTGCACAGACGGGGATTGAGGAGGGAGGGAGGGAAGGCAGCGGCTTCAGGCCAGGTATGCGAAGGAGGGGGAAAAAGTAGGGGCCTTTTCCTTTCCCTATTGGGACCGTGAATGAATGGAGAGAACCGCCGGGCGGAGGAGGAAGAACGGACTACCAAACAGACCGAGGCGGCGGTCCCCACACATTCGGACGGATGGAGGAGGGACTCCTTTTCAGTTTCGCTTCAATGATGCCTAAGCGAGGAAGAACCCTTACCTAAGGAGACTTTTGACAGTGCGTGATTTTTTCAACGAAAATGGAGAATCAAAAGGGCATCGCGACGACGCCCACCTCGGCGATTCTTCGTGACGCTGGTCGCCGGGCGTCAGAGGTGGCGCACCGGCTGCTCAACGCCATAGACCGGACGGCGGACGAGATGCACCTCAAGCAGCAGCAGCAGCAGCCTCAGGTCGGTCGCTCAGCCAGCGTGGACTACTTCTACGCAGACGACGACTACGCCTTCGCCTCCTCCTCCTCCTCTTCCGCCTCCCCGCTCACTCTGCCCCTGGCGGAGGAGGGGGCGGGGGTGTGGGTGCAGGGGTACCACAAGGTGTCCCCGGTGGGCAACGCCTCCGCCGGCGGCAACGTGACCGACCTGGGGGAGGACGGCTCCGACGCCGACTCCTTCGCCACTGTGGCGCCCACCGTGCTCAAGGCCATCGTCCTCATCACCATCATCCTGGTGGCCATCTTCAGCAACCTGCTAGTGGTCATCTCAGTCATGCGTTACCACAAGTTGCGACACATCAACAACTACTTTCTCGTTTCCCTGGCTGTGGCGGACCTGTTGGTGGCCTGCTTCGCCATGACCTTCAACGCCACCGTGGAGATCACGGGAAGGTGGAACTTTGGCTACCACATCTGCGACTTGTGGAACTCGCTTGATGTCCACTTTTCCACCGTGTCCACGCTGCACCTCTGCTGCATCAGCGTGGACCGCTACTACGCCATCGTGCGCCCGCTCAAGTACACCTCCTACATGACGGTGAAGGTGGCCTCGGTGATGATCGGCGTGGCGTGGACGGCGCCCATACTAATCTCCTTCCTGCCCATCTTCCTGGGGTGGTACACCACAGCGGAGCACCAGGAGTGGCGCAAGACCAACCACGACCAGTGCATCTTCCGCGTCAACAAGCCGTACGCTTTGCTCAGCTCTGCTCTCACCTTCTGGGCGCCCGTGGTGGTCATGCTCGTCATGTACCGTCGCATCTACAAGGAGGCGCTGAGGCAGAAGGAGGCCATCCGGCGCTCCTCCGTCCCCAGCCAGCAGCACCTCATCGTGGACTCGGACCAGATCAGGAACCAGTTCGCGCAGCTGCAGGCAAACGGGTTCAAGACCACAGCCAGGAACGGCATCTCAAACCTGCTTCCCGGCAGCGGGGGACCTGGAGGGGGAACTGCGGCAGGAGGAGCGGCGACGGCGGCGCCTGCCACAGGACCAAACCGCCTTATGGCTGCCCCCGCGCCCTCGGGGGCATTGGCGGCTGCTCCGGCCATCACCACAACAGCTTCACCAGGCTCGGGGAACAACCTCACTATTCCCGGGATGGCCCCGAACCAAACCAGCGGGAACGGCAACAGCAACGGCAACAGCAACGGGGCGGGCAACAAGAACGGCGGCGGAAGCGGGGGGAACTCAGGAGTGGCCGCAGCTCCTCCCCCGACGCTGGCAGTGCCTTCCTCGTCGTCGTCCTCGACCGCCACGGGTCAGCCGGGCGAAGGGACGGCTTCCACCAGCCCGCTGCTCAAAGGCGGCGCGAGAGAGACTCAGTTCGGCGGCGGCGGCGCGGGCCCCTCAGTGG
>JAAUYJ010036492.1_pt1 | contig 11074 bp, 6 predicted proteins | sample 7278031 | NCBI WGS metagenome assembly JAAUYJ01 (sample SAMN14350222, study PRJNA611818) | marine sediment metagenome | isolation source: surface marine sediment (1.8m) | place: French Polynesia: Moorea | collected 2018-08 | reverse complement strand
CGACGACCGCGACAGTGTTCGCCTGTGGCTGTTTCTGGACTGAAACCTTGACGCCGGGTCGGGTGTTCAGCCGTATGCGGATGCGCTCATCGACATGGGAATCCTCCACAGCAGCAATATCTTCCAGCTGCAGCACCCGGTCGACGCGCTCTGTGGTATCGTTCCACACCGGCAGTTGCTTGATGGCTTCGATGCTATCGAAGCGGCCCCGTGTTCGGGTCGATAACTCCTGTGTACTGCCCAGCAGGCGGCCACCCGGCGCATCGGCATTGCTGCGCTCGATCAGCTCGGCAAGATCGCTGAGTGAAAGGTCGATACTAGCCAGCTTTTCCTGGTCAGCGATGATCTGTACTTCGCGCTCCAGACCACCACCGACCTCAACCGAGGCAACACCGGGCAAATTCAGGAACCAGCGCGAAAATGTAAAATCTGCCCAACTCCGCAGTTCAACCGGGTCGCGCTCGCTGGAGCTGATGACCAGCTGCATGACAGCCCTTTGAGACGGATCGCGCTTGTTGATGATCGGTTGCTGGATCGTTTCGGGGAGAAAACGACGGGCCCGGTCGAGGCGGTTGCTGGCATCGCGGAGTGCGGTGTCGATGTCGGTACCGTAGGGGAAGCTCAGATCAACAGCGCTGCGACCTTCACTGGACCGCGATTGCACCAGGGTTGCGCCTTCGGTGATCGCCAACTGCTCCTCGAGTTGTCGCGTCACCTGGTCTTCCATGATCTTCGCGGGCACGCCCGGCTCCAGGATGCGCACCACGATATCGGGGTAAATGATGTTGGGCAGCAGATCGATGCTGAGCCGTTGCAGCGCAAAAAATCCGAGCACCACAACCGACAACGCCAGCATGGAGATGCCGACCGGGTGATTGACTGACCAGGCGGCCAGGCCGCCGGAGCGAAAGCGTTGCTTCATGATGACTCGGCGATATCACTGCCGTCCGGGTTGAGCACTTTCACTTTTTTACCGTGTCTGAGGCCATTGAAACCCTTTGTTACGATGGCATCGTTTTGTTTGATGCCGTGGGTGATCTCAAACGTGTTGCCGTACTGCGCGCCCTTGCCGACATAGGTCTTGAGGCTGGTGCTGTCTTGATCGACGACATAGACGTAAGCGCCCTTGCCGTCGTGATGCAGGGCGTGAGCCGGTATCACCAATTTGTCGGAAGGACGTGTCTTCAGGTGAACACGGGCCAGTTGCCCCGAGCGCGCGCCGAATGGAACCGGTTGGAATTCGATTTCTACGGTGCCTTTGCGCGTGTCTGCATCGATGGTTGGGTGAATACGCTTGATCAGACCGGGGTGCAGCGAATTAGCCAGTGCGTCGATCTGGATATCGACTCGGTCGCCAACGGCAATCTGGGGGATCCAGTGCTCCGCCAAATAAATCGTGACCTGCAGGGATTCCGGGTCGATCATGGTCAGGATATGACTGTGCATGGGCACGACATCGCCGGGTTCAAAATGGCGTTCAGTGATGACACCACCGAAAGGCGCTTTGATAATTGTCTTGTCGAAACGATTTTGATTCAGCTGTTCGTCGGCGACTGCGATTTCGTATGCGGTTTTGGCACGCGCGATTTCTTCGTCAGATGCGAGTTGTTTCTGCAGCTTCCTGAGTCGATCATAGTCGATCCTGGCTTGTTTGCGCGTCGCCGTGGCCTTGTCCAACTCGGCTTGAATTATCTCGTCATCGAGTCCGATTACGATGGTCTGCTTTGCCACGGTATCACCTTCGTGATAGGGCAGGTGTCGAATTCTGGCGCTGACCTCGTTGTACAACCGTACTTTTGTTCCGGCTTCTATCGTACCCGAGGTGGTAAGCTGATTGCGCACGGACTGCATGCGCACCGTCGTGGTCGCTACGACGTGAGCGGCTGCGGTCTCGCTAGCGGACGTTCTGGATTCGCCGCTATCGTTATCTTTGTCGCAGGCGACCATCGCCATGCTGCTGGATACCAGCAGCAAGGTTTGTAATAACCGCCTGGGCAATTTCGTTATAATCATGTCTTTCATGTTTCTACCAACAACTGTAGACACTGCCACACAAGTGTACAAGCGCTTGTCTTTATTGCATCCACAACGGTATGGTACATCGACAAACCAGTAAACCGCATTCTGACAGAAAAGACTGGCAGAATCTTAAGAGGCTGTTTCCCTTTGTTTGGGAGTACCGGGGCCGGGTCGTTATCGCCCTTGCGTGTCTGGTTCTGTCAAAACTGGCCGTCGTCGGCATGCCGCTGGTACTCAAGGAAATCATCGATGGGTTGGACAGTGAAACCGGTGAACTTGTTCTGCCAATCGCCCTGCTTGTGGCTTATGGTGTCTTGCGCCTGACAAGCAGTCTGTTTAATGAACTGCGCGACGCCGTGTTCGCCCGAGTACGTTACCACGCGATGCGGGGCATATCACAGCGGGTACTGCATCATCTGTATTCGTTGTCATTACGCTACCACCTGGACCGAAAGACAGGCGGTATTATCCGCGATCTTGAACGCGGTACCAATAGCCTGAGTTCCATCCTGAACTATCTGGTCTTCAATATCATTCCAACTGCTGCTGAATTTGCACTGGTAGCAGTGATTTTGTTGGGCAAATACGAAGCCAAATTTGCATTCGTCACCTTCATAACGGTTGTCGTCTACATCGGCTTTACATTGTCAGTGACGGAATGGCGCATGCATTACCGCTTGAGAATGAACGCGCTGGAGTCAGAAGCCAACACCTATGCGGTCGACGGGATCATTAATTACGAGACCGTGAAGTATTTCCACAATGAAGATTATGAACTGTCACGCTATGATGCAACCTTGAAGGAGTGGGAGTATGCTGCTGTCAAGAGCCAGAACACGATGTCCTTGCTCAATTTCGGACAGGGCGCCGTCATTGCCGTCGGCGTGACCTTTATGATGGTTTTTGCAGCGCAGGGTGTTGTCAGCGGCAGTATGACGCTGGGCGATCTGGTTCTGGTCAATACGATGATGCTGCAGCTGTTTTTGCCGCTGAATTTCCTCGGCGTTATCTATCGCGCCTTGAAATATGCGCTCGCTGATATGGATATGATGATGCGCTTGCTCGACACCCGGGAGGAGGTCGTCGACAAACCGGGAGCGACGCCCTTGCGGGTTGATGAAGCCCATGTGCAAGTGGAGAATGTAGCGTTTTCATACAACCAGGACCGTAAGATTCTCGACAACATCAGTTTTGAAATACCACCGGGTCATAAAGTCGCAGTCGTCGGCCCGTCAGGTGCAGGTAAGTCGACACTGGCCCGGCTGTTGTTTCGCTTTTACGAAGCTGATGATGGCCGCATACGGATTGACGGACAGGACATCTGCAATGTTACCCAGGCGAGTCTGCGGGATAATGTCGGTATCGTGCCACAGGACACCGTGCTATTTAACCAGTCGATTTATCACAACATTCAGTACGCTGACCGGGAAGCGACGATGGACGAGGTGATCCATGCGGCTCGAGTAGCCAATATACATGACTTCATTCAAAGCCTGCCTGATGGCTACGAGACTGTCGTCGGCGAACGGGGCTTGAAACTTTCGGGCGGCGAGAAACAGCGCATTGCGATTGCGCGCGTCATTCTGAAGAATCCGCGTATCCTGGTTTTTGATGAGGCGACCTCATCGCTCGATTCACGCTCGGAACAGTCCATACTGGCCTCCCTGAAGCAAGTCGCGATGCAGCACACGACCCTGGTTATCGCTCACCGGCTCTCAACCATAATCGATGCGGACAATATCCTGGTCATGGATCGGGGCAAAATCGTCGAGCAAGGCAGTCATCAGGCGCTACTGGCGATGGACGGGCTGTATGCGCATCTGTGGCAACTGCAGCAAGAAAAGCGCGAACACGAGCTGGCATTGGAGACGGCCGCGGATACGGTATGACGTTGTTCAGAAAAATTTGCTAACCGCAGAGACGCGGAGGCGCAGAGAACCCGTCTTTAGTGTTGTGTCATCCCGACCGCAGGGAGGGATCTCCTGAACGTCGAGAGATTTCTCCCTTTGGTCGAAATGGCCGTGTTTGGTAGAGCTGGGGAGCGCGGTGTGAATCAAGCGGCAATAACGATCCATACAGCCGGAAATTGGTGTGCGCTGCACCCTGCCTTGAACGAAAAAAAATCCTCTGCGTCTCGGCGCCCCTGAGGTAGAATTTGATCGATAACGTCGGAATATTGTCTATATAATGAAGTAGGAAGTTAACACCACAAAAACAAGAAAAATGTCCAAACTAAACGACGACGCACTCGATTATCACAAACGTCCGCTACCAGGCAAGCTTGCTGTAGTCGCGACGAAACCACTGGCAACTCAGAATGATCTTTCTCTGGCGTATTCACCGGGGGTTGCCTCAGCCTGCAACGCCATCGCTGATGAGCCCGGCAGCGCAGCCGATTACACCGTGCGTGGCAACCTTGTCGGGGTCATCACCAATGGCAGCGCTGTTCTCGGCCTCGGTAATATCGGTCCGCTGGCGGCGAAACCGGTGATGGAAGGCAAGGCTGTTCTCTTCAAAAGATTCTCGGGCATCGATGTATTCGATATCGAAATCGATCAACCTGATGTCGATGCGTTTATCGACACCGTTGCCAGCCTTGAGCCGACCTTCGGCGGCATCAATCTGGAAGACATCAAGGCGCCGGAATGTTTTGTTATCGAGCAGAGACTGCGCGATCGTATGAACATTCCGGTGTTTCATGATGACCAACACGGAACCGCAATCATCGTCGCAGCCGCGGTGCTGAACGGTCTCGAGTTGGTCGGAAAAGGTATCGAGGAGGTGCGCCTGGTAACCAGCGGTGCTGGTGCAGCCGCACTGGCATGCCTGAGTCAGTTGGTCAGTGCGGGACTTGCCAAAGACAACATCATCGTTACCGATAGCAGTGGTGTGGTCTATAAAGGCCGTGATAACAACATGGATCAGTGGAAGGCCGCTTATGCAGTGGATACGGATGCTCGTAGCCTGGCCGAAGCCATCGAGGATGCGGACATCTTTCTTGGTCTGTCCAGGGCTGGTGTGCTCAAGCCGGAGATGGTGAAAAGCATGGCAGGCCGGCCGTTGATCTTTGCACTGGCTAACCCGGTACCCGAGATACTACCGGAGGAAGTCAACGCGGTACGCGGTGATGCTATCATCTGTACCGGTCGTTCGGACTATCCCAATCAGGTGAACAACGTCCTGTGTTTTCCATTCATGTTTCGAGGTGCACTCGATGTAGGTGCAACCAAGATAAATGAAGAAATGAAACTCGCCTGTGTCAGAGCTCTGGCCGGCCTCGCTCGCGAAGAAACCTCCGATCACCTGGTGCACGCCTACGGCGTCAACGAATTGCAATTTGGTGCTGATTATATAATACCGAAACCGTTTGATCCGCGACTGGTGGTCGAATTGTCCTCTGCAGTCGCGCAGGCGGCGATGGACAGCGGTGTCGCGACACGACCCTTAAACGACATGCGCGCTTACCGGGAAAAATTAACCGGTTTCGTGTACCGCTCCGGCTTTTTTATGCGCCCCGTATTCGATGTAGCTCGGGGGACCGGCAGAAAGATCGCCTACAGCGAGGGTGAAGAGATCCGCGTGTTGCAGGCGGCACAACAACTCGTCGATGATGGTCTGGCTCATCCGATTCTAATCGGTGATCCCGAGACAATCCAGCGGCGCATCAGGAAACTCGGTCTGCGGTTAGTAGCTGGTGAACACTTCGACATCATCGATCCAATGAACAACCCGCATTATTCACAGCACTGGCAGTGCTACCTGGGGATCATGGGACGTAAAGGCGTGACCCCGGACAGCGCACAGCAAGTTGTCAGAACCCAGAATGCGGCGGTTGCGGCACTGCTGGTCGCTTGTGGCCATGCTGATGCAATGATAGCGGGCGTCATTGGCGGTTTTCATCGATGCCTGAACCACGTGATCGACATCGTGGGAACAGCCGAGGGTATTCACAACGCATCGACACTGGTTGCTCATTTATTACCCTCACGCACGCTTTTCATTTGCGATTCGCATGTTAATCCCGACCCTTCGGCTGAGGCGGTGGCAGAAATGACCCTGTTAGCGGCTGAAGAAATTCGCCGTTTTAATATCGAGCCCAAAGTCGCGTTGCTGTCGCATTCAAATTTTGGCGTATCCTCAGCGCCGTCCGCAGAGAAAATGCGTCAAGCGCTGCAGATACTCCACGCAGCTGTACCTGACCTGGAAGTCGATGGCGAAATGCACGCTGATGTCGCCCTCGTGGAAAAAATCAGAAACCAGCTGTTCCCCGGTTCGTACTTGTCCGGGTCGGCGAACCTGCTTGTGATGCCCAACGGTGATGCTGCCAATATTGCGGTCAATCTGTTGAAGATTCTCGGTGGCGGGATCGCCGTCGGACCGATTCTGATGGGAATGGCGAAACCAGCGCATGTCGTCACACAGTCGGCGACGGTGCGTAGTTTAGTCAACATGAGTGCCGTTGCCGTTGTGCAGGCACTGCGACATGAACGATGACGCGTTAGAAATTTATTAACCGCAGAGACGCGGAGGCGCAGAGAACGTTTTGTGTTTTGGTAGGAGCGACTTTAGTCGCGAATTTCTGGCGACTTCGCGAAACGTTCGCGGCTAAAGCCGCTCCTGCGAAAACAAAAAAATACTTCTCTGCGCCTCCGTGTCTCTGCGGTTAACCAACAACCCAGCATATTAGAAGAATGGGGCGGCTGGGGTTTATTTGTTGGGAAGAAACTCCGGCATGTGTCTGCGTATATCGTCAGGATTCAGTTGGGAAAGATTCTTATCCAGTTCGAGGCTGACCAGTTTCCGGGTTTGATCGTTCAAGCCGCTGCGGAGATTTCCCAACAGTGACGGTGCAGCTACAATTATCAGTTGTTTGAATTTATCGCTTTTCCGCGCATCGTCGAGAAAACCGGCTATCCGCTTGGCGAAACTCACATTTTCATAGTCTTTCGCATCCGTCGCCGTTTCGTAGGAGTGGCGAGATCCGCCAGAACCAGCACCACGGCCCGGCAAATCGCTGGTGATATCGCGATCGTGCATACGGCCTTCGGGGTGGACAATTGAATCGACTTCAATCAGTGATGATGATGGGGTTTCGGCAGTGAAAATGCGTGCGCGACTGTTGTCAGCCACGACGATCCATGTTTTTCTCATATATTTCAGGCCTCTATAAGTTCTCTAAAGATGTGACTACTCAAATTAGACACTAACACAGCGCGCCTTGTTTTGATATCGGTCAAGAGGACCGGTTCAAATTCAACTTTTGCCCGTATTTCGCAATCGTCACAGGTGCATTAACTTCCTGCTTCAAGGTGCTTGCCAGATGCTCGAGCGCGACCGATTCGCCATGCACAAGAGTCACCGGGGGGCGTTGATCAAAGTTCGCGTACCAGTCTATCAGACCGCGCTGGTCCGCATGGGCGGACAAGCCGCCGACGGTATGTACACCGGCGGCCACACGAACGGTCTCGCCCCACAGCCTGATATACTTTGCTCCCTCGACCAGGGAACGCCCGATTGTTCCCTGTGCCTGAAAACCAGAGATGACGACATTGCATTCTCGTCGCCAGATATTGTGCTTTAGATGGTGCTTGATTCTGCCACCGCTGCACATCCCGCTTCCGGCAATGATGATTGCGCCGGAGTGAATTCGGTTCAACGCCATCGACTGGTTCGAGGTTCTGGACAAATGCAGATTCGGCAGCATGGATTGCTGCTGGTTTTGTTGCCACAGATCCCGCGTGTCCTGATCGAACAGATCACTGTGCCGCGTGAACACGCGCGTGGCCTCGATCGCCAATGGGCTGTCAAGAAATATCTGCCACCTATCGAGCTTCCAGGCGCTGTAAAATTTAGCGAACATGTACAAAATCTCCTGGGTGCGCCCGACAGCGAATGCCGGAATCAGGATATTGCCGCGACTATTGGTCGTGTGCTGTACAACGCGTTCTACCTCCGTCAGCGTTTGTTCCCAGGTTCGGTGCACACGATCGCCATAGGTGCTCTCCATTATCACCATGTCTGCCCGCTTGATCACCGCTGGATCTTGCAAGATCGGCATGCCGGGTCTGCCCAAGTCACCGCTGAACACCAGTTTACGCGTTTCGCCGCCATCTTCGAGCCACAATTCAATGATCGACGACCCCAGGATATGACCGGCATCGTTCAGGCGCAACGTCACACCGGGCAGGATGCGAATCTTCCTGGCGTAGACCAGTCCCTTGAAAAGCGACATCGCAGTGTGGGCATCCTCGATCGTGTAGAGCGCTTCTGTTGGCTGAAGGCCCTTACGCAGGCGCTTGCGATTTTCCCACTCAACGTCTTTTTCGTTCAGGAAAGCCGAATCCTTCAACATGATTCTGCACAGGTCACGACTGGCTCGATGGGTATAGATCGGGCCGCTAAAACCGGCTTTTACCAGCAGTGGCAGGCGGCCGGAGTGATCGACATGGGCATGGCTCAATACTACGGCGTCGATGCTTTTCGGATCGAATGGAAACGCTTGCTTGTTACGTGCCTCGTCGCTGCGGCGTCCCTGAATCAGGCCGCAATCGAGCAATAAACGCCGGTCGCCGACCGTCACCAGGTGGCAGGAGCCGGTGACTTCCTCAGCCGCTCCGAAAATTTGAACATCGATTGCCATCGCTATCCGGTCCGTTGACTGAGCTGTTACACGGCGGGCAAGAGAGCCGCATCACAGCGAGCCAGGGCATAGTTCTCGTTTTTCAGGTGGCCGGTAAAATAGCTGCCGCCTTGCCAGACTGTATCGAGCAGATCAAGATTGCGTTCGATGACTCTTCCACCTATACGCGGGGATGTTCTAGATAACATTATCGATTATTATTATCCGTTAAATTGACCGAAAGGTTATTATGACAGGCTTGGTAAAAAGATACATCGGCGTGACGTCGCGATGCAACGGGTAAAAGTTCGCAACCAGAACTAAAAACGGGACATCGACCCTTGAGGATTAGATCGATGCCCCGTTTCTATGGATCAGCAGGACTGACCCGAGCGCAATGAATTTTGTTAGTTCTGCTAAAGCAGCTTGCTGTTAACAACCAACGAGTGAACTATAACCGATACAACCTTAAGCTAGGCTGACACTAAATTTAAGCTTAATTTAAGCTAAGGCTGTGCAGAATTCACATATAAATCATTGAGTTACAAAATTGTTGATAAGAGGCGTTCGATTTTGTCCAGCCGTCGCGGTGAACGCTGTTTAAGCTTGTGACAAAAACATTCAAACGTGTCGTGCGCATAATTCAGGAGATGGATAATGAAAATCCTTGTCGTTGAGGATGATCAACAGGTTGCCCGTCAGATAGAGACTTCGCTTAGAAACGCGGGTTACGTCGTCGAGGTGGTACACGACGGCGAAGAGGGTTTGTACCTGGGGTGTCACGAATCCTTCGACGCTGTCATACTGGACCTGGGCTTGCCGAAAATTGACGGTATCAAGGTATTGCAACATTGGCGCAATGAAAACAGAAGCATGCCGGTATTGATTTTGACGGCTAGAGACACCTGGCGTGAAAAGGTTGTCGGACTCCGGGCCGGCGCCGACGATTACCTGTCGAAGCCCTTCGAAATTGAAGAAATACTAGCCCGGGTCGAGGCCTTGATTCGACGAGCTACCGGGCACAGTAAACCGGTGTTATCGTGTGGTCCGGTTGAATTCGACACGACCTCCAATCGCGTTACGCTCGATGGTACATCGGTGGAAATGACCGCATTGGAGTTGGGTATGTTGTCTTACCTGATGCACCACAAAGGGGAAGTGATCTCAAAAACCGAACTGACCGAGCACATCTATGATCAGGATTTTGATCGTGACTCCAACGTGATCGAGGTGCTCGTGAATCGTTTGCGTAACAAGCTGGGCTCAAAATTGATCAAGACCCACCGTGGTTTAGGTTATCAGTTACAGGACCCCGATGATTCGTAATTCGCTGACATTCAGGCTGGTCGTTACCTCGATTGCCTGGGTGACCTTGACCCTGGTCATTGTTGCGGTGCTGCTGACCTTGCTGTTTCAGCGTCACATCGAGGAATATTTTGACGCTTTCATGTTCGATCACATGGAGGAGAGCATTGCCGCGGCCAGAATCAATGAACAGGGACAATTGTTCCTGACCTGGATACCCGCGGACCCTCGCTTTATGAATCCGCATTCCGGGTGGTACTGGCAGATCTATGAAGGGGATAAGTTGATTGCTGGATCTGAGTCGCTACTCAATGACACGATAGATTTCGTTCTACCCGGTGATGGCAGCTACAAGCAGATACAGAAGGTCATTGGGCCGGGAAATGAAATACTGCGGGCGCTGGTGCTCGATGTCAGGCTAAAAGGTTCGAAAAAGTTATTCACTTTTGCCATCGCCGGATCGGTAAACAGTATCAGGCGCGATGTAGAAGGCTTCACCTCGAAACTGGGCATTACGCTGATTATTCTTGGCAGCGGTCTGCTAATCGTGGTGTTATTGCAGATCCGTTTTGGTTTGAAACCGCTGCGTTTTCTAAAGGATTCACTATCGAGTATCCGCACCGGAAAGGAAAATCGTTTGCCCGAAACCTTTCCAACGGAGATTCAGCCGATCGTACACGAATTAAATGCCTTACTCGACCATAGCGAGGGTCTGCTGGAACGAGCACGTACACAGGTGGGTGATCTAGCGCACGCGCTAAAGAATCCACTGACTGTGATCCGTAATGAAGCGGGAGAAATCAAGGACTACCGAGGTCAGTTGATTCGCGAGAAGACGGATGCGATGGGCGCGTATGTCGAACGCTATCTTTCCCGTGCTCGCGCTGCAGGCTCGGGCAACATTATTGGTGCGAGTGTTCCGGTACAGCCCGTGGCGAAAGATATCTGCTACTTGATGGCGCGTATGTATCAGGACAAAAATATCGACATCATTCTGAAGGATCTCGCGGGCTTGCATTTCAAGGGCGATGCTCAGGATCTCGAAGAAATGTTAGGTAACCTGATGGATAATGCGTGCAAATGGGCGCGGAGCAAAGTCGTGGTCAGTGGTGAGCAGAAGGATTCACGTTT
>JAAUYJ010217450.1_pt1 | contig 11077 bp, 9 predicted proteins | sample 7278031 | NCBI WGS metagenome assembly JAAUYJ01 (sample SAMN14350222, study PRJNA611818) | marine sediment metagenome | isolation source: surface marine sediment (1.8m) | place: French Polynesia: Moorea | collected 2018-08 | reverse complement strand
GGTTATTTGGTTTAATAATTCGGCTCTTTCTGCTGCAGCTCCTTCTGTTTCTATTAATGATTGAAGTTGATTAATTCTGACATCTATATTAGAGCGTAATACTGCTAAATCTTCTGCTAATGCGTTGGTTTTTGCCTTTAAACCTAGTGCTTTTTCTGAAGCAGGAGATGTTTGGTTAGTCCTTGGCTGCCATACTTCTACTGGCACAATTGATACTGATTCATTATTGGATTCAGTTTCTTCTGGTTCTTGATTCAATTTTTGGTAGTAGTAAGTCTTGCTTTTATTTGTAGCTGAATTTTCTGGTTGATGACTTTTTCTAAAGTTTGTATGTGTCATAATTTTATTAGTTATTACTAATCATTGATTTGTTGAGTTTTAGGATAACTCTAGATATTTAATGATGGCTTCAATATCTAAAATCATCATTTTTGCTCCGACCGAGTTTCTACAAGTACCCTTAATAAATCTCTTGACAAGTGCATCTCTTTTTGCAGATTTCGCCACAGTAATATTTTGGCTTTCAATATTTATTAAATTGCCTACTTTTTGCACTAATAAAGCCAGATAACTATCTCCAACTTTTACTTTCACTGCCCGCAGTTTTTGCTGATAGTATCCAGTAGATAGCAAAGGATTAAAACCCATTAAAAAACCCATATCGATTAACCAAATAATTTCCCCATCCGACTGAAAAACTCCTACAACTACAGTTGGCATACCTGGTATTTGTAATATTGTTTTCTGGTCTAAAGTTATGACCTCATCCAGTTCGCGGGTAGATAGTATTAGCGGTAAATTATTAGAAACTTCTATAGATATAAATTGTATACTACTACTTAATGCTGGTTGTTTTGGCATTGATTTTTTTCAGAATTATTAGTAATTAAATGCCTATATTTTTTAAACAACTAATCGTTTTAATGTGGATACAATTTCTTCTTTGTTGATGGGTTTCGGAACATAGGCAGAAGCTCCTTGCTTCATACCCCATTTTTGATCTATTTTCCCTGATTTACTAGAACAAATAATAATCGGTATATTTGCAGTATTTTCTTGATTTCTGAGTTCCCTACATAAACCATAACCGCTTTGACCAGGTAGTACAACGTCCATTAAAATTGCATCAAAGTTTTTTTGATTAAGGATAGCTTTAGCTGCTTCTGCTGTAGTTACACTCAAGACATCAAAGCCTGATTCTTGTAAGCATTCAGTCAGAATATTTGCTTCTGTTGGGCTATCTTCTACAATCAACACACTTGTCATTTCTTATCTTTCCACTTTGAAAACTAATTTAATTTTAATTCCTAATGATTGGTATTTTTAATATTTTTGCAAAAATTTATGTTTCTTCATAAAATAGTTTGATTAACAGATTTGGATAAGATTAGCAATAGCAAGCTCAACTTATTCCTTCCTAATTAAATCTTTGGTTGTAGATAAATATTTTTGGATAATTTTTTTTCCATACATTTTGTATCAGAGTAACTTTACTGAAAATAGGTTCTACCTCCCGGTAAGACAAGGCTAGACCTAGAGATAATTCTGATTTGCTATCTGTATTTGCTTCCCACTGATTAGTTATATCTGCATAATTACTTAAGGAAAATAATACTTCTAAGGTGACACTACGGATGACGGCTTTTGCCTGATAAATACTTATTTTATTTTGCATAATTCCATCATAAAGTAGCAAATATTCCCAAGGTTTATCGTCATCTAACAATCTTTGTGAAGGTTCATAGTTCCAATCTAAGCAGTGTAATTTAATTGCTCGTTGCCAAGGTCTGACTCTGTGATAATTACTGGTCGTTTCCAGCAATATACCATAAAATAAATGTAGTTTTCCTTCTTCAGCATTACTTTTGAGTATGAGATTACCACTTGCCATGGGTTTACTGAGGATATCTATTTCTTGTACTAACACCATGTTTTTTTCTTGAATGGTATTAATTTTAAGGTTGTAATATTGTAAGTTAAATCCTACTCGGAGGGCAAAGATTTAATGAGATTATTGATAGCCATAAAATGGAGAGGCTTTATCCCAGAATTTTTGGATAGGGAATAAATCTTAATCAGATATTTATAGCTGAATTATGTTTTTCAATTCTAGAGATTTGAGGTAAATATATTCCTAGATTTTTAAGTGAGAAATAGTTATCTTAATTTCTTCCTCCCTATTCCCTATCTCATTTTTATATTTCCTTGAAAAACAATCTCTTATTGATATTTAATATTAGCAGCTTGATCAAAGCGATCGCCTCTAGTAAAATTTGATTGGTTCCGAATTTCTTCTAAACTTAAAGACGGTCTATTTTTTATCTCTGGGTCAGCTCCCACTTGAATTAATAAATCAGAAAATACGGCTGTTTTACGAAAGGGTCGTATCGCTTTAATTTCTACTCCTGAATTTATTAGTGTCTCTGCAACTAATTTAACTGCTTCTATATTAACTTCTGAACCAAACCAAATTGAATTAGTGGGTAGATCTACTACGACAGTTGGTAAAAGAATTAACTGATAATCTAACGTTCTCAGGGCTTTTTCAACTACTCCATTATCAACGTCTTTGGGAAAATATTCTACGATGAGAAAATTTTCTTGATTTTTCTGAAAATCATTTCCAGAAAGACTTAATTCCTCTGCTAAAAACTGTTGATAAACGGTTGGTAAATGACGACTCATGGAGTTAGTTTCAATACCATATCCTAAACTTGTCCATGTTCCAGATAATAACCGCAAAACCCGATCTAACTTTTCCTTTCTTAATAACCCTGGAATATCTGCTTTCCAATATTTACGATCGCTCAACCAACCATGCACCACAGCATCTTGATATTTAGGTTCAAAACTATAAGACTCCCAAAACATAAACCAACCACGTTTGGGATGATAACGTTTTGCCATGGTAAACCAAGTATTTGTTAACATTTGATATCGTCCAGCGGCGGTACTGCAATTTCCTTTATTTGGCCCAGAAACAATCGTGATACACCAGTCTGGATGATGGCTCAGATCGGATACTGTTTTACCAGTGTAAACAACATGATAGGGTTGGGAATAATTGGACTCACTGGCTGAAATAGTTCGCATTAGGGCTCGGATATAAGGATCTCCCCCTTTCATTGCTAGCGGAGGCCATTTATTTTCGTCATTGTATTCATATTTACTGGGGGAAGTTGACGGGGAAATTAATGTGGTTAATTTCTGGGGATTAATGTTTGAGTTTCCTTTGAAAATTTGGAAAAAGGAGATGAAAGAGAAGATAACTATTGAAACAAATATTAGACGTTTGAAGAGCATACGGCGCACTTGAGAAGATTTACGTCTCTTTCTAATAATGATTTTAGGTCTGACAGAACGCATCTGAATATTAGTAGGGATTTTCTAAAGATGATTGACCGGATTCTAGATAGTTTCTCACAATGAATCTCATTTGTGTCACGTCCTGTAATAATTACGTATTTTAACTGAATTTTCTATACCTGTATCTAGATCCTAATGATGTTTTATCTACTGAATTATCTGGTACTAATTCAGATGATTAAAAACTAATTATTAAATAATAACCATAGCTTGATTGACTAAAGCTAGTTTGTTTCCTGATTTAAGTCTTCTATGTATGGCCTGCTTTGTTTAAGCTTAATCTATCCCATAATTTAAGACAAAAAAATCCTCCCTGTCCAAATTAGGGAGGCTTCTCTGAATTTTTGAGTTCAGGTGCCCCTTAGTCTAAGTTTTGCTCCATTTGATCAAGAACTAGGAAAAGTACCGTTATACCTCTGTCCATATATTCCTTAAATACTTTCACTAGAGTATCAAAAGATGCTAGACCTTTATCAATAGTAATCATAATTTAAGATTTACTCCTTTAGTTTTTGGTCAATTGAATGTAAACAACGTACATACAAAGTATTGTATACGTATTGCTAAGATTTGTCAAATAGGTGGCCATTTATTGGCCATTTGAATTGAGCGAGGGAGCAAAAATTTTTCTGAATCCAAATAATTGTGAGATATACAATGCTACGATAATGTGAGTAAAATAGAAGTATATTGTATGTACGTTTACTAGACCATGGCCAGAACTAAACCCCCATCAAACAAGGTGCTGACAATCCGATTAACAGAATCCGACTTTCAAAATTTAGAGGACTTCTGTTGTAAAACCCAAAAAACGAAAACAGAAGTCTTAGTGGAAATGATCCGGAAGTTGAGGGTAGAGTGTCTTAGATAGAGATGACAAAAATTAGGAGAAGGGAGCTGCTATAAAATTTTAGTAGGTTCTCGATATTATATAAATCAGTAAATAGTAACTACTTGTTTTTTCAAATTCGTTGCATAATAATAATATTGAATAATTACTGGTGTAGACATCCATAAAGTTTCAAAATGGGTGTCTTTTGAATTTATTAATTGTAAAAAAAGCTAATGTTAGAACTTCACTGTCATACTACCTATTCCGATGGCTCCCTCACTCCTACTGAATTGGTTAACAAAGCAGCAAGTTGCGGAGTAAAGGCATTAGCGATAACTGACCATGATACATTATCTGGTTGGGATGAAGCAATTAATGTAGCGAGGGAATACAACATAGAAATAGTACCTGGTATAGAATTAAGTACGGTTCATAATAATTGTTCGCTTCATATTCTGGGGTTTTATCCAGATGCTAATAAGTTAGTGGAGCCGTTGAGCGATCGCATTGCTGGTAGACATCGGCGAGCTAAGTTGATGGTAGAAAAATTAGCTAAGTTGGGCTATGCTATAAAGTTACCTAAAATGGATGGGGGAGTAGCACCGGGAAGACCACATATTGCCATGGCTTTGGTAAAAGCGGGTTATGTGCGATCGCCTCAAGAAGCTTTTGATCGTTGGTTGGGGGATGATAAACCTGCTTATGTTCATTATGAAAAGTTTTCTATAGTTGAAGGTATTAATTTATTGCGTAGTTGTGGTGCGGTTGCTGTTTGGGCGCATCCCTATCTCTTCCGTGGGGGAAAGGTGGAGGAAGTATTACCGGAAATGGTAGAAGTTGGTTTGATGGGGGTGGAAGTTTTTCATCCCTGTCACTCTCCGACTCAAGTCAGAAATTTAAAAGAGTTGTGCGAAAGGTATGGGTTGTTGATGACTGGCGGCAGTGACTATCACGGGCCCAATAATCAGGGAAAAGAGGAAACTACTTTAAATATGCTGAAGTTGCCTTTGGAGTTGCTTGTTCCGATAAAGGAAGTTGCTGGTATGTAGTAGGTGTTAGGTGGTAGGTGGTAGGTTTTAGGTGTTGAAATTAATTAGCTAAGTAAGTAGGAAGGAAATTTTTTTGTGGGAAAAAGGTAGCTTTGTGGAAGCTGATAATTTTGTGCGGAAAAAAACTTTCTTCTACTAATATCATGTCTCATTAAATAACTGTAATAAACAATCTTTCCCCAAGCTCGTAGGGACTCGTAGGGACGTTGCATGCAACTACATTGTGGTTAATTAATATTACTTGATATAACTCCTGAATCTTTACATAATCTATCACTTACAACCTTCTTTAATTCTACAGCAGTTTTCATACGGAAGTTTCTTTCTTTATACCCTATTCAAGGGGAGGCTTGAGACCTAATTTTTTGGTCAGAATTAATATTGAATTTTTGACTTTGAATAAGTTATTGATGGTTATTATAGCGTTTCTCAGCCTAATGAGGTACACCTATTTTTATTTGTTCCTATTCCCTATTCCCTATTCCCTATTCCCTGTTTCCTATTCCCTATTCCCTATTCCCTATTCCCTATTCCCTGTTTCCTATTCCCTGTTCCCTGTTCCCTAAAACCAAGGAATTTTGTACCTCACCAGCATGGGAATTGCTATATTATCAGAATATAGCAATCCTATTTTATTCGTGGCAAAAATCTTACTGCTTTTTCTGGAAGAGGGAAGAGGAAAAAGGGAACAGGTGGGAGTTTCAACTTTTTTATTTACTTTTTAATTTGTCATAACCTATGGGCGAATTGCTATATATTAACAACTTTAATATTTTTTAGTTGTAAGTGAAGTAATAAAGTTAGTTTTGGGTGTATTCTAGTTATATAATTTCTCAAGCTTGTGAGGTACAGTTATCTTTTATCTTTTTATTTCCTGTTCCCATTCCCCGTTTTCTTAAACAAACGAATGAGTGTAGTTTACGAATAGACCTCTCCGGAAAATAGAGAGCAGGGAGTAAAGAGCAGGCAGGAATAACTAATATTTTATTTGCGATAATTGATTTTATTTTTTATTATTGGAGATGTTTAATATGGGAATTGCTATATCACTATTCCAAATTAGGTTTTTAAGTATGACTTTTTCTAGCTATGCCAACAAGATTATTTCTAAATTTGTGTTATTAATTCTGACATTTTTAATTACGAGTTGTCAGCAAAAGCCGACAGAAGTTAAAGTTTTACAAAATCTTGTTTATGGGAATTATACTTTTCAAAATCAAGAAAAATCACTGCTTTTAGATTTATACTTGCCACAGAAAAAACCAGATAAACCTTTACCTCTTTTAATATATATTCATGGTGGAAGTTGGCTAAGGGGAGAAAAAGAATATTGCCCAGGCAAAATTGTCGTGCAAAGAAATTATGCGATGGCTTGTATTAGTTATCGGTTTAGTAGTGAAGCAATATTTCCAGCTCAAATTCAAGATGTTAAAAATGCTGTTCGTTGGCTTAGAAAAAATGCAGATAAGTATAATTTAGACCCCAATAATTTTGGTGCTTGGGGACCTTCTGCTGGTGGGCATTTAAGTGCTTTATTAGGTACATCAGCAGGGGTAGAGAAGTTGGAACCAAAAAATAATAATCAGGGAATATCTAGTGCGGTAAAAGCTGTTTGTGCATGGTATCCACCTACAGATTTTACTCAAGTTCCTCCTGCTTTTGAGGAACCTATTAATGCTGCGGTAGAGGAAAAGTATAAAGATAAAGAATGGTATGTTTATACAGTGGCAACTCATAAATTATTAGGTGGAGTTGTATCGAAAAATTTAGAATTAGCAGCTCTAGCAAATCCTATTAATTATGTTGATGCTCAAGACCCACCTTTTTTAATTATGCACGGAGAAAAAGATAATATTGTGCCGATAAGTCAAAGTGTTTTATTGGCAGATGCTTTATCAGAAAAAGGGGTAGAAGTTGAGTTTGTTAAAAAGCCTAATTGGGGGCATTATCATGGTAGAGGTGAAGATTTTGATCCGGTTTTGATAGATATGGCAATGGATTTTTTTGATGAATATTTGAAGTAATACCATTTTTAGAAAATATTGCTATATTGGTTGATTTAAAGGTGTTAGGTTTTAGGTTTTAGGTGGTAGGTAGAATACCATTTTCACGCAAATTGCTAGATTAATTATTCAAGGTTTTAGATGGTAAGTGCAAATTTTCCATTTCCCTTGGGCAGAATATTTTACTCTAATAACCCTCCGCTTCTGCGGGGAGAAGATTGATTGAAATTGCTATAATACAAGGGGTGAAAAAATAATGTTATAAATAAATTCGATAATTCGATAATTTAATTTAAAGAGATAACACAGCTATAAATACCCGATCGAGATTTATTCCCAGGGCTATTTCGTTCTAATTTATGACTTTTTGTGCAAACCACGAAAATATGCCTTTTCAAGGATTGAAGGTTCTATCAACCAATCTCTAAAAGCTAGTAAAATCCTCACTTGATTCTAGAATGAAATAGCCCTGGATTTATTCCCTACCTGGAACCTATCACCTACCACCTAAAACCTACAAATGTATTTGTAGCAAAATTTATCAATTTAGTATGATGTCAATCACCAACACAATTATTGTTTGTCCTATTTGTCATTTGAATTTAGTAGAGTTACCACAAAACTGTACTATTTGTCTAAATAACTTTAGAAATAAAATCACAAAAATACCTGAAAATTTTATAGACTTAACTCCTGAATCTATACAAACACAATCTCAAAAAAAATCAGAAACTAAACCTCTACGAACTCAGTTATTTCGCAGCCAAATAATTCCACTTTTATATGAACGAATATTGCCTCCTATTTGGGCAATGGGATTGCGGAATCTTGGCGGAATGGAAGTAGAATTTGGGGAAGTTAAACAGTTTTTCGGAAATGATTCAGAAGTAGTAGTTGATATTAGCTGCGGTTCCGGTATTATGGCAAGACAACTGATAAAAACAGGAAAGTATAAACAGGTAATAGCTTTAGACTATTCGGAGTTCATGCTAAATGAATTGCAGCAAAAAATGAAACAAGAAAATATTCCATTGAGCAAAATTATGCTGATTCGGGGAGATGTAGAAATGCTACCTTTTGCTGATAATTCTATAGAGGCTATTTATTCTGGAGCAGCAATGCATTGTTGGCCTAATACCGAACAAGGAATTAACAATATTTACCGAGTATTGTCTACAGGTGGGAAGTTATTTGCTACGACTTTTATGAAACCTTTGCCAAGTATTGTATTTCGTTTTTTTTCTGTAGATGAATTGTTGAATATTATGTTAAAGGCGGGATTTGTTCAAGAGAGCTTAGAGGTAGAAAAGCGAGGAGTTTATGGAATTATTAAGTGTAGAAAATGAGGATGTTTAAAGTTTTTATTCCAAAAACATAATTAAAGATTTAAACTAATGTCTAGTTTGATAACGATTTAATAAGAAATAGAGATGACTATTATTAATACCATTTTCATAAAATATTGCTAATCAGATAATATTTGTAACCCTATATTTTTTGAATCCTGTACTTCCCACGCTCTCCCCCTTTTTTCTAAGCGTGACAATAAATAGACCCTGCCGTAGGTGGGGGCGAGGGCATGACTTTATTGAATTTTGTATAACAACCAGAGAGAATATAATAATATTTATGGAATATTTATGGAATATTTATGGAATATTTATGGCTTGTCTCAAAAGAACCGTTTTTTGATAAAATATCCGTAATAAATCTGCTTGAGAATGTATCTCTAGATTAGAGCTAATTAATGATTTTGATATTTAGTTAGCCAAAGTATTAAGCAGAAATTGAAACTCTTGAAAATAGACTATGGAAATATCACAAAATTGTCTCAATTTAATCAAGAAATGGGAAGGACTCTATCTGAATGCTTACCTAGATCCAGTGGGTATACCAACTATTGGGTATGGTACAACTCGTTATCCCAATGGACAAAAAGTCCGACTAGGAGAAAGAATTTCAGAAAGAGATGCAGAAGCTTACTTGAGATATGAATGTTCCCGAGTAGCAGCAACAATTTCTCCAGTAATAAAAGTTCCTGTTAATCAAAACCAATTTGATGCGCTTGTATCTTTTTCTTATAACGTAGGAACTGGTGCATTTCAAGGTAGCACTTTATTAAGAAAACTCAATCAACGAGACTATCAAGGAGCAGCTAATGAATTTTCTCGTTGGGTAAATGGAGTGGTTAATGGTGTCAAACAACCACTACCAGGATTAGTATCTCGTCGCGCGGATGAAAAAAGATTATTCCTAACTTCTGGAGGAGAAAAAAAACCTCTAGGAGGTGAAGTTTCCCTACAAGATAAAGTCACCTGGTTGGAGGGATATAGAGATGAAAATAAAAAGACTGTAGTTGTAGCTTGGCAACAAGGTACAGTCATAGAAATATTAACTCTAGAAAAGTTTGACAAAGAGTTATTCGCAAGTGTTTTTCCTCAGTATAAAAATGCTAGCTATTTTGTAATTGCTCCTGCAAATAAACCAATTCCTGCAGGTGAAAGAATTTCAATTTCTGATGTTTCGGATATCCCGAAAAGAGATACACCTCCTAAACTCGACCGCGTATTAGTGCGTGGTAGTCAAGGTGATGAAGTGAGAATTTTACAACTGAGATTGAAAGATTTAGGGTATTATGTGGGAGAACTTGAACCTATTTTTGGCAAGAAAACGGAATTAGCAGTTATAGACTTTAAAAAAGATTATTTTGGAACTACAACAGGCAATAGTACAGTAGAGTCTATAACATGGCAAAAATTGTGGGGAGAAAAACCTACTCAAGTCCCCCCTACACCACCTCCTACAACAGGCAAAAATTATCTTCAACTAACTAAAACAAATACCAAAGATATGTATGGGTGTTATGTACTTAATTTAGATTATTTTAAAAATGGAAAATTGCAGGATCGAATGGAGGTTTGTTGTGGGGCACCAGGAAGACAATTTTTCCGTACCGCAGCTCAAAGTCGGGCATTAACTGGGGAGCCTTTACCAGAAGGAAAGTGGTATGTTAATGATATTATTTGGGCTGATGGTAAAGATAATTATTATGGTGCAATTTTTCAAAGTGGTATTGGTCCGGTAACAGTTCCGTTAGATTATTTAGAACCAGGTACAACTGAAAGAAGCGCTATAGAAATTCACATTGATTGGAATCGAAATTATGGTTCTCCTGGTACAGTTGGTTGTATAGCTACTTACAATATAGCTGATTATAAACGCTTAGTTACTTGGTTAAGAGACACAGATCCCCGCGGTTTGTATGTTAATTGGGGACTGGGAACTTGTCCTAAACCTTAGTGATTTCAGTTATCAGTTAACAGTTAACAGTTGTTCTGCTGAAGCAAAAGGCTTGAAATACTTAAACTTGTCCCCGCACAGGCGGGGGTTTATTTTTTTTTATCCCCTTATACCAACTCCCAACAAGAATGCTATACCTGAGAGATACTTCAACAATTAAGTAATTAGTAAAATTCAACAATGTTTTTGACAATTACTATATGTTCTTTATATTTTTATTTGCTTCCCACACCTCCCACACCTCTCACTCTTCCCTCTCCCCCTACCCTATCAAACATAGCAAAGTTTTTGAGAAATGGTATTTAAATGGGTGGGTGATGACTTATTTTTTGCTCCAGAAATACTGCACAAATCTACAAAAATTTATCATAAATAATAGAAGTCATATTTGCGGAGCATTCCTGATAAAATTGCTGTTATATCATGTTCGGATAATCAGTTATAAAATTTCAGCTCTGACAGTAGAGAAAAGATATTGCCGAATAATTAAGGTTTAAAGCCAACTAGATCAAGAGAAACAATGAATT
>JAAUYJ010084540.1_pt1 | contig 11087 bp, 16 predicted proteins | sample 7278031 | NCBI WGS metagenome assembly JAAUYJ01 (sample SAMN14350222, study PRJNA611818) | marine sediment metagenome | isolation source: surface marine sediment (1.8m) | place: French Polynesia: Moorea | collected 2018-08 | reverse complement strand
TCGCCAAGAAACAGGCAGGAGCCTGCACTCATCTTTGGAATTTCGTAGCAGATGCGATGATCCTCGAGGACGCTTGAAGGGGCAAAAGTGAGCGTGTAGGAATTCTGGAAGGTGGTGTCCACGCCCAGCTGCGCAAAGAAATCTTCGCTGGAGCGCAAGAGGGGTTCCCCCGCGGTGTGCTGCTGTGCCCCGTCCATAGTAGAGCAGTCCTGAAAAAGTCACTCTTTTTCTTCTTCTTCAAAACAAGGTCCTTTTTTGCTTCTTCTTCTTTGGCAGCTTGGGGGTGGTCTGCACTTCGGTCTCCTCGGTGAGCTCCGACTTGGCGGCCTCCTCCGCCTTCTTCTCCTTCAGGGTCTCTGCAGTGACCTCCACCTGAGGAGGAGGTTCGAGCTCCCTCTGCTCCTTTTCCTTTGCGGGGGGAAGAGGCTTTTCAATTTTTTCAATTTTTTTGATCTCAAAGCGGGTCTCCAATGCGTTTCCAAATTTCTTGTATTTTGGCGCTGGCGCTGGACTGGAGGAGACGGTGCCGCCTAGGCCTCCCTGCCTCCCTCCCACACGGAATACGGAGGTGTTGCTCTGATTTTCCTGACTTTCAGCAGGCCATGCCAGGCTCAACAGGTCCATGAGTTGTTGCACACTGCAGTAGCAGCAACAGCAGCAACAGCGGTAGAATGAATAGAATAAATATGTACTGTTTTCGAAGAAACGTTTTCAGTCACTTGATGCTTGCAGCAGGAATCCACTCGTCGAAGCGGGCGTCATGGTCAAGCCACCTTACGCGAACGTATTTCCGGCGGCCAACGGTTTTCGTTGCCAGGATGTTTTTGATGTAGTATTGCTTCGGCTCTATGACCTTTCTTAATTCTTCGGCATAGTATCGCCGTTTGAGCTTCTCTCCTTTCCCATCTTCCAGGCCGTAGAGATATGGTTTCTCTTCCGTCCAGATGGAATAGATGGTGTTTACAGCATAGGTAAACTGGCGGTCCGATTCCTTGTCCAGCACCTCTTGCTTATAAGGGACAATCACTTTGTCACCTATGGCAAACCGCCGCCGCCCGTCTATGACAGGCTTTCCTGCCCGAATTTCCAGCTGCTCGCCCAGGTATGACAGGAACGGCTTCCTCTTCTTCTCCTTCACGTTGTGCTGCTGCAGCCGCTCCCAGTCTGACTCAACCTGGTCTGGACTGTTTTGAATACTGCGGTTGTAACGGCCGTTGAGACTTTTTGCCACCTTTTGTACCGCTTCCGGCCACGACGTGTTTGGGTTTGTCTCAAGAAAAGGGATGAGGACTTTTTTAAAAGAGCGGATTGCTCTTTCTACCGTCCGAGCTTTGTTCCCTCCCCGGGCCGCCTTCAGCCGCACTTTTTTAGACTTACACCAGTCAAGCACTTTTGAATTTTCAAATTCCCGCCCCCGGTCAGACTCCAACGTCACTGGCGGCGTGTAGGGCGGATGGAGCGTGTCCGTTATTCCATTCAAAGCATCCAGCACAGCGTCCGCCGACTTGTTGGGCAGGCCGCGCGCAAAAAGCCGCTTGGAAAAAATGTCGATGCAGAGGAGGAAGAAACGCCCTTTCTCTTTTCCAGATTTCAGATCGGAGAAGCGATGTGCTCCAATGTCGCCTAGGTCCATTTCCCATGTTTCCGAGAAGTAGGTAGCCAGGTCATGCCGGCGGGGAAAGTTTTTTTTCAATGTCCTGCTTGTCTGGTACACAATGTTACTTTCCAATGCCTCTTTCAGCTCTTTCTCCGTCTTGCCGCCTGACTTTCCTGTTCGCACTAGGCCGCGGTAAAAGTAGCTTGAGTTGGAGAACGAGCCAGGAATGTCAATATTTTTCCACTTTTTTATGATAGCGGCCCTGGACGCCATGCTGAGTTTAAAAAATCGCAGAAGAGAACTGCAGGGGTGTGAAAGGAAACGTTTTTATATGCAGGCGCGCGCCCTCACAAAAACAAGAACAGACTAAGTTCGACGACCTGTGGCAAGGAATCACAAAAGATTTTCAAGGATTAGCAAAGTTTCAAAGGACTTTCTCAAAAAGAACCAACAAAACGTCAAAATCACCGATTTTAAGCGATTTGCGTTTTTGACCTTTTGTGACCTCCAAACGACCTCAAACCTCAAATCCGACCTGATCCGCCCAACATAATTTGGGGGTGCCCGAGATTTTTAATTTTATAAAATTTTCTGTCTGAGCACTACTTGGACCTTAGATATGCAATTTAAATCTTTTTTGGTAGTTTTCTCAAAACTGCCTGGTCACAGAGAGTGACCAATTTGGAAAAATTGACCTAACTTTTTAAGATCTATTTATTGTATTACTATGACTTTGAGCTACAAGGTCATTTGGGTGCCCAACAAAAATGTTCCCTAACAACAACAACAACAACAGCAATAACAACTGGGACCATTACTTGACCTGACAGCTATCGCCGCAGGTAAAAGAGACGAGGAGGAGGAGAAAACGTATATACAGCAGAAGAGCAAATGGGAGTGGCAGTAGTGTAACATGGATTTTCCTCCAAACAAGATTGAAAGCGAGCATCATCTTGAGGTCGTCAGCACCAGCAGCAAATTTAATTTGGACGTCTCTTCTCTACGCCCTTACTTAGTGACGCAAGGGAGGTGGTTTGTGAAAGTGCAACACTTTTCCTTAACCAAGGCGCTGGAAGGAGTGGGCATTTTCCCTGCCGGACTCAGACTCGTATCAATCAACATTACCTCTGCCAATGAGAGGCCGCTCATCCTGTCCAGCTTTTCCCAAGAGGTCTTTGAGGCTCACAAACGGGTCCTCGTGTTTGACCACGCACGCCCTTTCCTTCTCTCCCACCCATCTCACCAACTTCAGTTTGAGCTGCAGGCGGTGGACGGAAACAAAGTTGTTGTGCCAAAGGAGTCCCTTCTCCTGCTTGGTGTGGCGCTGATTCAAGAAAAGTGAAGAAGGGTGCATAATGGACTACCGCATAGCTACGCCTGCCAGGGTGGAACTCCTGGGCCCGAGTCAGGCGGGAAAGTCCACCATCTTGCTCAAGTTGGTCAAAGACGACTCGGTGTGGGACAGGAGGATTAGCAAGGTGATTTATTCATGCCCCACATTGAAGGACCGCCAGAGCTACCTGAATAAGCTGCAGGATATTTGCAAGGGACGTGAAAAGCAGCTCTTGTGCATGGAAAAAATCCCTTCTCATGAAGAACTGCAAGCCTTCAGCGAGTGCCAGCCCGTACTCGTCGTCATCGATGACCTCTTGGCCATGCCTGACCCGAGCAGGCTAAAGGATTTGATTCTAATGGACAGCCACCACATGAACATATCGGTGCTGTTCTGCGTGCAGACGCCCTTCTTCAAATCTCCAAAACTCGACCTTGCTCTCATCTCGCGCAACCTCACGGGTCGCATCATCCTCTTCCAGGCCGCCGACGTTCTTCAGTACCAGCTCGTCAGTTCACGCTTGTTTCCAGAGCGGAAACCTTTCCTCCTCGAGTGTCTGAACAAAGCCAGGAAGCAAGGGTTCAACTACGTGTACTGTCCATACACAGGCCTGACCAGGTGCTCGTTGATTATCCGCCGCTGCCTCCACCCTTCGGCCGGGTCATAGTACTTAGGCTCACCAGATGCCAGAATGCATTTAACAACCAGTAATATAGGTAAAAATGTCAGAACAAGCATGATCAGTTAGCTGGAGTACTTTCCCCTTCCATAAAAATCCGCAGTCTAATGACAAATTCTATTTCCCTTGTATTTTAGAAAAAATTAAAGAAATTTGAATTTGAACTTCAATTTAAAAAATTAAATAGGAAATCAAGAACGTCTTTAATGCTGTAAAATATTTGAAACAGACCAGTGCATGCAAAAAGCCAAAGTTTTTATAGGAAATCAACTGACTTTTGCCGTTTCTAGTAAAAACACTTTTTCCTCTTCCTTGGGAACCACAACAACAATAGCAGCAGCAGCAGCAGTAGTGAGGTCTGAAACAGCAACAACAACTTCAACCATTCAAGGGCTGAAAAGCCTGGCTCATTCGTCGCACAAAAAGTAAATGAATATAGTAGACTGTGAAATGATGCATGCATAACATTCATAAGTCAGACTTTATTTTTTCTTACTTCACATAAAAAATGTGGGTATTTACCGGTATAGTTTTTCTTGTCATCCTTGGATTAGGGGAGTCCCACCGTTTGGGCTGTAGGTGGATTACTTTCACCGGCAAATGTCCACCTGATCTAAAAATTCGTCGGTGTCAGACTTACCGCTGCCCGTAAGTTCTTCTAAATGCTTTCCTCCTCCCCTTGCCCTAAAAAATTATTTCCAACCTTTTTTAAAAGGGAAATCAGCGCGGACATAGCAACAACAACAACAATCACCTCACCAACTTCTACATGGTTCCCAAGTCTCAACCTCCTATGGTTGTTCTCTACAACTGCACCTGCTGAAACCGAGACGTCGCCTGGCGTAGAAACAACGACAACAACAACTAATCAGAATGCTGTAACAACGACCTGGGATCAAACAACATTGGAGGGATCAACAAGGGCGGCCAAGAAAAAACGTTCAAACACGCGTCGACGCTATTGGAATCGACAACACAGGCAAAAGCAAAAGAAGAGGAGGAGAGAGATGGGTATTATGTCAAATTCATAATTTATTCAACCGCTCTGGCAACAAAACAGTTTTTTGCGCATTTTAAATGTACCGGATATACCACTGCTTTTTCCCTAATCGTTTACATTTCCAGTTCAATGCCAAACAGCGCAAAATTTATGTACGGGAAATTAGCAAGTGTGATAACAGTTTTTTCCTACTCTCTTTTTTCCTGTTTTTTTAAAGACCCCTATGCGCATCACCGCAGTGACAGACGCTACAACAGTCAAGGGTCGGGTGTTCGCAAAAGAACAGGTGGTTTTTTTGCGTCTCCCACTATGACTTTCAAATTTCCCACCATACGTTTTCTTCTTCTCTTCCTCTTCCTCCATCTCGCAGCAACAGCCGAAACCAACAGTCAGTTCAAGAAGGTCGCGGACGGGTCCAGTGTTGGAGACTATGCAAACACAGAGCCGGTGGAGAACAACAACCACACCGCCGTCACCATGATGATGAGGATCAACGACAGCTTGAGCATTGGGGAGCTCCCTCGCTCTGAGCGCAAGACACGTCTTCGCGGAGAGCGCCTTCGCGGTGAACGCATTCGCAATGATCTCAAAGGACCTGGGCTGGGTGAGAAATGGAAAAATACACTTCTAGACGTGATAGAGCGCTCAAATTTGGACCTAAATAGGTTGGAATTTCGAGAGAAATGCAATGCTGAAAACCATTCGTCTCTAGCACACTTCGTTTAGAACTTTTGCTTAACTTGCTAACTTTTGAAACTTTTTTTGACACAGCCGCGAAGCGCCCGGAGGACTCAGAGGGCAGGTTGAACACAGAGACCTTCCTGGCCACCCTAGGCATGTTGGACAACCTGACGGGGCTGGACATGACTGCCCACCCCGCGGACCCGGAGGGCGGGGTGGTCAACGTGACGGTGCACCCGGCGGACCCGGAGGGTTGGCTGGACAACATGACGGCGCTCCCGGCGGACGCGGAGAACGGGCTGGACAGCGTGACGGCGGACTCGGAGGACGGGCTGGACAGCGTGGCGGCGGACGCGGCGGACGGGCAGGCAGGGGAGAGTGCGTCGGAGGTCGCTATCGGCTACGTCTCGCGCCTTCGCGGTGGGGTTGAACATGTTGAACATGGTATAGTATGCTTGACACACTTGTAGACGTGATAGAAAGGTCAAATTTGGACCTAAAATAGTTGGAATTTTGAGAGGAATTCATTTGTGACATGCTCATTGTTCTATTTTGTTTCCTTCTATACATGAAAAAGTGGTTTTGCATGTAGGTTGCTCAAAACTTGGCTGAAGCACTTGTTGCTTTTCTCCAGGCACTTCCCCAACCCAGGAAGACATCAAGGCCGTGAACAGGGGTGCGGAGGAGGGAGGGGGCACCACCACAGCGGCGGGGGGCCTACACACTGTGCAGACCGGGATCAGTCACCTCAACAACAACAAGGCGGGGAACTTAGAGGGTGAGGAGGACACGGTCACAACCCAGGAGGACGCCAAGGCCATGAACGGGAAGGAAGAGGAAGAAGGGGGCAGCATTACCACAGCGGCGGGGGGTCTACGCGCCATGCAGGCCGAGATCGGAGGACACCTCAACAACAACAACCAGACGGGCGGTCTGGAGGGTGAGGAGGGCGTGGTGGACAAGGACACCATCATCCACCGCCTGCTCATGGCCTTGGGTCTTCGCCAGGTTGCTCCCGCGTTCAGCCACGACTGTGGGGACCACATTGTGGAAGGGAGAATTGAGATCCGGTGAGTGATGGTATTTTCTTTGTTTAATTTCTTTAATTTTCATGTTGCTTTTTGTTCAGGGAAGTTTGTGTTCTGTACCCTTCCAACATCACGGTCTTGTGTGGATTTCCTGACGTAGCTCCCGTCGGCGAAGCATTCAACACACACTGCCTCATCATCAGGTGAGGGTGGCAGAAATTTCAAATAGGCGGTGAATGTTGTGATTTAGCAGAGTTACTTTCACTTCAGCCGGCATGAGAAGGAAGCAGGGGGCGGCACCAACTACGCGGTGGTGGGCGGAGTAACCTCAGCGATGATCATCCTTTTTGTCGTTGCGGCCCTGGGCGTGTGGCGGTACATCATCCACCCTGGTGCCACTGGTCCCACTGGGGCCGCTCCGTTGGACGACTCAGAGGTTGGAGTATTTTCTTTTTTAATGTTGTCTTTTTAATAATAGTAATAATTTCTTTAAACTAGGGCACGCCCCTCTCCAACACGCCCAGCTCCGAGGAGACGAACGGGGAGGAGGGAGAGGGGGCCGGGACTGGAGAGTCCGCCCTCGTGCGCGCGGCTCGTGTGGTCCGGAGGCTGGCCGAGGGCGGAGAGGTGCATGACGGGGTGCAAGACCCAGTGGAGGCCGGCGTAGAAGCACACCCAGAGTGCGGCCGTGCAGACGCAGCAGGCCTCCTCAATGAGACTTCTCCTTTCATCATCCATGTCAACTAGGTAATTCAAATATCAATTTCAAACTTTATAACTTTTCTATATAAAAATAAAAAAGGCCAATAAAACAGTCTTTTTCAGTAAATGAAACATTCATGTGACTTTATTGTTGCAGGAGACTGCGCGGCAGGGAACGGCGGCAACAGCAGAAAGCGGACATGCATCATCAAGAGAGGGGGAAAAGAAGAGGAGTGCTGAAAGAGCCAGAAAAAGAGCAGAAAAGTTTGATTTACAAAATAATTTTACCCTATTTTGATTTTGGGGAAGTGGTATATCAGAGCTACAAGGGTGGGGAGGGGGAAGGACAGCTGGTGATTTGTTTGTGATATGTGCACGGAGGTGCGGGGTTTTTTTGGCAGTGCATTTAAAAGGGAGGGAAATAGCAAGAGGAATCATTTCTTTTCTTTGGCGAGTCCTTTTTTGGTGAAGAAAAATTGTGTTTGCTTTATCCCCCAACACCTAATTTTCCTCCAATGACCGGTTCAATTTGCAATATTTTCACTCCGCATCCAAAAGAAAAGGAAATAAACACACACACAGATATGCATGCAATAAATTTGCACCCTTTAGGCGTCACAGGTTTTTTCCCTTGCTTTACGGCCGTACGCGCCCAATGCATAAGAAAAAGGGCAGCATGGAAAAAAAGAAGGGGGAGACGAGAAACGGGTTTAAGGTGTGAGAAGGTTTATTGCTTTATTGCCCCTGATTTGATGCTCAAAAATCTCGTTTACATGTTTTCTACACATACACGCACACAGCATGTATTTTCCCGGCAAAACTTTTTTTTTGGCAAAAAAGTTGGATGTGCGAAAATGTCAAGCATTCATTACGTACGGTTCGTTTGTTTTCTTTATTTGGGAAGAAGTTTGGAGTCTGTGGGTCTATCGCCGGGCAAAAGAAAAGTTTGGCCATCATTGGAAAGAGTAAGACGAGGCGGAGGAGGGAAGGAGGAAAATTAGTCATGGTTGATTGAACTTTCGTCTTTCTTGTGACCATGGTCAGTGGGTCAGGTTCTTTGCATGCACGGACGTGCTGCAAGGATGTAACGTCGTGGGTTTTTTTTGCGGGGTGCCTTGCCAGTGGCCCCACCACCTCACCATTGTTGTGTCGCAAAAAAAAAGGTCAGGAAAGAGTGTGTGTGTGTGTGTTTTGCGTTGTTATACAGCAGCGTGAGGCGGTCGCTACAGCCAGTGGTGGCATTATTTTCGCACGCCGTCGTAGAGGTTGTGCTTTTCGGACGCAAACGGTGATTCCTTGCTTGCAGGTTCGGACGCGGACGGTGTTTCCTTGCTTGTGATTTTGGACGCCGGCGGCGGGTCGCCACACACGTATAAAACCCAGAATCATCTTCGGAGATCTCCGCATTCGTTTCTTCGGAAGCGGTAGGATGGAGTTCAGGGGCGATGGAGCAAAGGGGGGTGGCGGCGGAGGAGGAGGAGGACACGGACGCTCTGGAGGAGGAGCCGGCGGAGGCGCTGCCGGGGGCGGCGCTGGCGCGGGTGAGCCGGTCAAGAAGTCGCCCGTGGGCGCCGGGGTGTTCCTCTTCATGGCCAGACTGTCCTCCTACCTCTTGGGCCCCGTAAGCATGCAACTGCTTTTTTAAACTCGCAATTTCTTGTAAAGGAAAATAACCAGCTTTTTTAGTTCTTGAAATATTTGAAACTTGTTAATTTCAGATCCTCAAGGTCACCGGGAGCCCGGGCAACCTCAAGATGGAACTCTGCACTAGCCCCGAGGAAGGCGCCCCGTCCGTCTCAATCTACCCCTCAAGAATGGTTGGAGTGAGTGTATTTAAAAATCTTGTAGTATTGTGTATTTTCTGCACTACAAATTTGACCACTACTTGTGCTACCAACTAACTTGCTGAATCTTTTCTTTCTAAATAGCATACTTTTCTTAACTTTTTCAGTTCATCCGCAGCCTGATCACATCTCTCCCCGCCATATTCCGCGGGGAAACCTTCACCCGTCCATCCGCCATGGCCATCAACAAGAAAACCAGCTGGACCATCTTCCTGGGCGCAGAGATTGTCTTGGGGCAGGTGAAGTAAGTAAAGAGACAAGGGCTGGGTATATTTGGACAATTCTGCATGTGTACGGAAAAAAATCTTTTCCTTTCTTTCTTTTCTTTTCAGGCTTGTCTACAAGTTGTTTAAACGCGTCTGCCCCGGCGACGAGGGACACGGCTCGGCTGACCCCGCCTGGGGTCCAGAATACCAAGAAAGTTGACTTGTTTTCAAAGTCTAGCAATGTGTTTTGTAAAAAATTGCTTCTTACTTTTTCAGGATTTTGTATATGCCCATCGGCGCGTGTCGCTATCCATGGTGGAGCTGCGGACTTTCATCGCCAATCTGCGCGCAGTACGTACGGGGAAATTCATTCTTTTGCTGCTTCTAGTCTTTTGCTTTCTCTCTCTCTCTCGTTCTGCAGGCTTACCTGGAGTGCATGGAAGCCTCAGAAGATACACTAGCACTTTTGCTAGCAAGTATTGGCATCATTGGAGAGAACCATGTGAGTGGTCTTTTTTTATCAGCTATTTTGCTTTTCTATTATTAGCACTTTTCTTCTTATTTTGCAAAATTGCATTGCAGCCCAACCTGCCCATCGAAGAAGTCAACTCCATCGTCAGAGAGCTGGAAACAGAAGAGGTGGCCACAAAGATCTCCGCCTCCACACAGAGCATCATTGACGCTGAGGGCTTCCTCACCCTCGTCCGCAAGCACAACACCGACCTGCGTGTGCTCCTCATGATTAAGTAAGAAACTTAGACTTTGCTGTGGGTTTTTTTGGTTGCTTTTTTCTGCTTTCTTTCTCGCTCTAGCCTTCTCGAGAAAGAGTATAACCGTCTGACTGGTCTTCAAGCAAAGGAGGAGCGCGAACACCGTGAAATGGCTGAGAAGGAAGCCAAGTGAGTTTTAACGCCTAGCTTTTAAATACAAAATGATTCATATTCAACTTTGTCACTAATCATCAGGCTCGCCCGCACCATCTCAGGCGCATCCAACTTCGAGGCAAGCCGCGGAATGTATGTCTCTTCTGGTGAGTTTCTTTTTTTCCTCAAAAGAATGCATTCCTAGCTTTGCTCTGTATTTTCTTCTCAATATAGAATGTATTTCTCTTCTTGCAGATGAAGAGGACGCCATCAACAGGCAGAAGCGGGGCGGCTCCGGCTCCGGCTCTGGCGGTAGCAAGTGGAGGAGGATCACCGACGACGACGACAACAACACAGGAAGCAAGGAAGGCGCAGGTGCCAGCGGCGGCGGCAGCGGCGGCCCAGAGGACGGAGGTGACACCCCCAAGCGTCCCACGGACAGGGAGAAGACCCCCGAACTGGTGCGCACCACACGAGGTGGAGGGAGGTCTACCAAGAAGAAGTGAAGAAAATCGTCATTCATTCACAGGCCCCTCACAAAAAAAGCACGATACTTTTTACCCCATTTTTTCCCCATCTATCTCCCTCCTTACACATGAGAAGAACAAACAGAACATCGGACTTTAAGTGTGAAGAAGAGTGAGTAGTGCGGAAAAATGTCTGAAAACGGAAAAAAATATTGTACGTCACATTTTTAAAAAAGTTCCCAAGCTATTTTTATTTGCAGTCTGAGGAGAGAATAAGAAGAACTTCCTTACTGCAGGTGTAGAGTGCGAATTTTTGAAAAAATGTCTAAAATATCAAAAGTGCACAAGAATGAATAAAAAAAAGCTAGGGCCCTAGCTACAAAAACAACAAACACACATACAGTTTGATCTGCTAAGTCTAAAAACTTTTTGCACTTCGTCACTCGCTTGTTTTGCGCGTTTGTCTTGCGTTCGTCGGAATTTTGCTTTCTCACTCTCTTTTTTGCCACGAGCGGCGCTGGAACTTGGGTTTTCATCTACGGTTCTGTGTACCTTTGATTTTGAGCATGTAGCAACACATCGTCTTCCTCCTTCTCCTCCTCCTATCCTCCTCCTTATTCTCTTTGACGCAAACGGCCGTCGGTGCTTTGCATTAAAAGAAGGAGCATGACTCACTTTGACCGTTAG
>JAAUYJ010047827.1_pt1 | contig 11087 bp, 7 predicted proteins | sample 7278031 | NCBI WGS metagenome assembly JAAUYJ01 (sample SAMN14350222, study PRJNA611818) | marine sediment metagenome | isolation source: surface marine sediment (1.8m) | place: French Polynesia: Moorea | collected 2018-08 | reverse complement strand
TTGGCCCCATATTTATTGCAACAGTTGTCCGAGTGGATACGAGTATGTGATATTGTTTGACATTGTTGTTATAGTTATTTGAAATAAATGTAATAAGACCGTATACCGTATTCGGGGAATGATGACGAGTCAAGTTTTTTTACTTTCCGTGTCGCACAAAGTCGAAAGAGGCGATTTATTCCTGTGTCGTCTCAAAGCGCAAAGATAAGGGACGGGAGACGACTCGGGCGAAAAGTTTTTTTATATTCAGGGGTTGAATGGGGAAATGATGGGTCGCCGCTGTCGACAAGGAGATTTCCCTCCCGTTTTTACCTGCGGCGAAGCCGACAGGTCGTAGAAAGGTGAAAGTTGTTGTTGTTGTTGTTGTTGCTGTTGGGGACTACTTTGAGGTCATGACCTTGAAGGTAGACCTAAGGTCAAGGTCTACTCAAGGTCAACTCAACCCTTTTGCTCTTGCCCTTATCTCCCACCCATAATTTTCTTCGGGGTGGGATCCAGTGGACCTAGACCAGATTTCTCTTCTGGGTGGGATCCCCCAGACCTAGACCAGATCTCTCTTCGGAATGGGATCTAAGGCTTTTTGAAAAAAATTCTCTTTGGGGTTGGATACATTGATCATTCAGCTTCCTTTTATTTAAAAAATCCATTTGAGAGGTCCCACTCCTTTTTTGTCTTATCCTTTTTTATTTCAATATCTTGTCGCCGCAAGTCTTTGAACAAAGTATGTTCTTGCGAGATGAAGTGGTCTAAGCACTGCCTTCTTGGCTGTGACACTTTTCCTGGCATCTTTGGGCAACCAGAAGTCTTGGGCCACCAGCAATCCGCCTGTACTTTGGGGTGGACCGAACCTAGACTCGGACTCATAGGTTCGAGGGTTTGACAAACAATTTCTAGGTTCGGTTCGGTTCGAGTTCGAGAATATGGACGATTGGACTCGAGAGGTTCGCAAACCTTGTTTTTGACTTTAATAAATAAAAAAAATCTGGAAACTTTTTTTGTGTCTTTTTTATCAAACTTAAAGTTTTGCGTGCTTGGAGAAATTGTTAAAGCTACAATTTTATAGAAAAAAGGTGTCGTGATTGTTGTCAAATATCTTGCTTGCTTTTTTCTTCTATATTGTAGATTCGGTTCGGTTTGAGTTTGAAAATATTGGGTTTGATTCGGTTCAAGAAAATTTTCGCTGGACTCGACTCGATTCAGGTTCTAAAAATATAGGTTCGATCCACCACTTTGTACTAAAAAGGATTCCACTATTCAGCTAATTTTCAGACACATCTGTTCTTAAGCACATTCGTTTGATTTCTTGCCTCCTTGAATTTCCTTATTTTGTTTGAAATGAATTCAATTTGAAATTTGAATGTTTTTCCAGATCCCGCGGATTCAGGGAATTCAAGACCAAGAAAACCCGCAAGGCTCTATGGGAGGCGAAGACGGCTTCTGATTCGAAGTCGTCTCGAGGTGAGGAGACGCCTCCTCCTTCAACCTCCCCCGAGATCGTCCTTGCGCTCTGCTTCCTCACCCTGGACGATGACGAGGACCGGGAGCAGGCGCTACACCTGCTGTTGCGCCTGCCAGCCTCGCAGCAGGTGTCCCTGGCCGCGGCACTCATCGAGCACCACCACCTGCTCTTCGAGAAGAGGCAGGAGTCGGCGCCTGAGGTCACGGGGTTCTCCGACCTGGCGGTGCTCTTCCAGGATTGCGTTCCCGAGATGTTCGTGGAGGTCAGACAAATTCAGAGGTTTAACTTTTTAAAAAGAAAAAAAATACTTTCTTCATTTTCAGGTTCTGGTCAGCCTGGTCCTCGGTGGCGCGATCGGCCTCAAGTCTGTTCTCTCCCTTTTCCTCTCCGCCCTGGCTTCCGCCTCCTCCGCCGTCGACGCCTCACATGAGAGGATCAACTCAGCCACGGCCGTACTGCAGCTCTTCCTGGAGACCTATTTCACCGAAGTCCTGGCTGACAGCGAGCAGCATCAACAGCAGCAGGGGGAAGATGACCCGTGCGACGGTGAAATTTTGGAGGCCGCCCAGACTGAGGAAGGGGAGGAGGCCTTGCAGACCCTGGTGAGGTCTTACCTGGCCAGCCTCTCCGTCCCCGTCCACTTTGGGGAGAAGAACATCGACGCGGACATGTTCGGCAACAGGCTTCTCTGCCTGGACAAGCTCCCTCCCTTCCAGGAGAGCGCCAAGGAGGTCCTGGACGCCAGCTCACCAGAGTTCTGGTGTCAGAACTCCCTTCTGAAGCTGCAGTCCCTGCTCAGCTGCCCCCAACTGGCGACGGCGCCGGTCAAGGATACGGTGCTGCATTTCCTGGACAACGTAGGTTTTCGAACCGGCATGTTTCATTCATATAACATCAAATGTTCTTGCTACAGGTTGGTTCTTCTTCTTCTTCTTCCTCCGTGGTTGGTGAGCTGTCCCTTCGGCTGCTCTGCTGCCGCTCCCACTCGGAAGTGGTCTCCCTCCTGTGCTCCTCGCCGCACCCGGCCGTCCTCCTCGGCTTCGCCAAGGAGATCCCGGAGCCTTTCAGTGAGGACCACTGGCGGTTGGCCGTCCACAGCCTGCAGGACCGCCTGGCCGGGTCCGACGACGACCACCCGCTGCACGAGACATGGTACTCGGCGCAGCAGGAGCTTCTGGACCACCTGGCACAGGAGCTGTCGCTTGTCGAGTTCCTCAGGGTCCTGCCGGGGACGGGAGAGGACGAGGAATTCCAAGTGAGAACCTGGTCGTCTTGAAGCAACATGAGTACTTTATTATGTCGTGTCTTCTAATCCCCCCATCCAGGGCTACATCCAGATGTGCCGGAAGAACCAGCAGGCCGTGGACATCCAGAACCTCATCGTCAACACCGGGCAGAAGCTTCTGGCCACTCTTAATTTCTAGAAAAGGAACACACGACGATCGCACCGACATGCTGCTGCATATCTAAAGCTTTAAAATATCGCTTTTTTCCAGTCTTTATCATTGTTATCTATTATTTATTACACTCCTACAAAAGCTAAATGCAATCCATAAGGGAGCTTAAGACACACTCAGATTTAATTTGGGCATTTGTTGTTGCTTCTTCGTAATTGCGATTGAGCTTTCCTGACAATACCATTATCACGACGGGTAAAAGTAGGGGTGGGATGGGGATTAGTCGTCTGTTTGTCTTAAAACACAGTCATGTACAGCATGTCGGATATCACAACGTTGCAGAGGAACACCTGTGCCACGGATCCAGCCCAGAAGGTAGGCTCTTGCATAAGATCGCCCATGACGTCCACTATCCGCTCTGGGGTCATGGCGTAGAGCAGCAGACCCAGCAGGATGAGGAAGTAGCAGCAGTTGTAGGCGTAGTACACATAGAGTAGGATGGCGTATCTCCTGAACTTTCGCGTGTAGTGCAGCCCCACCATGAGGACGGCGGGTGGCACCGTCCAGAAGGCCATGATGAGGGCTGTGACCAGCACATCCTTCATGTACTGCTGCACGATGGCCATAGAGATGAAGGTGATGGGGAAGGCCAGGAGGCTGGAGAACTGGATGACCTGCTGCAGGATCCCCATGCGGAGGGAGGCGCCCTCCACGTCTTCGATGTGCAGGGAGGGGTGGATGAGGATGAGGACGGAGGCGCGAACGAGGGCGGGAACCACCGTGGCCAGGATGGGGATGAGCTGGAAGGTGAAGAGGCAGGCGAAGAAGAGGCCGATGCTGAACTCGGCCACCTGCCGGATGGTCCGGTTGAAGTCTTCTCCGCAGAAGGGGCAGATCTCGTCCAGTCTGCTGGCGGAAAGGTAGTCGGGGAGGCCGACGACGATGACGCCGGCGAAGACAGTGAGGCTGCCAAAGAAGTTGGTGACGCGGCTCCCGGTGAAGAAGAGCGACTTGCGGTGGAGGGTGAGGGCAAGATGGCTGGCCACGTCAAAGGTCAGGCTGGTCCAGAAGAGCAGCGTCGACGCGATCATGATGTAGGACTTTGTCCTCTCCATGCCGTTGTACAGCTGGAAGACGTCGTCCAGGACCGATCCGCTGTCCGGCCACGTCAGATTGGTGCCGGCGTAGTCCAGGATCTCCTGGATCTCTTCCTTGGAAGAGAATTCCTGGCTGGAGACCGTCGTATGGATGGTGAGGCAAGTGAAGAGGACGACCCCGATGATAAGGAAGAGCCTCCTGAACTTGATCCTCCACCCGTACGTCACCGGATCCTTGTACTCCTTCCGCTCCAGGAGGAAGTCGAAGAATCGCCTGGTCTGTCCCCAGCATCCGCTCGGGTACCACTCCCCTGCCACTATCACGCTCTTCCTCCTCCTCTCCTCCTCCTCTGCCGAGTCCTCTGCCTCCTCCTTGCTGCCGCTACTGCTGTTGTTGTTGCTCCTCCTTGTTTCCACTTCCGGCATCTCCCCCTCTGCCCTGGCCACCATGTCGACCACCTCCTGCTTTAGCACGTACTTGTCAGCGTTCCTGCTGCGCTGTCTCTCGATGCTGGGCCTCGGCTTCCTGGCCAACAGTGCCGGCGGCTTTGGCGGCAGCGGGGGCGGGGGCGCTGGCCGTAACGTCTTCCTCTTCCTCCTCTTCTCGAACTGCTTGATCCTGTCCCGCACGTTCCCCTTGACGTCCACCACTTCGACTTCGTCGTCGTCCGAGGCGAAGAGCTCCTTCGCCCTCGCCCCGGAATTGACGATGACTAGGGAGGAGTCCTGCGGCCGGACCTGTCTCCCCCGCATGGATTCGGAAAGGTCGATGTTTGGGGGCAGCGTCCTCCCTCTCTGCCTCCTCCCTCCCCTGACGTCAAAGGACCTCTCCAGGCTGAAAGAGGAGTCCAGCCCGAGATCCTTGTGCCTCTGGATGGTCCTCCAGCGCTCGGCGCGGTCGTCCATGACGGCTAGCCTGCGCCTCAGGGACTTGCGCAGGACGTCCCTGGCCGCCTCCAGGTTTTGGTCTTTAAAGACCAGCCTGTTCTTTTCCGCGCCTCCCTCCGAGTCGTCTAGGATGAGGGCCAGGAGGAAGTAGGAGACGGAGGCCATCCAGAAGAAGACAGAGGTGACGGCAGGAAGGATGAAGTCCTGCAGGTTCTTCCTCTCCTGGTTGAACTCCGTGTTGATGATGTGGTGCGTGATGAGGGAAAACGAGGCGAGGAAGAAAGCGAGCTGAGAAATCTGGAAGGGGATTTGTAAATGTTTAAGATCAAACTACCTTTATAAAAAATCAAAATATGGTAAGACAGAAAATTCGTTGGGGACGAAGAAGGATACGGATCTTAGATAATTCTATACCTGGAGCATGATGTCGAAGAAAAGCATGGATCGACTCTTTCGCTCCTGGCATCTCCTGCGCTCCTCTGCCTGCTGCTCCTTCTCCCTCCGGCTCCTCCTCCGCCCATCGCCGCTCTGGTCCTCCAGTTCGTAGGACTGGGTGGCGGCGGACGAAGGGGGAGTTAGCCTCTTCTCGCACCGGGGCCGGCAGTGGGTGATCAGGGCCTTGCCCAGGGTGTGCACGCCCAGGGGCAGGAACCAGATGAGTATGACCAGGACGAGGAAAGCGCTGTTGTGGTTTGAGTCCTGTGACCAGATGATGACCGGGTGGAGGCAGATGAAGGGCTGGATGATGGTGAGGATGACGAGGAGCGTGGTGAGGATCTCCATGTTAGAGCGCTTGGTGTGGACGTGAAGAAGGCGGAAGACGACTGTCCCGCAGTAAAGGCCGCCGCCGATGCCGTGGAAGAGAAAGACGATGGTGAAGGATATCACAGTCAGGGAGAACCCGTTGAGGGTGATTCGGAGGGTGGAGGAGGCGATGCTGTGCATGGAGGCGTTGTCCGTGAGGAAGATGCCGCCGTCGCGCTCCAGCGTCACCAGCTCGTCGAAGTAGGTGGAAAAGATGACGGTGGCGAAGACCACGAAGATGCCCGCCAGCAGGGTGGCGGAGGAGAGGAGTCGGAGCTTGGTCCAGGCCGTCCTGCTGCCTGCGGTGCTGAGGCACCACAGCACCACGACGCCAACGGAGAAGACGGCGTTGGCGACGTTGACGGCCAGGGTGAGGTGGTTTAGCCGGTCGACGAACTCCTCCACTCTGGAGGTGTCCAGGATGTCGACGGACACCGTCACCCCGTTCCTGAACTTGTTTTGGATGATGAGAAGCGGGTTGTTGTCGCTGTTCCACTCCACGGCGAAAACCACCGCCATCACCGCGTTCAGTATGAGGAGGAAGTTTTGCACTAAGTCCTCCCGGATTTCCTTCGCCTCCGCCTTCTTCCACTGCGAGAAGCGCCAACCCACGCGGCTTGTGATTGCCGTCAGAGCTGATGATAGGCGGGCCTTGGTCCTCGCTCCGCAGCTTGGAGGAGCAGAGGTAGAGACGTTGTTGGCGCCATGTCCCCTTGCCGTTCCTGACACTGATGTTTCTCGCAAGGAAGGATTGACCGACTTGGACCTCTTGCACTTGTAGCAGATGGCGATTGTTCCGAGGGCGAATACGGCCACCAGTATGGAGCATGTCACTGCTATATATTTGACCTCATCGTCATCCACCAGAGACTTGATGATATCTCCGACGCCCCCCTCCGATCCCTCGCCCGAGCTTTGTACGGTCCTGGAGAATAGCACCCTCAGCTTGCCCTCGTAAGACCTGCAGGTGCCCACCTCCACGTTCCTAAGGTTGAAGAGGCACCCGAAGCAGTCTTTGGAGCACTCCCAGTTGGCCGCCTTGACCACGGTGCTGTTCTCCATAACCAGGTTGATGTACTCGCCTCCCTCCGTCTCCTGGCAAGCCCCCACGCCCCTGGCGCCAACGTTGATGTGGCTGGAGACCATCTGGGGTTCGACGTAGCGCGGGTAGTATGCGCAGGAGTCTCGATCGAAGAAGACGTTTGCCACAAGACTCGCGTTTTCACCCGACGACGATTCCCAACCGTCAACATTTGGGTGCCCCAGCCTGTAAGACTGCCCCAGCATGGTCTTGAAGCACTGTCCCTCTTCTCTGGGCTTCTCCAGGCTGTTGTACTCGCAAAACTTACACGAGCTGTCGCTGCAGCCAAACTTGATGGTTGAGGCGTCCATGTAGTAGAACTGCATAGAAGAGTTTCACCAAGGTAAATATTTGTTTTTTAATTTGCTACTCCAAAAACAAGGAAAAAATTATAAGGAAAATGTCAGTTTGAAGAATTCCTTACCTGGTTGAGATACTCCCCGTGCAGGAAGAGCGGACTGCACTCCGCAGTCTCCCACAGCCAGTATGCCTTAGCCGCGCTCCCCGCCTCGTCCAGTCGGCAATCCAAAGAGTCCTCGAAGAAGGTGAGATGATGGCCAAAGTAGCTGGGGTTCATCTTGCTCTCCTCGAACAGGGCCGTAAAGTTGATGAAGTTGCCTTGTCCGTTGCCGTCGTTGTCGCCAAAGCTGCGGGATTCTCCGCTGTCCTCGTCCCTATTAAGAATGCCCGAAGCGAAGCCGAAGATGTTCTTGAGCCCGTTCTTGACGTTGTCCCGGAGAGAACCGTCTCCGTCTTCGTCCGACTCGTCAGAACCGTTGTTCTCCTCCTCGTCGTCCTCATTCCTTCTTCCCCCGTCGCAGATGTGCGATCTCGGGTCGCACACGGCGAACCCGGCCCTGGTCTCCACGCTGCTGCACGTGCAGTAGTTGGAGAGCTCGGCGTACCCGAGCCCGCCGCCGGTCTCCACCAGCCTCAGCTCGGGCGCGGCAGCGAACGGGGCCAAGTTGTCTGGCAGGTGGAGCGGCTTGGCGCGGAGGTAGTTGTTGACTACGGGCTGCAGCTGGGAGATGGCATTCTTCATCAGCTCGTTCTCGAAGGACTCGGGCAGGGGCAGCTTGGGCTCGAAGGGCTTCGTATTCATGTTGCTCAGATCCAGCTCGTCCAGGCTGACGGTGATGCCGGTCTTGTCCGAGGAGGAGGCCAGCCGGATCTTGCCGCGGCCGGCCAACTCGTAAAACTCGGCTCGGAAGAGCGTCTCCGGATCGCCCGAGGATTTCGTGGCATCAGTGGGTCGGCATGTGGCGAGGAGGAGGCCGTGGCGGATGTCGATGCTGAGGAGTTCGTCCTTCTCGACTCGGATGACCGGGGGGGTGTAGGATATGGTGCCGTTGATTTGGGAGTCGAGCACCTTGGCCGCGCCGTAGTACTTAGTCACGTTCGTGACGGAAGCGTACCACATCAAGCTGGAAAAGAAAAATATATTATAGCCGGAAGCAAATAATTTTGAATTTTCTAAAAACCTGTTCAGGAATTCCGTGGAGAGCCGAATACCCTGTAGGAGGTGGGATTTCCTGTCGGAGAAGCTGATCGGGTTCCACAGGTCCATGGGGACGAGGTTCTGCCTTCCGTGCGGGACGAACGTCTTGTTCTTTCCGTCGACCACGGTGGCAAAGGTGGCGTTGGCCTGAAAGAGCACGTAGTCTCTCGTCCAGTGCATGTTGGTGATCTTGTACTTGACGAAGACGTCCTCCAGCGGGGAGAACTCCTCCGGCACCTCCGCCATGTGCTCGTAGTTGTTGGCGAACTCCTCGAAAGCTTCCTGTACACCTTGATTGAGCAGGCTTTGCCACTTCTTGAACCACCATAGGTACCAGGGCGGCTTGCAGCCGTTGACGTTGACGTCGTTGAGCTTGGTGTCGACCGGCTTGATGTTGACCGAGAGCCGCTTCTCGTCGTCCTTCCAGAAGACCTGGAAGGAGACCTTGCAGTCCACGTTGGCGCTGTAGGTCACGGTCTGGCCCTTGCAACTGTTCATCTTGAGGCAGCCGAGAAAGCCGAAGCTGACGCCCTTCCAGATCCAGGTCTTGGCCGCCACCTCCACGTACACCTTTGCAGCGATCACCACCGTGTTGTTCTCCTTCAGGTTGATGGAAAGCGTGTCCTCGATGATGCGGAGCTTGGATCTCTTGCCTGAAAAGAACAAAGACGAAATAAAAAAAACCATCCGTTCAGAATTGGATCTTTCATTCAAAGAAGGTGCATTTCGAGGGAATGAGCCATAATTAGCGTTCTCGCGTGCGGACTGCGGAGCAAGTGGAAGAAAGCCACAATATCATACGTCTAAAAATCGATAGAGGTCCGTCTGCGGCATATGATACCGTAGGGGGGAGGGAGGCATATTACGCACGAACTCTGGCTCTGTATAATGGCACTTCTACTCCTTTTTCCTTGGCAATATCATGGAGCAAAGACATAGTTGTAGATGATGGCGACCATGCCCATGGCCCCGGCCAGCCCGGCGGCGAAGTAGCGCGAGCTCCCGTGCGACGACATGGAGACGGAGTGGTAGTCCCCGAGGCCGCTCTCCTTGTGGAGGCCGTTATACATGATGAAGAGCAGGACGCCTCCGCCGACGCTGTAGGCCGCCGCCTTGCCCGCCGGGCTCGTGGCGAAGAGGCGCAGGTGCCGGTGCCGCACAGCCTCGTAGGTGCCGACGGCCAGCGCGGTTGTGCTTGCAGTCAGCACCATCACGCCGAAGAGCGGGGCAGCCAGCTCGCCCAGGACCATTTTTTGTCGAAGAAGCCGGACGAAGTGTTCACGAAAATTTTGCGGATAACCAACAAACAATTTTAAAAACTTTTTGTAAAAAATAAATGTTTTTGTGTTTAAATTACAGCTCCTTTCTCCCATCAACCAAGGCAAAAAATATCCAGCCCTCGATTTTCATACCGTGCTAAAAAAAATCAAACATTTTATCGACAGTTTTGTGCGTCAACTCGAGAAGCCATTAAAAAAACCAGTAGACCTAGCTATTAAATTCTCTCTTCTCTCTATTGGTAGCAGAGTTAGAGAGGGGGGAGAACGGTGGCCTGGCTCTTGCATGAAGCAAGAGTTGAGAATGACTCATACAAAAACTTTCCTTGTAACTCCTCCTTCACGCCTCCCTAGTTTTCACCTCCACCATTCCACACATATTCTTCGCCTCTCTTTCCCTTTACTATATCGCAGCAGAATTGTTTCTACCTGCGGTGGAAAACTATGTCAACGAAAATGCTCCAGATGAAGCATTGTTGCTGCTCGCTGGGATTCAACCCATATTTTTGCCAGATCATCAGCCAAGCCGTGAAATGTTCTCCTTCTAATAAATAGACCAGAATATTTTATTTTTGCTAATTACTTTTCTGTCAGACAGACAGTTTTTTCTCCTTAATTTTCTCACCGGATGGCCTGATCCTGTATCTGACATCGCAGTTCTCCTCGTCCGACCTAGAGGGCGGCTCCTTGGTCTCGGCCCGGTCGAGCGCCCTTCTCAGCACCCCGGCGAAGCGGAAGGGGGCCTCGTCAAGGGACTTCTGGGTCAGGATGAAGCTGCCGGCCACGAACTCGGACTCTGTTGCTGCAACAGCAGCAGCAGCAGCCGTCCCCACGAGCAATGGCAGCAACAACAGCCGCAGCTCCATCGTCCTTTTTGGTCAAGTCCTTTCTTCATTCATGCTGTACGCAAGAAAACCCCTATCGTTCTATGGGCCTATTGAAGATGAAATTCGACACCTCTTTTCCCACTTCATTTCTTCAACTGTCACCGTCGATCGCAAATCATGGTGATGCCCTAGAGAAACATTTAGATTTCCTGGGAAACAGGAAATGTTCTTTGTGCACTGCTCAACTCTTTTCTTCTTTAGGCACGTTGGTGGTCACGAGGAGACGAGTTTTCTTGTATTTGTGCAACAACAAGAGCACAAGTGTTTAGTGGGCACAGACGCGGATGTGCTATCTTGCGCTGTCAAAAACGCCTTTCTTTGTTTTCCACCCTTTCTGCTCTGACGCGGCAGCAGAATCACTGGATGGAGGCAGCGGAGGAGGAGGAGAATCTTTCTTTGGAGGCAGAAGAAGACCAAGTCTCCTCCTCACCCGCGGCTAGACATTGGCGTTGCTGCGAGAAGAAGAGAAAGGAACTCCAACCCCCCCTCCCCTGGTGGAGCCAAAGGCATGGGAGAAAAGAGGAGAGTAGTCGACGCTGCGACATAAGGAGAGGACGGACGGACGGACGGAGGCTACCTAAAAGCCCGCTTCTCTTCTCGCTCTTGTTCGACCGCCGCCACCTATTAGTTTACACACACAAACTGCAAGTACGCTCCCTCCCCCCCCCCCCTTCCTCCCCCGGTTCTTGGAATTTGAAT
>JAAUYJ010074692.1_pt1 | contig 11092 bp, 7 predicted proteins | sample 7278031 | NCBI WGS metagenome assembly JAAUYJ01 (sample SAMN14350222, study PRJNA611818) | marine sediment metagenome | isolation source: surface marine sediment (1.8m) | place: French Polynesia: Moorea | collected 2018-08 | reverse complement strand
TACCTAAACCATCCAAACGTTCAGCTTCTTGAGCAAATAATTCCGCAGCTTTTGCTAAAGTTTTAGTTCCTTGTGCTTGAGGAAAAAATTGTTTAATTACGCAAAAAGGCTTTGAAGGTTTGTATTTATCGACAGCTTGAAAAGTTCTGCCAAAACCACCTTGCCCGATAATTTTTATAGGACAATAACGTTCGGCTAAAACTAATTTTTCACCACAGTGTTGACAGAATATTGTGTCTGGTGGATTAAGTTTTAAACAGTCAGGATTTAAACATTGAGTCATGGTTACTTTGGATAGAAATAATAGGTCTTTCTTTTATAGGCAGATTACCCACTGAATGAGGAGTAGATTCTACATTTAAAATTGTACCTAAATTTGCCGAGGATATATTTTAATTTATTCCTACTACCCTACTGCATTACTCACAACTGTTAACGGATTTCCTCCGTAGAATGCTGGCTGATAACTGAAATGACCAAAATCCTCTAATATATTAATTATAATTTGTCTGATGTCTAATTTTATTGTGAGGAAAATTTAAGTGCAGGTTGAACAGGTTATCGAAACGCTAAAGTTGGATTTGCCGACTTTATTTGAAAAGGATATTTCCTACGATATCTATACTCAAGATATTTTTTTTAAAGACCCGGTAAATACTTTTAAGTGGCAGTTTAATTATCGAATTATTTTTTGGACTTTGCGCTTTCACGGTCGGCTATTTTTTACCGAACTATATTTTGATTTACATGATGTTCAGCAAACAGCAGAAAATATTATTTTGGCAAATTGGACTGTGCGTGGAGTGTTAAGAGTACCTTGGGAAGCTAAGATTTTTTTTAATGGTTATTCTACTTATAAGTTGAATCAAGATGGATTGATTTATGAACATATTGACACTTGGGATAGAAAACCAGGGGAAATATTAAAGCAATTTTTTCAAAAGGGAGAAAAGGGTGTAGATTAAATACCCATCATACCAATTATCAAAAATTTTGCTACACCCGATTGGTGGGGAAGTGTGGGAGGTGGGAGGAGAGGTAAATTTAGCAATAATTTACACTTACTAACTAATAATTGTCAAAAACAGACTTTCAATCTTGCTAATTACTTGACTGTTGAAGTATCGCCCAACTATAGCATTACTTTTAGTAATTGGTATTATACCTCTCTGGAAAAGAAGGAGTAGGGAGGAGGGAAAAATAATTGATATTTTCTTGAGGATAATTGATTTGATTTTTTACTATTGGAGATGTCTATTAATTGCTTAAATATTTGCTTCTCCTGCATAGTAATAGTGAGAATATATAGTGTTTCTCAAGTTACTGAGTACAGTTCTTTCGTTCCCCCCTACCCTTGAGAAGGAGGGAAGAGGAAGTCCCCCTTAAAAAGGGGGATTTAGGGGGATTTATTGATGTACCTCGCCAGGCGGAAAACTGTTATATTATTGTTTCCCATCTCCCACACCTCCCACACCATTACAACTAATAACTGATAACTAATAACTGATAACTGAAATAACCACGCATCACCATCAAATATTCAATCCCACCACAGTCTATTCTGGAGGATATTCCAGTACAAACTGATAGTAAACTTCTTGGGTATATTGGGGTTGTAATATTAATTCCCATTCAAGTAAACCCATTTCACTTATCTGAATTTTTGGATAAGTTTGGGTTAGCTGGATTTTAATTCTTTCATCTTTACTAACTGGTATTTTCTCTTGCAATATTAACGTTGTTTCTATTATATTCACATTAGTAATTTGTAATCCATAAGCATAAGTATCTCGCTGATGATTGCCAATTAATTTTTTATCAACTTGTCGTTCTACTAATTCTCGCTCAATACTAAATCCTTCATTTATTCCTAAATTAACTTTAAACTGTTGACCTGGTACAATATTATCTAATTCCGTTATACCGATAAATATTTGGTCGCGAAAAATATTGATTTTACCAGGTAATAAAGTTACGCCCGTATGAGGATTAGTGATAATTCCTTGTTGATAAATAAAGCTAATTAATTTTGGGATAGCAATAAACTCAAAATGACTGGAATATTCATCATTAAAAATAATAACTTTATGAGGTGCGCCGTCACTGGGAATGTTGCTTTTTCCTTCTAATTCAAATGTCACAAAACTGCCTGATTTTAAAATTTTTGCCATAGCTGTTTGAGCAGCTATTGGTTCTTCTATAGAGATAGTTTCAACAGCTTTTTCTTGATTTTTTCCCCCATTTGTGGGTTGTAATTCTGACTGATTCATAGATACTGCTGCCATTGCCATGACTGGAAACTGGGCAACTTGTTGGGGTGGCACATCCACATACCACGGCTCTAGTTGTGGGGGTAATGAAGTGATTTCTGGTTTAGCTGTAGAAAGGGTAAGGTTAATATTTTCCCAATCTTCACCAGTGGTTTGTTTAACTTCTCCTAAATAAGTAATATTAACTCTATCCCTTTCACTAATAGCTCCTAAATCATAAACTGGTTTCCAACTTGCTTGACTCACTAAGTAGGATATTTATAGTTGAAAATTTCCTGATTTTTCTACAGCTATTGTAATAGTTAATTTGCAGCTTTCTCAAGGGCGATAGTTTTGTAATTGCTGTAGCTGTTGATAGAGAAAATTTAAGTTTTCATCTAATTCTTGTAGTTGCTTTTCATAGTAGGCAAGTATCCCAGAAAATTCACTATAACGTTGACCTAAAAAGCTGATTAATTCAGTTGTTTCACCCAAACCTATTTGTTGCTTGGCAAGACTCTTGGAAAATTCTTATACAGATTTTTTACCCAAATATTCCACAAAACTAACTTGCATTTTGTGAGCTTTGATTTCGTCTTGAAGATAACGTTTTTGTGTTTCAGAATCTTGTATTTGCTGAGTTAATTCTGCTAGTTTATCTGCTACAGGTTCAGATTTTAAAACTTGTTCTGTTCTGACTCCCAATAGTTGTAATGAAACTTCTCCTGAACCTGTAACTCGAACTGAGTCGGCTTCGAGAGTTATCAGTAGTTCAGTAATAATTAATTCTTGTTCATTACCAGTAAATTTTACATTTCCAATGCGTGTAATTCAGGCACGGTCGGTGTAGACTGTAACCTGAGAAATTTCTGTATTTACTATCTTTTTAGTATCAGTTATTTCTGACTTTGCCACTAATAGTTTCTCCAAACAAATATCTTAACTGTAGTAAGAATTGTAGTGTGAATTCCTAATTCAATATCGGTTTTTCTCACTATGATTCTTTACTACAACAAAGTTCAGACTTTTTAGTCACTAACCGGAGGAATTTCTGCCATATCTAATATTTTTGGAATTAAGTCTTCCCGCTTAATTGCCATCATGTGGACTCCATGACAAATTTTGCTGGCCATCTGTACTTGTTCCGCTGCAATTCTCATTCCTTCTTCTAAAGGTTTTTCTGCTTTTGCCAAACGGTCAATAATATGTTGTGGTATATCAACTCCCGGCACATACTTATTAATAAAAGCAGCATTTTTGGCAGATTTTAGTAAAAATATTCCCGCTAAAATTGGCTTATTACTATCAACTGCAATTTGATTCATAAACTTTTCTAACTTGTCAAAATCAGAAATTAATTGACTTTGAAAAAATTGCGAACCTGCTAATAATTTCCGTTCAAATCTGCGTTGTAATCCCGACCAACTGCCAGACTGAGGATCGACAGCAGCTCCAGCAAATAAATCTGTTTGGCCATCTGTTAATGGTTCCCCATTCCAGTCCACTCCTTGATTGAGTTTAGCGATCGCCTGTAATAAACGTACTGACTCCAGATCAAAGACGCTTCTAGCATCTTTATGGTCTCCTGCTTTTACTGGGTCTCCTGTGAGAGCTAAAATATTGTGAATTCCCAAAGCGGAGACTCCCATTAAGTCCGCTTGTAGGGCGATGCGGTTGCGATCGCGGCAGGCCATTTGACATATTGGTTCTATGCCATGATTTTTTAAGATTACGCAAGCTGCTAGAGAACTCATTCTGAGAACAGCTCGACTACCATCTGTGATATTAACAGCATGAACTCGTCCTTTAAGTGATTCAGCCATTTTAATCATCTGGGTGGGGTTGGCACCTTTTGGAGGTGCTACTTCAGCAGTGATTAAAAATTCTCCCGATTTAACTGCATTGCGAAATCTATTCATTATATTTATCAATTTTTTGTGGTTTATTTATTAATTTTAGTTTAGTTTATTCTATATATAAGCTGTTGTTTTAAATTGACTTTGTGTTAAGCAATTTTGCTTAATAACTAACTACTCTGTTTTTTGTATATAGCATTTCTCAAGCTGATGAGGTAAAGTTTTTTTTCTGATTTTATCCTCCCTATTTTCCCTTCTTCTCTACTCCCTAAAACGTCAGCATTAAGCTATTAGCATTCAGCCTTCAGCTTTTAAACATACAGGACTTACTAAGATTAACTAAAGGTTACCAATTTATTCATAAGTTTTAATTCTCCTTAGAGAGTAATTCCTTCTTCAACGTAATAATCAGTTAGTAACTTATAGCTGATAGCTGATAACGCAGTTCCTCCGATAGGAGGCTAGCTGACGGCTGTTTGCGTAGCATTCCGAAGGAAATGCTTACCCTAAAACAAAGGAATTTTGTACCTCACCAATATGGGAAATGCTATAGCTGCTATTTATCAAGGTCAATTATTAGTTTTGAGTAGAAGCAAAATTTTCATCTGGTTGATAATTAAATATTATATTATATCAATAGTTTCAAAGTTATAACAAGCATAAATGAGTGAAAATTTTGATACCGCAGATTCCACCTTAGTCAGGTAAAGTCATAACGGTTAAGATACTTGCACTAGAGAAGTTTAAACATTAATATTCGTACTTCATCTACTTGGAATTTGCTATAGCAATCCTAAATTATTTGTAATAAATCAAAAAATAGATAAAAATCCAGAAACTTTTACCCCTGTTCCCTGTTCCGTTTTTCTAGAATATTTTTTTCACAACTACGCAGAGCAATGGTATATAACAGTTAATCTTAACTGAAAACCTTGAAAATTATGACTCCTTACTCCTAAATACCACCAGAATATTACAACTGAAATAGGATTGCTACATTATATGAAATAATTAATTAAAATTACTATAACATTAAACTTTTCAACTTACTTTTGAAAGTTATTTTAGAGATTCCAGTATGCCCTAATCAGAAGTTAAAGCCCGGCTGATGATGTACAAGGAGTAAATTGAACGTCTTAAAAGTGCGGGCATCTTGCCCGTAATCAGAGGCATCTTGCCTGCTAGGTATCTATCTCATAACATCGGAAAGCGCTGTATTAAGTACAACCAAAATATTGAGAGAGACAATATAAAACCAAAAAGTCAGTAATTTTCTTTGTTATATGTAACTACCAGATTTATTGAATTTTCAATAGGCTTGAACCTTTTCAATCTCAATGTTTACTAATATAGAAAAAAAGGGCATTTTATTTAAAACAAATATTTTCAAAAATTCCGATTAATAATTAGCCCCTATCTCAATTTATCTGCTATAAAATTTTCTCTTAGTACCATCAAAAAAATCCAAACTATTCAATTCCAAATCAAACTAAATAGGAGTAGAATAACCCAAAGCAGCTTTAACTTTTGCCAGAGTTTGATTAGCGATCGCCCCGGCTTTTTGTCTACCTTCTGCTAATACAGATTCCAAATAACCTTGATCATCCATTACTGCTTTATATTCTGCTTGAATTGGTTTTAAACATTCAATTGTTGCCTCTGTCAATAAAGGTTTAAATTGCCCCCATCCCATATCATGACATTCTTCAGTTACCTCTGCCTTAGTCTTCCCTGAAAATAACTCATAAAGAGTCAATAAATTATTACATTCAGGTCGTTCAGGATTATCAAATTCCAAACCTTTAACCGCATCCGTTTTACAACGTTTAATTTTTTTGGCAATTAAATCTGGTGGGTCTAAAAGATTAATTCTACTTAATTCTGAGGGATCAGATTTAGACATTTTACTAGTACCATCTGCCAAACTCATTACCCTTGCACCCTCTTTTCTGATTAAAGGTTCTGGCAATTTTAACACTGTTTCACCCCGACCAAATAGATGATTAAATCTAACTGCAATATCGCGAGTAAGTTCCAAATGTTGTTTTTGGTCTTCTCCTACAGGAACTTTATCTGCATTGTAGAGCAGGATATCTGCAGCCATTAAAACTGGATAATCTAATAAACCTGTACCAACATTTTCTCCTTGTTTAATTGCTTTTTCCTTAAACTGAATCATATCTGTGAGCCAATTTAAAGGAGTAATACAATTAAGTAACCATGTCAATTCAGTATGAGCCCGAACGTGAGATTGAACGAATATGGTAGAATATTGCAGGTCTATACCACAGGCCAAATATAGAGCTGCAATAGTATAAGTATCTGTAGCTAATGTAGCCGGATTATGTGGTACTGTAATTGCGTGTAAATCTACTACACAAAATAAATTATCGTATTCTTTTTGACCTTCTACCCAGTTGCGAATTGCGCCTAAATAGTTTCCAATATGAAGATTTCCAGTTGGTTGAACTCCAGAAAGTATAAGCTGTTTACCCATTAAACCCTTAACCTTAGCAATTAAAAATTAATTCATTATTCTTGATTATTAACAATAGCATACCTAGCGATCGTTTAACATCCTGACTAGACTATTCGGCATCTAACTTAGCTTATACGACAAAAGTCTGTTGAATTAATTCAAAAGTGTCAAATTGTATCCACCGACTAAATTAATTATACAGATTATTTGGATAGGTAGTTGACAAATGAAAAAAAATCTATTTCAATCAAAATAGTATGGAAAATCCAGAATAATTTCATAAATTTTATCCATAAAAAATGTTACTTAGTGTTAACAATATTTCATCAAAAACCATTCAATAAAATCTCCAATTCATCAAGAGAAAACCATGCATTTTGTGTAAATCAAATGAAGCCTAAAATCAACAACATAACTTCCTGGAAACAGGCTGAACTACTAATGCAGCCGGCTTTTATTAGAATATTAGATTGGCTACAGAAAAAATTGGTAGATTCTGTTTGGGAAAACAGTTACGAAGAAGTACAAATACCCATACCAGGCTATAGACTAAATTTAGAATTTCAAGAACAAAAAGTTAGTATTGATATCTGGGAACTCTGTTATCAAGTCTGTTTTAGTAACTATCTCCCAACTCATACAGCGGAGCAAACAGTAGAAGTTGATATTGACACCAGTTTGCTGAATGAAAATGGGGATGTAAATTGGGATAGGCTTGACGAAAAAGCGCTTTTAGTGGTAGAAAATATGATAGGAGATTTACCAAAAATATAAGATTAGTTAGATATTAATAATAGATTGTTTAATCAATACCAGCCGAAACAAAAGATTATTCAACAATTCAGTGTTACCTTTGCTAAAATCAACTCAAAGGATTTTTTTTTGTTTGATGATTCAAAGGATAAATTTCCAACCTGAATTCTGAATTATGAATTATTGGATTTCGGAATTAATTATTGTCTAATCATTGAGATAATCATATGGTTAGAGTATGTGAGGACGGGTAAGCACAGTAGATAATTTTTATTGGCTATTAATTATTAAATAAATTTCACCGAATCCGATAAAAATAAAATCTGATATAGTAAATTAATTCAGAAGTTGATGCCAGAATAAAATTTGAGACAGAGAGGAATAAGAGAAAAATCAAAGTATTAATCAAGAAAGTATTAATTAAGATTGTGAAAGTACGTGTAAATAACCTGATTATATGTATTTTTCCCAGGTAAATGATTTGTAAAAATCAATAAATAGAGAAAAATTATCAAACTCGTTCCTCAATTCTCTGTTTTCTAATTATGCGGATATTTTTGACACAACCGCACCGAAGACTACTATATAAAATATCTAAATTAGTTGATATTTATCCATCATATTTATACAAGCAAAAACAAACATTAACTCAAAATTATGACTCAAGAATTACAGAAGATGCAAACAGATAATAGTGCCATCTTTCAAAACTCTGCTAGTGGTGCAACAATACCAGTTAGTTTTGGTAACGATGCTGAAGCAAGAGAAGCTACAAAACAAGGAGTAAGTTTGTGCGATCGCTCCCACTGGGGACTAATAAAAATTTCAGACGAAGACCGTCTGCGCTTCCTCCACAACCAAAGCACCAATAACTTCAACATTCTCCAACCAGGTCAAGGTTGCGATACCGTCTTCGTTACTCCTACCGCTCGCACCATTGACTTAGCAACAACTTACGCGACAGAAGATTCTGTCTTGTTGCTAGTCTCTCCAAACCGTTGTCAACAGTTAATGGAATGGTTTGACCGCTATCTTTTCCCAATGGATAGGGTAAAATTAGAAGATGTTAGCAACGAATATGCCATATTTAGTCTCATCGGACCCGAAAGCAACAAGCTTTTAGAAAAGTTAGCAGGTAAAACTCCCCCAGACGCACCTCACGCTAGTCATCAGTTAATGAGTCTGGGAAATCTAGAAGTTAGGGTTGCTGTCGGTAGTGGGTTAGCAACAGAAGGATACACTTTAATAATACCCGTCAATAATGCTGCCGAAGTTTGGCAAATGTTGGTAGAAACAGGAGCAGTACCTATGGGCGATCGCCTTTGGGAACAACTAAGAATACAAGAAGGTCGTCCCGCACCAGACTATGAACTTACGGATGACTATAACCCTCTGGAAGCAGGTTTATGGAATACTATTTCTTTTGAAAAAGGTTGTTATATTGGTCAAGAAACTATTGCTCGTTTAAACACATATAAAGGTGTAAAACAAAGACTTTGGGGAGTACGTTTAAATGGGAAAGCAGAATTAGGAAATGTTGTACAAGTAGGAGATGAAAAAGTTGGGAAATTGACAAGTTGTACAGAAACTAATGATGGTTATTTTGGTTTAGTTTATATCAGAACCAAAGCAGGAGGAGTAGGTTTAAAAGTGCAAGTGGGAGATGTGGAAGGAGAAGTAGTTGAAGTACCTTTTCTGACACATCAAGATTGAAGTCAGAAGTAAATTCTTGCTGTGACGAAATTTGCATAGTAGATAATTTATATCGAACGTTCGATATATTTTGTTAGACCTTGAGAAAAAACTTATAACTGATAACGGCGTTGTTGCAGGAAGGTAGCGATTCCCGAAGGGATTGCTTCGCAAATCGCCAAATCACCCCCTTGTGGCGGTAGAACGGCTTTGTTGCATAAAAGTAGCGATATAACATCTATTCCGCTTTGGTTAGCATATCAAACGCGGAGCAAGTGCGGCTGCTATATCGCTCTCTTTGGCTATTATTGATGTTCTCTTCATCTATTGTCCAATAGTTAGGGTGGGCTGATTAAATCTCAAAACGTTTACCTGTAAACGTTTTAGCCTTTTTAGCTCTTATATTGATGTTCTCTTCATCTATTGTCCAATAGTTACAGCAGTTTCCACGCATTATGAAGTAGATATGCACAAGTAAGTGCGGTAGCTATATACTTTCATGCAAAAAAGCCACTGATAACTGAATATGGCGATCGCCTACTGAAAAAAGACGGTATAGATAATTTAGTCATCTTGAGATGACTTAAGCTATCAGAACCATCTCTGAGGAAATTTCTTTGATAAATCCGGTTTCTGCCTAAGTTCTGATAAAATTAAGTCGTAGTAGTAGACTGACTTTAAATAAATTGTGAAATAGTAGGGGCGGGTTTTAGTGGGAATTTTCATGTTCACCCTACAGCGGTTTTCATATGAGTGAACCACGGTAGGGGCAATTTCCTACGGAATGCTCCTAATTACGCGAATCGCCCTGTTTTTTCCTTATAACGATGTGGTTTATCAATCTCAAAAGCGCTGTAAGATTAAATAAACCCGCCCTCATGCACAGTTTTAGCTGTGTTAGTCCAGTAGTGCATTCTAATTATTTTGGTCAAGGGAACAGTGGGAGCATCTTGCTTCCTTGCTAAAAATTATTCATCCCGATTTACCATTGCTATGCAGAACTACTAAACAAGTTAAACATTATCAAAAATTATATGACTGCAACAACTCCTACCATTAATCCTTTCTTAACCAATAATTTCGCCCCCATTAAAGAAGAAACAACCGCCGACGACCTCAAAGTTATAGGGGAACTACCTCCCGATCTCTCAGGAATGTTTGTGCGTAACGGCCCCAACCCCCAATTTAACCCAATTGGACAATATCACTGGTTTGACGGCGACGGAATGCTCCACGGAGTCAGAATAAAAGACGGTAAAGCATCTTATCGTAACCGTTATGTACGCACCTACAAATTCCAGGTAGAAAACCAAGAAGGTAAAGCAGTATGGCCTGGATTCTTAAATCCTGCCCAACGAGATAATCCCCACGGCACAGATATCAATACAGGTAACACAGCCCTAGTTTATCATGCCAATCATTTTTATGCTCTCTGGGAAGGTGGTGGCGGTGCGCCTTACCATATTAAACTGCCTGAATTGGAAACTATTGGCAAACAGACTTTTAACAGCAAACTTGAATCTCCTTTTACTGCTCATCCTAAAGTTGATGCTGTCACAGGAGAAATGATGTTTTTTGGTTACTCAATGACACAACCTCCATTTTTACAATATGGCGTTGTTTCGGCAAATGGTGAATTGCTGCGCACCATACCTATAGATTTGCCTCTGGGAGTATCAATGCACGACTTTGCCATTACGGAAAACTATAGTATCTTTTTCGATTTACCCATGACTTTTCGTGCAGAAAGAGCAGAAAAAGGTGAATTTCCAGTAATGTTTGAACCAGAAACACCTGGTCGCTTTGGTATCATTCCCCGTCATGGCGATAGTGGAGAAGTGCATTGGTTTGAAACTCCACCTTGTTTTGTTTGGCATAGTCTTAATGCTTATGAACAAGGGGATGAGGTTGTATTGCTCGCTTGTCGGTTAAAATCAGTTAATGTGTTTATGGCTGATGATAGCGATCGCTTTCCTGATGCTAATATTCCTTATTTATATCGTTGGCGGTTTAACCTAAAAACAGGAGCGGTCAAAGAGGAACAGCTAGATGATGCACCTTCT
>JAAUYJ010003376.1_pt1 | contig 11097 bp, 8 predicted proteins | sample 7278031 | NCBI WGS metagenome assembly JAAUYJ01 (sample SAMN14350222, study PRJNA611818) | marine sediment metagenome | isolation source: surface marine sediment (1.8m) | place: French Polynesia: Moorea | collected 2018-08 | reverse complement strand
CTCATGAGGCTTCTGGTTTTTACCGCCAATTCGGTAAATGGTGCCACAGTCGTCACACCGGCGGAGCGTCTTGCAGTGGCTTTTGTGGACATCAAAGCACGCCTTGGTGTAGCAGGTCCTCTTGCATGATTCACAGGAAAGGGTGACCTGGGGCGCATAAACGGAGAGGCAGTGCTCCTTGCGAATGGCATAGTCCACGTAGTCATCCTCTTTGATGAGGGGGAGGCGGCACATGGAGCACTGTTGGCGCTTGGGACACTTGTGAAACTTGAAGTAATAGTTGATGTAGCTGCGATGGCAAAAGAGACAAACTCTCCTGCCGCGACGAGAGAAGAACTTCCCGGGTTGTTTGATGAGGCCACAGTGGAGGACCCCTGTTTGGACAGGATTGTTGACCACCAGGAGACTGACTGTGGACTTGGTCGTGTCTTGCAAGTGAGGATGGCTGAACACCATCTTGTAGCCGGCAGCCTGGGCGTAGATGTGGAGGTTGATTCCCAGCTGATCCACCAGCAAGACACAACCAAGGCCACAGTCAGTCTCCTGCTGGTCAACAATCCTGTCCAAACTGAAGTCCTCCACTGTGGCCTCATAAAACAGACAGGGAAGTTTTTCTCACGCCGAGGCAGGAGAGTCTGTCTCTTTTGCCACCGTAGCTACGTCAACAATTACTTCAAATTTCACAAGTGTCCCCAGCGCCAACAGTGCTCCATGTGCCGCCTCCCCCTCATTGAAGAGGACGACTACGTGGACTACATCGTGCGAAAAGAGCACTGCCTCTCCCTCTACGCGCCTCAGGTCACCCTTTCCTGTGAATCATGCAAGAGGACCTGCTACACCAAGGCGTGCTTTGACGTTCACAAGAGGCACTGCAAGACACTCCGCCAGTGTGAAGATTGTGGCGCCATCTACCGAATTGGTGGTAAAAAGCAGAAGCCTCATGAGTGTGGGGACAAGTTTTGCGTGCAGTGCAAGAAGCATCATAACGAGTACCAGGGCCGTCACGTGTGTGAGCTGGGGATCCCCAAGGAGCAGGATGTCTGGCAGCGTCTGGTTGCCTTTGACGTAGAGACGTGGACCGACGAGCATGGTCGCCACCACGTTGTAGCCGTGGGTTTTACCTGGGAAGATGCCGAGAGGCCCGGGGTGTTTCATGAGCAGTATTTTTTTGACGACGACATGCATCATCCCGAGGATGGGGAAATCCAGTGGGAGGCCTTCAAGATGGACTACTGGCCCAAGTGGATGAAGAAGGTGCCTCACCTGAAGCCGCCCAAAAACTACCTGGAGTTTGACCCCTGCACCTTTCGCCATACGGCCAACCCCGAAGATGAAAAGGAACGTCCGGTGGATGAAGACGGGGCTCCGATCCCGGAAGAGATGGCTTCTTTCCTGGATACGGAGGCGGCCGAAGGAGGGGACGAGGACGAGGAGGAGGAGGAGGACTGGGAGGACGCCGACATGACCGTGCCCAGAGACACATGGAGGGATTGGGTGGCCGAGCCGGATGAGGACGAAGAGTTCATGGAGTCGACGGCGCTCAACAAGTTTGTGCAGCGGCTGCTCAGGACTGAGTTCTATGGATGTGTGGTGATGTCCCACAACGGGGCCGGCTTTGACAACCTGCTCCTGCTCCGGACCTTGCTGAGGCGCAAGATTGACATCGAACCGGTCTTTGACGGAAGTAGGCTTCTTTGCCTGAGGGTGCCTCTTCTCAAAATGACCTTTACCGATTCCTATCGGTACATCAAGCTGCCTCTGGCGGCCTTTCCATCTCGGTTCCCCTCGGTGGTTTCCCAAGTCAAGGGGGTGTTCCCTTTCAAATTCATAAAAAGGGAGCACTACGACTACTGTGAGGACCACCCACCAGGCAAGGAGTGGTTCCTGGACCAGTTCAGCACACGCGAGAAGATCAAGACTGTCAAGAAATATCTCAAAAAGTTCCAGGGTCAGTGGTCCTTCAAGACCGAGCTGAAGAGGTATCTGGAAGACGACGTCCGTCTCCTGCGCGGGGGGCTCGTGGCCACCCTGAAGGAGTACTTTGACTTCCAGGATGAGATGAAGCGGAGGCCGGAACTTCCCTTCCACGCCTTCTCCAAACCATACTTCACCATGAGCAGCTTTGTCTATGCCCTATTCCGCTACTACTCCCTGGAGCCAGGCCAGGTCTACTTAAGCCAAAATCAGTTCAATGCCTGCCATAGCAGCAAGAAGGAAATGGAATGGCTCTCCTACATCATGTGGAAAACAGGCTGCTCCCTGATGACCAACTTCTCTGACCTGGGACAGCGTCGGATCGGTCGGTTTTCAATCGATGGCTTTGACGTACAGCAGCAAGAATGTTGGGAATTTTTGGGCTGCCAGTACCACGGTCATGTGGTGGAGGACAGCGACTGTCCCCTGTCCAAGGACCAAGACGCCACCGCCAAGACCCCGTTTGGTCGGACCTTTCATGATGTGCATAAGGAGTGGCTGTTCAAGAAGAAATGCCTCCAAAAGATGGGCCTGAAAGTCGAGTACACTTGGGAATGCTGCTGGGATGAGGAGAAGCAGACTAACCCGGACGTCCGCACCTTCCTGGCAGAGCACTACAAGGACAGGCCCACAGAGCGACTCAGGATTCGTGATGGATTGAGGGGGGGCAGGTGTGAAGCCTTTGCCCTTGCTTACGATGCTGAAGAAAATCCAGATCGGAACCTCTACTACGCCGATGTGTCATCACTTTATCCTTACATTGCCACCCGCTTCTCTTTCCCTGTGGGCCTCCCCTCCATCTACCTGGGGGAGAAGTTGAAGGACATTGTTTTGGATCCCCACCGAGGATTTGTCGACACCAAGCTGGACATCAAGGTCACAGGCCTGGCTCAGGTCAAGGTCCTGGCCCCACCAGCCATCTTCATCCCGTGCCTCCCCGTCAAGAGCGACGGGAAGCTGGTGTACGGACTCTGCCGCACCTGCATGGCCGAGAAGAAGCAGAACTTTTGCCAGCACACCGACGAGGAGCGGGCCATCACGGACGTCTGGTGTACCCCGGAACTGGAGTACGCCTGCACAGAAGCAGGGTACCTGCTGTTGGAGGTCTACGAAATGCACTTGTTTCACAAGACGGCGCCCATTTTCCAGGAGTTCTTTCTGGGCCTCGCCAGGATCAAGCTTCAGGGGGAAGGCTTTCCCAGTGATGTCGTCACTCAAGAGGAGAAGCAGGCCTATGTGGACAAGCTGAACAAGGACATGCCGGGATTGAATCTGTTGGTGCCGGACGTGAAGAAGAACCTGCCACGGCGTCAGTTTGGGAAGCTGCTCAGCAATGTCGGTCTAGGCAAAATGTCCCAAAACAGCCAGAAGGCCAGCATTGAGTACTGCAGCAACTGGTACCAGATCTCCCTGGCCAAACACTCCCCTAAGACCGACCTGCTCAGCATCACACCCATCTCACCCTACATGGCCGAGGTGAAGACAGAACCCAAGTCGTCCAGGGCAGGATTTCATCGGAACGTGGCTCCCATAATTTATTCCTTTGTGACGTCTCTGGCCAGGCTGAAAGTCCTCAAGGACATGAGGGCCTTGCAGAAATTGGGAGCCAGAATTTGGTATATGGACACCGATAGCCTTTTTTTCTCTTTGTCCAAGGCCACGGACATGGCCTTCATCGACAGGACCTTCAACATGAACAGCAATGCCTATGGAGGATATACATACGAGGAGCCGGGCCCTATCTCCAAATTCGTTTCCCTTGGCAGCAAAAACTATTCTTACATTGTCAAGACCAAGGCCAAGACCTTGCCTGAGGACCAAGGCCAGGACACACAAGAGGACTCTGAAGACCAGGACTCAGACTCGGACGAGGAAGATGAAGGAAATGAAGAGAAAGAAGACGGCGTGGAGATCAAGCAGGTGGTGAAAGTGAGAGGGTTTTCCTTGAGAAACAAGCAAGCCAGGAAGGTCATCAACCACAAGGCCATGAAGGAGGCCTTGCACCATTGGCTAGACAACAAAGAGGTGAAGCTGGAGGCGGAAATGTTCACCATGAAAGTGGACCGTCACACTCAGACGGTCACTAGCAAAATCTTGAAAAAAGCCTACAAGAATAACACCTTTACCAAGCGGTGGGTTCCCAAGAACCACGACCACTGTGTGACTTCCTACCCCTACGGAACAAAACATGCCCAGTTCTCTGATCTTGAATAAATTGTAAATAAATAAGAAAATATATTCTTTGTGTATACTTTATTTAGCGTTACGAGATTTTTTTATTTTGAGTGCAAAGGTTTGAAGCGCTACGGTCTTTAGTAAAAAGGTACGGGGAAATCATTGCTTCACTTCATTTTACTTGCGCCCGCAACGCTGCACATCCATAAGAAGAAGAACACAGGTGTAAAAAGCAGGTAGACAATATCATAGTATCTTTATTTTGTACTGATTTTTTTTGAATAATTTAATGGAAACTTATGCCTCAATCCGATGATGTAGACACTATTTTTTGACCCCTTGTTTTCTTGGATCAGCTTGTTACAGAGCAGAGGAATTAGATTGGAATTTTGTGATTTTTTTGGAAAGAAAATTAGCACTAGGTATCATTTTACTGGAGTTGCTGGAGGATTTGGGGTCGGATGGGCCAAGACGGCATCCTTTTGGTCTTCTTTTTTGCTGTGGATTTCTTTGGCTTAACCTTCTTTCTGTCTTTCTTCTTGGCTTCCTTGGACTTCTTCTTGGTTGTTGTATCTATGGGTTTTTTCATTGTTTTCTTTTTGGGCAAAGTCAGCTTTAGGCCGGCTTGCTGCAGAAATCTGTCCAGTTCTGACCGGTGGGTGGTCAGTGGACAGTTCTGCCCAAAAAGGTCGTGAAGAACAAGGTCAAGATAGCCCACCTTTCTTCCTCGGATGTAGAGACAACCTTGCTCCAACCGAACGGTGGGATCCGCAAGCAGTCTATGCACAAAATTTTGTGCCTTTTTCTGCTGAGAGGGGGGTAGGAAGGGTGCTGTCCACTCTGGCCGAGGCAACTCTTCCTGACTGAAGTCTTCCACCTCACGCTCCTCGGGTGGGGGCTCCAAGTCTTCTCGTCTAGCTTGATTTTGACGCTGTGCTGCTGCTTGATTCACAGCCTCCACTCGGGCCGGAGGCGAGTCTTTTTCTTTTTGCTGCTGCTGGGCCCTCTTCAGAGCCTGATATTCAACCTCATTCACCAGAATTTTGGCCATGACGTTCAAAAGAAGAGTGAGAGCACTGGAGGGATCAGGGGAGCCAGCTCTTTGAGAATCTGACGCCACTGCACTGGGTTCTTCGAACGCAAGATGCGACGCACGTGGGCCCAGGAGCGTAGAGTCTTGCGAAGCAGACGTTTCTTGCGGCTCTTGAAGAACACGTCTTGGACAGCGGCAGAAGCAGGCAATTTCTTCAAGGCCACTGAAGCCAAGACCAGAAAGAGAGACCGAAGTTGGAGGTAAGCGGCCTTGTCCAACTTTTTCCGCAAGGCCTTGACCGTCTTGGCATGAAAGAGATCTTGGAGGAAGGTCTGGTGGCGCTCGAGATGTTGTCTCTTCAACATGGTAAACCCAAGTGAAGGTCTTGGTCTTTCTTTTGACCTTTTTATGCTTCAAGGTCAAAGAACAGGGGTGAGTCTCCAAACTGCTGTCTTTCGTCTTGGAACAGTGCTGTGTAGCAGATGTAGCGCCGATCCAGCTTGTTGTGCGGGGCGGTGTTGATGAATATATAGGGAAGCTGATAACGCTCTCGTGCCATTTTCAGACACTGGAGGAGGAAGTGCTTTTTGTCCGGGAAGAGGCGGCTGTTGAGCATGCTGTACACGTAAAAGTCTGAGACGGTGTAGAACAGAAATTTCCCTGTGCAGTTTCGGCTCAGGTGGACCAGATCCAGCTTGTTTCGTCGCAGGAAGGGATTGTGCACGCTGAAGATGCAGCTGATCTGATCATGGTGAGAATGAATGGTGATCAGGTCGTTGAGGTTTGAACAGTCGCGGAATCCGGGCAAGTCGTCGAGGATGAGAAGCAGGGGTTTTCCAATGCCCAGCTCCCTGAGTTCGTGAATGTCAGGAATTTTGTCGAGCAGGGTCAAGGTCTTGTCTCCGAGCACTGCTTTTAGGAGTCCAATGTCGTCCTCGTCGTGATGTGGGGCTGCGTACACAATGTTCTTGAAAGGTCGGTCCCACACTGTATCGTCACCGACCAGCTTTCGGATGCACGTTGACTTGCCAGAGTGACTGGGTCCAATAAGTTCCAGCCGACAGGGAGTGCTCAATTTCCAGTCCATGCCTTTCTTTTTACTCCGGCACCACCTGATGCAGAGAGATTCCAAACTGAAACTCGCCTCCTTTGTCCAGCTCCAGCGGCGTGCCATCCACACACCTCAGCTCAAAGTACAGAAGTTCTGTCTTGAGATTGAGTCTGGTGGGCACGGCTTTGAAGACGACACTGTTCTTCTGGTCGGCAAAGTCCTTGGCGGAGAACTCTACCAAAGAGAGCGGCTTGTCCAAACCAGATGTGGTCTCAATGCACGTGACGGTGTAGATCTGATCAAAGTACTGTGTCTTGGTCTTGAAGGGACGGGTAGAGACGAGGTAGCGTGGCACAAGGTACCACTCCCCAAGATTGGCTGGGTACGGTCGAAGAGCTTCCACGTGGATGCTAAACTGTGCGGTCAGTCTTCCCACATCAAACTGATGGGTCACCTTGACCTTATCGACCGGAAAGTTCATAGTGGACTGCAACCTTGGAAGCTTTGAACCGTCTATATATTTTTTCGGTAGTCCAGATTTGGTTTAGTCTGTAGGAGTCTCTTGTTCTGTGAAGATGCCCAAAAAGAAAAAAGCCAAGGGAAGGAAAATTTCTTTCTCAAAGAGGGTGTTGCAGCATTGGCAGGACGTTACATTCCCCGGCAGCTTCTCAAGTTATGACAGTTTGTACCGTGGGTTGCGGAAGCAAGGCCAGACCTTTGGCAGGAGCAGGGCTGAGGTGAAAAAAATCTTGGAAGACAACCTGACCTACCAAGTGAGTCGAGGTCTCCGAAAACGCTTTCCCCACCGGCAGGACAAGGCCTATGGCATCAACCAGCGTTGGGAAGCAGACCTGGCGGACCTGTCTGACCGCTTCAAAGACCTGGTGACAGGAGCGGTCAAAGGCCGCTACATACTGCTGCTCCAGGAGATCTTCACCAAAAAGGTGTTTGCCCGGGCCCTCCCCAACAAGACAGCTGATGCTGTCTTGCATGCTTTTCAAGACATTGCTTCCCAGCTGCAACCTCCCTACAGCTTTGAAGGCAGCACTCTGGAGACGGACTTTGGCAAGGAGTTTGTCAATGCCAAGCTCAAAAACTTTATCCGGCAGCATGACATGTTTCTGTCCCTCTCCGCGGCAGGCAACAAGGCCCGTCATGCCGAACGGCTGGTGCGTTCCTTCAAGAGGGTGTTTATTCCCTACATTGAGTCCAATCCAGAGGTAGGATGGGGCCAGGCTGTGGACGATGTGGCGGCCAACCTGAACCGCCGCTATCAGAGCACCATCAAGATGACCCCAGACGAGGCTCCTGAGCACTGGAAAGACCTGAGGGATGCCAACCTGAGACTGAGGCAGCGCATCCCCTTTTTGGATTACTTGAAGGAGCAGGAGCGTCTGAAAAAGGGAGGGTCGGTCCTTGACCATGGACGCCGGTTCAAGTTGGGAGACAAGGTGGTGATTCCCTACAAGTCGGGAGGGGGACTGACCAAGGAGAGCGATCGTGCCTACTCCTACCATGTCTACGTCATCGTGCGGATCAAAGACGAAGAGACTCCATTCCTGTACCAGCTGGCTGACGGACAGGGTCAGAAGCTCAAGCGTTTCTTCTATGCTGCCGAGATGAAAAAGGTGAAGGAGCCCGAGTTCTGGCCTTTGAGTGCCATCCGCCAGACCCAGATGAGGGGCAGGAAAAAGTACTATCTGGTCAGCTGGCTGGACTACCCTTCGCCGGCCTATGACCAGTGGATTCCAGCCTCCGACCTCAAGAAAACAACTTAAATATTTGAGACCGTTCAGATTTGCTCTTCAGTCTCCGTTGACCTTCCCGACCGCACGGATGGATCTCGTGACCTTGGCGTGGCCAAGGGTAACAGAGTTGATTGAGGAAGACCAGAAAAAGGCCAGATTCCCAGACACCTTTGCCCCCACCTCCCTGTACCAAGCAACAGCCAACGTAGCCCAGACCCAGCAGGACGTCAAGCAGGTGCAAAAGATCAAAGCCCCTTTGACCGACGTCAAGGAGAAGGAGCAGCTTACCCTTGACTCCCCGCCCCAGGTGGTCGAACAGCAGCAGCAGGAGCAGCTTGAAAGGAAAGAGCGGACTCTTCCTCCCAAGAGGCAGAAAAAGGCTCGAAAAAGCACCACTCTCTTTTAGCTATCACCAGCATGGCCAGCACCGCCATGGCGAGTGGTGGCGGGGACGTGCCGATCCCCACCCTGAGCCGGTCGGACAACTTCTTTGCCCAGACGGGCACAGACTACACATACACCGGGAGTTATGACATGTGCCTCAACCCAAGCTCCACCATTGAGAACCACATGCTCACCTTTGACATGCCCAAGTTGAGCAGCCCAAACGTGGCCTTCCTCAACGACCTGGTCGTTCAGCTGACGGTGAAGCTCCAGGACAAGGACGGCAACAAGTGTCCCGACGACAGCATCACTGCCCCGGTGAACCTCTTCCCTTCGGCCATGTTCCGGTCCTGCGCCCTCTACCTCAACGAGACCCGGGTGTCCTCCACCGAGGTCAATACCTACCCTCTCCGCTGCTACACGGACCTCCACATGAACAACGGCTTCTCCCCCAAACACGGCCGTCTTCAGATGTATGGCTACTATCCTGACAGACCTCACCAGTTCCAGCGCTTCGCCTCCACCGCCATCGGGTTCACCCAACGGCGGCAACTGTTTGCCAGACCCGCCCCCGGAACCCAACCCGGGCATCCTGTGTGGAAGTACACAGGCAATGCCGTTTCCGTCTATTCTAAGCTGTTCACTGACTTTAACGACTGCCCTCTCCCGATTCCTTCGGACGTGGCACTCAGGGTCGAGCTCTTGATGAACCCGCCTTCCTTCTACATCACTTGTGGGGACGCTGACGCCGACGCCAAGCAGTACCGCCTCCACATAGAGTCGGCCACGCTGCAGGTGCCTTGCAAGGTCATGAACTCGTCCATGGCCCTGGCCCTGGAGAAGAGGATGGCGGAGAGCCCTCTCAAGTACCCTCTCCGCCGCATCGAGAGCAAGAAGTTGGTCATCCCGGCCTCCCAGCAGTCCTTCGTCTCGGACACACTGGTTCAGAGCTCTGTCCTGCCGGACCGTCTCCTGTTGGCCATGATCAAGAGCGAGTACTGGGAGGGAGGCTACAAGCACAACCCGTTCCAGATGGACTGCACTTTTGTGCAGGACAGCGAGATTGTAAACCTGACCCGGAGCTCCCTCACCCTCAACGGAGCCCCCGTGGAGACCGTCATCACCAACTCCCACGACCAGCTGATCCTGGCCGCCTACCGCCAGATGTTCAAGAACCTGGGCCAGCTCGACACGACCGATGACTGCTACACGGAGCTGAGGGCCTTCGAGGGAGAAGGGGGGTATTTCATGCTCCTCTACGACCTCACCCAGGACGGCCGGGCGGCCAACAAGGGCGCCCGTCATCCCGTGCGCTCTGGAAACCTTCGCCTTGAACTACAGTTTGACAAGGTCCTGCCGGCCTCGGTCAACCTGTTTGTCCTGGCGGAGTACCACAGTTCGTGCGAGATCGGCAAGTCTAGGAGCATCCAGTACAATTTCATTGCCTGAGAGGAAGGGAAGGAGAGGGGAGGAGAGGAAGCGTCAGTGCGGTCTGAGTAGCCCTAGTGCCAACAGCAAAAGCAGAAGCATGAAGATTGATCAGCCAGCGCAGAGTGTGTTTTGGTGGCACACGTTCAAGGCCACGGAGGACGCCGGGTTCGACGTGGTCGACTGCTGGCCGGTCCGGGCCCACGAGCAGAATTGTGTGGAGGCCCGGCTTCGCACCTTCTCCAACGCCCTGAACGGACGCTTCCCCCGGATTGCCCAAGACCCCAAAGAGCTTGCCCTGTCCGGGTTCGTGTGGACCACCTATTCAGACCGAGTGCGGTGTGTGTTTTGCTCGTTGACCGTGTCCGAGTGGGACCCCGAGGATGACATTTTGAGTGTCCATGCCGCCCACAGCCCCCAGTGTCCCGGCATGGGCATGCACGTCCAAGAGATCGAGAACAAGGAAAACCAAGACCCTGATGCTGTAAATACCTCACATGAGCTGCCTTGTTGTAAACACCCCTAAATCTATCATTGTATGCCTCTCTGTATGATTCCTTGTAAAAATCAATAAAAATCAAGACTAAAAATTAATGATTGTCTTACGCGCACGCCTTTCTTTTCTGTCTGTCATTCAGCCAATCTCATGGCTTTCTCCCTCCGTCATTTCCCCCTTTCTGCCTGGCTTGCCCTAGGGAGCGCCCTCCCTTCCTTTCCTGCCTGGCTTGCCCTAGCCAGCGCCCTCCTTCCTTTTTTCCCCTCTCCCCCTCTCGACCAATCAGGAGCCAGCCGCCTTTTCCCTTGGGTTTTTAGGGGCTAAACCCTCTCTTCATAACTACTATATGTGAAAAAATATATTTTTTGGTGAAAATTTAGGCTCCCGAGCCAAGGTGCGGGCTGCGGGTTCGTGCGAGCCTTAAAAACCGAGGCGAGCTTTCGGGTTCGGGCCAGGCTCGATGCCATCCCTAATATGAGCTAACCCAAAAAAGTATGTGTTATGTGGCGCCCCACGTCTACTAGCGCTCTGCTCAACGAGTGGGCCAAAACAAATTTTATTTTTAACCGGTGAAAAACAGGAAAATATTACAGGATAAAACACTTCCCGTTCTGAAGGCAACGTTTGGGCATTTCGGGAAATGTTTTCCTTATGAAACACAAATTTGTGCTGCAAAAGTGACAAAATGTTTTTTTTTGAGGATCTTGACCTGAGGGATTTCCCCAATCTACTACCCATACTTTTCCTGCGTGTGCCCCACCAACCTCATCATCCACCATTTTCAGCTGCTAGCCCGTCACGACGGGCG